>Ga0207682_10000777_pt1 | contig 14748 bp, 13 predicted proteins | sample KBSM63metaG_FD_184332 | JGI IMG/M metagenome (GOLD analysis project Ga0207682, IMG submission 184332) | Miscanthus rhizosphere microbial communities from Kellogg Biological Station, Michigan, USA - KBS M6-3 metaG (SPAdes) (version 2) | ecosystem: Host-associated > Plants > Roots > Rhizosphere >... | reverse complement strand
CATCGCTCCCTCCTCGCTCCTTGCTGGACAACAAATGCCAACCCGTCACGGCTACCTCCAGTGCTGAGGGCGGACCCTCAACGGACACTACTCCAGGGACGGGACAAAAGCCCCGCGCAATTGATCAAGCCGACAAGCGAATAAGTCTGCGGATAGTTGCCCCAAAGCTCGCCCGTAACGAAGTCCGTATCCTCCGACAGCAGCCCGGCGGGAGTCAGACGGCCGAGCATCGTCTCGTAGAGCTGCCGCGCCTCGTCCGTCCGTCCGGCCAGATGCAGCGCCTCGATCAGCCAGAAGGTGCAGAAATTGAACGCGGTCTCGGGCAGGCCGAAATCGTCCTCGGCGGCGTAGCGCAGCATATGCTCGCCGCGCCTCAGGCCTTTCTCGACCGCGGCGAGGGTGGCGAGAAAGCGAGGGTCGTCCGCATCGAGGAAGCGCATGTCGACGAGCTGGAGCAGGCTGGCGTCGAGCTCGTCGCCGCCGAAGCTCGCGGCGAAGCGCTTCTCCCCGGGCAGCCAGGCCTTGGTCTCGACCGCGGTGCGGACCTTGTCGGCCCGGCGCCGCCAGATTTTCGCCCGCCCGCCGAGCCCGAGCCGGACCGCGATATTGGCCAGCCGGTCGCAAGCCGCCCAGCTCATCACCGCGCTGTAGGTGTGGACGCTCGCGCGGGTGCGGAATTCCCACAGGCCGGCGTCGGGCTTGTCGTGCACCGTGAACGCCCGCTCGCCGACCCGTTCGAGCGCGGCGAAATCCTCCTTGGTCGCCGGCCGGAACAGCCGCTCGTCGAAGAAGGCCTGGGCGTTGGACAGGACGATCTGGCCGTAGGCGTCGTGCTGGATCTGGGTGTAGGCGGCGTTGCCGACGCGGACCGGCCCCATGAAGCGATAGCCGGCCAGCGCCGCGGCCTCGCCTTCGTCCAGCTTCGCCGCGCCCGAGACCGCGTAGAGCGGCTGGATGTGCCCGCCCTTGGCCTCGTCGACGATGTTGCGCAGATAGCCGAGATAGGTCTCCAGCACGTCGAGCGCGCCGAGCCGGTTCAAGGCCTGGACCGTGTAATAAGCGTCGCGGATCCAGCAATAGCGATAGTCCCAGTCGCGCCCCGAATGGGCCGCCTCGGGGATCGAGGTGGTCATCGCGGCGACGATCGCGCCCGTTTCCTCATGCTGGCACAGCTTCAGGGTGATGGCGGCGCGGATCACCTGCTTTTGCCATTCCAGCGGAATGGCGAGGCCGCGTACCCAGGTCCGCCAATGGTCGACGGTCTCGTGCAGCATCGCCGCCAGCGTGTGGCCGACATTGCCGACGAACGGCTCGTCGGGGCCGAGGAAGAAGTGGAGCGACTCCTCCAGCCGGAAGCTGCGTGCCTCGAGCAGATGGATGATCGGCGCGTCGGTGGTGAGGCGGAGCGGCTGCGGCTTGGTGAGGAAGCGGATATGGTTGGTGCCGCTGGTCCGCTTCGCGTCGGCCGCGCCCCAGCCGGTGGCCGGATCGAGCGTGACCTTGAGGCGCGGCGAGCCGGCCAGCGGCCTCACGATGCGGATGAAGGCCACCGGCCGGTACATCCGGCCCGACCGCTCGAACCGGGGACAGAAATCGTAGACGTCGGCGACGCCGCCGTCGGCATCGGTCAGCCGGGTGACGAGTACCGGCGTGTTCTTGAGGTAGCGCGGCTCGGCCGACACCTGCCCTTCGAGCGCCATCCGCCATTCGCCGCGCGCCGCCTTCGGCTCGAGCAGGGCGCAGAACAAAGGATCGCCGTCGACGCGCGGCTGGCAGCCCCAGACGAAGCCTGCCTTCGCGTCGACGAGCGCGCTCACCTGGCAATTGCCGATCGGCCACAGGTCGAGGCTGCTCACGCCGCCGCTCCGAGCCACTGCGCCACCGCCGCCACCGACGGCAGCCGGAAACGCGCGGCCGTCGGGCGCAGCGGCCCGACCAGCACGCCCGCCCCGCCCAGCGCGGCGGCGGCCGCGAAGCCATGTTCGTCGGTCAGATCGTCGCCCACGAACACAGGACGCGCACCCCTAAAGCCGGGTTCCGTCATGAACGCCTTCAGCGCATCGCCCTTGGTCGCGCCGACCGGTTGGAGCTCGGCCACCATGATACCGTGCTGGACCGAAAAGCCGCTCTCGCGCGCCAGCCCCTCCATGAACGCGGCGACTCGGTCCGCCTCGTCGGGGGCCTGCCGGTAATGGAGCGCGATCCCGGCCGGTTTCTCCTCGGCGAACAGCCCGCTCGTCTCGTCCGCGAACCGCCGGACCCGTTCGTGGACGGAGTCGAGCCCGATCGGAATGCTGAGCGGCAGCGCGGTGCCGTCGGCGAGCTTCAGCTCCACGCCGTGCGAGCCGGAAAAGGCGATTCCGGACGAGGGCAGATGACGATCGAGATCGGCCAGCGAACGCCCGCTGACGATCGCCAGCCGCCCCTCGAGCCGGCGGTGCAGCCGATCGAGCAGGAAGCGGAGCGCTTGCGGGACCCGGATCGAATCCGGCGTGTCGGCGAGCTCGACCAGCGTCCCGTCGAAATCGAGGAACAGGGCCGCGCCGTGCAGCAGCGACGGGGGCGGAGACGGCAGATCGGCCATGGTGCCGAGCGTTGGCAAGAGCGGGCGGAAAGCTCAAGCCGCACTTTCGGCGCCGCAGCGCGAATTCTCTGTTTCGGAACCGCAACCATTGGTGTAGCCTTCGCTTCGAAGCAGGCTGTCGAGGACGGCCGGACGTGGGCGCGTCAAGCTGGGGGGACGATCATGAACAAGGCAATCACGAAGCTGTCCAGGCGTAACGTCGTCGTCGGCGGAGGCGCCGCCGCCACCGTGGGCGCGATCGCGCTTTCGCCGCTCGGCGTTCCGATCACCCGCGAAGCGCGCGAGCTGATCGCGACTCAGCCCTGGGCGCGCGGCATGCTGTCGCTGGCCAGCGCCAGCTACGACCAATGGATTGCCCAGGTCGGATCGGTTTTCGCGCTCGGCGGCGGCACGACGATGCGGCTTGCCGGCGTCCGTCCCTTCGCCTCCCAGGGGTCGCGGCCGATGCGGGTCGCGCGCCGCAGCGCTTTCGTGGCGATGTTCGACGTGCTCGGCGGCCAGACCGTGGCCGGCGACCTCATCTATACGGCCAGCCACCCGCAATATGGGCCGCTCCAGATTTTCCTGTCGGCGTCCGCCGATGCGCGCACGCCGGGACGGGTGCTCGCGGTCTTCAACTGACATTATGCCGCCGCCGATCGGGGCCGCCGCCGCCTTCGGCATTTCCTACCGGGCGGAAACCGAAGAGGATCGGCCGTTCCTGGCGGCCCTCTACGCGTCGACCCGGGCCGAGGAGCTCGCCGCCTTCGGCTGGCCCCCGGACATGCAGTGCGCCTTTCTCGCCCAGCAGCACGAGGCCCAGCATCGCCACTATCGCGGCGCCTATGCCGCTGCCGAGTGGCTGATCCTCCTCCAGGAGGGCGGCGCGGTCGGCCGGCTCTATCTCGAGCCCCGCGAAGCCGCCTTGCACCTCATCGACATCTCGCTCGTGCCGGACCGCCGCGGCACGGGGATCGGCGGCGCGATCCTCGCCGACCTGATCGAGCAGGGCCGGACGCTGGGCAAAGCCATTTCGCTGCAGGTCGAAAAGACCAATCGGGCGCGCCGGCTCTACGAGAGGCTCGGCTTCCGCACGACCGCGGACAACGGTCTCTACGACTGGATGGAGCGTCCCGCCGAAGTCTAGGCGAAGATCGCCTCGTACCGCGTGCCGCGATTGTCCTGGCCGATGGGCACGATGAAGATCTCCATGCGATCGTTGCCGGCGTTCATCGGATAGATGGCCTGGGGCAAAACGGGCTGGTGCGGGCCGACGAATTCGAGCCGGAACGAGCCGCCCTGCCGGCCCAGCGACGGCAGCTCCTGGGCCGCGTCGAGAGTGAGCGGCAGCCGGCCGCCCTGCACCTCGACCTCGAACGGCTTGCCGACACGCCGGCTGAAATCGTCTAGAACAAGCGTACGCATAAGACCCCCGTCAGCGAATGGTTTCGTGGCGCTCGACGCCCCAGAGCTGGTCGATCCGAATGAAGCCGCCGCGGCCGCTCACGTCAAGGTTGCACCAGCCGCCCGCGCAGCGGGAGACCCGCCCAACCACACCCGGCTCGGCCCTGAAGCGGACCGGCGAGCCTTCGTCGGGCGCCTCGCGCAGCGGCTGCGGCGCCCCGCCGCGGACGATGGCGGTGCGGCGGTCGGCGAGCAGGGTGACCAGCATCCACCCCGAGGTCCCGTCCGGATCCTCAATCTTGCGCCAGTTATGATGGATCCCGACCACGCGGATCGGCAGGTCGCGGCGGCGGTAGAGCCAGGTGCCCGGATAATTCTGTCCCGGGCCCGTCCGCATCATCGCCTGGCCCGAGGCGATCGAGGCATAATAAGGCGTCCGCCGCGGCTGCTGGGCGTCGGCCGCGGTCAGCGAGAGCGCGCCCGCGGCAACGATCAGCGACGTGACGATTCGGCCCATCAACCTCCCCTGCCCGCTCAATCGCCGGTCTGGATGCGCTCGACGAGCTGCTTCACGGTCGGCACGAAGCCGTTCGAATAGAACGGATCCGTCTTGAAACGGAAGGCGGAATGGCCGGCGAACATCAGATTCTGCTCGGTCGGCCCGCCATGGGCGATGTCCTGGAGAGTCTTCTGGATGCAGAAGCTGCGCGGGTCCGCGAGCCGGCCGGTCGTGTTCTTCTCATTGTCCGCCCAGGACGAAAAGGCGCATTGCGAGAGGCAGCCCATGCAATCCGCCTGGTCCTTGCGGATCATGTGCTTCTCTTCGGGCGTGGTGAAGACCAGCGTCTCGTCCGGAGTCTTCAGCGCCTCGGTAAACCCTTGCGCATACCATTCGCGGGCGTGGAGAAGGTCGCCCTTGGTTACCCAGAAGTTCTTCTTGCCCATCACTCCGACGTCGAGCTGGAAGGCATGATCGCCGAGCGGCTCCTTGGTGAAGGCGATCTGGCGGTGGGAACGCGCCTCGAGGTTCCTGAGGAACGGGTTGCGGACCGCGGAGCTGTAGAAGCCGGTCGGCGAGAAGCGGTGGAGCAGGATGTCGCCCTCCTCCAGCGTCATCAGCCGCTGCTTCCACGCCTCGGGGATCGGGCTCTCCCTGGTGAGCAGGGGCCGGGTGCCGAACTGGAACGCGATCTGGCCCAGCTCGTCATTGTCGATCCAATTCTCCCATTCCTTCAAATTCCAGACGCCGCCGGCCATGACGATCGGCGTGCTGTCCGGAATGCCGCCGTCGCGCATCGTCTGGCGAAGCGCGGCGACGCGCGGATAGGGGTCCTGCGGGGCGAGCGGGTCCTCGGCGTTGCTGAGGCCGTTATGGCCGCCCGCCAGCCAGGGATCCTCGTAGACCACCGCCGACAGCCATTCGGCCGCCTTGGAATAAGCCCGCTTCCAGAGCGCGCTGAACGCCCGGGCGGAGCTGATGATCGGCAGGTAGGAAACGCCGTAGGAAGCGGCGATCTCGCTCAATTTGTAGGGCATGCCGGCGCCGCAGGTGACGCCGGAGACCAGACCCTTGGTCTTTTCCAGCACGCCGTGGAGGACGCGCTGGGCGCCGCCCATCTCCCACAGGACGTTGATGTTGATCGCGCCGCGGCCGCTGGCCATGTCGTAGGCGCGCTGCACCTGCGCGACGGCGCCGTCGATCGCGTAGCGGATCAGCTCCTCGTGCCGCTCGCGGCGGGTGAGGGCATGGTAGATTTGCGGGATGATCCGGCCTTCGGGATCGTAGCTGTCGGCGTTGACCGCCGAGACGGTGCCGATCCCGCCCGCCGCCGCCCAGGCGCCCGAGCTCATCCCGTTGGTGGCCGAAACGCCCTTGCCGCCCTCGATCAGCGGCAGCACTTCGCGCCCCGCATAAAGGATCGGCTTGATACCCTTGAACAATCGTTCCTCCACGCCGGCGATGCCGGGATCATAACATAAGTGGGTTCGGCAAACTATGCGACGATGAACGCATCCGGCCGGCCGATGGCTTCACCGTAAAGCCGTGCATAATGCGCGATCATCGCCCTTTCATCGAACTCCGCCGCGGCTTTTTCGCGATTGGCCAATCCAATCGCCCGGCGCAGGTCCGCGCGGTCCGATAGACTATCCAGCGCGGCGGCAAAAGCCGGCTCGTCGTCGGGCTCGACGATCAGCGGCCGATTGTCGAGCGAGACGATCGCGGAGACGTCGCCCACCGCCGTCGCCACCGCCGGCAGCCCCGCCGCCATCGCCTCGATCAGCGAGATCGGGAATTGCTCGCTGTCCGACGACAGAGCGAAGATGTCGAAATGGCCGATCCAACGCGCCGGATCGGCGAGGAAGCCGGGCATGAGGATCCGCGCCGCGACCCCCCGCGCCCGCGCCTCGGCGGCGATCCGCTCGCTTTCCGGCCCCTCGCCGACGATGACCAGCCGGGCGGCCTTGTCGGTCATCGCGGCGAAGGCGCGAACCAGGCGCGGCAGGTTCTTCACCGCGCGCAGCCCGGCGACGGTGCCGATCACCACCTCGCCCGGCTGCCGTTCGAAACCGGGGATCGCGTCCGGCTCGGGGGGTTTCAGGAAGCGCTCCACGGCAATGCCGTTTGGAATCCGGACCGGGGCCCGCCGCCAGACGGTGCGGGCGATCTTGTCGAGCCGCTCGGACGGCACCACCAGCCGGCAGGCGGCCGGCAGGCCGAGCCGGCGGTAGAGGTTGCGCCGGCCGTTCAGCTGCTTCGCCTCGTCCTCGTTGAAGCCGTCCTCGTGATGCACGAGCGGCGGGAGCGTGAGGACCTTGGCGAACATCCGCCGCGCCATCACCGCGTCGAACGCGCCCCAATTGTAGGTCAGCACCAGATCGAAGCCGCGCAGGTAGCGCGCCAGCTTCAACAGCCGCGCCGGCGTCGGCGAGCCGGTCAGCGGCGGCGCGTCCTTCGGGAAGCCTGCCTTCACAGGGCGGTCGATCGCGTCGCGCGCGCCCAGCCTGTCGGGCATCGCGCTGATTATGGCATGCTCCGCCCGGTCCCCGAACGCGTTCATCAGCCGGACGGCGCGCGCTTCCTTGCCGCCGAGCGAGAAGGTCGAATGGACGTGGAGGATGCGGACCGGCCGAGTCATCGGCGTGCTATAGCAGCTTGTTCCGGCAGCGGACTCAATCGAAATGGAGCGGCTTCAGATAGGCCTGCTGCCCGTCGAAGGCGAAATTGGCATAAGGCCCTTCGCGGTCGACCCAGTGCAGGAAAAGATGCGCGGACCAGGCGTTCGGATTGGGCGTGGTCCGGCCGTGCCGGTGGTTGGTGCCCTTGTAGAGCACCGCGTCGCCTGCCTGCATCGGGATCGAGGCGAAGCGCGCGGCCTCGAAATCCTCGCTGACCCGCGGGCTCGGTTCGGGCAGCCGCTCTTTGCCGATCTCCAGCGGCCAGGCGAGGTCGTCGCTGCTGGCGAGCAGCAGCGACAGGCTGTGCTGGCAGGAATGGCGGTCGCAATGGACCCGGCAGATGTCGCCTTTCCTGTAGATGCGAAGATAAGCGTAGGTCGGCAGCAGATCGTGGCCGGTGAGCTCGACCATGGTCGGCGTCAGGCCCCAGAGGAACATCAGCATCGGCGGGTAATGATAAGCGTAAAGCTCGATCGAATCGCCCTTGAGCAGGTTCGAGCCTTGCCTGAGGCTGCTCAAGGGCACGCCGCTCTGGTCCAGGTCCGATTTCAACAGGCCGAGAAAGGCCTGGGTGACTTCCTTCGGCACCAGCGCCGGCAGGCTGACATAGCCGTCGCCGTCATAATCCCCTTGGACGTTCATGCCGCTCGCTTAACCATCGGGAAGAATGGACACAATCTCCTGGCTATTTGCCGACCCGCTTCAACAGCCGGTCGATCGCCGCCACGGCCGCCGGCTCGTCGAGCGTCGGGGCGTGGCCGACATTGGGCACCGTGGCGCTTTCGAGGCTCGGCATCTCCGCCTTCATCCGCTCGACGGTTTCCGCGGTCAAAAGGTCGGAGATTTCGCCGTGGACGACGAGCGAAGGCACGCCGTCCAGCGCCTTGAACACCGGCCACAGGTCGAACCCGGTCTCGCCGCCGGGCACCTTGAACGGCTCGGCGATGCGCATGTCGTAATCGAGCACCACCCGCCCCGCCGGGGTCAGCTTGCACAGGCGCTTGGCGTAGACCAGCCACTGGTCGAGCGTCCAATCCGGGTAACGGTCGGCCTGCGCCTCGGCGAGGAAGCGCGCGGCGTGAAGCCAGGTCGGCCAGTCCCGGGAGCGGCCGACATAGGAGCGGATATTGTCGAGCCCGCGAGTCTCCAACACCGGCCCGATATCGTTGAGCAAAGCGGCGGCGATCCGTTCCTTGCCGCTGGCCGCGAGCAGCATGGTGATGAGGCCGCCGAGCGAGGTGCCGAACAGGATGAACCGCTCCAGCTTCAGCTCGGCGATCAGCGCCTCCATGTCCTGCATGTAGGTGAGCGGGACATAGGTCATCGGGTCCTTGGCGTGGGCGCTCTCGCCCCGCCCGCGCAGTTCGACGCAGAGCACCCGCCATTTTCCCGCCAGCCGCCCGGCAACCCCTTCGAAGTCGCGCGCGTTGCGCGTCAGGCCCGGAATGCAGATGATCGGCGGCTTGCTCGCCGGCCCGGCATAATCACGGTAGTGAAGCCTCAGGCCATCGCTCGACCACCAATAGCCATCGGACCACTCGACCATGCAGACGCCCCCTGAAGCCTGGCCTCCTATCGACTGATGGCGACGCTTCCGCAAGCCGGCGCGTATCGCGCGGAGACCGCCATTCTCGAGCTGGGCGACGCTTTCTACGATCCGGTCGCGCCGGCGGATTTCCCCGAGACCCGGCTGCGCTTTCGCAACGACCGCTGGGCCGCGACCGTCGGTTTGGACGGATTGAGCGACGAAGCGTGGATCCGTCATTTCGGCCGCTTCGCGCCGCTGCCGGACAATCTCGCGCAGCCGCTGGCGCTTCGCTATCACGGCCATCAGTTCCGCGTGTACAATCCGGACATCGGCGACGGCCGCGGCTTCCTGTTCGCGCAGCTGCGCGATGCGCATGGCCGCCTGCTCGATCTCGGCACCAAGGGCTCGGGGCAGACGCCCTACAGCCGCTTCGGCGACGGCCGACTGACCCTGAAAGGTGGCGTGCGCGAGCTCCTCGCCACCGAGATGCTCGAAGCGCTCGGCGCCGAGACGTCCAAGACTTTCTCGCTGATCGAGACCGGCGAGGCGCTGGAGCGGAACGACGAGCCCTCCCCGACCCGCTCCGCCGTGCTCGTCCGGCTCCAGCACAGCCACATCCGCATCGGCACCTTCCAGCGCCTCGCCACGCTCGGCGAGACCGCCAACATCCGCAAGCTCGCCGATTATTGCCTGCGCCATTATTATGCCGATGCGGGCGGCGATCCGGTCCGACTCCTCGACCATGTCGCCGGCGCGACCGCGCGCCTCGCGGCGTCCTACATCGCCGCGGGCTTCGTCCACGGGGTGCTCAATTCCGACAATATCGCGATCACCGCCCAGAGCTTCGATTACGGCCCCTGGCGCTGGACGCCCTTCTGGGACGGCCATTTCACCGCCGCCTATTTCGATCATGCCGGCCTCTATTCCTTCGGCCGCCAGCCCGAGGCGATCCATTGGGACCTGGTCCAGCTCGCCCGCTCGCTCACCCCCATCGCCGAAGCCGACGCGCTGACCGCCGTCCTCGAAACCTTCCCCGACCGCTTCCAGGCCGCGCTCCGCGACGCCCTGTTCGGCCGTCTCGGCCTCCTTCCCGGCGATCTGGCCGCGGACATGAAGCTCGTCGCCGCCATCGAGGAAGCGCTGGCCAAGCAGACCGTCACCCTCGACCGCTTCTTCTTCGACTGGCGCGGCGGCCCGGCGCCAGCGCCTGCGGGCGCCCCGGGCAAATCGGCGGCCGCCTCATTTCGCTCCCTTATAAGGGACGTGCCTTATAAGGGAGCGGAGTTCGACCTGGTCCGATCGTTGATGGCGGAGCGCGCTCCGATGGTGGGCGCACGGGACCATCCCTACTGGTCCGACCCCGAGCCCTGCACGATGCACATCGAGGAGGTGGAGGCGATCTGGTCGGCGATCGATGCGGCCGACGACTGGGCGCCGCTTCACGCCAAGCTCGCCGCGGTGCGCAGAATGGGCGATGCGCTCGACGCAAATGCTTGAAAATTCCCCGGCCCGCGCCATGAGTGCGGCAATGGCCATGCTGACATCGATCGAGCCCGCGACCGGCGAAACGCTCTGGACGGGCGAGCCCGGGGACGTCGACGCCGCGGTCGCCGCCGCCCGGGCCGCCTGGGCCGGCTGGGCGGCGCGCTCCTTCGCCTTTCGGGTCGAGACTCTCCGCCGCTTCGCCAACACCGTGCGCGGCAAGATCGAGCCGTTCGCCGATCTGATCGCCCGCGAAACCGGCAAGCCGCTCTGGGAGGCACGGACCGAGGTCGAAGCCGTGGTCGGCAAGGTCGACATTTCGGTCTCGGCCTATGCCGACCGCACCGCGCAGCGCCGGCTGGAAGGCGCGATGGGCACCCGGGTCGCCGTCCGCCACAAGCCGCACGGCGTGCTCGCCGTGCTCGGCCCCTATAATTTCCCCGCCCACCTGCCCAACGGCCATATCGTTCCCGCCCTGCTCGCGGGCAATGCGGTGGTGTTCAAGCCGAGCGAGAAGACGCCGGCGGTCGGCGAATTTCTGACCGGCCTCTATCACGAGGCAGGCGTGCCCGAGGATGTGATCCGCTGCGTCCAGGGCGGGCCGGAGACCGGCCGGGCGCTCGCCGGCCATGCCGGCCTCGACGGCCTGCTCTTCACCGGCTCGGCCCGGGCGGGCCTGGCGCTCAACCAGCAATTTGCCGAGACCCCGCACAAGATGCTGGCGCTGGAGATGGGCGGCAACAATCCGTTGGTCGTCTGGAACGCCACGGACGTGCACGCCGCCGCCGCGATCGCGGTGCAATCGGCTTATATGAGCGCCGGCCAGCGCTGCACGGCGGCGCGGCGGCTGATCGTCCAGGACGGCCAACACGAGCAATTGATCGAGACCATCGTCAAGCTGATCGACCGGATCATCGTCGATCATCCGCACGCCAGCCCCGCGCCCTATATGGGCCCGGTGATCGACAATGCCGCCGCCGACCAGCTGCAGGAGGCCTATCTGAACCTGCTCGGCCGCGGCGCCCGCGCGATCCGCCGCCTCGACCGGAAGGACGACAGCAAGCCGTTCCTGACTCCCGCTCTGGTCGACGTCACCGCCGTCGCCCAGCGGCCGGACGCGGAGCTGTTCGGCCCGGTCCTGCAGATCGTCCGGGTGCCGGATTTCGACGCCGCCTTGGCCGAGGCGAATGCGACCCGCTACGGCCTCGCCGCCAGCCTGGTCGGCGGCAGCCCGGAGCTTTACGACCGCTTCTGGGCCAATATCCGCGCCGGCGTGGTCAACTGGAACAAGCCGACCAACGGCGCCCCCTCGACCGCGCCGTTCGGCGGCATCGGCCTCTCCGGCAACCACCGCCCCAGCGCCTATTACGCCGCCGATTATTGCGCCTATCCGGTCACCAGCTCCGAAGCCGAAGCCCCGCGCGCCACCATCGGCATCGGCCTCGCCGATCCGAATGCGGCGTCGGCGGCGAATTTGGAGGGCTGACGCCCGTCACCCCGGCGAAGGCCGGGGCCTCAGGACAAGAGGTCTCGGGTGTCTCAACGAGATCCCGGCCTGCGCCGGGATGACGGTCAATCCACCAGCCGCCGCGTCGCGTAGGTATATTCCAGCGCAACCCGGCGCGCGCTCTCCTGCAGGTTGGCCGCCGCGCTGTGGCCGCCGTCGATATTCTCGTAATAATAATAAGGCGCGCCGATCGCCGCGAGCCGCGCCGCCGCCTTGCGGCCGTGGCCGGGATGGACCCGGTCGTCCTTGGTCGAGGTCTCGATGAACGGCATCGGGTAGGTCCGCCCCGTGGTCAGCCGCTGATAGGGCGAATAGCCCTGGATCCAGGCGCGCTGCTCGGGAATGCGCGGATCGCCATATTCGCCGATCCAGGACGCGCCCGCGCCCATCAGATGGTAGCGCAGCATGTCGAACAGCGGCACCTGGACGATCGCCGCGTTGAACAGCTCCGGCCGCTGGGTGATCGCGGTGCCGACCAGGAGGCCGCCCTGGCTGCCGCCGACCGCGCCGAGCCGCCGCGGCGAGGTGATCCGGCGCCGGATCAGATCCTCGGCGACCGCGATATAATCGTCCCAGGTCCGCTGCTTGTTGGCGAGCTGGGCGCTCTGGTGCCATTCCGGCCCGAACTCGCCGCCGCCGCGCAGATTGGCGACGACATAGGCATTGCCCTGCTCGAGCCAGAGCCGCCCCATCGTGCCCGAATAATTCGGCACCTGACTGACCTGGAAGCCGCCATAGCCGTAGAGCAGGGTGGGGGTGGAGCCGTCGCGGCGCATGTCGCGCGGGCGGATCAGGAAATAGGGGATTTTGGTGCCGTCGCGCGAGGTCGCCTCCAGTTGCTCGACGACATGGCGCGAAGCGTCGAAGCGGGCCGGCGTGGTCTTGATCCGCTCCAGCCGCCGGGTGGCGTCGTCGTAGAGCCAGAGCGACGTGGGCGTCAGATAGTCGGTGACCGTGAACATCGCCTGGTCGCGCTCGTCGGACGCGGCGGTGAGGCTGATCGTCGCATTGCGCGGCAGCTCGATCTCGCGCGCGCGCCAATCCCGTCCCGTCCGGTCCAGGACGAAGGCGCGGCCGCGGACATTGTCGAGGATCGAGACGATCAGCTTGCCGTGGGTGATGCCGACCGCGCTCAGCGTCTGGCGCTCGTCCGGTGCCCAGACCAGGCTCGGCCGCGCCCGCAGCGGATCGCGCTGCCACTCGGCGAGGTCGTAGGCGACGATCGAATCGGCGGCGAAGCGCGTGCCGCCGGCCTCCCAGGGCTCGTCGAGGGTGACGAGCAGCCGTTCGTCGGCGATGCCCGCGATCGACGAGCGCTGCGGGATCGGCAGGGTGAAGTTGCCGCCCGGGCGGAAGATCACGATCTGATTGTGGAAGATGTCGAGGCTGCGAAAGGCGCCGACGCCGTGCACCCGGCCCTCGCTGTCGCGAAGCACGACGGGCGCCACCCGCACATCCTGGGCGGTGCCGCGATAGACTTCCTCGGCCCGGTCGAGCGGCTGGCCGCGGCGCAGCCGCTTGAGCACGAACGGGTAGCCGGACGTGGTCATCGTGCCGCCGCCCCAGTCGCGCGCGATCAGCAGCGTGTCCTCGTCCTCCCAGGCAACGGTCTGCTTGCCGGTGGGGATGTCGAAGCCGCCCGCGACGAAGCTCTTGGTTCGGGTGTCGAACTCGCGCACGACATTGGCGTCGCGGCCGCCGTCGGAGAGGAAGACGAGGCAGCGCCGGTCGTCGGGGGGCAGGCAGGACATGCCCTGATAGACCCAGTTGGCGTTTTCGGCCTGGGCGAGCGCGTCGACGTCGAGCACGGTCTCCCATTGCGGCTCGTCGGTGCGGTAGCTGTCGAGGCTGGCGCGGCGGACGAGGCCGCGGACATGCTCGGCGTCCTGCCAGAAATTGTAGAGGCCGTCGGCGCGGAAGGTCACTCCGGGAATTCGGTCGCGCGCCTGCAAGATGGTCAGCGCCCGGTCGTAATATTGCTGGTAGCGCGGATCGGCCTGCAGGGCGCCGAGGGTGCGGCTGTTCTCGTTGCGCGCCCAGGCCAGCGCCCGCTCGCCCTCGATTTCCTCGAGCCAGGTGAACGGATCGTCCGCCGGCGGCGAATCCTGCGCGACGACCGTCGCGGCGGTCCCCGTCACCGCCAGCAGCCCGGCCAAGAGCATTGCCCGAAACGCCATTTTCCTCTCCGCATGGTGTAGCGCATGGCTAAGGCACCTGCCGCCGAGTCGCAAGGCTCAGCCGCGCATCTCCGGGAGATAGTCCGCCTCCGCATGATCGGAGAAGCGGGTGATCTTGGCGTCGAACTTCAGCTTCACCTTGCCGGTGGCGCCGTGGCGCTGCTTGGCGACGATCAGCTCGGACATCTGGTAGACGCGCTTCATGTCGTTCTGCCACTGCTCGTAATTCTCCCAAATCTTGGCGTCGTCGCCTTCGATGGGATGTTTGGGTTCGCGCGAGGCGACATAATATTCCTCGCGATAGACGAAGAGCACAATGTCGGCGTCCTGCTCGATCGAGCCCGATTCGCGAAGGTCCGAGAGTTGGGGTCTTTTGTCCTCGCGTTGCTCGACCGCGCGGCTGAGCTGGGAGAGCGCCAGCACCGGAACGCTGAGCTCCTTGGCGAGCGTCTTCAGGCCGCGCGAGATTTCGGAAATCTCCTGTACGCGATTGTCGTTCGAATTCTTGCCTGCGCCCTGCAGCAGCTGCAGATAATCCACGACCACCAGCCCGATCCCCCGCTGCCGCTTCATCCGCCGCGCCCGGGTCCTCAGCGCCGCGATGGTGAGGCCCGGCGTGTCGTCGATGTAGAGCGGCAGCGTCTCAAGGTCCGCCGCCGCGCGCGCGAGGTTGCGGAAATCCTGCTGGCTGATCTTGCCCATGCGCAGCAGCTCGGAGCTGATCCCGCTATTCTCGGCGAGGATACGCGTCGCCAGCTGATCGGCCGACATTTCCAGGCTGAAGAAGGCGACTCCGGCGCCGGCGCGCTTCGACGGCTCGATCCCGTCTTCCTCCTCCTGCACCCAGCGCCGCGCGGTATTGAAGGCGATGTTGGTGGCGAGCGCGGTCTTGCCCATGCCCGGCCGGCCG
>Ga0207682_10000774_pt1 | contig 14763 bp, 15 predicted proteins | sample KBSM63metaG_FD_184332 | JGI IMG/M metagenome (GOLD analysis project Ga0207682, IMG submission 184332) | Miscanthus rhizosphere microbial communities from Kellogg Biological Station, Michigan, USA - KBS M6-3 metaG (SPAdes) (version 2) | ecosystem: Host-associated > Plants > Roots > Rhizosphere >... | reverse complement strand
CTCTACGGACATTCGATCGGTCTCGCGCCCTCGACCATCGGCATCATTCTCGGCATGTTCGCGGTCGCCACGTTCGTCGTGCGCTTCTGGCTGCCGCAACTCAATGCGCGCTTTACGGCACGGCGCGTGCTCGCGGTGTCGATGTATTTCGGCGCGCTCGTATTTACCGTGTTTCCGTTCGCGGGCAATGCATGGCTGATCGGTGCGCTGTCGTTCGGGATCGGCTTGGCACTCGGCTGCGGCCAGCCGATCACGCTATTAATGGCCTACAACCGCTCGCCGCCCGGCCGCACCGGCGAAGTCACCGGAGTGCGCATGACGCTCAATCACTTTACGCATACGGTAGTGCCGGTGGTTGCCGGAGGACTCGGTGCGGCATTCGGCATGACGCCGGTGTTCGTGATGATCGCGTCGGTGCTGGGCGTCAGCGGCTACCTGAGCGCGACTGTCAGGCGGGCGGAGCCGCCACCGCCCGCCTGATGCAGGGCGGCGGCGCGGAATTCACATTTCTTCGCCGCTGTTGGAAATGCACCAGAAGTCGACGACCTCGGCGCTCTTGTCGCGCGGGCTGTGGCCGAAAGCGATTGCACCGCTGCCATGCAGCAGCATTTCTTCGCGTCTCAGCTTGAACTCCTGGCCGCTTTTCATGCACACGAAGGTGCCGTTCGAGCTCAAGTCGATCAGCACGAACTTGTCATTGCGCCGCTCGATATGCGCGTGGTTGCGCGACGCCATCGGGTCCTTCAGCGCAATACCATTGGTCGGTTGACGCCCGATGCTGACGGACGTGACGACCATCATTTCTTTACCGTGGTGATGCAGGCGCAGCCGCGCGATGCCGGCCTCGTCGAGCGCCGACTCGATACGTCCGGGGACTTGGGTGTGATCGATGCTGGTTTGCCACAGCACTTCGTAGACGATGACCGCTTCGTGCTTGCCCTTGACCGGCAATGCATCGAGGCGGCGCGTGGCGCTGCGCTGCGCCGCAGAGAGCCGCTCTACGGTTTCAGCGGTGCTGATGATCTGGCCGGCAAGCGCCAGTTGCGCCATGCGCGCGGCAATGTTCACCGTGTCGCCGAACACGTCGTCGTCGGTGACGAGCACCGGGCCGTGGTGCAGCCCGATCCGGATTGCGATCTTGCGCTCCTGCACAGCCTGTTTCTCCTGCACCCGGGCTTGCATTTCGCAGGCCGCGACCACCGCCGCATCCGCATCTAGGAATGCGCACAAAGCGCCATCGCCGATAGTCTTGATTACCCTTCCCTTGCCCTCGACCACGACGTCCTTGAAGACGTTCAGGTATTCGTGCACCTCGCGAAAAGCGGCAGCGTCGCCGAGCGACTCGTAGAGCCGCACGCTGTCGCTGACATCGACGAACAGGATGGCAAGATTAGCGCTTTGTTCTGACATTTTGTCCGCTGTAATGGCGGTGCGTCCCCAGCCGCTCCGCCAACGGGACAAATAATACTACGGCATGCCGTCTTCGATCTAATGCAGTCCCTAGGCGCCCGCGGCGCTGCGTCCGGCGATGCGGCCGAAGACTGCGCCTGACATGAGGCCGGTGCCGAGCGGATAGTTGTAATGGAAGAGCCCGCCGACCATTTCGCCGCACGTATACAGGCCCGGCATCGGTTTCCAGTCGGTGCCTACGACCTGCGCGTCCTTGGTGATTTTGAGGCCGCCGAACGTGAACGTGATGCCGCCGGTGACGGGATAGGCGACGTACGGCGGCTGGTCGAGCTTTTGCGCCCAGTTCGTCTTGGCGGGCTCGATGCCCTCGGTGTGCAGCCCGTCGAGCGCGATCGGGTCGAACTTGCCGTGGCCGGCCGCCGCATTGTATTCGTTCAGCGTCTTGACGGCCTGCTGGTGGTCGACCTTCAACTGCTTGACGAGGCCCTCGAGCGTATCGGACTTGAACGGCACGCTGGTCGAGTAGCGCGGCTCCAGCATCTCGAGCACCTTGCTGTCGAAGATCTGGTAAATGAGGCTGCCCGGCTGCTTCAGGATCGCACCGCCGTACTTGGCATAGGTGTAAGAATTGAAGTCCGCGCCCTCGTCGACCCAGCGTTTGCCTTCTGTGTTGATCATGACGCCGTACGTATATGAAAGCCGGTTCGTCTTGTCGGTCATGTCGCGGCGGCCGTAATCGGGTGCTTCCGCGTTGATCGGTGTTGCATGGCAGCCGCCCCAGTGACCCCACGGCATCGCGCCGATGTCCATCGCCATCTTGAGCCCGTCGCCATAATTGAAGTTGGAGCCGCGCACCTTCGCGTGATCCCAGGGGTCGCCCAGATAGAGCCGGCGCCATGCCGGGTTGGTTTCGAAGCCGCCCGCCGCCAGGACCACCGCTTTCGCGTTAAGCGTCGCAATGCCGTCGGGACCGCGCGCGACCACGCCGTCGACGCGCCCGGATTCACCTTGGGTCAGCCGGGTGGCACTCGTGTCGTAGCGGATTTCTATGCCCATCGCCTCCGCGGTCTCGAACCATGTCTTCGACAGGCCGACGCCCTCGTGGACGGTGCGCACGAGCGCGCCTTTGGGCCACTTGATCTTGCCGCCGATGCGCACGCCCATGACCGAATGGGCGAGCTCGAATTTCATGCGCCCTTTGTCCTGGATCCAGCACACGGTGTCATAGGATTCGTCGATCAGGATCGTCGCCAGCTCCGGGTCGCTGCGCCCGTTGGTGACGCGCATCAGATCCGCGCGAAAATCTTCCTTGGTATAGGGTTCGCAGCCCGCGTGAAAGCCCGGATATTTCTCCTCTGCATCCGGCACGAAGCGGTCGAGCTCCTTGACGTCGTTGAAGTAGTGCCGAAAGATGGCGCCGCTGAAATGGGTGTTGCCCCCGCGCTGAGCCTTGGGTGCTTTCTCGAGCACCACGACGCGCTTAGCGCCGTGCTCTTTGGCCGATACCGCCGCCGCGAACGCCGCGTTACCCCCACCCACCACGATTACGTCAAAATTGTTCATGGAACGATCCTTGGATTCAGGTTGAATTTAAGCAGAATGTTTGCGGAAGCGGCGCGGAATGCTGAACAAAGTATTGATCGCGATGTCGAACTTTTGCGAGCAATCGTCGCGCCGGAAAGTGACATCGAGTATGCCGTCGCGCGCGCGCGAGTGTCAAGCCGGCAAGCGCCGCACTGACCCCGCATGACAAGGGCGCGGGGCCAACTTACAATAGCCGCCCGAACGCACACGGGATTGCCGCACGTGCCATCGGAAGTGTCGCCATTTTCACCGAGGAGCATCCGCATGAATTTCGATCGCCGCGCCGTTGCCGCACCGACCCGTGAAATCGCGAACTGGATCGCCGCCCTGCGGTACGAAGATCTGCCGCCGCGCACGCGCGAAGTGGTGCATATCGCGATTCTCGATACCATCGGTGCGGGCGTCTACGGTTATCAAACCCCGTGGGCGCAGAAACTCCTCGCGTGGGCGCGGCGCGGCGGCACAGCGTCTGACGCCACGGTATGGGGCGATGCCGGGCCCTCGTTGCGCGCAGCTGATGCCGCGCTCGTGAATGGCACTGCCGCCCACGCGTTCGAGCTCGACGACTACCACAACGCGAAGCTGCATCCGGGCGCCGTCGTGGTATCCGCGGCGCTCGCCGTGGCGGAGCATCTCAACAGCAGCGGCACGCAGCTCGTCACCGCTATCGCGGCCGGTTATGAAGTCATGATACGCACGAGCCTCGCGCTCAATCCGTCGGCAACGCGTCTGCGCGGCTGGCATTTGACCGGCGTATGCGGCCCGTTCGGCGCCGCTGCTGCCTGCGCTTCACTGATGAAGCTCGACAACGAGCAATGCGCGTGGGCGCTTGGCCTCGCCGGCACCCAAGGCGCCGGATTGTGGGCGTTCAACGCCGACGGCACGATGAGCAAACGACTGCACGCCGGCAAGGCGGCGCATTCGGGCGTCATTGCGGCCGAGCTCGCACAACTGGGCTTCAGCGGTCCGACGCAGATTTACGAATATAGCGACGGCGGCATCCTGAAAGCGTTTTCCGACGCTTCGGACCCCGCCCCGCTCACGCAGGACCTCGGCAGCGTTTACCACCTCGACCAAACGTCGATCAAGCCGTATTCATGCTGCGGCAGCACGCATTCGTATATCGACGCCGCGCTCGCGCTGCGCAAGAAATTCGGCTCCGCCTTGACAACGCAAACGCCGGTTCGCGTCGGCACCAGCAAAGTCGTCGACGTGCAATGTGGTTTCGATTACGCGCCGTCCTCCGCGCTCAACGCGCAGATGAGTTTGCGTTATGTCGTCGCGGCAGCGTTGCTCGATGGCCAGGTCTTGCCGGTGCAATTTGACGAGGCGCGCATGACCGATCCCGCGCTCGGTGCGTTCGCGAACAAGCTCGAACTCGTGCCCGACCCGGAGCTCGACAAGCTCTACCCGAAGGATTTCGCGGGCTGGGTCGCCGCCTCGCGCGACGGCAAGTGGGAGCGCGTCGACATCCTGAACCCGACGGGCTCGGTGCACTCGCCGATCGACGCCCACGGCATCACGGAAAAATTCCGCGGCATCAATCCGCAACTGCCCGCCGACCAGATCGCGGCCGTCGCACTCGATATCGAGCATCACACGGTCCGCGAGCTGCTGGCGCTGCTACATACCTGAGTTGCACCGCGCCCGATTCAGACTACATTTCAAGGCGCATCCGCGCCCGCCTTACCCGGAGGAGCATCATGAACACCAGGCATCACTGCGTCACGTTCACAGCCGCTGGCGTTATCGCACTGGCGGCGGGTCACGCGTCGGCGCAGAAAAAAGCCGAAGCCTATCCGACCAAGCCCATCCGCATGATCGTGCCGTTCGCGCCGGGCGGCGGCACGGATATCGTCGCGCGCGCAATGGCGCAAAAGCTCACCGAGTCGCTCGGCCAATCGGTGATCGTTGACAATCGCGCCGGCGCCGGCGGCACGATAGGCGCGGAAACCGCGGTGCGCTCGGTGCCTGATGGCTACACGCTCGCAATGGTATCGGGCAGTTATGCGGCAAACGCCGCGCTGTTCAAGCTGCCGTACGACCCTGTCAACGACGTGACCCCGATCTCGCTGATCGGGCAAACCGGGTTTTTGGTTTCACTGCATCCGAGCGTCGCGGCCAAGAACATGAAGGAGTTTATCGCGCTCGCCAAGGCGAAGCCCGGAAGCATCAACTACGCTTCCACCGGCACCGGCGGCATTACGCATCTCGCTACCGAGCTGTTCGCCACCATGGCCGACGTGAAGATGACGCACATCCCCTACAAAGGCACCGGTCCTGCACTGATCGATTTGCTGGGCGGGCAGGTCCAGATGATGGTCGGCGCGTTGCCCGCCATGGTGCCGCAGCACAAATCCGGCAAGGTGCGCGGCATAGCCGTGACCACAAGCAAACGCAACGGCGCAGTGCCGGACGTTCCGACCGTGGCTGAAACGGTGCCGGGTTACGAAGCGATTCTGTGGTACGCGTTCTTCGGTCCCAAGAATCTACCGAAGGACGTCGTGACCCTGCTGAACGGCGAGATCACCAAGGCGATCTCCACGCCGGAAATGAAGGAGCGCATGGCAAGCGAAGGGCTCGATCCCGTCGGCGGGCCGCCTTCCCAGTTCGGTGACGTGTTGAAACGCGACGTGCCGAAATGGACCAAGGTGGTCAAGGACGCCAACATCAAAACAATCCAGTAACCTATCACAGAAGACCCGCGAGAAACAATCTGATGCAAAAGACCGTTGTCATAGGTCAACTACGGCAAGGCAACCTACCGCCAGAGCACGACGCGCAAAAAGCGACGTAAGCAGCGGCTGCTTCGAATTGAAAAAAGGCCACCGTCCTCACCCCCACCCCTCTCCAGCAAATGGAGAGGGTGCAGAATGTTCCCTTCTCCCATTATGGGAGAAGGGTCAGGGATGAGGGATCGCGGGCTTTTTTTGCGCGCTACTTTTTTATGCGGACATCATGCCGCATCGCGTTCCCACTGCGCACGACTGATCCTGTAGAGACAATGCCGGCGCAGCTCACTGCCTTCCGGCAGCGCCGGATGATCGAAGTCTTCAGCGGTATCGACCATCCCGATTCTCTGCATCACCGCGCGCGACGGTCGATTGACGAGGCTGGTGAACGACACGATTTCCCGCAAGCCGATGCGGTCGAAACCTGTGCGCAACGCCCCCTTTGCCGCCTCGGTCGCGTAGCCTTGCCCCCAATGTTCTTTCGCCAGGCGCCAGCCTATCTCAACGCAGGGCATGAATGGCAGCGTAAGGCGGCGAGGCACGGACAGTCCGACGAATCCGATGAAAGCGCCGGAGTCCATGCGCTCCACAGCCCAGTTGCTCCAGCCTCGCTCTTCCAGCTCGGCCCGCCAGATATCAATAACTCGATTGCTGCCTTGGCGTGTTTCGACCCCGGCGAAGTACTTCATGACTTCGGGATCTGCGTTCATCGCGGCAAACGGTTCACGATCCCCGTCGCTCCACTGGCGCAGGCGCAAGCGCGTCGTGCTGAACTCGATCGTCTCAGGCATGTCGCTTTGAGCAGCTCGCGTCAGCCCCGGCGCTCTTTCACGCTCGACGGAAGCACCGTAAAGTCACTCGTTTGCGGAAGCGATCTCATCGCTCTTAGCAAAGCCTCTGGTGGTGCCACCAGCTTGCGGGCTGCCAGGTCCAGCCACCCGCCCGCGCTCGTAACTCTGGCGCAAAGCGTCCCGTCCAGGCGGAATATCTCGTTTTGAAGGAGGAACCGGCTGCCGTCGTCAGAGTGACCGGCCAACGCCAGGGTCACCGTGATTTCCTGCAATAGACCGACCTCTTTACGGTATTCAACCTCATCCTTCATGACGACCGGGCCCAGCCTAAGGCGCGAAAACTCGCCCACCGGAAAGCCGTTCTCCGCGAAGAACATCATGCGCACGTCGGCGGCCTTGTCGAGAAAGGCCGTGTTCTTCATGTGCGAGTTGAAGTCCATGTCGGCCCAGCTGGCGAAAAGGGATTTTGAATAAATGTGAATTCTCCTCGACGCGGTGATTGAAATCCGGGGTAGCTAAAGTTCAAGCGCAATGATGCGTCGTTTTTCGTGCGTCCATTTTTCAGCAACAGTAGCGACGGAAGTTAGCAAGGTTGAGCGCGCCGTAGGCGACATGTTGCAAATAGAGCTGCCGGGGTCGGCTATTTTCTGCGGCAGGGCTTTCCCTCATATTGATGCCGTTGCAGCACATATTTCTGGCCGTTCCAGCGCTCGACCGGAAAGCAGAAGCCCGGTCCGCCGATCTCAATGTCCGGCCAGCCGCCGACTCCCTTGGTAGTGAGGAAAGTAAGAATCCCCGGGCCTTTGGAAATGGGCTTCCAACTGCCGTCAGCTTGTTTGCTGAGGAGGCTATAGCCGGCGCCAGTGTTTCCGTAGCAAGAGGTGCTGCCCTCGGTGAGGACAACTTCGGGGAGGCCGTCACCATTGATGTCGCGCACGTCCTCGACCGCCCCAGGCGTGTACGAGGGCGATGGATCGTCGCAGGCTCGCCATTGCTTGCCCTTGAGCTTAAAGCCAGCAGCCTTGAACGCAGCAGCCTCATCAGCCGGTGAAAGCTTCGCGGTCGCGGCGGGCACCGACGCGCAAAACAGTATCAGGGTAGCGCCTGCAAACAATTGGGTCGGGTTCATCGGACACGGTCCTCTCTCGTAGAACGGTTTCGTAAAATTGGCTTCCCTTAACATTATTTTGATCATGCAGGACGCCTCAGGCGGCGAATACTTCGAAGAATCGAGATCGCCGCATAGGAGAGCCGTGGCGGGACTTCGGTCATATGGGCCTTTCGAAGGCTAGGGGTTCTACAGACAACTTGCTGAACGGCGGGCCAACGGTGGAAGGCACAGAACTCGCGGGCAACATGGCGCGGCGCTCATGGCCCGTCCGCTCACCCGGAAGTTTGCTGCAGCTTCGATTCCATACCGAAGCACAGTTGATTGCCGTCAATGTCGTTGATATTGAAGTCACGCATGCCGTAGGGGTAGTCCTTGGGCTCATTCAGCGTTCTGGCGCCTCGGGAGTGCAGCTCTTGGTATAGCGCGTCTACGTCAGTGACGAAAACATACACGGCACCATGGCCCGGCTGTCGCTTCGTCTCGCTGGCCGCCTGGAGGTGGATGACCAGATCGTCTCGTTCAATTCCAGCGTAAAACGTCGGTTTGCCATACGTGAACTTGGTGTGAAACCCGAGCACATCACGGTAGTGCTCGACGCTTCGTAGAACATCCTGCACGACGAACACGGTTGCCGCGCCGCAGAGCGAGACCGCCGATGGATTTGTCATGGATGTCTCCTCTCTCTGTGTCAGGTACCCACGGATCCAGCTCGCGAGGATTGAATCAGGTCCGCAGCTTCCAGCGCTCGCCCTGCTGCCACACGCGGCCGTCGTGCTCAAGTTTCAGCAAATGCGCATACAGTGACCGGCGCGCCACTTGATGCAGCCGCGGCTCGACGTCCGCGTATACGATAGGCACCAGTTCATCGAGCGTCGCAGGATTGTGGATGTTGAATGCATCGACCACTTTCTGTTCCCGCGCGAGCCGATGCTCGATCAGGCGCTGCGCTTCCGCATGCGGCGTCTCGATCGGATGGCCGTGCCCGGGCGCGACGCGCGCGAGATCGAGTTCGAGCAGCGACTTCAGCGATTTCAAGTACGCGACCATGTCGCCGTCGGGCGGGTTGATCACGACCGTCGAGCCCTGCATGATGTGATCGCCGGTAAACAGCATTTTTTCGCGGTCGAGCAGGTAGCACAGGTGATTGGACGCATGGCCGGGCGTGTGTATTGCGCGCAACTTGAAGGGCCCGCAATCGAGCACGTCGTTATGCGCGAACACACGGTCGGGCGCAAATTCCTTGTCCTGGTTGTCGTGCTGGGGTGCCGCCATGCCGATGACTTCAGCGCCGGTCGCCTCCTTTAGAGCGCGCGCACCGGGCGAATGATCCTTGTGCGTGTGCGTGCACAGTATCCAGCGCAGCCGGTTGCCGACGGCGCCGAGCATCGCCTGCAGGTGCGAGTCGTCGTCCGGGCCCGGATCGATCAGCGCGAGCGCCTTCTTGCCGACGATATAAGCATTGGTCCCGGGACCCGTCATCATGCCGGGGTTGGGCGCCGTCAGGCGGCGCACCAGCGGCGAGACCTGCACAACTTCGCCGGGAACGATAGGACGTCTTTGTTCCATAAGTCAACCGGCCAGTTCGTCGTATCCGGCCTCGCCCGGCATCAGGCGGCGGCCGTCCTTGCCGATGCGCGGCGCTATGGTCGGCACGTCCGGCAGCGCGCGCATGCCGGCGAGCAGCGCGTCCGCGGTTGCATATTCGGCGAACTGGCGCAGCGTGTGGATGGTCGGCGTCATCAGCTTGAACTTGCCGGTGCGATGGCGCTCGACTGCCTCGGGCGGACTTATCCAGACGCTCTCGGTCATTTCTTGGTTGTCGTGCACGGGCTCTTGTCCCACCGGCGCGTGCGCGACGAAAAAACGCGTGTCGTAACGGCGCGGCGAACCGCGCGGCGTGATCCAGTGCGCGAAGTACACAAGCGAGGCGACTTCGAGATTCAGGCCCGCATCGCGCAACAGCGTATCGAATGCCAATTGGCCCGTGGCGACCGCTTTGCGATGCTGCGCGAGTTCCGCTGCCTGCTCGTGTGAAATGGGAACGCCATTTTCGCTGTGCGCGAGCAGCAGTCCCGATTCCTCGAACGATTCGCGGATCGCCGCCACCCAATAGGCGAGACCGCCGGATTCGAGCCCAAGCCGGCTGCTGGCTGTTTCATCGGTCAATCCCGTGCAGTGAGCGTAAATGTCGGCGAGACCGTCGCCCGGATCGACCGAACCGCCGGGGAACAAATAGCGTCCGGGCACGAATGCCGACCGCATGTTGCGCTTCATCATCAGCACTTCGAGACCCTGTGCGCCGTCGCGCACGAGCGTGACAGTCGCGGCGGGGAGTGGCGTAAGCTCGGCCATTACGTTTCCGTCTTCAGCTATATTGCAATGAACGCCGAGTTTAGCCTGTTTGCCGACGCGGCTGCCATTACCAGCCCGTGCAGGCGATGCGGTCACCAAAGCGGAAACAGTTTCGCGCAGCGAAGCCCGGCGCACGTTGATAGGGACGTACACCATACGGCGCATTGGGCCGGACACCGCGTCGGGCAGCAGCCTCTTGCGCCCGCTCGGCCTGCTGACGTGCCATTGTCGCCTGCCAGGCCGCCTCGTCGAGCTCGCGTTGCATCTGGTCGCGCTCGCGGGCTTGCTGGTCAGCCTGTTCGAATGCCACGCTCTGCTGCCGAATCCGCCGGTTCAGTTCCACAGCCTTGCCGCGCAATTCCTCTGCAACGGCTTCGCGCCGCCGGTTGAATTCGCCAAAGGAAATTTTTTGGTCGTAGAGTTCCACCGCGGCCGCCATCACCTTATGCTCGGCGTCGATGCCGAAGGTCTGCATGGGCGCACGATAAGTTTCATTGCCGAATTTGCTGTCGGCCTTCAGGCACTCGGCGCGCGCGGCCGCCCACTCTGCGATCAGCGGGCGCTCCTTGTTGTTCGCCGTGGACGAGTCGTCAAGCATGGCAGGCTTGGCGTTCGCCGCCATGCCCAACGACAACTTGCCTGCAATGAGCGCAAAGCGGGAATCTGCCGCCAGCTTGTCGAGGCACGCCGCGAGCGACTCCGACTGCGCGGCGCAATGACCGTGCATCAAAAACAAGAGCGTCATCGCGAAGAGACGCATTTTTGCCGCCATGAGTAAACGTTTAATATACCAAAATCGCGCTCCGCATTGCTTGCGAGTCTGCGGATAGGCGGAACGATTGCTCGCTGGCTTGCAGCAGACATGATCCATTACATGGAAAAACGACGCTCCATTCTTATCCTCGCCGCTTTGATTGTCGGCGTGGCGCTCGCGGCACAGGGCCTGCAGACACTGGGGAATAGCCGCCTCGCGGCGAGCGTACGATCGCAGGCCCACCAGAACGATATTTACATGGTGTCTTCGGTTACGTGCCCTTATTGCGCCCAGGCGCGCGCCTGGTTTACTGACAACAACATACCGTTCCGCGAATGTTTCATCGAGCAGGATGAAACCTGCGCTGCACTTTACCGGACTCTCATGGGGCCAGGCACGCCGCTTCTAATCGTGCGCGGCAAAAAAGTCGTCGGCTTTAACCCAAGAGCTATCGAGTCTGCTTTTGACTAGGGCTTCTACCTACATACGTATGAGCATTTGTCTTACAAACCTCGCGCACTCAATTAGCGCTTGCGTTGTCCGCGCGCATCGCCATTTATTGACGCTTAAATTAGTGCTATCGGACTATGGATTCGGCCCCGTGCCCGGTATAGGCTATCAAGCAGCGTAGGCGGCCCCCCGAGGCGTATTCCAAAGTCATCAAGGGGCGACACGGCCGTATTTTGCCGCCAGAGAGTGCCCCACTATCCTGCTTGGCCCCTGAAAGGAGATTACGTGAACACAAGATTACTTTCCCGTCTGATCGTCGCCGGTGCGTTATGCGCGCTGACCGGCTTCGTTGGTTCGGCCCACGCCGCCTTGGCCACTTTCGGCCCCACGCCCTACCTGAGTTTTGCCGACAGCCCCTTCAGTGGTGGCAGCTTCAGCTACTTTCACCTCGAGAACTTCGAAGATCACTTGCTCAATACACCCGGAGTCAGCGGGAGTCCTGGCGGCGTCACCAGTGTAGTGTTCGGGCCCAGCATCCACGACTCGGTAGATGCCGATGACGGCGTCATCAATGGCAGCGGATTGTTGGGCGACTCATGGTTCACGAGCAACGGCGCGGCCGGCGTCACGTTCACGTTCAGCGCCGCCATCTTGGGTTCGCTGCCCACGAGCGCCGGGCTGGTGTGGACCGATGGTGGCACCAACACGCCGGTGACGTTCACGGTTTTCGGCGAGAACGGCCAGCAGGTTTTCACGACGACCCTGAGCGGCTTTGCCGACGGCTCCAACAATGGCGAGACCGCGGAAGACCGCTTCTTCGGCGCGACTTACTCCGGCGGCATCTCGTCGATTTTCATGAGCAACGCCAGCGGCGGCATGGAGGTCGATCACCTTCAGTACGGATTGGCTGCCGCCGGATCGGTTCCCGAACCCGAAACCTACGCGATGCTGCTGGCAGGTCTCGGCCTGATGGGATTTGCGGCACGGCGCAGACAAAACAAGCCCGCCTGACCTTCTGCAATCCGCACGCAAACCCCGCTTCGGCGGGGTTTTCTTTTGCGGTTGCGGCGCGGTATTTTTCCGCTAAAAGCCGCCGTCAAGTGCGGCGATACTCTCCGTAATCGTCAGTCCTACACATTGGCGTGCCCTAGACCTACATACTCGCGGCCAAGCGCCTATCTATGATTACCGCAAAAGCGCCGGCACATGCAACGGACAGTGGAGTCATTTTTTTGAGTGTAGAAAGTTTTTTCACCAGGAGACTACGATGACGCAGACACGTTTCAGTATGCGCGCGGCCATGCTCGGCTGCGTCTTGAGCGTAACAACCTTATTCGCGACGGCGACGTTCGCCGCCACGACATGGACCGATTGGACCAGCGCGACTGTGGGCGCCCCGGGATCTGCCGCGGGGACGCTGAGCGGAGTGGGCGTATCCTATTCGGGAGAAGTCATTGGCAGCGTGCTCAATGGCACATCGGGCATCTGGGCTCCCAACACCTCGTTCGTGGGCGGCACGGTGACGGCTTCGCCGAGCGTGGTCAACGATGACATTCGGTTGCAGGGCACTTTCACGGGCACGAACACCATTACGTTTTCCGCGCCAGTCGTCAATCCGGTTTTCGCGATATGGAGCTTGGGCCAGCCCGGTCTCATCGCAAGTTTTATTTTCAATGCGACGCCGACCTTGGAGGCCGGTGGGCCCAACGCCCAGTTCGGCGGTCAGTCGATCGTCGTCAACGGCAATACGGTTAACGGCGCTGAAGGTAATGGCGTCGTACAGTTCACCGGAACGTTCAGTTCGCTTAGCTGGACCAACACTCCCGAATTTTTCTATGCCTTTACCGTAGGTCTGAACGGGCCGGTCGCAGCAATCCCTGAACCCGAAACCTACGCGATGCTGCTGGCCGGTCTCGGCTTGCTCGGATTCGCGGCACGGCGCAGACAACGCAAGCACGGCTGACTCTCCCGGTAGTCCGCATGCAAACCCCGCTTCGGCGGGGTTTTCTTTTGCGGATGTATCCGGGCTATTTTTCCGTGAGCAGCTTCATGAGGCTCGTCGAGTCGAGCCGTCCGTGCCCCTTGCCCTGCAACCTCCCGTACCATTGCTCGACGATCGCGGTCACGGGCAAAAGTGCGCCGTTGCGGCGGGCTTCGTCGAGACAGATCTGCAGGTCTTTGCGCATCCAGTCGACTGCGAAACCGAAATCGAACTTGTCGTCGATCATCGTCGGGCCGCGGTTTTCGAGCTGCCACGACTGCGCGGCACCCTTGGAAATCACTTCGACCACTTTCTTCGCGTCAAGACCGGCGCGCATCGCGAAGTTAAGTCCTTCCGCGAGCGACTGCACGACTCCGGTAATCGTAATTTGGTTGACCATTTTCGTGAGCTGGCCAGCGCCTGCCGGCCCCATCAAGGTTACTGCGCGGCCGAAATGCGCCATCACCGGTTGCGCGGTCGCGAATGCTTGCGCGTCGCCGCCGACCATCACGGTCAGGATGCCCTTCTCCGCACCCGCCTGGCCGCCCGATACGGGCGCGTCAAGAAATTGAAAACCAGCGGCGCGCGCGGTTTGTTCCAGTTCGCGCGCGACATTGGCGGAGACCGTCGAATGATCCACGTAAATCGCGCCCTTCCGCATGTCGGCGAATGCGCCGTCGGAGCCGAGCGTGATCGCACGCAAGTCGTTGTCGTTGCCGACGCACGAAAATACGATGTCAGCGCCTGCGGCCGCCTCGCGCGGGGTCGCGACGGCGCGCCCGCCATACTCCTTCACCCACTTGTCCGCCTTGGCGCGCGTGCGGTTGTAAACCGTAAGTTCGTGCTTGGCGCGCGCGAGATGCCCCGCCATCGGATAACCCATCACCCCGAGACCTATCCATGCCAGCTTCATTGGTTCTCCGTCGTCCTTAACTCTTCATCACTTTCTTGCCGTCATCCCCACCCTCACCCCGGCCCTCTCCCTGAGGGCGAGGGAGTAAATAGAGGCCCTCGTGTTCACTCCGGCCTATCCAAGAATGATGGGATACCCGGGCGGCGGCGAAAAGCCGAGATCGCCGCGCTTGATCACCGCGTCGCGCCCGCCGTTTTCCTCGAGCAGCTCGGCCTGCCGGCGCTTGGCGCGCGCGTCGACTTCGGCCGGATCGCAAATCTCGTACAGCCGCTGGCGGCATGCGGCGAGGACCTGCGAAAATTCCGGCTTCTCCGCGAGATCGGACAGCTCCTCGGGATCCGCCTCGAGATCGAACAATTGCGGCGGATAGGCAACGTAATGCACGTACTTGTATTTGCCGTGCCGGATCATGAAGGCGCCGGTCGTCGAGCCCATGCCGTGATATTCGGAGAGCACGCTGCGATCGGGCGCAGGTCCCGTGGCCAGCTTGAACAGCGATTTTCCCGGATGCGTGTCGTACGCTTCGGGCACGCTCGCGCCTGTGCTTTCGAGGATGAACGGGTACGTGTCGACGTGGCTCGCCGGCGCGGTGATCTTCACGCCCTGCGGAATGTCGGGCCCCTTGATGATCAGCGGCACCCCGGCGACTTCTTCGTACATCGTCGACTTGCCCCACAGGCCGCGC
>Ga0207682_10000773_pt1 | contig 14767 bp, 13 predicted proteins | sample KBSM63metaG_FD_184332 | JGI IMG/M metagenome (GOLD analysis project Ga0207682, IMG submission 184332) | Miscanthus rhizosphere microbial communities from Kellogg Biological Station, Michigan, USA - KBS M6-3 metaG (SPAdes) (version 2) | ecosystem: Host-associated > Plants > Roots > Rhizosphere >... | reverse complement strand
GAAGTCCGGCCGCATGCCGTCGATGAGCTCGCGCCGCGCGATCACCGCGCCGCCCATGACGTCGCCGGTGCCGGAGGCGTACTTGGTGAGACTATGCACGAACACGTCGACCGCATACTCACCGTGCTGATGGAAACCGGCAAACGTGTTGTCCATGACCGCGAGCGCGCCGTGGCGGTGCGCGAGCGTCACCAGGCGCTCGATGTCGGCCACCTTGGTGATGGGATTGGTCGGACTCTCGAAGATCACCAGGCGGGTCGGTCGTGTGGCAAGCACGTTTTCGATGCCCGGCAGATCGTCGATCGAGAGCATGGTGTGCTCGACACCGAAACGCGACAACAACCGGCGGATGATATTGCGCGTGGGACCGTAAGTTTCGACGAAACACAGGATGTGATCGCCCTGCTTGGTCAGCGCGATCAGCGTCTGCGCGATGGAGTTGACGCCGGATGCAGTGGCCAGGCAATCCTCGCGTCCCTGGAGCCCCGCCAGCGTTAGCTCGAGCTGGCGCGTGGTGGGGTTGCTGGCGCGCATGTAGAAATACCCGGGCGCCTCGCCACGCAGCATACGCAGCGTGTCGTCCACGGAATCGAATTCGTACTTGACGGTCTGGTAGATAGGCGCGATCACCGGCTCATTGCCGGCCGGCGGTGAAGTATTGGGAGGATGATTGACCAGCGTCGGTGGCTTCATGATTCCAGTTTTATTGAAGAGAAAAGGCATCCGCGTCGAGTTGCGCGGGGAACTTGTCGCGCCACACGCGCAGCTGTTCGAGATCGAGTGGCACGGTGATGACCTGCGCGGTGTCATTGAGCTCGACGAGCGGCTGACCCGTGAAATCGTTCACGACACTATCGCCGGCGTGTGCCACGCCCTTGCCATCGTCACCGACCCGATTCACGCCGATGCAGTAGGCCTGGTTCTCGATGGCGCGCGCGCGCAACAGCGCGCTCCACGCGAAGCGGCGCGCGGCCGGCCAATTGGCGGTGTAGATCGCGATGTCGTATTCGAGCTCGGGCCGGCGCCGGCTCCACACCGGAAACCGCAGGTCGTAACACACCAGCGGACACAGCCGGGCGCCACGCCATTCGACGATGAGCGCGTGATCGCCCGCCTCGAAGTGGCGGTGTTCGCCGGCCATGCGAAACAGGTGCCGCTTGTCATACCAGTAAGTCAGACCGCCCGGCATCGCGAGCATGAAGCGGTTGAAATAGCGGCCGTGATCATTCACCGCCACGCTGCCGCCGACCACGGCATCAAGAGCGCTCGCCTGCGCGAGCAGCCAGGCGCGCGTCTCGCCATCGGCGGCTTCGGCGTGGATTTCGGGCTCCATGGTGAAGCCGGTGGTGAACATTTCCGGCAGCACGACGAGATCGGTGGTGCCCGCCAGCGGCGCGAGGATCTTCGCGAAGTGCGCGCGGTTGGCGCCCGCGTCCTGCCAGACGAGTGGTTGCTGGACAAGCGTCACACGGAATTTCATGCGGCAATCTCTCTAACGAAGAGCAGCAGTGTACGCGCTGATGCGATCCGCGGCTTCGATCAGCGTTTCATCGCGTTTGGCCACGCATAACCGCACGATGCGCATGCCGGTGGGCGGTTCGCGATAAAACGGCGACAGCGGAATGACGGCGACGCCGGCCTCGTTGATCAGCCGCTCTGTGAATTCCACGTCGTTGCACCCTGCGAGCGGGCTTGCGAGACGCGAATAGTCGGCCAGCTGGAAATAGGTTCCTTGCGCCGGCGGCAGGTCAAGGCCGCTGCCCGCGAGGCGCGCGAGCAGCAGGTCGCGCTTGGCGCTGAAGAACGCCGCCACCTCACGCCAGGCATCCGGATGACGCTGCAGGTAGAGCGCGATGGCCTCCTGCAGCGGAGCGGCGATGCTGAAGGCATTGAACTGGTGCACCTTGCGCAGCTCGCGCGTGAGCACCGGCGGCGCCACGCAATAACCCACGCGCCAGCCGGTGATGTGCAGGGTCTTGCCGAACGAATACACCGCGAAGCTGCGTGATTGAAGTTCTGCGTGATTCATCACCGACTGATGGACGCGGCCGTCGTACTGAACGTGCTCATAGACCTCGTCGGCGATCACCGCGATGGGTCGGTCCCGGGTGATTCCGGCCAGTTCGTCGAGGTCGGCCGCCGACGCGACGGTGCAGGACGGGTTCTGAGGGTTGTTGATGACGATGAGGCGCGTGCGCTCGCTGAGCACACCTCTTACGCGATCCCAGTCGAAGCGGAAATGCGGCGCCTCGAGGGGAATGTGGATGCAACGCCCGCCGGCGAGCCGGATGGCGGGGTCGTAGGCGTCATAGGCGGGGTCGAAGACGATGGCTTCATCGCCAGCGCCCACCACTGCCTGGATGGCGGAGTAGATAGATTCCGTGCCGCCGCAGGTGACCGTGAGTTCGGTTTCCGGATCGACCTCGCGACCGCCGGCAGCCGTGATCTTGGCAGCGATTGCGGTGCGCAGCGCCACGCTGCCCTGCATGGGCGCGTACTGGTTGAACCCGGCCGCGACCGCGTCGCTGACGCAGGCAGCCAGTCGTGAATCGATGGGAAAATCGGGGAAGCCCTGCCCCACGTTGACCGCGCCCTGCTCGGCCGCGCGGCGCGACATCACGGTGAAGATCGTGGTGCCTACGTCCGGCAGTTTGCTCTGCATTCCATCCGGATAAATCATCTTTCGGCTTGCCGAAAAGCCGCCGCGCACCCCCGTACGCGGCGCCTTCGTCGGACGCCTACTTCTTCTTTGCGCGTTTCGCCTTGCGGGCGAGCTTCAATTGCACACCAGCGGGCTGGTCGATGAAGCGGAACCGGATGCCTTCCACCATTGCCTTGTACTTGACCGCACCGGTGGAGCGGCCCAGTTCTTTGGCGGCAAGACGTGCAGAGAGCTTCTGCTTGGCAAGTTGCCGCATCTTTTTGAGGTCTGCGGGAGTCCAGGGAGCATTGTGTTTACGGGCTGATTTGGCCATTGATCGAATCCTCGTCAAATTGTCGATTGTGGAAGTTTATCAGTAGTTAGCCGGTGGCGGCCATCTGTTCCTCGCGTTTGCGACGTTGTTCCTGCCGGCGCATGAGAAACGCCGAAAGAACCACGCCCAATGCCACTATTAAGACCATTATCGTAGCTAGGGCATTGACGACCGGGCTAACACCTAGTCGAACACGAGAAAATATGACCATGGGCAGCGTATTGGACCCAGGGCCGGAGACGAACTGCGTCACGACCAGGTCGTCCCAGGAAAGCGTAAAGGCCAGCAGCCACCCGGACAGGATGGCGGGCAATATGAGGGGCACCGTGATGCGGAAAAACACCTTGGCGGGCCGGGCGCCGAGGTCCAGCGCCGCCTCCTCCAGCGAGTCGTCGAAACCCGCCAGGCGCGACTGAACCACGACCGTGACATAGGCCATGGTGAAGGTGATATGCGCAATGGTGATGGTCGCGAAGCCCCGGTCGAACTGCCAGCCGAACCAGGCCGTGAACAGCTGCTCGAGCGAGACGAACAGCAGCAGCATCGACAGACCGGTGATTACCTCGGGCATGACCAGCGGCGCGGTAGTCAGGCCCTGCAGGAAGGCCCGACCCCGGAACGGGCCAAACCGCGAGAGCACCAGCCCGGCCAGGGTTCCCAGGACGACGGCGCCGGTGGCGGTGCATGCCGCGACCTGGATAGATAGCCATGCCGCCGACAGGATCTGGTGGTCGCCGAAGAGCTTTATGTACCACTTCACGGTCGGTGAATTGGGGGCGTCCCAAACAGTGACCAGCCGTGAGTTGTTGAAAGAGAAGAACACCATCGACAGGATCGGGATGTAGAGGAAGGCGAGTCCCACCCAGAGCATCGTCTTGGAGAACACGCCCTCGGTCTTCATTTCTTCTGCGCCTGCAGTTCTTTGTTCTGGAAGCGCTGGAACACCATGATCGGCACGACCAGCAGCAGCAGCATCGCGATCGCGACGGCGCTCGCTCTCGGCCAATCGCGATTTAGGAAGAACTCATCCGCCAGAAGTTTGGCCACCATGAGCTGGTCGGTGCGGCCGAGCAGCGAAGGAATCACGTATTCGCCCACGGCCGGAATGAATACCAGCAGCGAGCCGGCGACGATCCCGGGAAACGACAGCGGCATCGTCACGCGCAGGAAAGACTTGATCGGGCCTGCGCCGAGGTCCTGCGCCGCCTCCAGCAACGTGTTGTCGTGTTTCTCGAGGTTGGAGTACAGCGGCAGGATCATGAACGGCAGGTACGAATAGACGATGCCGATGTAGACCGCGAAGCTGGTGTTCATCATCGCGAGCGGCTCGTCCACGATGCCGAGCCACTTGAACAACACCTGGTTGATGAGGCCGTCGGTTTTCAGCAGGCCGATCCAGGCATAGACGCGCAGCAGGAACGAGGTCCAGAACGGCAGGATGATGAGCAGCAGCAGCACGTTGCGTTGCGTCGGCGGCGAACGCGAGATGGCATAGGCCATCGGATAACCGAGCATCAGGCAGAACACGGTCGAGAAAAACGCAACCTTGAGGGAATAGAGCCAGGCGCTGACGTACAACGGCTCGTTGAACAGGTAGACGTAACTGCCAATCAATAGTTTGATCTGCAGCGCCCCCTCTTCCAGCCACCGGAACACCGGCTCGTAGGGCGGCCGGCCGAGTGGCGAGAACTCCGCGAAGGAGATCTTGAGCACGATCAGGAACGGGATCAGGAAGAAAATCAGCAGCCACAGGTACGGTACGGCGATCACCAGCCGCTGCCCCGTCCAGTTCTTCACCACGTATTCCGACCAGCGTGGCGGGCCGAAGCGCATCAGGAAGAGCCACAGCGGGCTCACGCGACCGTAGGAATCGCGCGAGGGTGAATTGCGGCTGCCGGACTTCACGTTCAGCTCTCGGGCCGTTTCATTGCGTCACCACGACCGGGCTGGATCCATGCCAGGTGAGCCAGACCGTCTCGTCCCAGAGAATGCGTTCGTCGTCCGACATGCGTTCGACGTTCGGCAGCGTGACGCGCACGATCTTGCCGGTGTCGATCTTCACCAGGTAGATGGACATGTCGCCCATGTAGGCGATTTCCTTGACCACACCCTTGACGCAGTTCTCGGAGGTGTCGGCCGGCGGAGTGCGCAGGAGGTTGATCTTCTCGGGCCGGACGGCGGCATAGACGATGGCGCCGGGCGCCGAACTGATGCCGTGATCGACGTAGATGACGCCGCCCAGGTCATCGGACTTGATGCGCACGCGGTCCGGCAAATCCTCGATCATGGTGCCTTCGAACATGTTCACCGAGCCGATGAAATCCGCGACGAACTTGTTCTGCGGGAATTCGTAGATTTCGGTGGGCGTGCCTATCTGCACGATCTCGCCGCGGTTCATGACGCCGATGCGCGAAGCCAGCGTCATGGCTTCTTCCTGGTCGTGGGTCACGACGATGAAGGTGACGCCCAACTGCTCCTGGATGTTGATGAGCTCGAACTGCGTCGCTTCACGCAGCTTCTTGTCGAGCGCACCCAGCGGCTCGTCGAGCAGCAGCAGTTTGGGACGCTTGACGAGAGAACGCGCCAGCGCCACGCGCTGTCGCTGGCCGCCGGAGAGCTGATGCGGCCGGCGAGCGGCGAATTGATCCAGCTTCACGATCGAGAGGATGTCGGTGACGCGCGTGGCGATGTCGGCGCGCGACAGGCCCTTCTCCTGCTCGAGACCGAACGCGATGTTCTTCTCGACGGTCATGTGCGGAAACAGCGCATATGACTGGAACATCATGTTGACCGGGCGCTCATACGGCGGGACGCCCGCCATGTCCTGGCCATCGAGGAATATCGAGCCGGAGGTCAGATTTTCGAAGCCGGCCATCATGCGCAGCAGCGTCGATTTGCCACAGCCCGAGCCGCCGAGCAGGCAGAAGATCTCGCCCTTGAAAATCCTCAGCGAAACATTGTTGACCGCGACGAAATCACCGAAACGCTTGGTGACGTTTTCGATACGCACGTAAGCCTCGGCGTTCGGATCACGCCACGGCTCGTTCTTGTCTTTCTTGTCTGCGCGTCGTTCCGGCGCCTGCATGGCCGACCCCCGTTGCAAAAGCCCTTCTTCCGAAGGAATGCGGCCGCCGCTCCCTAAGCGGCGGCCGCAACGTTCATTTGCCGGTGCGGAATCGCGTCCAGGTGCGCGTGAGCACGCGAGTGAACTCGGCGCTCTCTGGCAGATCGGGAACCAGCTTCGGCATCATTTCCGGTGTCGGGAAGATTCCGGGGTTGTTCTTCACTTCCGCGGACACGAGCGGCCAGGATGCCGCGTTGCTGTTGGCGAAACTGATGAAGTTGCTGTTCTTGGCGGCAACTTCGGGGCGCAGCATGTAGTTGATGAAGAGGTGCGCGTTCTTGACGTGCGACGCATCGGCCGGAATGGCCATGTTGTCGAAGAACATGACGGCGCCTTCCTTCGGGATGTTGTACTTGATCGTGAACGGCTTCTGCGCTTCCGACGCACGGTCGCGGGCCTGCAGCGTGTCGCCAGACCAGCCGAGCGCCAGGCAGATCTCGCCGTTGGCCAGATCTTCGATGTATTTCGAAGAATTGATGAGGCGGATGTACGGACGGACCGAGAGCAGCACCTTTTCGGCGGCCTTCAGGTCTTCCGGCTTCTCGGAGTTTGCGTCCTTGCCGAGATAGATGAGCACGGTGCCGATGACTTCTGACGGTGCGTCAAGAACCGACACTCCGCACTTGGCGAACTTGGAAACCACTTTCGGATCCCAGAACATCGAGAAGCTATCTACCGGAGCATTAGGCATCGCCGCCTTGATCGCTTCTTCGTTGTAGGCCACGCCCGAGGTGCCCCACATGTAATTCACGGCGTGTTCATTGCCCGGATCGAACACTTCGAGACGCTTGGTGATGTCCGGATCGAGGTTCTTGAGCTGGTCGAGCTTGGACTTGTCGAGCTTCTGGTAGATACCCGACTTGATCTGGCGCGCGAGGAAGTTCGCCGAAGGCACCACCACGTCGTATCCGGTGCGGCCCGCGACCAGCTTGGTCTCGAGCAGCTCGTTGGAATCCATGACTTCGTAATTGACCGTGACGCCCGTTTCCTTGGTGAACGCTTCGAGCACCGTGGGCTCGATGTAGTCCGACCAGTTGTAAACGTTGACGGTTTTTTCAGCGTCGGTGTCGTACACCGGAGCTGGGGGAGCGGCTGCTGCGGCCGTCGGCGGTGCTTCTTCTTTTTTGCCGCAGGCGACGAGGAGTAATAGACAGGAAGCCGAAACCAGTGCCGACAGGCTGCGAGTGGACATTTGATGACCCCTAAATGTTGTCGCGCCGTGAGACCCACACGACGCGTCTTTAGACACGTTATATAACAGCGACCGCGTCTATAGCCAGCCCTCGGCACGAGCTTGAGTAGCGGTTTCATCGAGGGATCGCACTACTTTGGACAGTAGTTCGTCAATTTCGCTCCGAGAGATGACCAAAGGCGGCGCGATGAATAACGTATCTCGTGTGGCGCGCATCACGAGGCCGTTGCGAGTGCAGTTTTCGCGCATGCGCAAGCCCACTTCGCCGCGCGGCTCGAAAAAACGCCGCGGACTCTTCTGTGGAACCAGTTCGATGGCCGCCAGCAGGCCCAGGCTGCGCGCTTCTCCGACCAAAGGATGAGATGCAAGCTCTTGCCAACGCTGGGATAGATAGAGTGCGATTTCCTCCCTCACCCGCTCCACCACCCGTTCGCGGCGGAAAATCGTGAGGTTGGCGATCGCTACGGCACACGCGACCGGGTGGCCCGAATAGGTGAAACCATGAAAAAACTCGCCGCCCTTGTCGATGAGCACGTCGGCGACCCGGTCACCCACCATGAGTCCGCCGATTGGTAGATAGCCAGAAGATAGCGCCTTGGCCATCGTCATGAAATCGGGCCGTGTACCATAATGTTCACAGCCAAACCATTTGCCGGTCCGGCCAAAGCCGCAGATCACCTCGTCGGACGCAAACAGGATGCCGTACTTGTCGACGATCCTCTGGATCTCCGGCCAATAGGTCTCCGGCGGAATAACCAGTCCACCGGCACCCTGAACCGGCTCGCCGATGAATGCGGCGACCCGGTGAGGCCCCACTTCTTCGATCTTCTGTTCGAGTTCGCGGGCACACTTCAGGCCGAACTCCGCTGGCGAGAGATCCCCGCCTTCACCGAACCAGTAGGGCTGGTTGATGTGGACGATACCGGGCAACGCCCCGTCCGGCCCTAGCTGTTCGTGCATGGGTTTCATGCCACCGAGCGAGGCGCCGGCGACGGTACTCCCGTGATAACCATTCCAGCGTGAAATGATCACGTTTCGCTCAGGGTTTCCCAACAACTGCCAGTAACGCCGGACCAGGCGTACCAGCGTGTCGTTCGCCTCGCTACCCGAGCCTGTGTAGAACACGTGGTTGAACTGCGGCGGCGTCACTTCCTTGAGGATTCGGGCTAGTTCGATCGCAGGCGTCGTGGTGCTCTGGAAAAAGCTGTTGTAGTACGGCAGTTCCTGCAGCTGTTTGTAAGCTGCATCCGACAGCTCCTTTCGCCCGTAGCCCAGCGCCACACACCACAGCCCGGACATCCCGTCGAGGATCTTCTGGCCTTCGGAGGTGTAGATATAGACACCTTCCGCGCGAGCAACGATGCGCGCGCCGCGAGCCGCCAGCTGTTTGTGATCCGTGAACGGATGCAGGTAGTGCGCCGAATCCAGTCGTTGCCAATCGCGAGTGTCCACGGCGCGTGCTCCCTGTCAGACGTTCAACAGCAGGTGTTCCCGTTCCCAGGAGCTGATGACCTGCAGGAACACTTCGTATTCGGCTTCCTTGACGATGGTGTACGCGGAAATGAAGGGATCACCGAGGATGCGCACCAGCGGATCACACTCGCGCAACTCGCGGATGGCGTCGTCCAGGGAACGCGGCAGAGAAAACGGCAGCTCGTGCGCGGATCCTGCGATCGGTTCGCTCGGCTGCAGGCCTTCCACCATGCCGAGAAAGCCGCAGGCCAGGGACGTGGCGATCGCGATGTAGGGGTTGGCATCGGCGCCGGCGAGGCGGTTCTCGACACGTCGCGCTTCCGGGTCGGATGCGGGCACACGCAGACCCGCCGTGCGGTTGTCGTATCCCCACTGCACGTTGATCGGAGCGAGCTGGAACCGCGAGATGCGCCGATAGGAATTGACGTTCGGCGCTAACAACGCCATCGCCGCGGGCAGGTATTTCTGCATGCCGGCGATGTGCGAGAAGAACAGCGGCGTCGGCGTGCCATCGGAGTTCGAGAAGATGTTCTTGCGTGTCTTGGTGTCGACCACGCTCTGGTGAATGTGCATGGCGCTGCCGGGTTCCTTGGCGTGCGGCTTGGCCATGAACGTGGCGTACATCTTGTGGCGCAACGCCGCTTCGCGCGCCGTGCGTTTGAAAAGGAATGCCTGGTCGGCAAGGTCGAGCGCGTTGCCGTGCAGGAGATTGATCTCCATCTGCGCGGCCCCGTCTTCATGGATCAGCGTGTCGATCTCGATGTCCTGGTCTTCGCAGAACTGGTACATGTCGTCGAACAGCGGATCGAACTCGTTGACCGCCGCGATGCTGTAGCTCTGGCGGCCGGGTTCGGCACGTCCCGAACGACCCACCGGCGGCTTCAGTGGATAGTCGGCGTCGATGTTGGGTTCCACCAGGTAGAACTCGAGTTCGGGGGCGACCACGGGTTCCCAGCCACGGGCCGCATACATCTCGAGAATGTGGCGCAGCACCCCGCGCGGCGCCATGCCGACGCGCCGGCCATCGCCGTAATAGCAATCGTGAATCACCTGCGCGGTGGGCTCGGCCGCCCATGGCACTCGCCGTACCGTCTTGGGATCGGCCTTGAGGATGATGTCGATCTCGGCCGGGCTCATCGCCTTGTCGGTGTCGGGCGGATAGTCGCCGGTTACCGTCTGCAGAAAAATGCTCTCGGGCAGGCGCATGCCCTCGTCCTCGGCAAATTTCTCCGCGGGCATGATCTTGCCGCGCGCGATACCGGCCATGTCCGGGATGATGGCTTCCACCTCGGATATGCCGTGGTCGCGAAGGAATTGTCTGATCTCGTTTGCCATGGGGACGTCCTGACTATCTATTTCTTTGTCTTGTTACGCGCCGCTTTGCCGAACTCGGCGAACAGCGCCATCGAAAACGGGTTGCTCATCACCTGCCATTCGGGGTGCCATTGCACCGCGAGCGCGAAAGTCGGCGCCGATTTCACGCGAAACGCTTCGACCAGGCCATCGGTTGCTCGCGCTTCGACGACAAGACCCGGCGCGAGCCGGTCGACACCCTGCCAGTGCAGGGAGTTCACGCTCACTCTCTCCTTTCCCGCCAGGCGCCGCAGCACCGAATCAGGCTCGAGCACTACCTCGTGCGCCGGCCCGTACTGCACCTCGAGAGGCTGCTCCTTGATCTCGCGATGATCGTCGAGTCCCTCGATCTCGTGCACGCGCTGATGCAGCGTGCCTCCCATCGCGACATTCATCTCCTGGAATCCGCGGCAGACGCCGAACACCGGCACCGCGGTCGCCACCGCGCGCGGGATCAACGACAGTGTGGTCGCGTCGCGGTGCGGATCGTGCAGGGTCCCCGGCACGCTCGCCGGCCCTTCGTACCGCGCGGGCTCCACATTCGAGGGGCTGCCCGGGAAAAAGATGCCATCGACAAGCGAGAGGATTTCCGTGACGTCGAGTGGCGTCTCGAGCACGGGAATCAACAGCGGCAGGCACCCGGCCGCCTGCGCGACAGCGGCTATGTATTTCTCACCGACCGCGTGAAAGGGATGCGGGCCGATCATGCGTCGATCGGCTGGTATGCCAATGACGGGTTTTCCAATTGAACTGGCCATACGCTTTCACGCGGGCCAGGAGCCCGTGCGCTGTCTATTATCTTTTACGGACTCGCGGCTGTGATCAGCGCGAGGGCTGCCATTAGACCACAGCGGAGCGGGTCCCGCCCGACGCGATGCCATGCGCGAAGCGGCCGCCGCAGCGCCCAAATCAGGGCTTTTTCCCGTTTGCGGGCCCGCGCCGCGCGCGGCTATGCTGCCCCACCCGGCGCTGTATCGGCGTCGAAAATAATAAACACCGTGAACCTTATGTCCGGCGCCCCCGAAACCGATCTACAGCGTTTCCTCATCGAGCATCCCGAGGTGAGGTTCTTCGATGCGTTCGTGAATGATCTGAACACGGTGGAGCGCGGCAAGCGAATCGACCGCGGCAACATCGCGGGGATTTTCAAACGCGGCATGCCCCTGCCCGGTTCGATGTTCGCGCTCGACATCGAAGGCGGAACGGTCGAGGCCACGGGATTGGGGTTTGCGGACGGCGATGCAGATCGCCCGTGCATGCCGATTCCGGGCACGCTGGTCACCGTGCCCTGGCAGCCCGACGTCGCACAGGTGCAGCTGACCATGCACGAACAGGATGGCTCGCCGTTTTTCGGTGACCCGCGTCATCTGCTTTCGAATGTGCTGGCTCGATTCACGCGCCTGGCGCTCACGCCGGTGGTGGCCATCGAATACGAGTTCTATCTCGTGGATGTCGAGCGCGATCCGCAAGGCCAGCCGCAGCCGCCGAAAGGCCCACTGACAGGTCGCCGTGAATTCCGCACCCAGATCAACTCGATGACGGATCTCAACGAGTACTCCCCGTTGCTCGCCGAGATCGATCGCGTATGTCGACTGCAGAATGTGCCGGCCACCTCGGCGCTCGCCGAATACGGTCCGGGACAATACGAAGTGAACCTCACGCATGCACCCGACGGGCTGCGTGTTTGCGATGAGTCGCTGAGATTCAAGCGCATCGTCAAGAGCGTGGCGCGCGGCATGGGCTGCGAGGCTACCTTTCTCCCCAAGCCCTACCGCGACATGGCGGGCAGCGGTCTGCACGTTCACGTCAGTCTTCAGGACGAAACAGGGCACAACATCTTCGCGGCGGCGAATCCGCTCGACAGCGCGCCACTGCGCCACGCGATCGGCGGAACGCTCAGCACGCTCGCAGACGGCATGGCGGTGTGCGCGCCGGGGCCAAATTCCTACCGCCGCTTCCGCTCCGAAGCCTATGTGCCGCTGCATCCCACCTGGTCCATCAACAATCGCGGCTCCGCGATTCGAGTGCCGGCTTCGGACCCCGACAACCTGCGCATCGAGCATCGACTCGCCGGGGCCGACGCGAATCCCTACCTGGTGCTCGCCTGGGTTCTCGCAGGCATGCTGCACGGCCTCGAACGAAAGCTCGAGCCACCGGCCGTGCTCACCGGCAATGCCTATCTACAGGAGGGTGACCCGCTACCCACCCACTGGGCCGCGGCCATCGAGCGATTCGCCGCGAGCGAATTCGCGCGTGCGACGCTCGGCGCGAAGTTCACGCATCTCTTCGCCGCAGTGAAGCGCGCTGAAATGGAGGAGTTCAAATCGCACGTCACGCCGCTCGAAATCGCGCGCTACCTCGGGCCATTGTGAACGCCTTCGACCCGCAAAATTTCTACTACGCGACCACACCCCCGCCGCCGCCGCATGCGGCGCTGAAGGGCGAGACGCGCGCCGATGTGTGCATCGTCGGCGGAGGAATCTCCGGGCTGTCCGCCGCATTACACCTGGCGGAGCGCGGTTTCAGCGTGGCGCTGCTCGAAGCGCAGCACCTGGGGTTCGGCGGTTCGGGGCGCAGCGGCGGGCAAACCATCTTCGGCTACGCCAGCGGCCAGGAAAAACTCGAGAAGCTCGTGGGGAAGGCCGACGCACGACTCATGTGGGATATCGCGCTCGAAGGCATGAAACTGCAACGCGAGCTCATCGCGAAACATTCGATCGCCTGCGACTACGTCGCCGGACACATGCACGTGGGCGTGAAGGCACGCCACGATGCGGAGCTGCGCGCAGAAGTCGAGTCGCTGCACGAACATTATGACTATCGCAGCGTGCGCCTGATCGGCCGCGAGGAACTGCGCACCCTCGTGCCCAGCGAGCGTTACACCAGCGCCCTCTACGATTCGAACAGCGGCCACCTTCAGCCATACAAGTTCACGCTGGGACTCGCCGCCGCCGCGGCGCGTTCAGGTGTGAAAATCTTCGAGAACTCCTGGGTGACGAAGCTCGAGCTCGCCTCCGCGGCTGATGCCGACTCGCTGGTGCACACCGCATCGGGCACGGTGCGTGCGCGCCACGTGCTGATCGCCGGCAATGCCTTGTTAGGCCGCCTGGTACCCGAGCTGGCTCGCAAGCTCATGGCCGTGGGCACCTATATCGCGGCCACCGAGGTGCTCGGCGAGGAGCGTGCGCGCACACTCATCACCAACAATGCGGCCGTGGCCGACATCAACTGGGTGCTCGACTATTTTCGCCGTTCGGCCGATCACCGCCTCCTGTTCGGGGGTCGCGTGAGCTATTCGGGCATCGATCCATTCGACTCCGCACGAGTTTTGCGCGCACGCATCGCGCGCGTGTTCCCGCAGCTCGCGGACACGAACATCGAATACGCCTGGGGCGGCTACGTCGACATCACGCCGAATCGCGCGCCGCATTTCGGTCGCCTCGCGCCCAATGCCTACTTCCTGCAGGGCTTTTCCGGCCACGGCATGGTGCTGTCCGTCATCGCCGGCAAGCTCGTGGCGGAGGCCATGGGGGCAACCGCTGCGCGCTTCGATGTGTTCGCCAGGATTCCGCACGGCGATTTTCCGGGCGGCACGTATTTTCGCCGTCCGGCATTGGTACTGGCCATGTTGTGGTTCAGGCTCAAGGATCTCGTCTGACTACTGCAGGCTTCAACTACGAACTGTGGTTATCGGCACTGCCGGTACTGCTGATTGCGGCCACCTTCACCTGGCTGCTGTCGCTGCCGCTGCGCAACGTGTCGATTGTCGATCCGCTCAAGGGCCTCATGCTGTTCGCGGCGGGGGTCATCTACGGACTGGGCGCAGACCCCCGCGCACCGAGGCTCGCGTTCGTACTGTGGCTGCTGGCGCTATGGGCCGCGCGCCAGTCGATCTATCTCACCGCACGTGGCATGGGCAAAGGTGAAGATCCGCTTTACCAGGCCGCCCGCGCGCGCCATGAACCCCACTTTCGCTGGAAAAGTCTGTACTTCGTGTTCTGGCTGCAGGCGGTGGCCATCTGGGTTGTCTCGCTGCCGTTGCTCGGCGTGTTTGCCAGCAACGCGCCGCTCGCCCTTCTCGATTACATCGGCATCCTGTTGTGGCTCGTCGGCTTCGTGGTCGAAGCCGGCAGCGACTGGCAGCTGGCGCGTTTCAGACGCAACCCGGCCAAAGCCGGTGCCGTCCCGGACCGCGGCTTCTGGCGCTACACGCAAAGCCCTAACTACCTCGGCTCTCTTTGTGTCTGGTGGGGTTTCTGGTTCATGGCCGCCTCAGCCGGAGCCTGGTGGTCGGCGGTGGGCCCGGCGCTGCTGACCCTGGCCGCCAATGCGCGTGTCCGGCGTTGGGCTGCCACGTAGGCGCACCAGCAATTGCCGGCCGTAATATGCCGACTACGTCTTGAAAACGAACGCTTTTTCCCCGGGGCCGTCCCGGAAATAGACTAAAGCGCGCCCTGTTATGGGCCGATAACGCCGGGAGAGAACCGGAGTCGGCACCAGGAAACAGCAGGCAACCCCGTGATCGAAGTGGATTCAGCGCAGCGCGAGGCTCGTGCCCGTGAAATGCGTCACGAAGTCGTGGCGCAGATCACCGTGGGCACCCATCGCGCTTTCCGAATCCTTTTTGCCGTGCAGTGGCCCGCGGCGTTG
>Ga0207682_10000769_pt1 | contig 14799 bp, 16 predicted proteins | sample KBSM63metaG_FD_184332 | JGI IMG/M metagenome (GOLD analysis project Ga0207682, IMG submission 184332) | Miscanthus rhizosphere microbial communities from Kellogg Biological Station, Michigan, USA - KBS M6-3 metaG (SPAdes) (version 2) | ecosystem: Host-associated > Plants > Roots > Rhizosphere >... | reverse complement strand
TGAAAAAGGGAGGTGGGGAGGGATTTGAAGTACGACAAATCCCCCTCAATCCCCCTTTTTCAAAGGGGGAGGCTTTACTACAAGTGCAGGGAGAGCCCTACGGCGAAAGAAAAGCTGTCGGCGGAGACGGGTGGAACGAGTGAACCGCGCAGGCCCTGATAGCTGATCGTCTCCAAGGGGGTCGACCTGCTGCTCGCCGCCTGGCCCCTGGTCAGGGCTAAGCATCCCGCGGCGCGGTTGGAGATCGCCGGCTTCGGCGAGTACGAGGGGGCCCTGCGCGACCTGCTGGCTGCGCTGGAGCGGGGAGACCTCGAGCGTGCCCGCGAGATCGCGGCGGCGGGCTGGGGCCTCGAGGGTGGGGCCGAGAAGCCGCTGCCGATCCTCTCCGCCTTCCTCGCCGATCCTCCCGCCGGCTATGCCGACGCCGCCCGGGGTGCCGCCGGCTCGGTCGAGTTCGTCGGCCGGCTCGAGCACGACGAGGTGGCGCGGCTGCTGCCCGGGGCCGAGGCGCTCGTCATGCCCAGCACCTTCCCCGAGGCCTTCGGGATGGTCGCCGCCGAGGCAGCGGCCTGCGGTGCCCTGCCGGTGTCCGCGGGTCACTCCGGCATGCTCGAGGTCTCCCGGCAACTGGCCGCGGCGCTGCCGCCCGAGATCGGCCGATTGACCTCGTTTCCGGTCGAGACGGGGGCAATCGAGGCGATCGCGGCCCGGCTCGACGGCTGGCTCTCGCTGTCGGACGAGCAGCGAGAGGGCGCTCGCGAGGCGCTGGTGGAGACCGCTCGTCGGCTCTGGAGCTGGGAGGGCGTGGCCCGCGGGGTGATCGCCGCCGCGCGGGGGGAGCTTGACCGTCTGCCGGATGCATAGAATGCGCCGCCGATGAGTCCGGAGCGAGCAAAGGTCGGCCCCTGGTCATGATCGGGCGCCTTCCGATAGCCAAGATGCTTGCCGTCGTGGTTGTGATGACCGCGGCGATCTCTGCCGTCATGGTCTCGATCAACTGGGACGGCCAGGAGGCCTCGACCGCGGCCCCCAAGATCGACGAGCTGCTCAACGTGATGATCGTGCTCTCGTCCTTCGTCTTCTCGCTCGTGGTCGTGATGCTCTTCTACGCGCTGTGGAAATTCAAAGCCAAGCCGGGCGACGAATCCGACGGCGAGCCGATCCACGGCAACACCAAACTCGAGATCGCCTGGACCTTGATCCCGACGATCATCGTCCTCTTCGGAGCCGGCTACAGCTGGTCGGTGCTCAACGACATCGAAGAGCCGGTCAAGGACTCGCTCACGGTCGACGTCTTTTCCCAGCAGTACGCCTGGAGCTTCGGCTATCCGGGTAAGGGCAACGTCTACTCGCAGGGTGAGCTCCACGTGCCGCTCGATCGCCAGGTCCACTTCAAGATGCACGCCCAGGACGTGATCCACTCCTTCTGGGTGCCCGAGTGGCGGATCAAGAAGGACAACGTGCCCGGGATCACGACGACGGCGATCGTCACGCCGGACAAGCTCGGCACCTACGAATTGATCTGCACCGAGCTCTGCGGCTTCGGCCACGCCTCGATGCGGGCCAAGGTCGTGGTCGAAACGCCGGCCGACTTCCGCAAATGGGTCGGCGGCCTGAAAGAAAAAGTTCCGGCCCCGCTGGCCGAATCGATAACGCAAGACACCGAGACCAACCCGGCGCCTCTGAACGCCGGGGGGGCATAATGGAGGGCGACTGATGACGGCTGCGATCAAGCAACCGGGCTGGATTAGGGGCGCACTCGGCGCGATTCTCGGCGCCGCTTTCGGCTTTGCCCTGGTCGTCGCCATCCGCAAGGCGTCGGGCCTGCCCGCCTACCAGACCGAGCAGACCGGCTACCCGCAGGTGGTCGTGCCTCTGATCACCGGCCCACTCGGCTTCCTGCTCGGCTTCGGCGCCTTCGATTACTGGCTGCGCTGGGCGGTCGGCATGCCGACGATCCCCGAGGATCACTCCCAGCACGGGGCCCATAGCTGGAAGGACTACTTCCGCTTCAACACCGATCACAAGGTGATCGGCATCCAGTACGTCTGCACCACCTTCTTCTTCTTCTTCATCGGCGGCCTGCTGGCGATGCTGATCCGGGCCGAGCTGGCCCAGCCGGGCACCCAGATCGTCGACGCGGCGACCTTCAACAGCCTCTTCTCCACCCACGCGGCGATCATGATCTTCCTCTTCGTGATCCCGGTCTTCGCCGGGCTCGCGAACTACGTCCTGCCGCTGATGATCGGCGCTCCGGACATGGCCTTCCCGCGCCTCAACGCGCTCAGCTTCTGGATGCTGCCCCTCGCCGGGCTGCTCTTCATCGGCAGCTTCCTCGCGCCGGGTGGCGCCTTCGACGCCGGTTGGACCGGCTACGCGCCGCTCTCGACCGGGGCCCCGCTGGGCCAATCCTTCTTCAACCTCGGCGTGCAGTTCGCCGGCGCCTCGTCGATCGCGACCGCGCTCAACTTCCTGGTCACGATCATCACCATGCGTGCGCCCGGAATGACCTTCTGGCGCATGCCGCTGCTGGTCTGGGCCAACCTCTCGACCTCGCTGCTGGTCGTCGCCGCGACGCCGTTCATCGCCGGCGTCCAGTTCATGGTCCTCTTCGACCGCGCCCTGCACACCAACTTCTTCCAGTTCGCCGGTGGCGGCGATGTCGTCAGCTATCAGCACATCTTCTGGTTCTATTCGCACCCAGCCGTCTACATCATGATGCTGCCCGGCTTCGGGATCATCAGCGAGGTCATATCGACCCATGCCCGCAAGCCGATCTTCGGCTACCGGCTGATGGCCCTGGCGCTGATCGGCATCGTCGTGCTCAGCTACTCGGTCTGGGCCCACCACATGTTCGTCGCCGGCATGTTCAGCTGGCTGCGCGTGCCGATGATGATCACGACGCTGCTGATCGCGGTGCCGACCGGGATCAAGATCTTCTCCTGGCTGGGCACGCTCTATTTCGGCAAGATCCACACCTATTCGACGGCGATGCTGTTCGCGCTTGCCTTCATCGTCACCTTCACGATCGGCGGGATCAGCGGCGTGATGCTCGGCATGGTGCCGATCGACATCCACGTCTCCGACACCTACTTCATCGTCGCCCACATCCATTTCGTCCTCTTCGGCGGCTCCGTCTTCACGATCTTCGCCGGCGTCTATCACTGGTTCCCGAAGATGACCGGGCGGATGTACGACGAGAAGCTCGGCCGCGTCCACTTCTGGGGCACCCTCTTCGGCACCTGGGTCACCTTCATCCCGATGCACTGGATCGGCATGGACGGGATGCCACGACGGGTCGCCGACTACGCGGCCCAGTTCGGCAACTGGAACCTGCTGATCAGCTGCGGCGCCTTCATCCTCGGCGCCGTCCAGCTCGTCTTCCTCTACAACATGATCGTCAGCTGGCGCTTCGGCCCGAAGGCCTCTGGCAACCCCTGGCGCGCCAACTCGATCGAGTGGCAGGTCTCCTCGCCGCCGCCGATCTTCAACTTCGACGAGATCCCGCGCGTCGTCGGCGGTCCGTATGAGTTCGGTGTCCCCGGCGCCCGCCACGCGATCATGGCCGGCGAAAGCGTCGAGACGCCCGCCCCCGCCCAGGCCACGACGGTGGGCTCGGCGCAATGAACGGATCACCCGAGGCAAAGCCCCTGCTCGTCTTCCTCAACGAGGTGGCGGGCGGTCGCAAGCTGCTGCGAGCAGTTCAGGAGCGGATCGAGGGAGTTCCCTACGTCGCTGTCGCCGCACCGCAGAACCAGCCCGCGGTCGGCCAGCTGATCGATTCCGGCGAACTGCGCGACGCCGCGCGGGCCCGGGTCGAGGTGACGATGTCGATCCTCGCCGAGTACGGGATCGAATCGGTCGGCGAGGTCATGGACCCGGAGCCTCCGCTGGCGCTCGATGACGCTGTGCGGGCCCATGAACCGGGCGAGCTGCTTCTCTCCGCCGCCGCCGGGACGCGCTTCGGCTTTACCCGCAAGGACCTCGTCGCCTGGGCCGAAGGGAAGTTCGAGCCGGAGGTCAAAGTCACGCACATCCCGGTGCGGATCACCGATGACTCGATCAGCTGGGAGAAGAGCCACACACTGGTCGTCGCCAGTCAGACCGTGGCCGCTCCGGACCTGGTCAGCCGGCTAAAGGAGCGTGCGGCGGGGCACCCGCATCGCTACACGATCGTCTGCCCCCGGGCCGATGACGTGACCGAGTCGGAAATCGTCCGCGACCTTGCCTCGACGCTCGCCGAGCTCTACCGCGCCGACATCGACGCCACCGGCCAGCCGATGAACCCCGACCCCTTTCACGCCGTGCAGAACGCGATCGAGCACTACAGCGTCGACGAGGTGCTGATCTCGACCTTCGCCGGCGAGTCGTCGCGTTGGCTCGAGGGTGACCTGATCGGCCGCGTGCGGGAGATCACCGACAAGCCGGTCGAGCACCTCGAGGTGGGCCGGCCCGCGGCCGCTGTGGCCGCCGCCGTGGCCGAGGGAGGGGAGAGCTGATGGAGAGCGCAACCGTCGCGCTGGAACACGGAGGGCACGAGGAGCACCACGGTCCGCCCGAGGCTCACCAGAGCTCGCGGATCGACCGCCAGACCCTCGGCATCCTGCTCTTCATCGTCTCCGAGGTGATGCTCTTCGGAGCGTTCTTCGCCTCCTACTTCTTCCTGCGCGTCGTCGTCGACCCGCCGAGCTGGCCGCCGCATCCCTACGAACTGCCGGTCGCGGTGGCCGGAGTCAACACGGCGATCCTGGTCTCCTCCAGCTTCACGATCCACTACGCGCTGGAGGCGATCCGCCGCGGCAACAAGGCGGGCCTCAAGCTAGGCCTGGTGCTGACCTGGATGCTCGGTCTCACCTTCCTCTTCATCCAGCTCAACGAGTACGTGCACCTCGGCTTCAGTGCCCGTGATCTCGGCTTCGGCTCGATCTTCTACAGCCTCACCGGCCTGCACGGCGCCCACGTCTTCGTCGGCCTCTGCCTGCTCACCTTCGCCAGCATCCGCGCCTTCCGCGGACATTTCGGTCCAGAGGCCGAGGATCACCTCGGCGTCGAGGTGCCGGGGATCTACTGGCACTTCGTCGACGTTATGTGGATCGTCGTCTTCCTGACGGTTTACATCCTCTAATTGCAGGGGTAAAACCCTGGTATGCACAATCCGCTGCGCTCGGAGGCAGATGCGTTCCGATGGGTGGTCGTCATCGGTTTGGCGGCGGCCTCGGTCATCGCGCTGACGCTCCTCACGCGGCCGGCCGTCGGAGCGGTCTGGCTGGCCTTGCTGATCGGATTTGGCGTCGGCTTTGGCTACAAGGCGGCGCGCGGCGCGTTGCCGCAGAGCTTCGAGGTGAGCCGCGGCGGAGACGGCAGGTTCCGCCTCCTCGTCGTCGCCAACGAGACGGTGCATGGAGCGGAGCTGCTCGGCGTGATTCGCGAGCGCTGCCGCGATCGTCGTTCTGAGGTGATGGTCGTCACCCCGGCGCTTGCCGCCTCGCGCGCCGACCACTGGGCCTCCGACATAGACGCGGCGATCGAGATCGCCCGCCAGCGCATGGAGCTTTCCCTGATCGAGATCCGCGAGTTGGGACTGAAGGCGAAAGGCGAGATCGGCGACTCCGATCCGAACATGGCGATCGAGGACGCCCTGCGCGTCTTCCCCGCCGATGAGATCGTGATCTCGACCCACCCGCCCGAGCGCTCGCGCTGGCTCGAGCACGGCGTCGTCGACAAGGCCCGTGAGCGGATCGACCTGCCGATCACCCACGTGGTGGTCGACCTCTCCGCCGTCGGCACACCTTCCTGACGATCCCGCATCGGATCCGTCACGTTTGCGCCTGGACCCGAAACGTTCTGTCTTCTAGCCTGCCATTATGGAGTTGATGGAAGGCCGCTGGACAGACGACCGCATGGACGACCTCAAGCACCAGGTCGAGGGGGTCGGCCGCCGGATGGATGAAGGATTTGCCGAACTGCGGGCTGAGCTCCGAGCGCAACGGCGCGACATGGAGGTTCGCTTCGACAAGATCGATGCTCGATTCGAAAGAGTCGACGAGCGTTTCGAAAGGGTCGACGAGCGTTTCGAAAAAGTGGACGGGAAGATCGATGCGAAATTCGATGTGCTCCAGGACCAGATCGCTCGCACGCAGGAGGCGGTCATCAGCCTGCACACGGTGCTATCCCGTTTCTCCCTGTGGTTTGCCGGTTCGATGGCGGTCACCGTCATCAGCGTTCTGCTGACCCTGTGGCTTCGCTAGCCAGGCTTGAGCCACGTGAGCCGGGCCCTTAGGTCAAGGCCGCCGCACGTGGCTCCCTGTCGGCGGCCAGGCGACCCGGTTCAGGCTCGCTGTCGTCGCTTGACTCCAGGCGCCCTGCCGTCGCCACGGTCCAGAGCATCGTCAGCCAGGTCGCCGTCGCCAGGGCGACGTGGAGCCAGACCAGCTCGCCGGGGAGTTCCAGCGCCCACTGGACGCCGCCTACGACGCCCTGTAGGGCCAGGAGGCCGATCATCGCGGTCAAGGGCCTGAGCGCCCTCCTGTCGCCTCCAGGACGGCGGAGGAGGAACCAGACGGCGATCGCGGCGAGGCCGAAGGCCGTGGCGATCACCGAGTGCCGCTGCACCACCCATTCGAGCGTCCCGGTTCCCTCGAAATCGAAGCGGTGGACCAGCTGGTTGCCGTTGGCTCCGGCGTGTGGGCCGGAGGCGGTGGCGATCGTGCCGGCGAGGATCGTCAGCTGGCCGAGCGGGATCAGGGCTCGCACCGCCCAGACGCCGAGCCGGTCGCTGGAGCGCCGCCGGTCCCAGGGCTCGTAGCGCGAGCACCAGGCCAGCGCGAAGGCGGCGTCGAGCAGCAGCATCGAGAGGATGAAGTGGCACATCACCAGGCCGGGGGCGAGGTGGTACTTGACGACCAGCGCGCCGAGGATGGCCTGGCCGATCACGCCCAGGGGCAGGAGGGCGCCGAAGAGCGCCAGGTGGCCGCGGAAGGGCACGCGGAACCAGGCGAGCACGCTGGCGGCGATCACCGCGAAGCCGACGAAGCCGGTCAGCAGCCTGTTGCCGTACTCGATCACCGCGTGGGTTTCGAGCGGGGGCGAGGTGCCGCCGTAGCACTTGGGCCAGTCCGGACAGCCGAGTCCGGAGCCGGTCAGGCGCACTCCGGCGCCGGTGAGCACGATCAGGGCCAGCGCCCCGAGGGCGATCAGGGTGACCTTGGCGTAGAGCTGCGGCGAGATGCTGAAGCGAGCGCGCATGTGGGTGCCCCGCGGATGATGTCAGGCGACCGTCACGCGGCCGCGGAAGAGCTCAGCCTTTGCTCTTTTTTGAGCCTTTGGAGGTCGATTCGAGCAGGTATTCGACCAGATCTTCGATTTCTTTCGGCGAGAGCGACTGTTCGAAGTTGGAGGGCATCACGTTGGGCGGGTAGCCCTTGGCGATCTCCTTGTTGGGATCGACGATGTCCTCTTTGACCATCGCTTCGCTCTGGCCCGGTAGTACTTCGTCGAGATCGGGGCCGGTGACGCCGCCGGATTCGGCCGCCGCCAGCGTGTGACAGGTGCCGCAGCCACTGTTGGCGAAGACCTGGGCGCCCGGGCCACCGGGGACCTTCGGCGGGGATGCGCCGGGCACCCCGGCGTAGAGGCCGACGTAGGCGGCGACGTCGTCGAGGTCCTGGCCGGTGACGAGGTCGGCGGGCATCGAGACGGCGGGGTTGTCGGTGCTCGGCCGGGGGTACTCGACCTGGGCCTTGACCACGCCTTCGACGGTGTCGCCGGTCTCGCCCGCGGAGCGCGCGGCGGCGAAGGCGTCGTCGAGGTTGGGTCCGACCTGCGCCGTCGTCCCGGCCTGGGCCAGGGTGTGGCAGGTGCCGCACTTTTCGCGGAAGAGGACCCGTCCCCGCTCGGGGTCGGCGCTGGTCGTCCCGCAGCCTGTGGCGGGCAGCGCAACCGCCGCCAGGGCGGCGAGCAGGAGCAGCAGGCGGATGGGGTTGGCGAGCTTTGACATGCGGCGTGAAGCGCGCCGGAGTCTATATGTCCCGCCCGGCTGGAAGCATGCTTAACCCTGCCTGGCGTCGGGTAGGCTTGAGGCGATTCTCACTAACTCACGAGCCCTTTGAGGGGAGGCGGCAGATGCAGGTACGGGATGGGATGTCGGAGGTGGTGCTGACCGTCGGCCCCGGCCACACGCTGCGCGAAGCAGCGGCGATGATGGCCGAGAAACGGATCGGCGCCGCGCTTGTCTCCGACGACGAGACGCCCGTCGCCCGCATCCTCACCGAGCGCGACATCCTCCTCTCTCTCGGCGCCGGCGAGGATCCCGATTCAGAGCGCGTCGCCGATCACATGAGCGACAGCGTCATCGCCGCCTCACCGGACTGGAGCCTCGAGCGGGCCGCGGCCGAGATGTCGCGGCGCGGCATCCGCCACCTCGTCGTCTACGACGGCCCCGAGCTCGTCGGCGTGCTCTCGATGCGCGACATCGTGCGCGTCTGGACCAGCGAGGGCGCAACCTCGGGCATGACCCCGGACTAGGCGGGGCTGAAACCGCTAGGAACGCGGCTGAGAGATCTGTTCGACCGGCAGCACGGCGCCGCGGGTGGGCTGCTTGCGCGGCAGGCTGAAGTAGCTGCGGATCGAGTCGCGGACCATCGCTCGGAAGGCGAAGATGGCGACGATGCCCCCGATGATCGAGTAGATCCAACCGCGCACCATGAAGCCCTCGGCGAAGATGCCGCAGACCGTGAGGGCGAGGGCGAAGGCGAAGACCGCCGGAGCCCAGGAGAAGCGCGGCCGGTAGATCACCTCACCGGGCTCGGGAACGTGGCGATGCTCAGCCATCAGGAAGCTATGTAGAGCATCGCGGCCACGAAGCAGAGCGCGAAGACGGCCGCGGCGATGCCGCCGGCCACGAGGCCGGCGCCCATGTTCGCTCTTGCGGTCTCGCGATCCACGCCCGGATTTCTACCCGATCAGGCGGTCGAGTGGCATCGAGATGAAGAGCAGCGCCAGGTAGGCCAGCGAGTAGAGATAGGTGCGCAGGGCCCAGCGGCGGTCGGCGCTGCGCAGCAGGCGCACGGCGCAGTAGATGAATCCCGCCCCCAGTGTCATCGAAGCCACCAGGTACTCGACGCCGAAGCCGCCGGCGCAGAAGGGCAGCTGGGTGACCGCGTAGAGCAGGATCGTGTAGAGCAGGATCTGGCGCCGGGTCTCGGCCTCTCCCCGCACCACCGGCAGCATCGGGATGTTCACCTTGGCGTACTCGTCCTTCATCAGCAGCGAGAGCGCCCAGAAGTGGGGCGGGGTCCAGAAGAAGACGATCGCGAAGAGGAAGAGCGCGGTGCCGTCGAGCCCGCCGGTCACTGCGGCCCAGGCGACCAGTGGGGGCACCGCGCCGGCGGCGCCCCCGATGACGATGTTCTGGGGCGTCGAGCGCTTCAGCCAGAGCGTGTAGACGAAGACGTAGCCGAAGAGACCGGAGATCGAGAGCGCTGCTGCCAGGGGGTTTACGGCCAGCGCCAGCAGCGTGAAGGAGGCGCAGCCGAGCAGGGTGCCGAAGGTGATCGCGGCGCGGGCTGAGACGCGGCCGCTGGCGACGGGACGATCGGCGGTGCGGGCCATGATCCGGTCGATGTCGCGATCGATCGCGTGGTTGATCGCACCCGCTCCACCGGCGCTGAGCGCGCCGCCCAGGCAGACGAGGAAGACGAGGCCGATCGAGGGATCGCCGGCCACGTACATCGTCGTGATCGTGGTCAGCAGCAGCAGCGACTGCACCTTCGGCTTGGTCAGCGTCAGGTAGTCGCGGAGGACGGTGGGGATAGCCGAGTGGCGGGTAACCGTCGCGGCGGAGGGACTACTCATGCAGATCGCGCTTCGTTCGCCCCGCGCTCATCGGCGTTCAGGCTACCGGCTGCGTCTCGCCGGCCCGGCTCTCACTCTCGCCGGCCCGGCGGCCACGATGGGCGATCGCCCCGCGGATGTCGCGCATCGGGCGGTCGCTGCGCACGTCGGGAAGCACGTCGAAGTTGTGCGGCTCCGGCGGCGAGAGCGTGAACCACTCGAGCGAGTTGCCGCCCCAGTGGTCGTGGCCGGCGCGAGCGCCGTTGGTGCGGCTGACGATCGCGTTGACCAGCGTGACGATGATGCCGATCGCGAGCACGAACGCTCCGATCGTCGAGATCAGGTTGTCGGTACTGACCCCGGTGCCGCTGAAGTACTTGTAGCCGTCGACGACCTGGCCGTGCTCGCCGCCGGCGAGGAAGAGCGGCACGAAGGTGATCAGCATTCCCGCCACCAGCGCCCAGAAGGAGAAGCGGGCCAGGGTCTCGCCCATCGTGCGGCCGGTCAGCTTCGGGAACCAGTAGTAGAGGGCGGCGAAACCGCCGAAGACGGCGCCGCCGACGAGGGCGAAGTGGGTCGAGGCGGTGGCGTCGACGGTGTTGTGCAGGCGCCAGGCGACGGCGACCATCGAGTGCGAGATCTCACAGGCGAGGCCGATCGAGATCATCGAGACGGCGCCGGCGGCGAAGAGCAGCGGCGCCCGCATCTCCAGCGTGCCGCCGAGGAGCGTCGCGATCAGGTTGAAGATGATCAGCCCGAAGGGCACGATCAGCGCCAGCGACATGATCATCGCGAAGTACATCCAGCCGATCCCGATCGGCGCGGTGAGCATGTTCTGCATCCAGGCGAGCGTGCCGATCACCGCGATCGCCAGCAGCGAGCCGGTCACCGCGTTGCGGTTGAAGAGCGGCTTGCGGGCGAAGACGGGGACGATCTCGGCGACCGCCGCCAGGGCGGTGATCAGGATCAGCATGTAGGCGCCGGTGAAGAAGATCCAGCTCAGGTGGGCCCAGAGCAGCGGCGCCCCGCCGGAGCCGTCGGCGAAGAAGATGCCGTCGAAATTACGGTCGATCAGCAGCATCGTGATCGCGGCCAGCATCACGGCGCCGATCACGACCATCAGCCAGGAGGTGACCGCGGCCGCCCAGGCGAAGACCGGCAGCCGGCGCCAGGCCATCCCCGGAGCGCGCAGGCGGCTCAGCGTCGCGATCAGGTTGATCGCGATCAGGACGAAGCCGAGCGTCGCCAAGCCGCAGGAGACGGCCCAGGCGTCAACCCCGTTGTTGGACAGGAAGGCCAGCTCCGAGAGCGGCGCAAGTGGGTTGACACCGGCCTCCGACGGGGTGAAGAGAAAGCCGGCGTAGAGCACCGTGGCGCCGGCCAGGTAGAGCCAGAGGCCGACCTGGCCGAGGCGCGGCAGGGCGGTGCCGCGGGCGCCGATCTGAAGCGGCGCCAGGTAGTAGAAGAGCCCGAGGCAGAGCGGAATCGCGAAGAGGAAGATCGCCGTCGCGCCGTAGAGCGAGAGCATGCGGTTGAAGGTGACCGGCGTCAGCAGCGTGTTCTCGGGCACCGCCAGCTGCAGTCGCATCAAGACGAACTCGACCAGGGCGATGAAGAGGAAGCCGAGCGCGGCGCCGATCATGATCCGGCCGACGTCCTTGTGATCGGCGCTGGTGACCATCTCGATCCAGCGCGGGCGGCGGCGGGGGTAGCCGTCGACGACGATCTCGGGCCGTTGCTTCGGTCGCTCGGCGATCACGGCACTTCTCCCTTTTCGATCAGGCCCACGACGCGGTCCTGGGCGGCCTGGATGTCGTCTTTCTGGGTCTTGACGAAGTCTTCGTATTCGGCGGGCGAGACCACGTCGACCTCGGTCCGCATCGCCGCGTAGGCCTGGCCGGAGAAGGTCGAGGAGTCGCCTTCGAAGGTCCCTTCCTCATCGGCCCGGAAGACGACGTGGTTGGTCTTGCCCGGCACGGCATCTCGCTTGGCCGCCAGCTCGGGGACGCTCCAGGTGTGGATCACGTCGGTGGAGACGAGGTCCAGTTCGACCGTGGTGTCGACCGGCACGACCAGCTTGTAATAGGAGAAGGCCTGGTTCGGGTAGTCGTAGCGCCACAGCCACTGCTGGCCCGTCGCTTCGATCTTCAGTGGCTCGGACTTGGCGCTGGCGAGGCCGGCGGGGCCGGTGGTCGGCGTCTCGCGTGCCTTGTCGGTGAAGATGAAGCTGAGCACGAGGACGACGGCGGCGAAGGCGGTCAGCACGGCGCCGACCCGCAGCTGCACGCCGCGGCCGCCCCGAACCTGGCGCGGCTCGGCACCGCGCTCGCCGCGGTAGCGGCGCAGGGCGTAGATCAAAGCGACGTTGATCGCGACGATCAGGATCGCGCCGACGACGAAGCCGATCCAAAGCAGGGTGTCGATCTGGTCCGAGCCAGGGGAGTGGGGCGCCAAAGCGCGGCCATTCTAATCACGGAGGGCGGCGCGCTGCCGTGCCCACGGCCCTGCCGTGCCTGCGGGGCGGCCTCCTATACTCGCGCCCTTGATGGGGAGCCGATCCCGGCAATCACCGGCGCTGCGCGTCGCACTGCGCACCGGAGCCGCCGGCGCGGTTGCCGCCGCCTTCGCCGTACCGCTGCTGCGCAAACGCCTGCGCGTGCCCGCGCCGGTGACGATCGGCGCCTGCGCCGCCGGCCCGCTCGCGGTCGCCGTCCTCTACCCGCGCTCGCGCAAGCGCGACGTGGCGCTGTACGCGATGCAGATGTGGGCCTTCATCATGGTCCACGAGCTTCCCTACGACGATCCGGAGAAGCTCGAGTCGCGTCTGCGCAGTCGCTATCCGATCGTCACCGACCGGGTGCTCGGCCTCGGGCGCCTGCCCAACGCCCGCCTGCAGCGAGGCATCGCCCGCCTGCGCCGGGTCGGCACCGTCAACCGCGTCCTCACCTGGGCGCATTGGCTCTGGTTCCTCGAGCCCTACCTTGCTCTCGCCTGGATCCTCTGGCGCCATCCAGAGCGCTTTCCGCGGGCCGCCCGCCAGATGGCCGCTGTCTTCGACATCGGCTGCGTCGCCTACTTCGTGATTCCGACCTCGCCGCCGTGGTGGGCTTCCGAGCAGGGGCTGACCGGCGAGAAGGTGGAGCGGATCATGATCGGCGTCGGCGAAGACACCTGGCGCTCGGCCTGGCCGAAGATGTACAGCGCGCTAGGCGGCAACCCCTGGGCGGCGATGCCCTCGCTGCACTTCGCCACCTCGGCGATGGCGGCGATCGCGCTCTCGGAGGCCGGGCCGGTCGAGGGCGCCGTCGGCTGGACCTACTCGCTGACGCTGGGCTTCGCCCTCGTCTACCTCGGCGAGCATTACGTCACCGATCTGGTCGCCGGCGCGGGCCTGGTGGCGGCGGTCAGACGCGGCGAGCCACTGGCAGAACCGGCGGTCCTCAAGGTGAATCGGGGCCTGCGGCGCTTGGAGCGCCTCGCCAGTGGGTAGTTTCTAAAGGGTGTCTCCAGAGGGTCCGGTGAACGGCGGTGGCGAATCCGCTGAACTGCCGATCTTCACGCGACGGCGCTTGATCCAGACCGGGATCGTCGTGGTCGTGTTGCTGGTCGGGATCTACTTTCTCTTCCCGAAGCTGGTCGGCTTGGGCAACGCGCTGGGCCGCCTCGACGATGCCGACCCGGTCTGGATCGTCGTCGCGATCGGCTTCAACATCCTTGCCTTCGCCACCTACATCGCCCTCTTCAAGGCGGTCGTCGGGGGTGAGGCGCTGCGTCTTACCTGGCTCGAGACCTACGAGATCAACATGGCCGGGCTGGCGGCGACGCTGCTCTTCTCGGCGGCCGGCGCGGGGGGGATCGTGCTCACCTTCTGGGCCCTGCTCAAGGCCGGTATGCAGCGTCACGACGTGGCCAAGCGCATGGTCGCCTTCCTCACCCTCCACTACGCCTTCTATCCGCTCGCGATCATCCTCTTCGGCGTGCTCCTGCGCACCGGCGTGCTCAACGGCAAGGACTCGGTCGAGTTGACGATCGTGCCGGCCGGCATCGCCGGCGTCGTGCTCGTGCTCGGCCTGCTGCTGGCGCTGATCCCGCCCGACATCGGGCCGCGGATCGCGCGCTTCGTGCACGGCGAGCGCGGCCGTGCGATCGCCCGCAACATCGCCCGGGTGCCGGCGACCTTCGCCGAGGGCTTCCGCTTCGCTCTCAGCCTTTTCGCCCATCCCTCCCAAGGAGGGTTGGCCGTGCTCGGCGCGGCGGGCTACTGGGCCGCCAACATCGGCATCCTCTGGGCCTCCTTCCACGCCTTCGGCGTCCACGTGCCGCTGGCCGTCGTCGTCCAGGGCTTCTTCCTCGGCATGGTCGCCAACCTCTTTCCCTTCGCCCCGGCGGGCGTCGGCGCCGTCGACGCGGGCATGATCGGTGCCTTCGTCCTCTTCGGCATCCCCGAGACGGCGGTCTTCCCGGCGATCCTCGTCTATCGCCTGATCGCCTTCTGGATGCCGATTCCCTTCGGCGTCGCCGCCTTCTTCCAACTCCGCAAGACCGTGCAGCGCTGGGAAGGGGAGGGACTTCCGGTCGATCGCAAGCCCTCCGGCGAGCTTGCATCGGGAGTGCCCGGAGGGGTACTATAAAAAGTAAAGTATTGGCGCTATTAGACTAGGCGGCGAAAGATGGCTGAGGACAGGAAAGTCGAGAACTTGATCATCGTCGGCGGTGGCCCCGCCGGCTACACGGCTGCGCTCTACGCGGCGCGCGCCAACCTCGAGCCGATCGTCTTCGAGGGCTTCCAGTGGGGCGGTCAGCTGCAGAACACGACCGACGTCGAGAACTACCCCGGCTACCCCGAGGGGATCATGGGGCCGGAGATGATGCAGCAGTTCCGCGACCAGGCGGAGCGCTTCGGCACGCGGTTCATCACCGACAACGTCACGAAGTTCGAGCCCGGCGCCGACGGCGAACCGCACAAGG
>Ga0207682_10000768_pt1 | contig 14817 bp, 15 predicted proteins | sample KBSM63metaG_FD_184332 | JGI IMG/M metagenome (GOLD analysis project Ga0207682, IMG submission 184332) | Miscanthus rhizosphere microbial communities from Kellogg Biological Station, Michigan, USA - KBS M6-3 metaG (SPAdes) (version 2) | ecosystem: Host-associated > Plants > Roots > Rhizosphere >... | reverse complement strand
CATCCTGCGCGAAAGCCAGACATAGCCGACCGCCCAGAAGCCGAAATAGCGGCTGAACCAGCTTTTCCGCTGAAACACGGCGTCCCCGGCCGCCGCGGCGCTGCGCACCCACGGCACGCCGTAGACCCGCCACCAATAGAGCCGGCGCTGGGTCTCGGCGTGATTGGTCTGGACGATGTGCGAGGCGCCGGCGCCCACCGCCAGCAGCCAGGCCCAGCCGCCGATGCTGTTGTCGAGCAGGAAGGCGAAGGCGAAATACATGAAGACGTTGCCGAAATAGTCGCAAAATCCGTCGACCAGCTCGCCGGTGGGCGAGGCCGTTCCCCGGAGCCGCGCGAGATCGCCGTCGGCGCCGTCGATCACGTGCCAGGCGAGCATCAGGGCGAAGCCGAGGATCACGCCGTTCGGCCAGGGCAGCAAGGTGTAGCAAAGCGCCGCGCCGACCAGGGCGACGGCGCTGCCGACCGAGACCGCGTTCGGGGAGATCCGCGTGGGCAGCAGCAGCCGCGCGAGCCGGGCGGCGAGCGGGTGGTAGAGATAGAAATTGAGCCCGTCCTGCAGCTCGCGCGGCCGGCCCCGCGGCCGAATCGGGTCATCGGGCCGCTTCATTTCGGCGGGCGCCGATGCCATGGTTCGGCCTCCTTTCGGGATTAACGGCGGGTCAGCCCGCGTTTTTGCGGTAAGGAGCGTGGATGGGAAGCGAAAAATCCGCGGAGGTGGTCGCCTTCGCGTCGGCGCGCGAGGCGGACCGGCGCGTGGCCGGCGTCGCCGCCGCGGCGCGGGCGGTGCGCACGCTCGCCGAGTCCGGCGCTTCCGACATCCGCTTGCGGGTCGGCGGCGGGTCGGCGCTTTCCCCGGCGACGCTGGCGGATATCGAGCGGCTGCGCGACTCGGCCAACGTCCGCGTCGAAGCGGACCCGGATGCCCGCTCCAGCGCGCCGCCGCTTTCGTCGTGGGAGATCATCCGCCACACGGCCAAGCCCGGCGACGGCTTGGTTTCGCGCTGGCTGAACCGGCCGATCTCCCAGCGGCTGACCTGGCTCGTGCTCGCCATGCCGGCGGCGCGGCCGATCCACGTGACAATGTTCAACGCCATGCTCGCGGCAATCATGGTGGTCGCGCTGCTGGCCGGCAGCCAGGCCGGGCTTCTGCTCGGGGGAATCTTGTTTCACAGCGCGTCGGTGCTCGACGGGGTCGACGGCGAGATGGCGCGCGCCACGTTCCGGACCTCCGCGGCGGGAGCGGCGCTGGACAGCGCCATCGACATGGCCACCAACCTGCTCTTCATCGCCGCGGTCAGCGCGCATCTCGCCTGGCGCGACGGCGACGCCATCGGCTGGATCGGCGGCTGGGCCTTGCTCGCTGGAACGATCGGGTCGCTGCTGATTGCCTGGCGGGTCCGCGCCGACGGAGCGCCGCTGGGCTTCGACATGTTCAAGCGCGCCGGCCCGGTCCGGGGGATCGGTGACCTCGTTTACTGGATCGTGCAGACGCTGAGCAGCCGCGATTGTTTCGCCTTCCTGTTCATGGTCCTGATCATCCTCGGCCTGGAGCGGATCGCGCTTTCGATCCTCTCGGCCGTCACGACGATCTGGTTCCTCTATGTGCTCGCCGCGCTGGCGCCGGTCCCGCGGGCGTTTCGCCGCGCGGCATAGCTGCTTGACTTTGCCGCCCTTTCCGGTTGAGCCTGACGCAATAGCCGCCCACGCGCGGCGCAACGGCAGATTTGGGGACTCATGGGCAAGATCAAGGTAGCGATTGTCGGCGTCGGCAATTGCGCGAGCTCGCTGGTGCAGGGCCGTTATTATTATGACGGCAGCCGCCCGGCCGCGGGGCTGATGCACGAGCGGATCGGCGGCTATCGCCTCTCCGACATCGAGTTCGTCCTCGCCATCGATACCGATGCCCGCAAGGTCGGCAGGGACCTCGGCGAAGCGATCTTCAGCCCGCCCAATTGCACGACGGTGTTTCAGAAAAACGTGCCCGTGACCGGAGTCACCGTCCGCATGGGCCGGGTGCTCGACGGCGTGGCGCCGCACATGGAGCAGGCCGGCGAGCGCGGCTTCATCCTCTCTGATTCGCCCGAGGCGACCGAAGCGGACGTCGTCGCGATGCTCAAGGACACGGGGGCGGAGATTCTGGTCAACTTCCTCCCGGTGGGATCGCAGGAAGCGGTGGAATTCTATATGGAATGCGCCCTGAAAGCGGGCGTGGCCGTCGTGAACTGCATGCCGGTGTTCATCGCCAGCACCCCGCAATGGGAGAAGCGCTTCCGCGAGAGGGGGCTGCCGATCGTCGGCGACGACATCAAGGCGCAATTGGGCGCGACCATCGTCCACCGGGTCCTGTCCAGCCTGTTCGGCGCGCGCGGCGTCACTCTCAATCGCACCTACCAGCTCAACACCGGCGGCAATACCGACTTCATGAACATGCTCGACCGCGGCCGGCTCGAATCGAAGAAGGAGTCGAAGACCGAGGCGGTGCAATCGACGCTCGCCGACCGGCTCGGCGACGAGGACATCCATATCGGCCCGTCGGACTACATTCCCTGGCTCAACGACAACAAGCTCTGCTTCCTGAGGATCGAGGGCGGCCTGTTCGGCGACGTGCCGATGAACCTCGAGCTCAGGCTTTCGGTCGAGGACAGCCCGAACAGCGCCGCCGTGGTGGTCGACGCGATCCGCTGCTGCAAGGTCGCGCTCGAGCGCGGCCAGGGCGGCGTGCTGATCGGCCCGTCCGCCTTCTTCTGCAAGCATCCGCCGCAGCAGTTCAGCGACGACGTCGCCGCCCAGCTCACCGAGGAGTTCATCGCCGGCGAGGCGCTCGCGGCGGAATGAACTGCCTGATCATCGCCGCCGGCTTCGGCAGCCGGCTGCGCGAAATCTCCACCAGCAAGCCGCTGACGCCGGTCGCCGGAATGCCGCTGATCGAGCATGTCGTCCGCGCCGCCGCGGCGGGCGGCGCCAGCGCCTTCTGGGTGGTCACCGGCCACGAGGCCGAGCGGGTCGAGGACTTTCTCGCCGATCTGGCCGCGCGCACCGGCCATCCGATCGTCAAGCTCCGCACCGCCGACTGGGACCGGCCCAACGGCCATTCGGTGCTGACCGGCGCCAGGGCGATCCAGGGCGATTTTCTGCTGACGATGGCCGATCATCTGTTCGATCCGGCGATCGTCCGGGCGCTGATCGAGGCGCCCCCGGCACCGCTGACCCTGGCCGTCGACCGCGATCTCGGCGGTCCGCTCCTCGATCTCGACGACGCGACCAGGGTGGAGACGGCGGGCGACTCGATCCGGCGGATCGGCAAGACGCTCGAAGTCTATGATGCGATCGACACCGGCCTGTTCCGGGCCACGCCGGCGCTCGCCGAGGCGATCCGGGCGGCGCTCGCGGCGGGCGGCGCCGGCGCGCTATCGGACGGCGTGCAGCTGCTGGCCGACCAGGGCCGGGCGGCGATCGTGGACGTGACCGGCCTGCGCTGGATCGACGTCGACGATCCCGCGGCGCTGGCCAAGGCCGAGGGCCATTACGGGTAGCGCAGCCTCACCGAGGTCGACATGCCGGTGCGCGGCACCGCCAGCCGCACCCGCCGGAAGGCCGGCAGCCCGACGACGGCCGGCGCGTTGTTGGAGAAACCGTAGCCTTCGGCCGGCAGGCCGAACCGGCCGCGGTTGAAGCTGCGATTGCCGTCGGCGTCGTGATAGACGCCGAGCGCCCAGATGCCGGTATTCGGCAAATGGATGCAGACCCGCGTCGTCCCCTGCCGCGCCGGGACGCGTCCGACGTAGAGCGAGCCGCGCCGGGCGAGGAAGCGGCTGCGCTCGTCGGGATAGAGGGTGACCGCGATCAGCCCCTCCGACGAGCGGACGTTGGTGACGTTGACGAACAGCCGGACCGCGCTCGGCCGGCCGGTGCAGGCCTGGGCCGAAGCGACGCTCGCCCAGGCGGCGGCGAGACCCAAAGCGAAACCGCGCAGCAGGATCACGCGACCGCGGCCATTTGGCTGCCGAGATAGGCATAGGGATCGTGCTCGAGCGCGCCCTCCGGCAGCGCGTCCCAGAGCGGCCCCAGATCCTTGCGGATGCGTGCCTCGAAGAAGGCGGGCAAAGCGGCGGTCTCGCCCTCGAAATAGCCGCGCATCGCCGGGTCGTCGCGGAGCATGCGCGCCATCCTCGTCTGGTATTTCGGCCGGTCGGTGGTGGCGCTCCGGAACAGGCTGAACAGGCTCGCCATGTTCGCGCCGGTCGCCGCCAGCCGCCGCCAGACGGTCCGCGCGCCATAGGCATGGCGGGTGACGTCGGCGACCTTCTCGTAAAAGTCCGGCCAGCTATAATTGAGGGGCCGAATGTTCATGCCGTGGTTCGAATCGAGGAAGTGGAACGCCATCGCATTGACCCGGCCCGCGCGCTGCAGATCGAGGTTCAGCGGCGAGGCCCGGCCGTAGCAGGTGAACAAGGAGAAGGCCGGAAACGCGCCCGGCGTCTTGTCGATGAACGACTTGGTGAGCTCGAACGGCTCGTCGCCGGAATCGCAATCGAGGCCGAAGATGAAGTTGGTCTGCACGAACGGGATGTGCGCGCAGATCCGGTTCACATGGTCGGCGACCTGGGCGACCTTGTCGGCGCCGCTGGTGCGCGTCGCCTTGGATTTGTTGCCGTAATCGTACCAGGATTCGACGCCCGGCAGCATGCCGACGAAACCGTTGCGCTTCAGCCGGGCGAGATTGGCGTCGGTGAGCAGCGACAGGCTGGTCTCGGCGACGTGGCGGATCGAGCCGGGCGGCGCGACCTCCTCGATCGCATTGAGATAGTCGTTGAAGCGGACTCCGAAATTGGGGTCCTGCCAGCCGATGATCGGGTTCTTCACCTGGGTCCGGACGAAGCGCAGATCCTCCTTCAGCGTCTCGAAATCGAGCGGCTGATAGGGAATGGCGGCGTCGATACAGAAGCTGCAGCTATAGGGGCAGCCGAAGCTGCCGATCATCGGCACCAGCTTGATCGGCGCGGCCGTCTTCATCAGCGGCTCGACATATTTCCAGCGCTGACGGAGGCTCGGAATCTCGCGCGGCTGGACCGGCGCCGACAGGCAGCGGCCGAGCGGGCGGTGCGGCGCCGCCTCGGCGAGCACCTCGGCGATCTGCGGGCGCGCCGTCAGCCCGAGCACATAATCGAAATGGCGCGCCGAATCCTCGGGATAGCAGCGGGCATGAGGCCCGCCGAGCACGGTGACCGCGCCCGCGCGGCGATAGATCGCGCTGAGCGCGTAGGCGGTGTAGGCCGAAAGCGTGTAGGCGCAGAGGAACAGGAGGTCCGTGTCGGCGGCCGGATCGGTCAGATCCTCCGAGCGGCTGCCCGTATAGCAATGATAACGGACGTCGTGGCCCATCTCCTCGCACCACACCGCCACCGCCTGCGGCATGATGGACGCGAAATTGGGGCTCATCTTGCGCTTGAAGAGGTCGCGCGTGGGGCCCCGTTCGGCGAGATCGATGATCGTGACTCGCAATGCCCGGCCCCCTGCCCCTCGGGCAGGGAGTAGAGCCCTAAGCGGTCCCGCTGGCAAGCCCGATCTAAGCGGCGATCATTCGGGCGCCGGCGCGGGCGCGCGCATGTTCCTGCGCGGCATGGCGAGCAGCAGGAAGACGATCGTCGCGACCAGCGCCGCGACGGTCAGCCAGAAGCCGATCTCGACCTTGGTCTGGATCATCCGGGCAAGCTCGGCCGGATCGATCGGCGGCGGGTTGCCGCCGTCGCTGGTCGCGGCGCTGCCGAAATAGTCGCGCACCGATTTCGGGAGCTGCACGAGGATGGTGTAGCACAGGCCCGCGCCGGCAAGGACGACGCAGCCGATCGCCGCCAGCGGCCCGGCCGCGCCCTTGAGGAACGTGGCGAGAAAGGCGAGCACGATCAGGACGGCCGCGCCGATCAGGATCGGGTCGGGCCCGCTGAATGGCCTGGGCGGCGCGTTGGCGGCGCTCGGCGGCGGCGAACCGCCCAGGAAGACGACGTCGCCGGCCGCGAGCTCGTAGCCGGTTGCCCGGACCAGCTGCGTGGTCGGCGCGCCGGTCATCTGCGCGCCCGATGAGGACGGTCCCAGCCCCTCGGCCGAGCAGGATACGGTCACCCAGGGCAGCAGGAAGAGCAGCAGCGCGACGACCTTCGTCACGCGCGCGAGATTCATGAAGGATAGAGTCGGTCCGGCCATGGCATGTCCCCCTCTTGGATGCCCGGCCCATGTGTCCGCCGCAAAGCCGGGCCGAGTCAACCGCCCGGCCCGAAAAGACGGGACGGAGTCGCCTCCGTCCCGCTCGGCCTCCTAGTAGCGGCTATAGCGCCAGCGATAGCCGTCCCAATAGCGGCCGCGGTCGCGATAGCCGTAGCTGCCGTAGCCGTAGCCCCGCCGGTCCTGATAGCGAGCCCGGGCGATCTCGCGCTGGCATTCGCGAAGTTCACGGCGATATTCACGCCGGCTGTCCGCGCGCCGCAATTCGCGGCGGCACTCGCGGACCTCCTGGCGGACGTCGTTCTGGCCGTAGCCGCGATAATAGCCGTTATTATAGCCATAGCCGTAGCGCTGCGCGCTGGCCGCGCCGGCGGGAAGGGCGACGGCGCCGATCGCGGCGGCGGCAAGGATCAATTTACGCATGGGGTCACACTCCTTTGCGCCCGATCCGCGGACGCGGAGTCGGAACGAGCGGAGCATGCCCGCTGTTGCATGAACCCAAAACTACCTGCGGTTCATCTGGCGTATAGGTAGAAACCCTGAGCACGAACTGGGTGAAAACCCTGGGTCAAAAAAGGGGCGCCCCGAAAGGCGCCCCTTCCCTCGCAAAGAGGGTGTGCCGGTTTAGCGGCAGCGCAGGTCGCGACGGCTGCTGCGGTCGACCTCGCGGCCGATCGCCGCGCCCGCGCCGGCGCCGAGCAGAGTGCCGAGCAGGCTGGAGCGGCCGCCGTCGAGCGCGTTGCCGATCAGCGCGCCGACGCCGGCGCCGACGATCAGGCCGGTGGTGCCGTCGTTGCGGCGGCAATAATAACGGCCGTCGCGGCCGCGATAGACGCGGTCGTTGTAGCTCAGCCGGCGCTCGCGATAATAGCGGCCGTCACGATAGAAATCGTCCGGGTAATAGGTGCTGTAGCCGGCCGGGAGGCGATTATAATCGTAGCGATTATACTGGCGCCAGTCGCGGATTCGGGCCTGCTGCAGCTCGCGCGCGCATTCTCGGCGCTCGCGATTATATTCGCGGCGGGTGTCGGCGTTGCGCAGCTCGCGCTGGCATTCGCGGGCCTCGCGACGCTGGTTGTAGCTTTGGGCGTTGGCCGGCGTCACCGCGAACGGCACGGTGCAGGCGGCCACGGCGGTGGCAAGGATCAGCTTACGCATGGTTTACTCCTCAAGATGGAGACCCTGAGCCTGGGGTCGGGGAGAAAACGAAGGGCGGACGCCGAGGTTTCGTGAACGCCGGCTGACAGCTTCGTTCATCTCAGCCGTCGGCGGTCTCCTCGACGCGCTCGACGAACGCATAGCGGTCGCGGATCCGGGCGTTGAAGTGGCGGCCCTTGCTGAATGCGGCTCGAAATGCCTGGTAAGCATCTGGCGGAACACGGAAATAAATGTAGCGCCGGCCGGTCGCGAAGAGGATGCTGAGCTCTTCGCGCTCGGCGTCGTAGGCGTGGGAGCGAATCACCGTGGACGGCATGGCGCATGGAACGCGCCGAGACGTGCAAAAGTGCCGGTCAGCAGATTTCGATGTTGCCCGGCACAGGGGCGGAATTGGATAAGCGGGACCCAGCACCTCCGGCCGGGTCAGGATCGCGCCCTTGAACGGGCATCGATCATGGCCGGCCGCGGTCAATCGCGGCCGATAAAAGCGCTTTCGTCGCTGCTCGTGATGTTGTATCATTAAGTCCGATTGCAGAAGGAGAGGCGAATGGCCGCTTCCGCCCGCGCGATGCGCGACCGCTACATCGTCCCGCCGGACGCGGAGGCGCCAATCTCGGCGATCAACACCACGCCCCTGGTCGACGTGATGCTGGTCCTCCTGATCATGTTCATCCTGATCATTCCGGTCGCCAGCCACAAAGTGCCGCTCGATCTGCCGCAGACTCCGCCGACGGCGATCCCCGCCCCACCGCCGGTGCACCGGCTCGACATCCGGGCGAGCGGCGCCGTGCTCTGGGACGGCCGGCCAGTGGACCCGGCTTCGCTCCCCACCCGCTTCCGGGCGCTGGCCGCCGATCCCGCCGATCCCGAGCTTCATCTCAATCCGGAGGCGGAGGCCAATTACGGCCAGGTCGACATGATCCTCGCCCAGATCCGCCGCGCCGGCGTGCGCCGGCTCGGCTTCCTCGACAATCAAAGGTTCGCGGGCGCGCTCGGCCGCTAGGGTCCGTACTTGTTGCGGCCCTAGAAGCTGGCGGCGCTCTCCAGCCGGGCCGAGGCGAAGGGCTGGTCGAGGCGCAGCCCGGCGCGGCCGTCCTCCGACCAGCGCACCACGCCGCGATGCTCCTCGCCGTTTTCGAACTGCAGCTTGGCGCTCATCCCCGGGGTGAAGCAGCCGTCATGCTCGAACGAGGCGCCGAGCGGCGAAAGGTTGACGATCTTCACGCTGTGCAGGCCCTTTTCGCAATAAGCGATGGCGCGGGTGGCGACCGGCAGGCGGAGCGCCCGGAAGCTGGGGGAACGCTGCTCGGCGTGGAGGTCGTGGAGGATGGCCGCGCAATCCACCGGCGAATCGAATTCCACGCCGCAGCGGCCGCCGGCGCACCACGCCGCCCGGCCGCGGACCGAGATCCGGTCGGACAGGTGGATCCCCAGCTCCTCGCCGGGAACGACCCGGATCCCTGTCTCCAGCATCATGCCGTGGTCGGAAAGGTTGCGGACCCGCCAAAGCCCGACGTCGCCGGCATGCTCGACCCGGGCGACTCGAAGCACCGTATGGACGCGCGCCTTGTCGCGGCGCTCCCGGCCGCCGGGGATGACGGAAAGCAGGCTCTCCATTCGGTTGCGCGCCGAAATCGGCATGGCTTCACTCCGCACGTGGCACCCACCGTGGGTTCCACTAAGACGCAACGAGATAAACCTGAATTGGTTTCCAATCGAGTTAGCAATAGTACGAGGCAAGGCTGAGTAATTACCCTGAGTTACACGGAAAACATGGTGTAAATTGTCTTAAAACAGGCAAGTAAATGGTTACCAATTCGTTAACCCTGTTCCAGTTTTCTCTGCTGGATCTTGCGGCAACGGGCGCCCTAAGGCCTGGTCGAGGGACCGGCGTCCGGTCAGCCTTCACCGTCCCAGCGCTCGCCTCCACCTATCGATCGCCCGAATCGGGATCGGCCATTGCCGCTTCCCAGCACGGCGCGGCGGCCCTAAAGCTGTCTCATTCCCCGGGGGACCGCGCCTGAGCGGTTGAGATTGGGCTGAAGCCCTGACCCGCCGAACCTGATCCGGTTTAGACCGGCGTAGGGAGGGAGCGCGCGCGAGCCCGTTGTCCCTCCGAAGAGGAGATGAGACCAATGGCCGACGCACCCGCCCGCACCGAGCTCAAAGTCACCACCGGCCCGATCCGGGGCTCGCGGAAAATCCATGTCGGCGAGTACCGCGTGGCGATGCGCGAGATCCACCTGGAGCCCAGCGCGGGCGAGCCGCCGTTGCGGGTCTACGATTGCTCGGGCCCCTATACCGACCCGGCTGCGAGTATCGACATCATGGCCGGCCTCCCCGAGCTGCGCCGCGACTGGATCCGCGGCCGCGGCGACGTCGAGGAGGTGTCGCAGCGCGAGGTCCGCCCCGAGGATAACGGCCAGCTCGGACCCGACCGCAGCGGCGGCGTCCAGCCCTTCCCCAACGTCCGCCGCACGGTGCTTCGCGCCCGCTCCGGCGCCAACGTCAGCCAGATGCACTACGCGCGGAAGGGGATCATCACTCCGGAGATGGAGTATGTGGCCGTGCGCGAAAATCTCGGCCGCGAAGCCGTCGCGAATGCCATTCGCGACGGAGTCGATTTCGGCGCCGCCATCCCCGATTACGTCACCCCCGAATTCGTCCGCTCCGAGGTCGCCCGCGGCCGCGCCATCATCCCCTCCAACATCAACCACCCCGAAAGCGAGCCGATGGCGATCGGCCGCAACTTCCTGGTCAAGATCAACGCCAATATCGGTAACTCGGCGGTCGCCAGCGATGTGGCCGCGGAAGTCGACAAGATGGTCTGGTCGATCCGCTGGGGCGCCGACACGGTGATGGACCTCTCGACCGGCCGCAACATCCACGACACCCGCGAATGGATCGTCCGCAACTCGCCCGTGCCGATCGGCACCGTCCCCATCTATCAGGCGCTGGAAAAGGTCGGCGGCGTCGCCGAGGAGCTGAGCTGGGAAATCTACCGCGACACCCTGATCGAGCAGGCCGAGCAGGGCGTCGACTATTTCACCATCCACGCCGGCGTGCGCCTGCCCTACATCCCGATGACCGCCAGCCGAGTCACCGGCATCGTCTCGCGCGGCGGCTCGATCATGGCCAAATGGTGCCTCAGCCACCATCAGGAGAGCTTCCTCTACACGCGCTTCGAGGAGATTTGCGAGATCATGAAGGCGTACGACATCGCCTTCAGCCTCGGCGACGGCCTGCGCCCCGGCAGCATCGCCGACGCCAATGACGAAGCCCAGTTCGCCGAACTGGCGACGCTGGGCGAGCTCACCCAGATCGCGTGGAAGCACGACGTGCAGGTGATGATCGAGGGCCCTGGCCACGTGCCGATGCACAAGATCAAGGCCAACATGGACAAGCAGCTCGAAGCCTGCGGCGAGGCGCCCTTCTACACGCTCGGCCCGCTCACCACCGACATCGCGCCGGGCTACGACCACATCACCAGCGCGATCGGCGCCGCGATGATCGGCTGGTTCGGCACCGCGATGCTCTGCTACGTCACCCCCAAGGAGCATCTCGGCCTCCCCGACCGCGACGACGTCAAGGTCGGCGTCGTCACCTACAAGCTCGCCGCCCACGCCGCGGATCTGGCCAAGGGCCACCCGGCCGCGAAAATGCGCGACGACGCCCTGTCGCGTGCGCGATTCGAGTTCCGCTGGCGCGACCAGTTCAACCTCAGCCTCGATCCCGACACCGCCGAGCAATATCACGACCAGACGCTCCCCGCGGAAGGCGCCAAGACCGCCCATTTCTGCTCGATGTGCGGGCCAAAGTTCTGCAGCATGAAGATCACCCAGGAGGTGCGCGACTTCGCGGCGAAGCAGAACCAGGAGGCCGACGCCTTTCTCGCGGCAGCGCCTCCGAGCCTCGGCGACGCGGAGGCCGAAAAGGGCATGGCCGAAATGAGCGAGAAGTTCCGCGAGCAGGGCGGCGAGATCTACTTGCCGGCGGCGGAATGACCGACGGGGGGAGGCTCTCGCCTCCCCCGATCTGATCAGGGCGCCGTCACCAGGCCCGCGCCGATGTCGGCCTCGTCCATATCGGCGATCACGCCGGTGCGGCTGGTGGCGCGGAGCCTCGCCTGGATCGACGCCCCGCCTGCGCGCAGTCCGTTGGCCGTCAGGAACTCGGCCCAGAGCGCGGCCACGCCGGCGACGTGCGGACAGGCCATGCTGGTCCCGCTCATCGTCGCGGTGCTCCCGCCCGGTGCGGCCGAAAGGATGTCGACGCCCGGCCCGGCCAGGACCGGCATGCTGTTGGAGAAATCGGCCACCGCGAATTTTCCGGCCGCCGCCGGCCCGACTGCGGCCACCGAGACCATGTTGAACGCGGCCGCCGGGATCGAGGCGGCGATCCTGAATGTCGGATCCAGGCCTCGCCGGGACTCGTTGCCGGACGCGGCGACCACCACCGGGTCCCGATCGAACGGGGCGCCCGCCTGGGCCATTCCCATTAGCGCGTCGAACATTCTGAGATTGCCGCGATAGGCTTCGAGACCGACCGAGGTAGCGAGCTCGGGTGGCCAGCCGTCGTCGATCAGCCGAGCCACGAAGCCCGGGAAGTCGAAGCCGAGCGACATGGAGATGATGTCGGCGCCTTCCCGGATCGCCCATTCGATGCCGCGGAACAGCATCGGCGAATCACCGCCCCCGGCATCGCCCAGCACCTTGCCGATGAGCGCCTCGCCGACGCCGCGCGCCACGCCGATGCGCACGCCGCCGACGTCGCGGCCAAAGATCGTGCCCGCGCAATGCGTTCCGTGGCCCTGGACATCACCATTGCCGTCGCCGCTGAAGTCCTCCTGCGTGATGTCGACCCCCGCGAACGCGGGGTGGCCGGCATCGATTCCGGTATCGAGCACCGCGACCTTGCAGCCGGCTCCGCTGAACGCGGAAACGCCGGCGCCGACGGCCTCGATCCCCCAGGCCTGGGCGGCGGCGGCGGCAGGCAGAGGCGCGATCAATCGGGTCGGCATTGCGGGTGTGACGGCGACCACGTCGGGATCGCGAACCGCATCGGCCGCCTCGGCCCGGTTCAGGTCGTGGACATCGACCAGCGGAGCAGTGGCGGCTGCCGCGGGGGCGAAGCCGATCGCGGCGCGGCCGCCGATTCGCGGCGCCGCCACGGTCCGGCGAAGAACGGCATATTGGGCCATGATTTCCTCCCTTGTTTTCGGGCCGCATCTAGCCGCGGGTGCCCCTGCGGCGCGTGACGGCGGTCACGCGCGCTGGCGATTTTGGCGGGATAGTTGGGAGCATGAAGCGCGGGCCCACCGTCGCTTCGACAGCAAGTGAGGGAGAAACGAAATGGCCAGCCATGCCAATGACCAGCAGCTTTCCGCGGCAATCGTGGAGGCGCTCAATTCCGATCGTCCCGCGTCGGCCGCTGCGCCCCCCGCGAAGGCCGCGGCCGATCCCAAGAGGCTGTTCTGCGAGAACTGGGACATGGTGAAGACCGTGCTCGGCTTCCTGCGCACGGTCGCTCCGAAGTTCCTCCGGCCGATCATCGACATGGTCATCAAGGCCGGGGACGCGGTCAAGGCCGCGATCTGCTGAAGCGGCCGCCCGGCGCGCGGCAGGGTCAGGCCGATCCTGCCACGCCCGGGGCCCGCGAAAAGCAAGCCCGAACATTTACCCGCCCGCCCGTCCCGAATAATTTGCGGACCGTCTCGCACACGCCCGCATCAGCCGGCGCGCGCTTTTTGGGAGGGTTTCATGGCCGCGCTCCGTTTCCCCATCCTGTTCGCCGCCACGCTCGCCGCCGCCGGCGCGGCTGTCGGCCAGAGCGCGCCGCGCGACCCGCGCGGCTCCGATGTCGTCGTCACCGGCACGCCGGATCGGGAGCAGGAGATCCGCGATTTCGTGCAGGCGCTGACTCCGGGCCCGGTCACCGGCCTCGCCCGTTTCGAGGAGTCGATCTGCCCGGGCGTCCTCGGCCTGTCCGGCCCGCTGAAGGAGGCGGTCTTGAACCGCATGCGGCAGGTCAGCGAGGCGGCCGGCCTGGACGTGGCCGGGGGCGATTGCCGTCCCAACGTGCTGCTCATGGTGACCGGTGACAAGCGCGCGCTGATCGAGGCGCTCGCCGGGCGCTATCCCCACTTTTTCGACGATCAGGAGAATAGCGCGAGGCGGGTGGCCCGCCAGCCCGGGCCGGCTTCGGCCTGGCATGCCGAGATCATGGTCAACGCGGGCGGCCAGGGGCTCCCCATGCGGGGCGGCTTCTACGTCAACCAGACGGGCCTCGTCGGCGGGCGCATCAAGGTCCCGGCGCGATCCGTCTTGATCGCCGCCGCGGTGGTGGTGGAACGGCGGGCCCTGGAGGGCCTTTCGGCGATCCAGCTCGCCGATTATGCGCTGATGCGCGCGCTCGCGCGGACCGAGCCTGACCGGCTGACCGCCGCCTCGCCGCCCTCGATCCTGTCCGTGCTCGAAGCGCCGATGGGCAGCGAGATCCCGCTCACCCTCACCCGCTGGGATCTCGGCTTCCTGCGCGGCCTCAATGCCAGCACCCCCAATCTCCGTACGCCCCAGCAACGCAGCGAAATCCGGCGGCGGGTCGCGGCCGAGCTCGAGGGGACGGCGCGGAACTGAACGGCCGGGCACGCCATGCCGGTGGTCGCGAAGCCAGTCGCCCCCGGGGGCAAATCCCCGATAGACGGGGCCGGGTGCCCGCTGGCATAATATGCGGCGCCACCCAGAAAGGGAGGAAGAGATGTCCGCTTTCCTGTCCCGCACCCTCTTCGCCGCGTCGCTCGCCGGCGCCGCCCCCGCCCTCGCCCAGGACCGGCCGCCGCCGGCTTCCGAATCCGATGTCGTCGTCACCGGCACGCTCGAGCGCGAGCGGGAGATAAGCGATTTCGTCGCCGCTCTGGCCCCGGGGCCGGGCAACGGCCAGCTCGCCCGCTTCGAGGAGCGGATCTGCCCCGCCGCCTTCGGCCTCGCCGGGCCGCTTCGCGAGCAGGTGGTGGCCCGGATGCGGGAGGTCACCGAGGCCGTCGGCCTGCGGCTCGCCGAGGCGGGCTGCCGGCCGAACGTGCTGGTCATGGTGACGAGGGACAAGCGCGCCTTCATCCAGGCGCTCGCCCGGCGCTATCCGCAATATTTCGGCGAGGACCGCGAGAACAGCGCCAAGTGGGTGGCGCGGCAGCCGGGGCGGGCCTCGGCCTGGCATGCCGAAGCCGTGCTCAACGCCGATGGTCGGGCGCTGCCCATGCAGGGCGACACTTACGTCAACCGCACGACCCGGCCACAGACCCGCCTGAACGCGGCCGCGCGGCCCGTCTTCATGGCGGCCGCGGTGGTGGTCGAGCGCGACGCTTTGACCGGCCTCTCGACCACCCAGCTCGCCGATTACGCGCTGATGCGCGCCCTCGCCGGGGCCGATCCGCACCGGC
>Ga0207682_10000763_pt1 | contig 14850 bp, 17 predicted proteins | sample KBSM63metaG_FD_184332 | JGI IMG/M metagenome (GOLD analysis project Ga0207682, IMG submission 184332) | Miscanthus rhizosphere microbial communities from Kellogg Biological Station, Michigan, USA - KBS M6-3 metaG (SPAdes) (version 2) | ecosystem: Host-associated > Plants > Roots > Rhizosphere >... | reverse complement strand
CCCTTTCTCGGCAAGGCGACGCCGCAGGAGATCGCGGCGTCGGCCGATGCCGGCATGCAGATCGAGCGGAGCCGCGCGCCGGCGGACGAGCTGGCGGAGCATCGCAAGCTCGATCGCGCGCTGCGGGCGCTGCTGCCGCAGCGGGCCGGGACGGTCGACGCCTATGTGATCTCGATCGCGCTCGACAGCGATCCGGTGTTCGGCCGCGAGGCGCGGGCCGCCGGCGAGGTGCTGCAGCGGCGCTACGCCGCCCGCGGCCGGACGATCGTGCTGGCCGGCTCGGACGGCGCCGGGCCGAGCGCGCTGCCGCGCGGGACGCCGGGGACGCTCGCCATCGTCCTCGCCCGGATCGCGGAGCTGATGGACGAGAATGAGGACGCGCTGGTCCTGTTCACCGCCGGCCACGGCATGCCGATCGGCCTCTACTACAATGACGGCGACAGCGGTTATGGCGCGATCTCGCCGAACCGGATGGCGGGGATGCTCGACGGGCTCGGCATGAGGAACCGGCTGCTGATCCTCAGCGCCTGCTATTCGGGCGTGTTCGTGCCGCGGCTCCAGTCCGAGACCAGCGCGATCGTCACCGCCGCCGCGCACGACCGTTCCTCCTTCGGCTGCCTCGCCGAGAACGACTGGACCTTCTTCGGCGACGCGATGATCAACCACGCGCTGCGCAAGCCGCAGCCGCTCGCCGCCGCCTTCGCCGAGGCGGACGGGCTGATCACGAGCTGGGAGGCGCAATTCCCGGTGCGGCCCTCGGCGCCCCAGCTCTTCGTCGGCACCGGCGCCGCCCGCTGGCTCGGCGCGCTCGAGCGGCGGCTGCCGGTCGCCACTCAGCCGGCCGGCCGGGCCGCGGTCGAAACCAGCCGCTCGGCTTTCGGCCGCCGCTGAGCCGCGATGGACGGCCGCGCCCGCTTCCTGTTCGCCGCGTTGATCCTCGCCCAGGCGATACATTCGGTCGAGGAATATCTGTTCCGCCTCTACGACGCGCTGCCGCCGGCCCGCTACGTCAGCGACGCGCTCGGTCTGGACCGGCCGCTCGGCTTCATCGTCGCCAATGTGGCGCTGGTCTTATTCGGCCTGTGGTGCTGGCTCGCAAGGGTGAGGCCGGGCCATCGCTCGGCGCGGGCCTTCGCTTGGTTCTGGGCGCTGCTCGAAATCGCCAACGGCCTCGCCCATTGCGGCCTCGCCATCGCCGCCGGCGGCTATTTCCCCGGCCTCGCGACCGCGCCCTTACTGCTGGGCTTCGGCCTTGGGCTTGCCTGGAGCCTAACCGCCGGCCGGCGCCGAGGCCGCGCCATCGATCGGGTTAAATCGCGCCGTTGAAGGCGAGGTGGGTGAAGCGACGGGTCTCAACATCATATTCCGCGCCGAAAAAGACCGGCCCTCCGTCACAGACCAAAACGGCCGCGGTTCGCCAATCCGGCAGCTGCGAGTCGTCTTCGGAACGGTGCGGATAGAAATTCCCATAAATGAAACGGCGGCCGCCGCGCACGATACCGACATATTGCCGCCGCCAACCGCGCGGCGCTGTCGCCCAATCTGGATCGCCCGGATGCGGCGTCCCCGCTTCCGGTCGCGCCCTAAGCCTTTCTTCGATTTCCCGGACTCGACTTGCGGCCAGCGCGGCCGGAAGTGCCGCTTCGAACGCCACTATGTCGGCCTCCGCCGGCTTCCAGCTTGCTTCACCGGGGGCCGGCGAGTCCCGCGAGCATTGGCGGAGCATGAGTGCAGCCTGATTATCCGGAAGGATCGCGGCATCGGACGGCGGCGCAGACGTGTCCGAAGTGCCGGCGGAAGTGCAGGCGGAAGCGAGCAATGCCAATAATGTCGGGAGCGGGAAGCGCATAGGATATATTATAGCATCGCCCGTCTTTTTGGTCGAACCGAATCCGCGCTCCGCCGAAAGCCTCGGGCCGTCCGTCGCCGCGCTGAGCTAACCCTGTCTCACACGGGAGGGAATCAGGGGGAATTTGCCATGCGCCTCGTCGTCGCCATCCTCGCCGCCATTGGCTCGGCGACCGCCGTCTCCGCTCAGCCGACCGTTCCGGCCGGCTATCATCTGATCGAGGGCGCGCTCGAGCCCGGTCGGGGCCCGGACGGAAACAGCGTCTTCATCGAGGCGCCGGACGGGCTGATCCTGGTCGATACCGGCCGCCATCCCGCCCATCGCGACCGGCTGCTCGCCTACGCTCGTGCGCGCGGCCGGCCGATCGTGGCGATCGTCAACACCCACTGGCATCTCGATCACACCACCGGCAATGGCGAGCTCCGCGCGGCTTATCCGCGCGCCGAGCTCTATGCGAGCAATGCAATCGAGGGCGCGCTCACCGGCTTCCTCGCCCGCAGCCGGGCGAGCATCGAGCAGGCGCTGGCGGCGGGGCGAATTCCGCAGGCGAACCGGGCCGAGGTGTTGCGGGCCCTCGACGCGATGGATCATCCGGACATGCTTCGGCCCACCCGCCCCGTCACCCGCTCGGGCCCGCTCAACATCGGCGGGCGGCGGCTGCGGGTGAATCTCGCCCCTTATGCGGCGACCCAGGCCGACGTCTGGCTCTCCGACCCGGCCGCGCGCCTGGTCGTTGCCGGCGACCTCGTCGTCGCGCCGGTGCCGTTCATGGACACGGCCTGTCCGGAAGGGTGGCGCCGCGCTTTGGACGAGATCGCGGCGACGCCGTTCACCATCCTCCTTCCCGGCCACGGCGCCCCGATGGATCGCCCCCGCTTCCTCGCCTGGCGCCGCGCCTATGGCAATCTGCTCGACTGCGGCGCCTCCGATCGGGCGAAAGCCGAATGCGTCGCGGGCTGGCGGCGCGACGCCGCCCAGTTCATCCCGGCCGGGCGAGAGGCGATGGTCGACGAGCTGGCCGGCTATTATATCGACAGCCGGTTGCGCTCCTCGCCGGAGGAGCGGCGGCTTTACTGCCCGCCGGCTTGAGCCGAAGCCAGCGCTTCGCGGATCCTCGCCATGTCGGCGGCGAAGCCGGCGGCCAGCGCTTCGTCGGACAGGCCGACGCGGTCGGCGACCTGCCACATGGTGAGGCCGACCCGTAGCGTCGCACCCCAGCGGCCGTCGCCCAGGCGGACGCATTTGACCGGCTGGCCGACGCGGACGCCCGCGAGCGCCATGGCCTTGTGCCAGGCCTGCGCGTCCTCGAAGCCCGCGCCCGAGGCGGAGAGATCGAGCGTCGAGAGCGTGCGCATCTCGACCGGATGGGTATCGGCATCTTCGACCTGTCCCGGCGGATAGGGCGCGACCCGCCGCGCCCCGCTCTTCGCGACGATCTCGGCGCGCACCGCCGCGTGGAAGGCGAGGATGACCCGTTCGACCTCCCGCGGCGGCAGCGCCTGGAAGCGTTCGAGCTCGAAGATCGAGGCCTCGAGCCGAAGCAGCAGCCCGATATTGGCGGTGTCGGACAGAGCCTCCGCACCGGGCCAGCCGGCCGGCCATTCGGCGCGGCGGAAGATGGTGGCGAACCCCTCGGGGAGCACCGGAGCGGCTTCGGCGAACGCGCTCGGCACCAGCGCCAAGCCGCTGAACGGCGGCCCGCCCATGAACTTGGAGCCGGTGACGAAGACGATCGCGCCGCGCGCCAGATAATCGTTCACCGCCGCGCTCGTGATCCGCCCCTGGCAGGCGTCGACCACCAAAGTCGCATGCGCGCCATGGGTGGCGATCAACCGGTCGACGTCGGCCAGCGCGGGCAGGATCAGCCCGGTCTTGGAGCCGTGGACGATATGGACAAGGCTGTGGCGGCTGGCGGCGCGGGCGGCGGCGATCGAGGCCAGCATCCGCTCGGCGAGATAATGGGAGGGCCGCACCCGCGCCATCCGGTCGCGGACCGGAATGTCGACCAGCTCGACATGAACGCCGCCCAGGCCCGGCACCGGCTGGCCCGGCTTCACCGCCGTGCCGAGCGCGGTCTCGTCGGCGAAATAGAGGCCGTGCGCCGAATGGATGCAGCCCGAGCCGACCTCGTCGGCGCCGAGCAGGACGGCGTGAGTGCTCCCCGGCGAGCGCCCTTTGACGCAGGCTAAAGCGACATATTCGAGATCGGTGCCGGACGGCGCGAACACGATTGCGACGTCGTCCGCGACCCCGTAAGCCGCGCGGATTCTTTCGCGCAGCGCCTCCAGCCGCTCGGCATAGGCCTTCGCCGACGGCTCGGGGCCGATCTCGGCCAGCACCTGTTCGGCCCGCGCATAAGCGGCGGGCGAGATGTCGTTGGCGGTCGAGGAGGCGTAAGCCAGCGCGTCCGACGGCCGCGGCGCGCTGTAATAGCGATTGAGGCCCGTGCCGGCAGCGAGGTGGAGGCGGGCATCGCCGCCCTCGGTCATCAATTTGGCCGGGTCGGCTCCTGCGACGCTCACGATCATAAACTTGCACCGGCTCCGGGGGGCGACTAACGGGCGCCATAATTGTGCCCCGTCACGGCAATATTGTGGCGGCCGCCATTTTTTGCGTTCGGAAAGCATTCTCCCCCGTGACCCCCATCCAACCGCGTGCGATCCCGGCCGAAGCCAAGGAACGGCTGCGGATCATGTTCATCGCCAAGCACGCCAAATGGGCGGGCGGCCTCCATCCCGAGGACGGCAATCACGCCCTCTATCATGTCGAGACCCGGGAGATCCTGCAGTCGCTCGGCCTGAATCTGGTGCTGGAGGACAATTACCGGGCACTGTTCGAGAGGCCGGCGGTCGATTTCCTGTTTCCTTTGCTCAACCGCGGCGGCTTCCTCAACAGCGAGATGATGCTGCCCTTGTTGTGCACGCGGCTGGGGCTGCCCTATCTCGGCGCGACCCCGATCCTTCGCGGCCTCGCCGACGACAAGCATCTCTCGAAGCTTTGCGCCGCCGCCCGCGGCATCCCGACCGCGCCCTGGACGATCTACCGCCGCGGCGCGCCGGTGGAGCAGATGCGCTGCCCCGCGGGCGAACGGCTGGTGATCAAGCCGAACGCCTCCTCGGCCAGCTGGGGCGTGCAGGATGCGCGCGACTGGACCGGAGTCGAGGCGGCGGTCGCCGACATCCATAGCCAGGGCCACGACGCGATCGTCGAACCGTTCCTCAACGGCAGCGACGTCGAGGTGCCGGTGATCACCATCGACGGCGCGCCGGTGGTGATGCCGATGATGCTGTTCGAGCAGGCCGATCCGACCCACCTGCGCACCTATTACGAGAAGCGCGACCTGGTCGAGCGCGGGCACAAATATCAGCTGGTCGCGTTCGACGATGAGGAGTGGGTGCCGAAGATCGCCGAGATGACCCGCAACATCGCCGAGGAGTTCCGGCCGTTCGACTATGGCCGCTTCGAGTTCCGGCTCGACGCCGAGACCGGCCGCTGCGACTTCCTCGAGGTGAACCTTCAGGCCAATCTCTGGTCGCAGAAGGTGTTCGGCCGTTCCGCCGCGCGGGCCGGCCTGAGCCAGGCCGAGCTGATCGAGACCATCCTCCATGAAGGTCTGCGCCGCCACGGCTTGCTCGACACGTTCCGGGCGGAGACGAGCGATGGTTGAGGGCAAGCAGAGCTTCACCATCCTGATCCTCGCCGCGCAGCGCGAGGGCCGGCTGGACCCGCTCGCCGCCGAGGCGGGGGTGAGCCACAAATGCCTGGTGCCGATCGGCGGCCGGCCTTTGCTCGCCCATGTGCTGGAGGCGTTCGCGGGGCTCGGCGGCATCGACGGCGTCCGCATCTCGGTCGAGCCCGGGGCCGAGGCCGCGCTCCGCCCGATCGCCGAAGCCTCGGGCCTGCCGGTCGCCTTCGTGCCGTCGGCCGCGACGATCACCGACAGCGTCTATGCCGCCGCGGCCGGCACTTCCGGGCCGCTGGTGATCACCACGGCCGACAACGTGCTGCTGACCGCCGCCGCGGTCCGGCAGGTGGCGGCGCGGCTCGCGGCCGGCGACGACACCGTGATCGCGCTCGCCCGCAAGGAGGACGTGCTGTCGGCGCATCCCGAGGGCCAGCGCCGCTTCTACAGGTTCCGCGACGGCGAGTTCTCCAACTGCAACCTCTATGGGCTCTCGCAGCGTGGCCTGGAGCTCGCCGAGACCTTCCGCGAGGGCGGCCAGTTCGCCAAGAATCCGATGCGGATCGCCCGCGCCTTCGGTTTCTTCAACCTGATCCGGCTGCGCTACGGCCTGGTCTCGCTCGACGGCGCGATGGATCGGCTCGGCCGGCGCTTCGGAGTCCGGGTCTCGGCGCTGGTGCTGGCCGACGGCGCCCATGCCATCGACGTCGACAATCGGCGCACCTATTCGATCGCCGCCCAGCTTCTCGACAGGCGCGCCGCCTGAGGTTAATCCCGCACCCGCAAGGGGAAGAGCGCATGGCCGAGTTCACGCTTCCGAAGAACAGCAAGATCAGGAAGGGCAAGGCGCATCCGGCGCCGTCCGGCGGCCGCGTCAGGAAGTTCAAGATCTACCGCTACGACCCCGACAGCGGCGAGAATCCGCGCTACGACAGCTATGCGGTCGATCTCGACAGCTGCGGCCCGATGGTCCTCGACGCGCTGATCAAGATCAAGTCCGAGCAGGACCCGACGCTGACCTTCCGCCGCTCCTGCCGCGAGGGGATTTGCGGCTCCTGCTCGATGAACATGGGCGGGCGCAACGGCCTCGCCTGCACCACCGCGATCGAGGACATGAAGGGCGAGATCCGGATCACCCCGCTGCCGCACATGGACGTGATCAAGGACCTGGTCCCCGATTTCACCCATTTCTACGCCCAATATGCCTCGATCGAGCCCTGGCTGAAGACCAAGACCTCGACCCCCTCAGGCAAGGAAAGGCTGCAGTCGCCCGACGACCGCGCGAAGCTCGACGGCCTCTACGAATGCATATTGTGCGCCTGCTGCTCGACCGCCTGCCCGAGCTATTGGTGGAACAGCGACAAGTTCCTCGGCCCGGCGATCCTCCTGCAAGCCTATCGCTGGCTCGCCGACAGCCGCGACGAATATGCCGGCGAGCGGCTCGACGAGCTCGAAGACCCGTTCCGCCTCTATCGCTGCCACACGATCATGAACTGCGCCAACGTCTGCCCCAAGGGCCTGAACCCCGCCAAGGCGATCGCGGAGACGAAGAAATTGCTGGTCGAGCGGGCGGGCTGAGGCGCGACATTCGACGGTGAGAGCTGAATGCCGACGATCCTGCGCATCGAGGGCTTTCGCTTCTACTTCTTTAGCCATGAGCCGAACGAACCGCCCCACATCCATGTCGACAAGGCCGGTTCGACGATGAAGATATGGTTGGAAAGCCTGGAGGTCGCGAAGAGCCGCGGCTTTCGCGCCAAGGAGCGCAATGCTATCCTCGCGCATGTCGAGGGGCATCGCGCGATGCTGCTGGAGGCGTGGCATGAATGTTTCGACCAGGATCGCTGACGAGCGCGTTTCGGACGTCCGGTTCGAGGACGAACGGCTGATCGTCGATCTGGCGGACGGCCGGACAATCGCCGTGCCGATCGCCTGGTATCCCCGCCTCGCGGACGCCACGCCGGCCCAGCGCGCCAATTGGGAAGTCGCAGGCGCCGGCTACGGCATCCATTGGCCGGACGTGGACGAGGATTTGAGCACCGAAGGACTGCTCAGGGGCGCCCCCGCGCCGCGGCGGGCGGCGTAAATACAGGGTACGCCGCCTCCGCATGGCTTCTCTTGATCCCCAACGCCATTCCCGCCACTGCCGCCCCATGGACGTCCACCCGCTGATCCGCCACGAGCCCGACCCCGAAAACCCCGGCTGGTGGACCTGGGAGGTGTCGGCCGAGGACCGGTTCAACGGCGTGATCGGCAAGCTGCTGGTGCGCGCGGACGGGCCGGGGCGGGCGACCTGCCGGATGTTTCCCGAGGAGCGGCACGCCAATCTCGGCGACATGGTCCATGGCGGCGCGATCCTGACCTTCGTCGACATGGCCCTGTTCGCCGGCGGGCGCCTTGCCGGGGCGAACGTGATCCGGGCGGTGACGCTCGATCTCAACACGCGCTTTCTCTCGCCGGGCCGGATCGGCGTCCCGCTCGACGCCGAGGTCGAGCTGCTGCGCGAGACCAAACGGCTCGCCTTCTTCGCCGGCAAGGTGGTGCAGGAAAGCGAGCTGGTCGCCGCGTTCTCCGGCGCCCTGCGCAAGTCCAGCAAGGCCGCGTGACCGCGCTCGCCGAGCGCTACCGGGCGCTGGTGCGCGCCGGCGAGCTGAAGGCCGACGCCGATCAGGAGCGCGCCGTGGCGGTGCTCGATGTCCTCGCGGAGAAGCTCGCCGCCGCCTCGGCCAAGGGCAGCATCCTCTGGCGCCTTGCCGGCCGCAAGGAGCCGCCGCCGCCGGGCGCCTATCTGTGGGGCGGCGTCGGCCGCGGCAAGTCGATGCTGATGGACCTCGCCTTCGCGACGATCGATCACCAGCCCAAGCGCCGGGTCCATTTCCACGAGTTCATGCTGGAGGTGCACGAGCGGCTGCGCGCCGAGCGGACGAAGGAGGAGGGCGACCCGATCCCGCCGGTCGCCAGGGCGATCGCCGCGGAGGCGAGGCTGCTCTGCTTCGACGAGATGGTGATCAACAACAGCGCCGACGCAATGATCCTCTCCCGCCTTTTCGCGCAATTGCTGGAGGCCGGAGTGACGGTGATCACCACCTCCAACCGGCCGCCGCAGGACCTTTATCTCGGCGGCCTCAACCGTGAGCTCTTCCTCCCGTTCATCGCCCTGGTCGAGCGGGAATTGGAGGTGGTGCCGCTGAACGGCCCGACCGATTACCGGTTGGAGCGGCTCGGCGGCCTGCCGACCTGGTACGTGCCCAATGGCCCGGCGGCCTCGCAGGCGCTGTCCGAGGCATTCTTCCGCCTGACCGACTATCCGGTCGAGGATCGCGCCAGGGTGCCGACCGAGGAGCTGCAGGTCCCGGGCGGCCGCATCCTGCACGTGCCGAAGAGCCTCAAGGGCGTTGCCGTCTTCTCGTTCAGGCGGCTGTGCGGCGAGCCGCGCGGCGCGGCCGACTACCTCACCATCGCCCGCCACTTCCACACCATCATCATCGTCGGCATTCCGGCGATGGGCCCGCAGAACCGCAACGAGGCGGCCCGTTTCGTCACCCTGATCGACGCGCTCTACGAGCACAAGGTGAAGCTGCTCGCCGCCGCCGACGCGGTGCCGGAGCGGCTCTACCTCGCCGGCGACGGCGCCTTCGAGTTCGAGCGCACCGCCTCGCGCCTGATCGAGATGCAGAGCGAGGATTATCTCGCGCTCGGCCATGGCGAGGCCTGAGGGCAATGACGAGGACGATCCGCGATCCCGAGGCCGTCCTTGCCGGCGGCCTCGCGGCCATTCGCGCCCAGTTCCAGGTGCCGGGAAATTTTCCGCCGGCGGTGCTCGCCACGGCCGAAGCGGCGGCGGTGCGCACGCCCGATCGGCATGTGGATCGCACCGATCGCCGGTTCGTGACCCTCGACCCCGCCGCTTCGACCGACCTCGATCAGGCTTTTGCGATCGAGCGTTCCGGCGGCGACCTGCTCCTCCACTATGCGATCGCCGACATCGACTGGTTCGTCGAGGACGGCGATCCGGTCGACGCCGAAGCGTGGCGGCGCGGCGCGACGCTCTACCTGCCCGACGGCAAGGCGAGCCTTTACCCGCCGGCGTTGAGCGAGCGTGCGGCGAGCCTCCTGCCCGATGGCCCGCGGCCCGCGGTGATATTCGCCATCCGCGTCGCCGGCGACGGCTCCGCGCATCTCGACAGCGCCGAGCGCGGCCTGATCCGCAGCCGGGCCAAGCTCGCTTATGCGACGGCGCGCGAGGCCGATCTGCCCGAAGCCTTCGCCGAGCTGGCCGAGCGCGTGAAGGCGGCGGAGCTTCGGCGCGGCGCCGGGCGGGTCGATCCGCCGGAGCAGGAGGTGGTCAGGGAGGACGGGCATTATCGGCTGCTGTTCCGCGAGCGCACGGCGGCGGAGGATCGCAACGCCGCCCTGTCGCTCGCCGCCAATCTCGCCATCGCCGAGGCGCTGCACGCGCACGGCACCGGCCTCTTCCGTGTGATGAGCCCGCCCGACGACCGCGCCGTCCGCCGGCTCAGGTTCACCGCCGAGGCGCTCGGCCTCTCCTGGCCGGCCGGCCAGCCGCTCGCGGCGTTCGAGCACGGGCTCGATCCTGCCGACTCGAAGCAGGCCGCCTTCATGACCGCGATCCGACGCGCGGGGACGGGCGCGGCCTATATGCCCTATCGAGCCGGAGTCGTGCCATGGCACGCGGCGCTGGCGGCAACCTACGTCCATGCCACCGCGCCGCTGCGCCGGCTGGCCGACCGCTACGTGATTCGGGCGGCGCTCGCCATCGCCGGCGGGCGGCCGGTGCCGGACGCCGCGACCGAAGCATTCGCCCGGCTGCCCGAAGTGATGGCCCGCGCCGATGCCCGAAGCGCCCAGATCGAGCGGGCGGTGATCGATCTCGCCGAAGCGGTGATGCTCGAAAGCCGGGTTGGCGAGACGTTCGAGGCCGTGGTCACCGACCTCGACGAGCGCGGGGCTCGAATCCAGCTTTGCGCGCTGCCCGTCGTCGCCAGGGTGGAGGCTCACAAGGTCGATCCCGGCGACATGGTCCGGGTGAAGCTGATCGCCGCCGAGCCGGAGACCAGGCGGATCGCCTTCCAGCGCATCGCTTGACCGGCGCGCCATTTGCGCCAAACCTCCGCCGTCCCCGTCAGGAGCTCCATCAATGCGACTCGCCCTTCTCGCCGCCGCCTTGCTTTCCACCGCCGCCGTCGCGGCCGCGCAGACGCCGGTGCAGGTGGACATGCAGACGACCGACCGCTGGCACGCGAAGGCGCGCGAGATCTACGAACGGGCGATCAGCTTCCAGACCGTGCAGGGCCGCAACCAGAGCCCGCAGCTCGCCGCTTACCTCCAGGAGCAGTTCCGCGCCGGCGGCCTCACCGGCGTCACCATCCATCCCTATGACGAGACCGCCGCCCTGGTCCTGCGCTGGCCGGCGGCGCGGCCGTCGGGGCGCAAGGCGATCCTGCTGATGGCGCATATGGACGTGGTCGAGGCGCGGCGCGACGATTGGTCGCGCGATCCGTTCGCGCTCGGCCAGGAGGGCGGCTATTTCTACGGCCGCGGCACGCTCGACGACAAGCAGGGCGTCACCGCGATCACCACCGCCTTGCTGCGGCTGCGCGCCGAGAATTTCGCGCCCGGCCGCGACATCATCGTCCTGTTCACCGGCGACGAGGAGACCGGCGGCAACGGCGCCGAACATGCCGCCAACGAATGGCTCGACACCGCGACCATCGATTTCGCCCTCAACGGCGATGCCGGCGGCGGCGTCTATCTGGCGGACGGCCGGCTGCTCGGCTTCGGCATCCAGACCGCCGAGAAAATCTACCAGAGCTTCATCCTGACCGCGACCAATCCGGGCGGGCACAGCTCGCGGCCCCGCCCCGACAACGCCATCTACGCCCTCGCCCACACGCTGGGGCGGGTGGAGCAGTTTCGCTTCGAGCCGCGGCTCAACGAGACCACCCGCGCCTATTTCCGCCACCGCGCCGAATCGGCGAGCCCGGAGCTCAGGGCGGCGATCAATCGCTGGCTCGCCAACGAAAATGACGGCGAGGCGGCCGATCTGATCGAGGCGTCGGAGACCGAGGTCGGCCTGACCCGCACCCGCTGCGTCGCCACCAGGCTGGAGGGCGGCCATGCCGACAACGCTTTGCCCCAGCTCGCCCGAGCCACCGTCAATTGCCGGATGTTCCCCGGCACCGACCCCGCCACCGTGCTGGCGACCCTGCGGAGCCTCGGCGAGGCCGATCATGTCACGGTGGAGCCGGTCGACGTCGCCCGCCCGACCGACGCCTCGCCGCTGCGCGACGACGTGGTCGGCGCCTACACCGCCGCCGTCCGCGCCCGTCATCCCAACGCCGCGATCACCCCCGACATGAGCACCGGCGCCACCGACGGCCTCTATTTCCGGGCGCGCGGCGTTCCGGTCTACGGCGTCGACGGCTCCTGGGCGATCATCCCGGCCGACGAGCGCGCCCACGGCCGCGACGAGCGGCTACCGGTCCGCGCCTTCTACAACGACGTCGACCATTGGACCGACCTGATCCGGCGGCTCGCCCGCTAGGTACGGCGAACGCCGGAACCCGGGCCCCGCGCCCCGCATTGGCCGTGGAGAGGAGAAGCGTCATGCTTGGAACCCGCAACGCCGTCGCCAATCTCGCGGTCAGCGACATCGACCGCGCCCGGGACTTCTACACCGGCACGCTCGGGCTCGAGGAGGTCGGCCAAGAAGGCGAGGAGCTGTTCGTGCTGAAGAGCGGCGACAGCAGAGTCAACGTCTACCGCTCGGACTATGCCGGCACCAACGAAGCCACCGCCGTGACCTGGGAAGTGGACGATATCGAGAAGGAAATGGCCGAGCTGAAAAGCAAGGGCGTCGCCTTCGAGCGTTACGACATGCCCGGGATGGAGCGCGACGGCGATCTCCATGTCGCCGACGACTTCAAGGTCGCCTGGTTCAAGGATCCGGACGGCAACATCCTCAACATCGTCGGCAGCGACTGACCGGTCGGCGCGATTATCGCATCGCTTCGGCGAGCCGTTCGCCGCGGCCCGTCAGGCCGTAGATCGCGATCGGCGGGAATTCGTCCGCCAGCGCCCGATCGACCAAGTCCGTCGAGAGCATCTGCTTGAGGGTCAGCGACAAGGCGCGTGGCGTGACCGGCGGCAACGCGACGCGCAGGGCGGAGAAGCGGGCCCGCTGCCCGCTCAGCCGTCCGACGATCGGCAGCGACCAGCGCGGCAGCTGCGCCGGCTCGAGGCCGAGCCGCTCGCGCTGCGCCATCACCCTGGCGGCAAAGGCGGCGATCGGCTCACCGGCGCGGGTCAGCACATATTCTGGCCGCAGCGGGTGGCCGTGGCCGGGGTTGCGGCGGATCCAGCCCTCCGCCTGCAGCTGGACAAGGCTCGCCGCGAGCGCGCTTCGCGACAGGCCGAGCCGCCCCAGCATGGCCGCGAAGCGGGAGCCCTGCTCGGCTTCGAGATGCGCCAGCAAGGGAAGGAGCCAGCGCCCCGCCGTCAGCCGCTTCAGATGATCGTCCCTGATCATGCCGCTTGCTACCATCGCGCAAAAGTATATGCGATATAAAAATAGAACTTGAGGCGATTCGAAGGAGGGCGAGATGGCGATCGGCTATGATGGCGGGCTGACCTGCTCGATGGGCGTGACGAGCCTCGATGCGAGCATCGCCTGGTACCGGGACGTGCTCGGCTTCACCTTGCTCTACCGGCTCGAGGACATCGCCTGGTGCGAGCTTTCGACCGGCGTCGCCCGGGTCAATCTCGGCCTCGGCGAGCGCGAGGAGGCGGGCGGCAGCGGCGGCGCCACCCTGACCTTCGGAGTCGCCGACATCGAGGCGGCCAAGGCCGAGCTCGACCGGCACGACATCCGCCAGGACGGGCCGATCCGCGACATTCCGAACATGGTCCGGCTGCTCACCTTCTTCGATCCCGACGACAATGCGCTGATGTTCTACCAGGAGATCGGCTAGGCCCACGAGCAGGGCGCCTGAGCCAGAGCCGGAAGACGGCGTAATTTCCCGCCCCTGCCGGTTGCCCCCCGCGCGCCGGAGGGCTAAGCGGCGTCGCGTTCAGGCCGCGCGCAAGCGGCCCTTTCTTTTGGATGCAAGAAAGCGGGAGGGCCCATGGCTCGCAACAAGATCGCGCTGATCGGTGCCGGCAATATCGGCGGAACGCTCGCCCATCTGGCGGCGTCGAAGGAACTGGGCGACGTCGTCCTGTTCGACGTCGTCGAGGGGATTCCGGAGGGCAAGGCGCTCGACCTCTCGCAATGCGGCCCGGTCGAAGGCTTCGACGCGAAGCTCAAGGGCAGCCAGGATTATGCCGACATCGCCGGTGCCGACGTGATCATCGTCACCGCCGGCATCGCGCGCAAGCCCGGCATGAGCCGGGACGACCTGCTCGGCATCAACCTCAAGGTGATGAAGGCGGTGGGCGAGGGGATCAAGGCGAACGCCCCGGATGCCTTCGTGATCTGCATCACCAACCCGCTCGACGCGATGGTCTGGGCTTTGCGCGAATTTTCCGGGCTCCCGCACAACATGGTGGTCGGCATGGCCGGCGTGCTCGACAGCGCCCGTTTCCGCACCTTCCTCGCCGAGGAGTTCGGAGTCTCGGTGCAGGACGTCACCGCCTTCGTGCTCGGCGGCCATGGCGACACGATGGTCCCGATCGTCGAATATTCGACCGTCGCCGGAATCCCGATCCCAGACCTCATCAAGATGGGCTGGTCGACGCAGGAGCGGATCGACGCGATCGTCAAGCGCACCCGCGGCGGCGGCGGCGAGATCGTCGCCCTGCTCGGTACCGGCTCGGCTTATTACGCGCCGGCGACCAGCGGCATCGCGATGGCCGAAGCCTATCTCGGCGACCAGAAGCGCCTGCTGCCCTGCGCGGCTTATGTCGACGGCAAGTACGGGCTCGATGGCCTCTATGTCGGCGTGCCGGTGATCATCGGCGCGGGCGGTGTCGAGGAGATCGTCGAGATCGCGCTGGACGACGAAGCCAAGGCGAACCTCGGTGTCTCGGTCGACGCGGTCAAGGAATTGCTGGTGGCTTGCAAGGGCATCGACGGCTCGCTGGCGTGATACCGATGCGTTCCTCCTTGGGGCTGGCAGGCTGCGTTACAGCGGCGCTGATTCTCGCCGCCGCGCCGGCCGCAGCGGCGGACGGTCCGAACCTGCAACCGGCCCCGCAGGCGACGATCGTCGCTGCAGCAAAGGCTTGCGTGGGTACGACGACCGACCCCGCCAGCCAGGCGACTCGCTTCGCGGGCTGGGCACCCGCGACGGCCGACCAG
>Ga0207682_10000754_pt1 | contig 14922 bp, 10 predicted proteins | sample KBSM63metaG_FD_184332 | JGI IMG/M metagenome (GOLD analysis project Ga0207682, IMG submission 184332) | Miscanthus rhizosphere microbial communities from Kellogg Biological Station, Michigan, USA - KBS M6-3 metaG (SPAdes) (version 2) | ecosystem: Host-associated > Plants > Roots > Rhizosphere >... | reverse complement strand
CATCGGCAGCGGCATCGCCGGGCTTCGCGCCGCGATCTCGCTGGCGGAAACCGGTGACGTCGTCATGCTCACGAAAGCCGATCCGCGCGAGAGCAATACCGGCTACGCCCAGGGTGGGATTGCGGCTGCCGTCGGTTCAGACGACTCGCCGGATCTGCACCTCTCCGACACCATCGCTGCCGGCGACGGCCTTTGCGTCGACAACGCGGTCAGGGTACTCGTCGATGACGGCCCCAAGTACGTGCGTGAGTTGATCGAATGGGGCGTCGGTTTCGATCGCGATTCCACCGGTCATCCTGCACTCGGGCGCGAGGCGGCACATAGCGTTCGCCGCGTGCTTCACGCCAGAGACACGCCGGGCCGTGAGATCGGGCGTGTCCTGTGGCAGAAGGTGCAGTCGCATCCTCGAGTGCGGGTATTCGACGACGCCCTGGCGATGTCGTTGCTCGCGCACGGCGGCGAATGTCGCGGTGTGCTGTTCGTCGACCGCGATGGAAAACCCGATCGCGTCGAGGCGTCGCGGACGCTCATCGCGACCGGTGGTGCGGGTCAGGTATTTCGCGAGACGACGAATCCTGCCATTGCCACTGGCGACGGCATTGCGATGGCGTTCGACGCAGGTGCCCGTGTCGTCGATTTGGAGTTCATCCAATTCCATCCGACCGCGCTCAGCGTCGCGGGTGCGCCGCGCTTCCTGTTGTCGGAAGCGCTGCGTGGTGAGGGCGCATGGCTGGTGAACGCCGCCGGCGAGCGCTTCGTCCATCGCTACGAGTCGGCTGGCGACCTGGCTTCGCGCGATCTCGTCGCGCGCGCCATTGTTCGTGAAATGGAGCGGACCAACGCGCCCGTGTTCCTCTCGATGGACCACCTCGATCACGAGTACGTGCGGCAGCGATTCCCGTCGATCACCGAAGCATGCCGGCGGGCGGGGCTCGACCTGGCGACCGACCGGATCCCGGTGAGCCCGGCCGCCCACTACGTGATGGGCGGCATCGAGACCGATCTGGACGGCCGCACGTCGATCGCCGGATTGTTTGCCGCCGGCGAAGCGGCATGTACCGGCGTTCATGGAGCGAACCGCCTTGCCAGCAATTCATTGCTCGAGGGACTCGTCTTCGGCGCCCGCGCAGCGGCTGCGATGACCGGACCGGTGAAAGCGGCCGCCCTCTTTGGCATAGCGGAGCAGCCGGTATCATTGCGATCCGAGTGCAGTGGCGATGCCCCTGTTGCGCACGTGGTGCGCGACCTGATGTGGCGACACGCCGGACTCCTGCGCTCGCGTGACACGTTGGAGAGCCTCGTGGCCCGACTCTCATCGTGGTGGGGATTGCTGGCCCACGCGCAAAGCGAAACCGGATCGGAGCGAGAGTTCCGGCGGCTGTCGAGTCTGGTCACGGTCAGCCTTTTGATTGCCAGGGCGGCGCTTCGACGCGAGGAGAGTCGCGGCGGACACTTCCGCACGGATTTCCCGCATCGCGACGATATACACTGGCAGAAGCACGTCTCGGACGTGCTGGCCTGACTAGTCCAGGGCTCCGCCCTGAATATCCTAGCGAAGCCCTGTACTAGTCCAGTGTTTCTTTGGCGCGCTCCGCGCGCCGAGCCCGTTACGCGTTGGTGCAACGGGTAGACAATTCGCGCTCGAGCCCGCGCAACGGGCTAAATTCATGTCCAAAGAAACCGAGATTCCCGACCTTCCAACCGAGATTACGCCGCAGTCCCAGGACTTCGGACGCTGGTACATCGACGTCGTCCGTCGAGCCGAGCTGGCAGACTACTCGCCGGTCAAGGGCTGCATGGTGATTCGCCCCTATGGTTATGCCATCTGGGAGCTGATGCAGCAGGGGCTCGATCGCCGCTTCAAGGCGACAGGGCACGTCAATGCGTACTTTCCGCTCTTCATCCCGGAGAGTCTCCTGATGAAGGAGACCGAGCATGTCGAGGGCTTTGCTCCGCAAGTGGCGTGGGTCACGCAGGGCGGCACCGAGGTGCTCGAGGAGCGGCTCGTGGTACGTCCGACGTCCGAGACGATCATCGGGACGATGTACGCGAAGTGGGTGCAATCGTGGCGCGACCTGCCGATTCTCATCAACCAGTGGGCGAACGTGGTGCGGTGGGAAAAGGTGACCCGCCTCTTCTTGCGCACGACGGAGTTTCTCTGGCAGGAAGGACATACGGCGCACGAAACCGCCGAGGAGGCCGAAGAGGAAACGCGGAAGATGCTCGGCGTCTACAAGGACTTCGCTGAAACCGAGCTGGCGATGCCGGTCGTGGACGGTCAGAAAACCGACAGCGAGAAGTTCGCGGGCGCTCAACGGACCTATTCCATCGAAGCGTTGATGCGCGACGGTCGCGCCCTCCAGGCGGGGACGTCCCACAACCTTGGCCAGAACTTCGCCAAGGTGTTCGACATCAAGTTCCAGGCGCGAGACAAGTCGGTTCAGTACGTCTACGGCACGTCATGGGGTGTGTCGACGCGCATGATTGGTGGCGTGATCATGACGCACGGTGACGATGGCGGTCTGATCCTGCCGCCGCGGATCGCGCCATATCAAGTGGTGATCGTGCCGATTCCGCGAGGGAACTGGCGAGAGACGGTGTTGCCTCGCGCCCAAGCTATTCGCGATGATCTCGTGGCGCACGGCGTTCGCGTCATGCTCGATGACCGCGACACACAGACACCCGGTTGGAAGTACAACGAATGGGAATTGCGTGGCGTGCCGCTGCGCCTCGAGATCGGACCCAAGGACATCGAGAAGTCGCAGGTGATGCTCGCGCGGCGTGACACTCGTGAGAAGTCGTCCGCCGCGATGGACGGGCTTGCCGCGCATGTCGTCGGCATGCTGGCGTCGATTCAGCAGGCGCTCTACCAGCGGGCGCTGACGTTCCGCGAGGATCACACGACACATACCGACTCGTACGACGAGTTCAAGCAGATCATGGAAGGACGGCCGGGATTCGTGGTGTCGCCCTGGTGCGGCTCGGCGCGGTGTGAAGCTGAGATTAAAGCCGAGACGCAGGCGACGATCCGAAACATTCCGTTCAACGTGACCTCGGCCGCCGGGAAGAAGTGTCTCAGGTGTGACGGGGACGCGGCCGTCCAGGCCTGGTTTGCTAAGGCATACTAGTCAGAAGTGCGAAGCTCAAAGGGCAACGTGGGTCAGTTCAGAACGTCAGGGATACTCGTCGCGACAGCGTTGATCGTCTTCGGCCTCGCGTCTGCGGGATGCGGACCAAGTGGACCGCTTCGCGTCACGACGATTCAGACGGGCAAATCGTTGAACTCGGACAAGAGTGTCGGCAATCATACGACGAGGTTCAAGCCGGACGACACGATGTTTGCCTCAGTGCTCACGGACGGTCCCGGCTCGGGCACGATCGGCGTGCGGTGGCGTTTCGCCGGTCGGCTCGTGAGCGAGGAAACCAGAACGGTCAGTTACCGCGATCACGCCGCGACGGAGTTCCACATTCAGAACTCCAGCGGATTTCCACCAGGTGACTACTCCGTCGAGATTCTGGTGGATGGGCAATCGTTCGCAACGCGCACCCTGCGTGTGGAGAAATAGCGCTTCGCGAACTCCCAACTCCCAAGAACCCAACTCCCAAAGAGCCAACTCCGGCGAGACTTGATACGTTGGGAGTTGGAGCGTTAGATAAACCCCGCCCAGTTCGCGCGAATTCCTTTGAGGACCGCGCTCCGTCCGGTGAGTTTGGCGCGGGCCACGATCTCTCGCGCCGTCTCCGATAGCTGCGCGCGCCAGTTGGCTTCTCGCGCCGCCGACCATGCCTGGGCAAGTGGCTCGAGGCAGCTGGTATCGCCGACGTGTCGAATCACTTCGAGAAATCCCGGGGGCAGCGGCGCTCGCGCGCTGCTGAACGTTTCCCGGGCGTCGTACAAGGCCAGGCGGCTCCCGCGTGCTGCCAGCACGCCGTGAGCGGCCCCGCGTGCTTTCAGCCACTCTTCACGCCCTCGGCTCGTATCAGCGCGGCTCTCCGCATCGCGGAACGCTTTGATCACCTCATGCAGAGTAGCCAGCGTAGCCTTGTTGCCGTGAGCCTCGATCCATTCACGCGCCGCGACTGGATTGTCGAGCGGGGGACCAGCGTCCTCCGGCGGCGGTGCCTGCTCGCGCACAGGCTTCACCAGGTCGTCTGGCAACTCAGAGAGCGCATCGAGTGCCGCGACGCGCACACGCGCGTCGCGACTGCGGTCGACGGCGATTGCCGTGATCGATTCGAGGAGGCGCGTGCCTGTTTCCCGCGTCACCCAACTGCGCAGGACCGCAAGGGCCGCGACGACGATGCCGACGTCCGGCTCATTCAGCACGGTCAGAGCGATCTCAGGCGCATGGGCGTCGTCGACGCCTTCGAGCGCGCTCAGCGCGAGCGCACGCGCGCCCGGCGCATCTGACGATTCGATGAACCTGGCGAGTCGAGGAAGCGCGCGGGCGCCGAGCACGCGCAGGCGTGCGGCGGACGCGTCCCGACGAATTGGATCGGATGATTCGAGATCGGCAATCAGCCGATCCACCTCACTGGGCCGTGCGCGTGCTGACGTCACGTCGTCCGGGACCCGAAGCTACGAAGCTTCTTCGAGCTGCTTGTTTCGTTTCTTTCCGAACAGCCAGGCGATACCGATGCTGAGGATATAGAGCACGATCACCGGTCCGCCCATGGCCAGCATGCCGACGCCGCCGCCGTCCGGCGAGAGCACGGCCGAGGCGATCACGATGATCAGCACGGCATACTTGAAGTGGCGGATCATCAGGCGCGGCGTGATGAGTCCGAGCCGCGCGAGGAACAGCACGAGGGTCGGCAGCTGGAACGTGATGCCGAGGGCGAGGATCAGGCGGAGGTACATGGAGAACGCCGGCTCCACCCTGGGCATGAATGTCAGGAAATCGTTGGTGAAGCTGACGAAGAATCTCCAGACGATCGGAAACACGAGGTAGTGCGAGAAGGCCGCACCGGCGACGAACAACGCCGACGACATGACGATGAAGGGGATCGCCAGCTTCTTCTCGTGTGCGTAAAGCCCCGGTGCGATGAACAGCCACACCTGTGAGGCGACCACCGGCGACGCCAGGATGAGCCCGGCCATCAGCGCGAGCTTGATCTGGAGGAAGAAGGCTTCGCTCGGGTCGGTGTAGATGAGCGTCTGGCCGGCGGGCAGCAACGCCTGCATCGGTTGGAAAACGAACTGAAAAATTGGCCCGACGAAGACCAGCGCGATGCCGCACCCTATCAGGACAGCCACGAGCGAGATGATGATCCGCCGCCGTAACTCGTCCAGGTGATCGAGGAAGGACATCTTCCCCTGTTCGGATTCGGATTCCTCGTCCTCCCAATCAGGATCGTCGTCCGGCGCTGACGACGCCGACTTCTGCGGAAACGGCACGAGCGCCATCGGGTAGACCTACGCGGATGTGCCGGTGTTGGTGCGGCTGACGGTCGGCTCCGCGGATTCCGTCACCGGCGAACCGGACGATCCGGGGGTGACCGGCTGAGCGCTTGCGGCAAGAGCTGAGGCCTGTTCGGCCTGCATCTTCGCCTTCTGCTCGCGCTGTTCTTCAACTCTGACTTCCTCTTCGAGCGTGTTGCGAAGCTCGTTCGAGGCTCGCTTGAATTCACCGAGGCTTTTGCCGAGCGAACGGCCAAGCTCAGGCAGCTTGCGGGGGCCGAAGATGATGAGAGCGATCACCAGTATGATGACCAGCTCGGGCATTCCAATAGAGCCAAACATAAGCGTACTCCAGCCGGCTCACTGAACCGGCGCTGCGAAGGGCCTTCACGGGAATTATAGCCCCCGCAAACCCTTCATAGGATTATAGCTCCCTGCAAATCCTTCATAAGACTGCAGAAACCCCTCCCATGCCGCAGAAATCCGTTCTGGACGGGGTCCGGACGAGGGTGTACATTGCTAGTTATATGCCTGGGATTCGCAATTCTCGTTTCCTCACCTTTGGTGGGCTCGTCATCGCTTTTTGTGCCGTAGCCGGCGGGTTCTGGGGGCGTAGCGCGCTCGTTGCCCAGGATCAGATTCCCGATCAGTACAAAGTCTTCACGTCAGCGCTTGGTGCCATCGAGGAGAACTACGTCGGGGACTACGAATCGGACCGACTGGTCTACAGCGCCATCAGTGGCCTGTTGCAGACGCTCGATCCGCATTCGAGTTTCATGGACCCTCGCAGTTTCGCCCAGATGCGCGAGCGACAAGAGGGGCGCTACTACGGCCTTGGTATCACGATCAACGTCGTCGATGGCGATGTCACGATCTTCAACGTCTTCGAAGGATCGCCGGCGCATCAGAAGGGGCTTCGACGCGGTGACGTGATCGCGAAGATCGAGGGCGAGGATGCGAAAGGTTGGACGAGCGAGCAGGCCGTCAGCCGCTTGCGCGGACCGAAGCAGTCATCGGTCAATATCTCCATTCGTCGCGCCGGTTATGACGGGCTGATCGATCTCGCCGTGCTGCGCGACGAGGTGCATATTCCAACAGTACCTGCTGCCGTGATGCTGGACGCGACGACCGGCTATATCAAGTTGCAGGACTTCGGTGAGAACACCGATCAGGAGCTCGGTCGTGCGCTCGAGAGCCTGACGAAGCAGGGAATGCAGCGACTCGTCTTCGATCTGCGCGGAAACCCTGGCGGTGCTCTCGATCAGGCGATTCGCGTGTCGAATCGGTTCCTGCCCAAAGGCGACCTGATCGTTTACACGCGCGGCCGCGTGCCGAATTCAGATCAGGATTATCGTGCGACGGAACAGAGCGATTACCTGCGCGTGCCGATGATTACGTTGGTCAATCGCAGCAGCGCCAGCGCCTCGGAGATCGTGTCGGGAGCGCTGCAGGATCACGACCGCTCGTTGATTGTCGGTGAGACCACGTTCGGCAAGGCGCTCGTGCAGTCCGTTTACCGTGTTGCGGAGGGAGCAGGAGCGGCGATTACGACGGCTCGCTACTACACGCCAAGTGGCCGACTGATTCAGCGTCCGTGGGATGTCGGGTTCGATGAGTATCTGACCTACACGTGGCGTGAACAGGACGGCAACAAAGTTCACAAGACCGAGGATATGAAATACACCGACGCGGGACGCAAGGTGTATAGCGGTGGTGGTATCGAACCTGATCGACGTTTCGACGGTCCATCCGACGGTTTCAATCCATCGCGGTTCGCGCGCACGATTGCGGCGCGCAATCTCTTCGACAACTACGCGCAGCAGTTTACGCGTCAGGGAGACACGCGTGTTGCCCGTCGCGGCGGTCCGGTTCGCGAGTTGAGTCCGGACTTCGAAGTCACTGACGAGATGTTGAGTGAGTTCAAGAAACTGGTGCAGGCGTCGCCGATCCCCTTCGACGAGATGGCGTGGCAGACCGATCTCGAGTTCATCAAGGCGATGATTCACCGCGAGATCGATGTCGATCTATTCGGCCTGGCCGCCGCGTACAAGAATCTGGCGAAGCACGACCCGCAGCTGCAGTTCTCCCTGGGGCTTTTCCCGGAGGCGCAGCAGCTTTTGAACATGACCCGGCAGAGCGGAGGTCGGCGAGCCGCTCGCTAGGGAAAATTCCCGAGGATTAGCCGCCGCCTTGGGCGGCTAGCCCAAAATATTGTGGTAGGACTTAGGTCTTGCCACAATAACTAGGCCCTGCTAGACTCCAACCCGTTCGGCTTACATCTTATCCAGCTGCCCGCCGCCTGTTCCCAGCACGCCGGCCGGGTCCAGTATGTCAAGGTATCAAGGGGCAGTAATGCGTCTCGAGCGTCTCGAAATCTCGGGTTTCAAGTCCTTCTCCGATCGCTCGGAGCTCTCCTTCGATCAGGGTGTCACCGCCATCGTCGGTCCCAATGGATGCGGCAAGAGCAACGTCGCCGACGCCATTACCTGGGTCCTCGGTGAACAGAGCGCCAAGAGCCTGCGCGGCGACAAGATGGAAGACGTGATTTTCAACGGGAGCGACGCCCGCAAGCCGGGCGCGGCCGCTGAGGTCCGCTTGCGTCTGGCCGGCCTTCCGGCGCCCCCGAGTCCGGTCACGCCCGTGGCCCAGGTGCCAGAGCTCGAAGAGTTCCATCCCGCGCATCAGAACGGTAACGGACACGATGGCGCCAATGGGAATGGAAACGGCTACGCCTCGATCGGTGAGTTGGCCGACGCGTTCACGCGTGACGTCGAAGTCACGCGGCGGCTGTACCGCTCTGGTGAAAGCGAGTACCTGATCGATGGCGCCGTGTGCCGCCTCCGCGACGTGCACGAGCTGTTGATGGACACCGGGCTGGGTGCGAAGGCGTATTCGATCATCGAGCAGGGCAAGATCGGCATGATTCTCAGCTCGCGGCCGGCCGACCGCCGACAGCTGATCGAGGAAGCCGCCGGGATCACGAAATATCGCTCGCGGCGCCGGGCCGCGGAGCTGAAACTCGAAGCGGCGCAGCAGAACCTCGTTCGCATCGACGATATCGTCTTCGAGGTCGAGAAGCAGCGCGGGGCGTTGAAGCGACAGGCGGCCAAGGCGCGCCGTTACAGCCGGCTGCGTGAAGAATATCGCCGCTGGGAGAAGGTGCTGTTCGCGAGGCGGTACCGCGATCTGGCCGCATCGATCGAGTCGGCGCGCGGCAAGCTGACCGTCGCCCGGGAGCGTGAAGCAGCAGCGCACGCCCATCTTGCCGAGATCGAGGCACAACTGGCGCGGCTGCGCATCGAGCAGACCGAGGCCGAGGCCGCATCCGCCAGGATTCGCGAAGACGCCCACGCGCGAGAGCTGGATATCAACCGGCGCCAGCAGCAGCAGGAATTCAATCGACAGCAGATCGAGACGCTGGACGCCCGCGGGACGGAGATCGCCGCGGAGATTCGAGGGCTCGAGTCGCGTCGCGAGCCGGCGCATGCCGCCCTCGAGTCGCGCCGCGGTGCGGCTCTCGAGGTCGAGCGAACGCGGGACGAGGCTGCCGCCGTCATGGCATCAGCCAGCGCCGAGCATGCCGAGGCGCAGTCGCAAATAGAACGACTCGAATCACGGGTTGAAGAAGTTCGCGCCGAGCTCTTTCGATCGTCGAACGCGACCATGACGGTGCGTCATGTGATGGACCACACTGCGACCCATCACGAGCGCGTGGTCGAGCAGCTTGCCAGGCTGGACATCGAGCAAGACGATGTGCGACGGGAGCGCGAGAAAGTCGATGCAGATCGCGCGGCCGCCGCCGATGCGCGGAGTCAGTCGCAGACCGCGCTCGAGCGAATCGCGTCGGAGCTGGCGCAGCGACGCGCGCAGCTGATGTTGTCTCGGGGCGAGTTCGAAGAGCGGACGAGAGATCTTCGCGCGCGTGAGCAGGAGCTGGCCGCGGTCGAGGGTCGGCTCGCATCACTCGAGGAACTGGCCGCCAGCCGGGCGGACTTCGGTGATGCTGCGCGAATGGTGTTGGTGCAGGCCAACGGCCGCGTCGGCCAGCAGGGCGCCGTCGCCGACTATCTCGAGGTTGACAGTCGTTACGAGCGCGCTGTCGAAGCCTGTCTCGGTGATCTCCTTCAGCACGTGATCGTCGAACGGCACGACCAGGCGGCTGCCGGGTTGTCCCTCGTTCGCCAGCAGGACGCTGGCCGCTGTGGCTTCGTCGTCGTCGAACCAGGCTCGAACGGATATCATCCCTACAACGCCTTGCGCGCGCCCGGCATCGTGTCCGTGTCGGAGGTGTTGCGCGTCAACGGCCCCCACGCCGCCACGATTCTCAAAGTGATCCCCGAGGCGTATGTGGCCGACAGCTTTGAGCAGGCTGTCGCGTTCTCGCACGAGACGCCGGCACCGATCGCGACGATTGACGGCGATGTGCTTCGCGGCCCACACCTGGTCGCGGGCGGCGCGAAAGTCGAGTCCCGTGGCATCCTCGCAACCCGACGCGAGATCAAAGAGCTTCGCGAGAAGGTAGACCGCGATCGGCAGATGCTGGTGCGCCTGGCCGACGACGTGGCGCGGCTCGACGCCCACATCGTGGAAGCCGCGACGGCCATCGCGAATCTGCAGGACGAGGAGCACGACGAGGAAAAAGCGCTCGTCGCGCACGACGCGCAGCTGGCGCGATCGGCCGAAGATAACCTCCGCTTGTCGCGTAAGACCGAAGTCGTCGCCTTGGAGCGTCGTCGTGCCGAAGAGGAGCTCGCGTCACTCGAGGCGCGCCGGTCGGAAGCCGAGGTATCTATCGCCAGGCTCACCGAGGAACAACGAGTCGTCGAGGAAGATCTTGGGGAGGCGCAACGACGCCTTGCCGCTGCTCGAGACATGGCCAGTGCCCTCGCGACGAAAGCCGCCGAGGCGCGCGCCTCGCATGCGGCGCTCGTTGAGCGAGCCGCTGCCGTCGGCGCAGAGGTGCTGCGTCTCGAAGAAGGCGCACGCGAACTCGAGATCCGGATTGCGACGAGGCTCGCCGAGCGGCAGCAGACACACAGCCGGCGCGAGGCGCTGATTGCGGCCATCGCCTCGGGCGAACGCGCGCTCGACGAAGACGTGCTCGCGCTCGAGTCGATGCGCGGCACACTTCGCGAGGCTGATGACGCGGCCGCGGCGCTTCGTGGGAGAGTCGACGAGCAGGATGCGACGATTCGCCAGTCACGACGCGCGCTGGAAGAGATCCGTGTCGAAGTTGGAGAGCTCGACCTGGCGCGGGTCACCGCCGAGAGCGATCTGACGCACCTGGCGCAGACGTGTGTCGACGCGGTTCAAGCCACGTTGGACGAGGTGCTCGCGCAGGTTGAACAGATGGAGCAGAGTGGCCAGGCGACGCCGGACGCTGCTGCGCTATCCGCTGACGAACCCGACCCTGAAGCCGAGGACGAGACAGGCGCCGCGCCGGCAGCAGACGAGCCGGCGGCCGTCGAGCGTGCTGCTGCCATTGATGTCCCGACCACCATGACGGCCGAAGAAGCGATCGCGCGTCTGAAGACGAAAATCGAGCGTCTGGGGCCGGTCAACATGATGGCGATCGAGCAGTTCGATGAGCTCGAGGGCCGTCACGTGTTCCTCACGACGCAGCGCCGGGACCTGGTCGAATCGATTGCTCAGACCACGGAGGCGATCGCGCGCATCGACGAGACGACCAAGGTCCGATTCAGCGAGGCGTTCTCGGCGATTCAAGCCAACTTCCAGGTTACCTTCAGCACGCTCTTTGGCGGTGGCAGGGCGGGCCTGGCGCTTCTCGACGAGAACGATCCGCTCGAGAGCGGCATTGATATCGTCGCGTCGCCGCCAGGGAAGCGGCTGCAGAGCGTTCAGCTGCTCTCCGGCGGTGAGAAGGCGCTCACGGCAATCGCGCTGATGTTTGCAATCTTCAAGTACAAACCGAGCCCCTTCTGTCTGCTCGATGAGATCGACGCGCCGCTCGACGACGCCAACGTGCATCGATTCGTCGAGATGCTGCGCGGTATGCTCGATCGCACCCAGTTCATCCTCATCACACACAACCGCCAGACCATGGAGATTGCCAACCGGCTGTACGGCGTGACGATGGAAGAGCCGGGCGTCTCGAAGTTGATCTCGGTCCAGTTGAATTGAGTTCCCGTAGAGCGGGTCTTGAGACTACGCCGTACGAGAGACGATTCCGAACGATCCAGCCGCCCCGCACGTAGTACAGTTCCGGAGGTTCGACGATATGCGCATGCGACATCTGTGTGCCGGGGGCCTGGTGCTGTGCTTGGCCCTCGTGTCCATCGCATGCGACGTCAAGGTTGGCGAGGGCGGCGGCCTGTCGGTCGATTTCCGAGGCGGCAAGGCGACCGACGAGTGGGTGCGCTCGTACGACCTCCAGCCCGGTGGGCGCCTGGACATCATCAACGTCAACGGTCAGATCGACGCATCCTTGTCAGCCGGGACAAAGGTGGAGGTGCGAGCCATTCGCGAGGCCTGGGCCGGCAGCGAAGAAGCGTCGCGCGAAATGCTCCAGAAGGCCGAGATGCGTGAGGAAGTCGCGCCCGATCGCGTCCAGATCCAGGGGCCAGCCGAAAAGGAGGGTGGCGGGTTCGGCCGCCGTCAAATCTCGATTAAGTACGATGTACGCATTCCGGCCGGCCTCAATATCTTCCTCAAGACCCAGAACGGAGAAGTGAAACTCGAAAATATCCAGGGCGTACGCATTGAAGCCTCAACGACCAACGGCGGCATCACCGGCCGTGCCGTCTCGGGCGCCATCGAGGCGTCGACTGTGAACGGCGGAATCCAGATGGACCTCGAGGCCGTAACCGGTGATACGCGCATGGTCACGGTCAACGGTGGCGTGAGGCTCAGCGTCGCTCCCGGCGTCAACGCCGACCTCGAGGCCGAGGTTGTCAACGGCGGTGTCCGCGTGCAGGATGGTCTTTCGTTGTCCAACGATGAGCATAGCCGTCAGCGGGTGGCGGGGCGCATCGGCAGTGGCGGCCCTCGCCTGATCGTCAAGACGACGAACGGTGGGGTGCGGGTCGGGTTACGAGGAACGCCAGGCTCGTAGATCGGTGGCTAACGAAGACAAATCGACCAGATATCATCGGTTGCGCCGCCGCATTTCGTTTCTCGACACGACGGCGCAGGCCGTGTTCCTCCTCGCGCTCGTGCTAACCGGTGGTTCTTCAGCAATCCGTGCAAGCGTCCAGTCCATTGCCGGAACGAGCCTCGTTCCGCTCGTCGTTGTGTACGTCATCGTGATCGCAGCGCTGTCCGAGGTCGTGCACCTGCCATTCGCTTTCTATCATGGCGTGGTGCTCGAGCGGCGCTACGGCCTGTCGACGGAATCGACGGCACGATGGCTCAGGGATCACCTCAAGGCGGTGGCTCTTGTCTTGATAGTGCTCGCAGGCGCAGGTGTGCTGGTCACCGCGTTATTGCGCGCAGCTCCGGCCCAATGGTGGCTGATTGCCTCGATTATCTTCGTAGCGGGGCTCGTGCTGCTCGCGCGTTTCGCGCCCGTGCTCCTGCTTCCGCGGTTCTATGACATCCGGCCGCTTGCACGCGACGGGTTGCGTGAACGGTTGGTGGCCCTCGCCGACAAGGCCGGCACTCCGGTGTTAGGCGCCTACGAATGGCGTGTCGGCGACCGCACGACCAAGGCGAACGCCGCACTCGTCGGCATCGGCCGCACCCGTCGGATTCTCGTATCAGACACGTTGCTTGCCATGCATTCCGATGATGAGGTCGAGACAGTCTTCGCGCACGAGCTTGCGCACCACGTCTATGGCGATATCTGGTCGGCGCTGGCGCTCGAGGCGGCGCTCCTCACGCTGGGGTGTTACGTCGCGGACCAGGTGCTTTCAAGGTTCGCATTGGCGATTGGTCTCGACGGCAAGGTTGACGTGGCGGGTTTGCCGCTGATCCTCTTGACCGGCGGGCTGGTCTCTCTCGTGTTTGCTCCCGTCGCGTATGCGCTTTCGCGCGCCCACGAGCGGCGTGCCGATCGCTATGCCCTCGACACGACCCGGAATTCGACGGCGTTCATCAGCGCGATGAAGCGCCTGGCCGCGACCAACCTTGCCGAAGATCGCCCGTCGCGACTGGTCGAGGTGCTGTTTCACACCCATCCGTCCACCGCGGCGCGCATCGAGGCGGCAAGGACGTGGGCGTCCCAACAGGTAGCTGGGTAGCTTGGTCGCTGGGACTTTGGACGGCGGGTCTAAAGACCCGCCGCTACATGTGGAGGCGGGCCTTCAGGCCCGCCTGGCCTGGTTACTCGTGCGCATTCAGCATGTGCACTGTCATCAGCCAGCGCCCGTCTGGTTGCTTGCGGCTGATCTGCACGAAGTACCCCGACGCCTCGATCGGTTTCTTCTCCCTCGGATCCACGATCGTCATCGTGTACGTGCCCTGCGCGTACGCGAGATCGTCCCGTCCTTCGACTGACGTCGTCCGCACAATGAAGCCGGTCATCCCTGGCAGGCCAGCCAGGCACGCCTCGATCGACGCGCGCCCTTTGACGGCAGTTTCCCCGGGTGGATAGAGGACGGCGCTGTCGGCGTAGAGAGCGCCAACGGTCTTCCACTCCTTCGCCAGAATACCTTTTGCGAAGGCCTGGGTGAGCTCGTTGATCTGTTTGACGTCTTCCTGTGTGAGCGCCGGACGGCCCTGGCTCTCGGAACGCACTGGCACCAGACAGAGTCCAACTGCCAACGCGACGAGAGCCCGAGCTTTCATCCTTCGCTCCTCGTGACTAGGTGGCTGGGTAGCTGGGTAGCTGAGTAGCTGGGTAGCTGAGTAGCTGGGTAGCTGAGTAGCTGGGTAGCTGGGTAACGAGCAACCCCAGCAACCTAGCCACCCAGCAACCCAGCTACCTAGTCAGTTCGTACTCCGCGCCGGCGCGCCCTGCCCGATCGCCGTGCGCAGGTCGGCCATCGTCGCCAGGCGAGGACCATGCAGCGCTGCGATCTGGCGGACGTCCAGCTTCAATCGCACGATGTTGTCGTTCAAGTTGACCGAGAACGGATTCGGCATTGCCGGCGGAGGCGCATCGGCCGCCGCAGGCGTATACGCGTCGCCTTCGACCAGGATCTTCTCAGCCGGCAGATAGACCATCGCGAACGCGTCGTTGTGACCGCCGCCCGCGATCTGATGGATTTCGATCGTCCGCGAACCGTCGGTCAGTACCTTCTTGTCCGTGAACGTCTCGAACGTCGCGGTCTTGTTCGATTGCGCCAGCTTGTCGGGATTGAGCGTGTGCGGCGCGGCCCAGGCCTGCTCGTAGTACGGCTTGTTCATCTCATGCGTGACGATCGTCGAGCCTTCGTCGACATAGGTCCGCAGTCCGCCCGAGTGATCGAAGTGCACGTGCGTGTTGATCAAGTAGCGAATCGGCTTGTTCGGGATCGTCTCCTTGACCTTGGCGATCACCGCCAGCGATCGCTCTTCGTTCTGCGGTCCCTCGACCACCACGATGTGATCCTTCTGATCGATCACGACGCTGTGATGCGTGC
>Ga0207682_10000752_pt1 | contig 14941 bp, 12 predicted proteins | sample KBSM63metaG_FD_184332 | JGI IMG/M metagenome (GOLD analysis project Ga0207682, IMG submission 184332) | Miscanthus rhizosphere microbial communities from Kellogg Biological Station, Michigan, USA - KBS M6-3 metaG (SPAdes) (version 2) | ecosystem: Host-associated > Plants > Roots > Rhizosphere >... | reverse complement strand
CAACCGCAACTTACAAAGGATTTCCCATGACCTCAGCAGCTTTCCTCGAAGACTTCCACCACGTGGCCACCATCGGCGCCACCCCCGACAACGGCGTCGACCGCCAGGCCGCAACCCCGGAGGACGCGCAGACACGCCACTGGTTCGCCGGGTGGGTGCGTGAGGCCGGATGGGAACTCCGGGTGGACGGGATCGGCAACATGTTCGGGCTGCTGGAGTGGACGCCGGGGGCGCCCTATGTGCTGATCGGATCCCATCTGGACAGCCAGCCGCTCGGGGGCCGGTTCGACGGCGCGTACGGTGTCGTCGCCGCCCTGCACGCGGCCCGGCGTCTGGACGCCGAGGTTGCGGAGGGCGGGGCCGCGCAGCGGTTCAACCTGGCGGTGGTGAACTGGTTCAACGAGGAGGGCGGCCGGTTCGCGCCGAGCATCATGGGAAGTTCGGTGTTTGCGGGACTCCTGCAGCGGGAACAGATGCTGGATGTGGCGGACCTGCAAGGCATCACAGTCCGTGAGGCGTTGGACGGCATCGGGTACCTCGGCACGTCTGACGGGCCCGAGGCGGCCGGCTACGCCGAGATCCACATCGAGCAGGGCAGGATCCTGGAACGCGAGGGCATCTCCATCGGGCTGGTGGACAGCAGCTGGTACACCCAGAAACTGGACATCGAAGTACTCGGCGAACAGTCGCACACCGGAGCGACGGCCATGGCAGACCGGCACGACGCCCTGGTGGCAGCCTCCAAGATCATTCTTATGGTGCACGACGTCACCGCTGAGTTCGCCGAGGAGGCCCTCGTCTCATCCGTGGGCCAGCTGACCCTCGAACCGAACTCGCCCATTGTGGTGGCCCGCAGGGTCCACCTCGTCGCCGACCTCCGCTCCGGCGATCCGGACATCGTAAAGGCGGCCCGCGCCAAACTTATCGAGGACATCGATGCGCTGGCACGCGAACACGACATCAAAGTCAATGTTAAGGACTTCGACATCCGGCCGATCCGCCGCTTCCCCGAAGGCGGGCTTGAACTCGCGGACAAGGTGGCTGCGAACCTGGGCCTTTCCGCGCGGCGGATCCAGACCATGGCCGGCCACGACTCCGTTGCCATGAACACGGTGGCGCCGTCGGTCATGCTCTTCATCCCCAGCGTGGACGGCGTCTCGCACTGCGAACGGGAATTCAGCACCGACGAGGACATGGTTGCCGGCGTGGACATGCTCACCGGTGTAGCCCGGGAGCTGGTTGCCGGCGCCCTGGCCGATGCCTCCCCCGAGCCGGCAGCGGCCTTGGCATGACCGAGCTGCACTACCTCGACGCCGGCACGGCCCTGCGGCTCTTCCGCTCCCGGGAGCTCTCGCCGGTGGAGCTCATGGAAGCGGTGATCACCAGGACCGAGGCCGTCAACGGCGGAATCAACGCCCTGACGGAAACCCTGTTCGAAGAGGCGGTCCCGGCAGCACGGCAGGCCGCCGCACGGTATGCGCGGGGGCGGGACCTCACACCCCTGCTGGGGCTGCCGGTGGCCGCCAAGGAAAAGCACGGGCTCCGGGGACGCACCCTTTCGCAGGGGCTCGTAGCCCGCAAGGGGGAGCTCGCGCACGCGGACCATCCCGTCATCGACCGAATCCGGCGTGCCGGCGGCATCATCCATGCCCGCACCACCACGCCCGAATACAGCTGCGCAACCGTCACCCACAGTCCCCTGTGGGGGGTCACGCGCAATCCCTGGAACCGGCAGTATTCCCCGGGCGGCTCCTCCGGCGGTTCCGGGGCGGCACTGGCCGCCGGGCTGGCGCCGCTCGCCACCGCCTCCGACATCGCCGGGTCAACCCGTTTGCCGGCGTCGTTCACCGGGACCGTCGGCTACAAGGCACCCTACGGAAGGATTCCCGGCCTGGCCCCGCTCTCCGCGGACCACTACCGCGGCGACGGCCCAATGGCACGGACCGTGGCGGACGCAGCCCTGCTGGCGAACGTTATGGCGGGCCGTCATCCGGGCGACCACAGCTCCCTCGCCGGGAGTCCGGCGCTGTCCTGCCCGCCGGGTGCTGACGCCGGCTCGGCAGTGGCCGGCATGCGCATCGCTCTCTGCATCCGGCTGGGGAACTATCCCGTCGCCGCTGATGTTGAGGCCAATACGCGCGGCGTGGCAGCGGCCCTGCGTGATGCCGGCGCCGTGGTGGAAGAGATCGAGCTGCCCTGGACCACCGAGGACATCAGCCGGACAATGTTCACACATTTCGGCTACCTCCTCGGGCCGGCCATGGAGGACGCGACCGCAGAGTCTCCCGAGCTGCTGGCCCCGTACACACGGCGGTTCATGGCCGACGCCCGGAAAGCCGCCGCGGAAAACCGGTTCGTCGACGGCATCCAGGCGGAAACCCGCATCCAGGCCGAGCTTGCCGCGGCGATGTCCGGCTTCGACGCCCTTCTCTGTCCGGCCTCGGCCGTGGCCGCCCTGGATGCGGACGGCATGTACCTTGACGGGATCGACGCCGGGGGCCAGCGGCTCGGGCACTACTGGCAGGGGCACATGACGGCGCCCTTCAACATCAGCAACCGCTGCCCCGTCCTTGCCGTGCCGAGCGGCATGGCCGACTGCGGCATCCCCACGGGTGTGCAGATCGTGGGCCATCCGTTCGAGGACGCTACAGTCTTCACCGTGGGCGCCGCCGTGGAGGCGGTGCGGCCCTGGGCAGGGCTCCGACCGGACCTCCTGGTAAACAGCCAGGCGCCCGGGCCACGGCCGGTCCGGCCGTGGGAAGATTGAACGCGTGGCTCATATTGACGTATCCGGCATCGACTACTTCCTCTCCGACGGCACCCAGCTGCTCAACGGGGTGACCTTCAAGGTCCCGGACGGCACCAAGACAGCGCTGATCGGGCCCAACGGGACCGGCAAGACCACGCTGTTCCGCATCATTTCCGGCGACCTCGTCGCGGATGAAGGCGTGATCGGCCGCTCCGGCAACATGGGCATCATGCGCCAGTTCGTGGGCCAGGTCCGGGATGACTCCACGGTCCGCGACCTCCTGGTCTCCGCCGCCCCGCCCGCGCTGGCCACCGCCGCGCGTACCGTCGACGAGGCAGAGCTCGCCATGCTGGAGCACGACGACGAGCCCACCCAGATGGCCTATGCCCAGGCGATCGTGGACTGGGGGGATGCCGGCGGCTACGACGTCGAAACCGTCTGGGACGAGGTCTGCATGGCCGCCCTCGGCCTGCCCTTCGACCGGGCACAGCACCGGCCGGCGTCGAGCCTCTCCGGCGGTGAGCAGAAGCGTCTGGTCCTCGAGGCCCTCTTCGCCGGCCCCGACGAACTGCTGCTCCTGGACGAGCCGGACAACTACCTCGATGTTCCGGGCAAGCGCTGGCTCGAGGCCAAGCTGAATGAGTCGAAGAAGACCGTGTTCTTCATCAGCCACGACCGTGAACTGCTCAACAACGCCGCCGGCCGCATCGTCACCCTGGAACCGGGCATCAACGGCGCCGGCGCCTGGATCCACGGCGGCGGCTTCGGCTCCTACGTGGATGCCCGGGCCGACCGGAACGCGCGCTTCGAGGAACTGCGCAAGCGCTGGGACGAGGAGCACGTCAAGCTCAAGGAACTCGTCAACATGTACAAGAACAAGGCCGCGTTCCGTTCCGACATGGCCAACCGCTATCACGCGGCGCAGACCCGGCTCGCGAAGTTCCTCGAGGCCGGCCCGCCCGAGGCCCTGCCGATCGAGCAGAACGTGCAGATGCGGCTCAAGGGCGGTCGCACCGCCAAGCGGGCCGTCGTGGCGGAGAAACTGGAACTGACCGGCCTGATGAAGCCGTTCTCCACCGAGATCTGGTTCGGCGACCGGGTGGGCGTCCTCGGCTCCAACGGTTCGGGCAAGAGCCACTTCCTGCGCCTGCTCGCCACCGGCGGCACGGATCCGGAGCGGGAGCACCTGCCGGTGTCCGACGTCGAGATCGCGGAGGTGCCGCACGAGGGCACCGTGAAACTCGGCGCCAGGATCCGGCCCGGCTTCTTCGCCCAGACCCATGTCCGGCCCGACCTGCTGGGCAAGACCCTGCTCGAAATCCTGCACCGGGGCGACGAGCACCGCTCGGGCATGGGCCGCGAAGCCGCCGCCGGGGCGCTGGACGGCTACGGGCTGGCGGGGCAGTCCGAGCAGAAGTACGAATCCCTCTCCGGCGGCCAGCAGGCCCGGTTCCAGATCCTGCTGCTGCAGCTCTCCGGCGCCACGCTGCTGCTGCTCGACGAGCCCACGGACAACCTGGACCTGCACTCGGCCGAGGCCCTGGAACGGGCGATCGACCACTTCGAAGGCACCGTCCTGGCCGTCACCCACGACCGCTGGTTCGCCCGCACCTTCGACCGCTTCCTGGTCTTCGGCTCCGACGGCAGGGTCTACGAGTCCGCCGAACCGGTCTGGGACGAAAAGCGCGTCGAGCGTGCCCGCTAACCCAAGCAGCGCGGGGTCACTTGGCGCCGGTCCCGAGGGGATTATGGGCGCCACGTGACCCCGCGCAGCCGTGCATTTGCGCAATAAATGATTAAATGATCACAAACCGCTAGCATTTGAGCATAATACTGATGAGCGGCACCGCCTGATCGGCGGACTGCTGCGCGACCGGGAGCACGTGACGGTGGACGAGCTCATCGCCGCCTGCGGCGCCTCCGGTGCGACCGTCCGACGCGACCTCGACATCCTGGCCCTGCACGGCGTGCTGCGACGGGTCCACGGCGGAGCCAGGAGCCTGGTTTTCGGCGGTGAAAACCCGGAATACGGCCAACGCGAGCTGGAGGACCACACCGCCAAGGTGCGGATCGCTGCCGGGGTGGCGGCCATGCTTCCGGACCGCGGACACGTCTGGCTGGACAGCGGCACCACCGCCACGGAGATCGCCCGCCAGTTGCGCCAGCGTGAGATGACGATCATGCCGATGTCGCTGCGGGCCGTCACCGCGCTGTCCCCGGACGATGCTCCGGCCGGGCGCCGCCCCGAGCTCCTGATGCCCGGCGGCAGCCTCGTCCCCGGTGAACTTTCCTTCCGCGGTCCCATGACGGAATCCAACATCCGCTCGCTGCGCTTCGACGCCGCCGTCGTCACGCCCTGCGCCCTGAATCTCAAGGACGGGCTGTTGGCCCACGACCTCGACGACGCTGCCGTAAAGCGCGCCGGCCTGGAATCCGCGGCCCGGGTGATTGTCGCCTGTGCCGGAGCCAAATGGAACGCCAGCGCCGTCGCCCTCGTCGCCTCCCTGGACGCCGTGGACGCCATCGTGACCGACCGGCCGTTCAGCCCTGAAGAACTTGACCAACTCGCCCAACATTCGGTGGAAGCAGTGATCGTATGACCAGTACCGCAACCGTTCCGCAGCTGAAGGCTGCCACCGGGGCGACGTTCCTTGTCTTCGGGATCAATGGATTGGTCTTCGCCAGTTGGGCAGCCCGGATCCCCGCGGTGACGGAGATCCTGCACATCACCGCGGGCCAGATGGGAACCCTGCTGCTGTGCTTGGCGGTCGGTTCGCTGATCGCCCTGCCGACGGCCGGGTTCGTCGTCGGCCGGATCGGCACCGCCAACACCGTCCGCGGCGCCGGACTGGTGGCAGCGGCGGCCGGCGTCGGCGTGGCGCTGTCCCTGATGGCGGCCTCCGTCCCGGGGACGGCGATTGCCCTGTTCTTCTTCGGCATCGGCGTCGGCTTGTGGGATGTTTCGCAGAACATTGAAGGTGCCGACGTCGAACACCGGCTCGGGCGCACCATCATGCCGCAGTTCCACGCAGCCTTCAGCGGCGGCGCGTTCGTCGGCGCCCTGATCGGGGCCGGACTGTCCACCCTGGGGGTCGGGCTCCCGGAGCACCTGCTGGTCATCGCCGCCGTCGTCGCCGTACTGACCACGGTGGCCCCCCGGTATTTCCTGCCCCATCTGCCTGCCGAGGCACCCGCTCCAGGGGACGCGGAGCACGGCAAGGGCGGTTCGGCCTGGCGGGACGGCCGCACCCTGCTGATCGGCGTCGTCGTCCTCGGCGCCACCCTGACTGAAGGCGCCGGCAACGACTGGATTGCCAAGGCCTCGGTTGACGGCCTGGGCGCTGAACAATCCACGGGGGCGCTCCTGTTCGCCGCCTTCGTGCTGGCCATGACGGCCATGCGCTTCTTTGGTGGCCGCGCGATCGATGTCTACGGCCGCGTGGCCGTGCTGCGCGCCAGCATGGCAGCGGCAACGGCGGGCCTTTGCCTCTTCGTGTTCGCCGGCACCATCTGGCTGGCCGCGGCCGGTGCCGTGCTGTGGGGCGTGGGGGCCGCCCTCGCGTTCCCGATCGGGATGTCCGCCGCGGCGGACGACCCCAGGAAGGCGGCCGCCCGGGTGTCCGTCGTGTCCACGCTGGGCTACATTGCCTTCCTCGCCGGGCCGCCCCTGTTGGGCTACCTGGGCGATGTGACCGGTATCAGGACCGCCCTGCTGGCGATCGGGATTCCGATTGTGGTGGCGCTGGTCCTGGCCGGAGCCGCGAAGCCGCTGCCCGCGAGGTAGCAGTATGGTGGTCCAATGCGAACCATGCTGAGGAAGGCCCCCGGCCGCCTGTCGAAATTCGACCGCAAACTGGTGGGCGCCGTCTCCAATCTGCCGGGAGGAGGCCATGACGACTTCTTCCGCCGTCTGTCCGCCGCCGCCAACAAGGGCAAACTCTGGTTCGGCGTTGCCGGAGCCATGGCCCTGGTGCCCGGCAAGACGCGCCGGGCAGCAGTGCACGGACTCATCGCGCAAGGCGCCGCCTCGGCGGTGACCAACGTCGTGTTCAAGACCCTCCTGCCCCGGGCCCGCCCCCTGCCCGAACACCTTCCGGTCTTCCGCTTCGTGAACCCGCAGCCGACGAGTTCGTCGATGCCGTCGGGACACTCCGCCTCCGCGGTGGCTTTCGCACTCGGGGTCGGCATGGTCCGCCCGGCCCTCGGTGCGGCGCTTGCCCCCCTCGCGGCCGGAGTGGCCTACTCCCGGGTCCACACCGGGGCCCACTGGCCCTCGGATGTGCTGTTCGGGTCCGCGATCGGCGCCGGCGCGGCCATGGTGACGCGGAAGTGGTGGCCCGTCCGGCCACCGTTCCCGGAAACCCGCCGCGGCGCCGCCCCGGCCGCGGAACTCCCGGACGGCCAGGGGCTCGGCATCGCGGTCAACACCCTCGGCGGGTCCTATGCTGACGAGACTGCCGACGCCCTGCAAAAAGTATTCCCTAAGGCGTATATAAAGGAAATCGGGCCCGATGAGTCCGTCGACGCGGGCATCGCCCAGGTCGCGACCCGGCCGGGCATTGCGGCCCTGGGCGTCTGGGGCGGCGACGGGACCGTGGGCGCCGCGGCGGCCGCCGCCGTCGAACGTTCCCTCCCGCTGCTGGTGCTCCCCGGCGGCACGCTGAACCATTTCGCCCGCGACGCCGGAACCCCCACCCTGGCGGACGCCGTGCAGGCGGCGTCGCGCGGCGAGGCCGCCGTCGCCGACGTCGGCCACGTGAGTGTCGAGCGCGGGCTCCCCGACAGCCCGGAGCACCTCGAGCTGATCATGCTCAACACGGCCAGCATCGGCCTCTACCCGAACCTGGTCCGCCGGCGGGAGCAGCTCCAGCCGGCACTGGGCAAACCCCTGGCCGGAGTGGTGGCCATGCTCCGGACCTTCGCGGCCGGCACCCCCACCACGCTGATCGTCAACGGGGTGCGGCACCGGCTCTGGATCCTGTACATCGGCCGCGGCCGCTATTACCCCCGCGACCACGCGCCGCTGGTGCGCCCGGTACTCGCGGACGGCGTCCTGGATCTGCGGATGATCACCGCCGATGAGCCGTTCGCCCGCTTGCGGCTGCTCTGGGCCGTGGTCACGGGCACCGTGGCCACGTCGGGGATCACCCATCTGAGCGAAACGGACCGAATCACGGTGGAACCCGGGAACGGGCCCATGGTCCTCGCCGTCGACGGAGAGGTCATGCCCGGGGTGCGGCGGGTGGAATTCACGGTCCGCCCCGGCGCGCTGACCTACTATTCGCCCCTCGGCTGAACCCTGTCGCCCGACCCCGTCGTCCAAACCCCTGTCATCCTCCCGGACTACCCTGATTAGCCCCTGAATCATCCCTGAGACCGGCGAAATACGCAGCTTGCCTCGGTAGCGTGGTGTGCAGACGGGCCCGTGACTGCGGTGCCCCGGATCATCTCCCGCTACGCAAAGGAACGCTTCCATGATCGAAGCACGAGGCCTGACCAAGGTTTACGGCGACAAGACCGCCGTCGCCGGCGTCAACTTCACCGTCGAAGCCGGCCGGGTCACCGGCTTCCTGGGTCCGAACGGGGCCGGAAAATCCACCACGATGCGCATGATCATGGGGCTGGACCGGCCGACGTCGGGCTCGGTGACCGTCAACGGGTCCCCGCTGACCGGGCACGCCGCACCGCTGCGCGACGTCGGCGCCCTGCTCGATGCCAAGGCAGTCCACACGAGCCGCTCCGCCTACAACCACCTGCTGGCCATGGCGGCGACCCACAGCATCCCGAAGAAACGGGTCCACGAAGTCATTGAGATGACCGGACTGGCCGAGGTGGCCAGGAAGAAGGTCGGCGGCTTCTCGCTCGGCATGGGCCAGCGGCTGGGCATCGCCGCCGCCCTCCTGGGCGACCCGCAGACCGTCATCCTGGACGAGCCCGTCAACGGCCTTGACCCGGAGGGCGTGGTGTGGGTCCGCAACCTGGTGAAGTACCTGGCCTCCGAGGGCCGCACGGTCTTCCTCTCCAGCCACCTCATGAGCGAGATGGCCGTCACGGCGGACCACCTGATCGTGATCGGCCGCGGGAGGATCATTGCGGACGCCCCGATCCAGGAGATCATCACCGGCAAGGGCCAGGGCCGGACGCGGGTCCGCACCGACCAGCCGGACCGGCTCATGCAGCTGCTGGCCGGGACCGGGGTCTCGGTGGAGGTCCAGGAGCGCGAACTCCTCGAAGTCACAGGCCTGGACCCGCGCCAGATCGCCACTGCGGCGCTGGAGAACCACGTCATGATCTACGAACTCACCCCGCTGCAGGCCAGCCTCGAGGAGGCCTACATGGAACTGACCAAGGATGAGGTCGAATACCACTCGCTGATCACCACGGGCGCCGTTCCCGTCGAAGCCGGAGGCAACTAAGCCATGAGCTCCACAACCGTTGAATCCACGCCCTCGCGCCGCGGCGCCGACGCACAGCGGTCCGGAAACGGCAGCAGTTCCGGTCCCGGCCCCAGCTTCCTGCGGGTCCTCAACTCCGAATTCATCAAGTTCCGCACCCTGCTCTCCACTCTGATCCTGCTTGGCTCCACAGTGGTGGTCATGGTGGGGTTCGGGGCGCTTTCGGCCTGGGGGACGGGCCAGTTCTCCGAGGCCGCGGCCCGGGACCCGGAGGTCGGCGCCAGGCTCGCGGCCCAGGGCGGCGACATCGCCGTCAGCGTGCCCACCTCCGGCATCGCGTTCGCCCAGCTGATCCTGGGCTCCCTCGGCGTGCTGCTGATGAGCTCCGAGTTCACCACGGGCATGGCCCGGTCCACGTTCGCGGCGGTGCCCAAACGCATCCCCGCCTTCGCGGCCAAGCTCGTGGTGGTGGTGGTGACCTCCTTCGTCGTCACCGCCGCATCCACCCTGGCCGCCGGATTCGTATCCGTGCCGATCCTGGACAACTACGGCCTGGGCCTGGACCTGGGCAGCCCGCAGTCGGTCAAGCTGCTCCTTGTCAACAGCATTTACGTGGCGGCGGTCGCGGCCATCGGCATGGCGCTGGGCACACTGATCCGCAACTCGGCGGGCGGCATCATGAGCCTGGTGGGCCTGTTCTTCGTGGCACCCATCGCCTTCCAGCTCATTCCGGGCGACTTCTTCGTGGAAGCCCGCAAGTACCTGCCCGGCAACACCGTGGATCCGCTGACCGCGGTGGAGCACCTCCCGGACACCCTCGAAGCCTGGCAGGCCGGCCTGGTGCTGGGCGCCTGGGTTGTCATCCCGGTGCTCCTGGCCGCCGTCCTGCTCAAGAGGCGGGACGTCTAGGCCGGCGCCACGGGCCCCAGAGTCTAGGCTCAGAGCATGATCGATGCGGTACCTGTCAGGGACGCGCCGGCCGGACCGGCCGACGCGTCCCTTGCTGAACTCACGGCCCGCCGCCGCGGCCGGCTCCGGCGCTACCTGCTGGCCAATCCGCGGGTCATGGACGTCCTTGTGGTGCTCTGCTACCTGGTCCTGGTCACGCCCACGGCGGTCGAATCGGTCATCCACGGCGACTGGCCGGTGGCCGTGTTGCTCGCCGCGGCCGCGCCGGTCCTGCTCTTCCGGCGGGCGTATCCGGTGCGGGTGGCGGCGGTTGTGGGGGCCCTGGAACTGGCGGTCACCTTCCTGCATCCCTGGGGGTCCAATGTCTCCGCCGGGCTCTGGTTTTCGCTGTACGCCGTCGCCGTCGTCCGCACCCGGCGGTTCGCCCTAGCCGCCCTGGCCCTGACCACCGCCCCGCTGCTGCTCCTGTACTTCCTGCTGGCCGTCGGCCCGTTGGACGGCCGGCTCCCGGACATGGCCGTCCGCACACCGGAGAATTTCCAGCTGCTGACGGGCATCGCGGCGGGCATCGGCATCGCGCTCTCGAATGTGATCGCCACGGGGATCGGGATCTCGGTGCGGCAGCGGCGCGAGCACGAGCACGAGATCGCGGCCTGGGCCGCCCGGGCCCAGCAGCTGGGCTCGGTCACGGAACGGAACCGGATCGCGCGCGAAATGCACGACGTCGTGGCGCACTCGCTCACGGTCATGATCAGCCTGTCGGACGGCGCCGCCGTCGTGGTCAAGAAGGATCCGGAGCGCGCCGCCGGCGTCCTGGCCGAACTCTCCCGGACCGGACGCACCGCGCTGGCCGACATGCGGCGCGTCCTTGGCGTGCTGCGCGAGGACGCCGCCACGGGACATGCCCCGCGCGAGCCGCTGGTGGCCGGGGGCAGCCTGGCCAAACTGCTCGAGGGCTTCCGCACCGCGGGACTGCCGCTGCACTACACGCACACCGGCCCGTCCCTGCCCGACGATGCGGCGTTCCAGCTGACCGTCTACAGAATTGTGCAGGAGTCGCTGACCAACGTGCTGCGCTACGGCCGCGCGCTCAGCCGGGTGGAGGTCAGCATTGTCCGGAACGGCTCCCGCGTCACCATTGAAGTGCTCGACGACGGCAGGGGCACCGTTGACCCGGGGGCTCCCGGGACCGGCGCGCAGGCGAAGCCTGACGCACTGGACTCCTTCGGCACCGGGCATGGAATCGCCGGGATGCGGGAGCGGGCCAGGATCTACGCTGGCACCGTGTACGCCGGGCGCGCCGGTGACCGCGGCTGGCGCGTGCACGCGGAACTGAACTGCAACGGCGAGAATGCCATGGAATCAAGGGGGAACAATGTCCGACAACACGCCGGTACGCGTCCTGCTGGTGGATGACCAGCCGCTGCTTCGGATGGGTTTCCGCCTCATCCTGGAGGGTGAAGACGATTTGTGCATCGTGGGCGAGGCGTCCAACGGCGCCGAAGCGGTCCGCCACGTCCGGGAGCTCGCGCCCGACGTCGTCCTGATGGATGTGCGGATGCCGGTGCTGGACGGGATCGAGGCAACCCGGGCGATCGCCGCCTCGGGCTCCGACGCCAAAATCATTATCCTGACCACCTTTGACCTCGATGAATACGCCTTTGCAGCACTGCGGGCAGGGGCCTCTGCGTTCCTGCTCAAGGACGTGGCGCCGGCAGAACTGGTCAGCGCGGTGCGGGTGGTGGCCAGCGGCGACGCCGTGGTGGCGCCCCGTGTTACGCAGCGGCTGCTGGAGACCTATGTCCGCGGTGCCGGCGGCATGGATCCTGCAGGAACAGGCGGCGCCGGCGGCCAGCGCGCCGGGGCGGACGACGGCGGTCAGCAGGCCGGCAGCCCCGCACGCCCGGCGCGGGACCCGTTGCTGGAGGACCTGACACCCCGCGAAAACGAGATGCTCGGGGCGATGGCGGAGGGACTCTCCAACGCCGAAATCGCGCACCGGTACTTCCTGTCCGAGGCCACCGTCAAGACGCATGTGCGCCGGATCCTGACCAAGCTCCACCTCCGCGACCGCGTCCAGGCCGTGGTGTACGCATATGAGACCGGCCTCGTGGTGCCAAGCAACGCGGACTACTGACGGCCGCCGCCCGGCCGCCGCAAGGCAGGTTACCGGCAGGTAGTACCTGAAGCAGTGGTTTCAGGCACATTGCCGAATTGCCCGTGAGGCAACTTTGGTTGACTCCCTGGCCCTCGCGTTGGGTGATGGCCCGGTCTGACCCGCCGTCATTTGTGGGACTGCACAAGACGGACGGTCCGCCGCGCGGTCTAGTGTGAAACGACATTGTGGTCCGCCGCACAGCATGGATTCGATTCCGTGCCGGCAACGAGCGGGCCTGAACCCCCCACGAAGGACGGCGCTTCCATGCCCGCTGACCAGCAGCTTTCAAAATCCCTGAAACCCAGGCATCTGTCCATGATTGCCATCGCCGGCGTGATCGGCGCCGGACTGTTTGTCGGTTCGGGTGCGGCGATCCAGCAGGCCGGCCCCGGCATCCTGGTTGCCTATGCCGCGGCAGGACTCGTCGTCATCCTCGTCATGCGGATGCTGGGCGAAATGGCCGCGGCCAACCCGGAAACCGGCTCATTTTCCACCTACGCGGACAAGGCCCTGGGCCGCTGGGCCGGGTTCAGCATCGGCTGGCTCTACGCATGGTTCTGGATCATTGTCCTCGGCATCGAGGCAACGGCTGGGGCAGCGATCATGCACCGCTGGGTCCCCGGCATTGACCAGTGGGTGTGGGCGCTTGCCCTGATGGTGCTGCTGACGCTGACCAACCTCGGGTCCGTTAAGTCGTTCGGCGAGTTCGAGTTCTGGTTCGCTTCCATCAAGGTCGCGGCAATCGTGCTCTTCCTGCTCTTCGGCGTCGCCGCCATCCTGGGCCTCATCCCCGGCGTTCCGGCGCCCGGCCTGGACAACCTGATCGGCAACGGCGGGTTCATGCCCAACGGCCCCGGCGCCGTCCTGGCCGGCATCCTCGTGGTGGTGTTCTCGTTCTTCGGCGCAGAAATTGCCACCATCGCCGCCGGCGAATCCGAGAACCCGGTCGATGCGGTCAAGAAGGCCGTGAAGTCCACCGTCTGGCGCATCCTCGTGTTCTACATCGGCTCCATCGCCATTGTGGTCACCCTGCTGCCCTGGAACTCCGCTTCCGTCGCCAAGAGCCCCTACGTCGCCGTCATTGAGCTGTTCGGCATCCCCGGCGCCGGAACCATCATGGACATTGTGGTCCTGACCTCGGTGCTCTCCTGCCTGAACTCCGGGCTCTACACCGCCAGCCGCATGCTGTTCTCGCTGTCCCGCCGCGGCGACGCCCCCAAGTCGTGGATGCGGATTTCCAAGCGCGGCGTGCCCGCTGCCGCGGTACTGGCCTCCACCGTGGTCGGCTTCGTCACCGTCGGACTGAACTACGTCGCCCCGGACACGGTCTTCCTGTTCCTGGTCAACACCTCCGGCGCCATCGCGCTGTTCGTGTGGCTCGTCATCGCGACCTCCCAGCTGATCCTGCGCCGCCGCATGGGCGCCGCCGCCAAGGACCTCCAGCTGAAAATGTGGCTCTTCCCGTACCTGACCTGGGTGTCGATCGTGAGCATCGTGGCCCTGCTGATCGGCATGGTGATCCTGGAATCCACACGGGAATCGCTGCTGCTCTCGCTGGCTCTCGCCGCCGTCGTCGTGGGGATCGGGGTCATCCGCTACCGCAGGAACGGTGCCAAGGCCGCTGTTCCCGCATCAGGTGCCGGCGAGGCTCCTGCCGGGGACGCCGCCCCGGTTGACGCCGAGCCTGGCGCTGAAGACGCCACCGTGGGCGCCCGCCCGGTGTCGTAGCCCCGGAAAGCCCCCGCGGCGGTCCCGCACCACCGGACATGCCCTCCCCCTGCGCCCACCACTGGACATAGCGCCATCATGTCCACTGCCCGGCGCGAGGGGAGGGCATATCCATGCGTGCCGGGGGGACATGCCCAGTCCACGGGCCGAGGGGAGGGCATGTGCCTGGGTGCCGGAGCACAGCCGCGTCACAGGAAGGGACTAGCCAGCCCATAGCGCTGCCGGGTTCGATGGGGTCATGACAAAAATGCCGCAGCCCCCGCACGAGCCGCACCCCAACCACGACCGCGGCCTGGAATTCGATCTCTCCACCCTCGTCAGCCGCCGATCGCTGGGCATGTTCCTCGGCGCGGGAACGGCGGCAGCCCTTGCGGCCTGCAGCCCGGGCGGCACCAGCGGCACCAGTGGCAGTTCGACGTCGGCCGCGGGGACCCCGGCGGCAACAGCCGCTGCGCCCTCGGCCGCGGCGACGTCGGCCTCGGCCACTCCGACGCTGACCCGGGCGATCGCCGAGTGCGGGGTCGAAATCCCGCAGGAAACCGCCGGCCCCTACCCCGGTGACGGTTCCAACGGACCCAACGTCCTCGAGGCATCCGGCGTGGTCCGTCAGGACATCACACCCAGCTTCGGGACCTCCACCAGCACAGCCGAGGGCGTACCGCTGACCGTCACGCTGACCCTTCTCGACAACGCCAACGGCTGCACCCCGCTGGCCGGTGCCGCGGTGTACGCCTGGCACTGTGACCGCGAGGGCAAATACTCCATGTACGATTACGGGCTTCAGAACGAGAACTACCTCCGCGGCGTCCAGGAGGCCGACGCGAACGGCCAGGTCACGTTCAAGACCATCTACCCCGGTGCCTAACGGCCGCTGGCCGCACATCCACTTCGAAGTGTTCGAGTCCATGAACAATGCGACGGCGGCCGGCCAGGTCCTGGCGGTGTCACAGATCGCGCTGACCGAGGCCGCGTGCAAGGAGGTCTACGCGTCGGCCGGGTACG
>Ga0207682_10000748_pt1 | contig 15009 bp, 12 predicted proteins | sample KBSM63metaG_FD_184332 | JGI IMG/M metagenome (GOLD analysis project Ga0207682, IMG submission 184332) | Miscanthus rhizosphere microbial communities from Kellogg Biological Station, Michigan, USA - KBS M6-3 metaG (SPAdes) (version 2) | ecosystem: Host-associated > Plants > Roots > Rhizosphere >... | reverse complement strand
CGTCGACTCTTCCCCAATCGCGCTTCACCCCGGAAGTCCCCGCATGAACGCTCCGTTGAGCACCCGCCAGCTGCTGCCGCAGATCGATCACTCGCACCTAGACTGGCTCGAGGAGGAAGCGATCTTCATCCTACGCGAGACAGCCGCCGCGTTCGAGCGACCGGCACTGTTGTTCTCGGGCGGCAAGGATTCGTGTGTCGTGCTGCGGCTTGCCGAAAAGGCCTTCAAGCGCCGCAACAGTGCCGACCGCTTCGAGGGTCGCCTGCCCTTCCCGCTCCTGCACGTCGACACCGGCCACAACTTCCCCGAGGTGATCGAGTTCCGCGATCGCCGCGTCGCCGAGATGGGCGAGCGCCTGGTTGTCGGCCACCTCGACGATTCGATCGCACGCGGCACGGTGCGCCTCGCCGACCCGCTCGAATCGCGCAACGGGCATCAGACGGTCGCGCTGCTCGAGGCGATCGAAACGAATCGCTTCGACGTGCTGATCGGCGGCGCCCGGCGCGACGAGGAAAAGGCACGCGCGAAGGAACGGATCTTCTCGCACCGCGACAGCTTCGGCCAATGGCTGCCGAAGGAGCAGCGGCCCGAGCTCTGGACCCTTTTCAACACACGCATCCGCCCGGGCGAGCACATGCGCGCATTCCCGATCAGCAACTGGACCGAGCTCGACGTCTGGCTCTACATCGAGCGCGAGCGCATCCCGCTGCCATCCCTCTACTACACCCATGCCCGCGAGGTCGTGCGGCGCAAGGGCCTGCTGGTGCCGGTGACGCCGGTCACACCCGTGCGGCCCGGCGAAGCGATCGAGCGCGTCGACGTGCGCTTTCGCACCGTCGGCGACATGACCTGCACCTGCCCGGTCGAAAGCGATGCCGTCGACGCCGCCGAGGTGGTCGCCGAGACGCTGCAGGTGACGATCAGCGAGCGCGGGGCGACGCGCATGGACGACCGAACCTCCGACTCCTCGATGGAGCGGCGCAAGAAGGAAGGCTACTTCTGATGAGCACGACCCTGGCCGAGCGCCCTGCGCCGTCGCGAACCCCGACGCTGCCGCCCGCAGCGCCCGATCGCCGCGCCCTGCGCTTCCTGACCGCCGGCTCGGTCGACGACGGCAAGAGCACCTTGATCGGCCGCCTGCTGTTCGACAGCCGGGCGATCCTCGCCGACCAGCTCGACACGCTGCAGGCGCGTGCCGGCGATGCGCCGATCGATCTCTCGCTGCTGACCGACGGCCTCGAGGCCGAGCGCGAACAGGGCATCACGATCGACGTCGCCTACCGCTACTTCGCGACCCGCAAGCGCAAATTCATCATCGCCGATGCACCCGGCCACGAGCAGTACACCCGCAACATGGTGACGGCGGCAGCCGGCAGCGATGCTGCGGTCGTGCTGGTCGACATCACGAAGCTCGACCTGCGCACGCGGCCGGTCGCGCTGCTGCCGCAGACCCGCCGCCACACGCTGCTCGCGCAGCTGCTGCGGGTGCCGGGCATCGTCTTCGCGATCAACAAGCTCGATGCGGTGGACGATCCCGCCGCCGCCTACGTGGCGGTCCGAGATGCCCTCGAGACGTTCGCTCAACAGGCCGGGATCGAAGTCGCCGGCATCGTGCCGGTCTCGGCGCTGCGCGGTGACAACGTGACCCGGCCGCTCGATGTCGCGTGGTACCGCCGGCCCTCGCTGCTTCAGTTGCTCGAGAGCCTGCCGGCCGCGAGTGAACCGGCGTCGGATGCGCTGTCGATGCCCGTTCAGTACGTGGCCCGCCAAGCTCGCGACGACACCGCGGCCGCGGACGGCGGCATCGGCGACCAGCGTCGCACGATCTGGGGCCGGATCGCGAGCGGCCGCGTCGCGCCCGGCGATGCGGTCGAGGTGTTCCCAAGCGGCGAACGCGCCGTGGTGGCCGACGTGCTGCTGGCCGGCGGTGCGGTCGACGACGCCGCAGCCGGGCAGTCGGTCGGCCTCATGCTCGACCGCCAGCTCGACGTCTCGCGCGGCGACTGGATCACGACACCCGGTTCGACCCGGCCCACGCAGCGCTTCGAGGCCACCCTCGCCTGGCTCGACACGGAGCCCGCAGTGGTCGGCCGCCGTTACCAGGTGCGCCACGGCAACCGCTGGGTGCAGGCCCGCATCGCAGCGATCGAAAGCCGCCTCGACATCCGCACACTCGCCTCCACGAGCGCCGACTCGCTCGCGGTCAACGAGATCGGCAAGGTCGTCGTCGAGACCCAGCAGCCGCTGCCGCTCGCGCCTTATTCGTCGAATCGCGTCGCCGGCGCCTTGATCGTCGTCGACCCGACCACGCATCGCACGAGTGGTGCGCTGCTGGTCAGCGATTGACGCCGACGTCTTCTCGATTGCCAGAGCGATGGGACGTGTGATCTTCATCGGAGCCGGGCCGGGTGCCGCCGACCTGATCACGGTACGCGGGGCTCAGCGCCTATCGAGCTCGGACGTCGTGCTGTTCGATGCGCTGAGCGACCCGGCCCTGCGCATCTATGCGCCGAAGGCCCGCTGGATCGATGTCGGCAAGCGCGGCTTCGCCGCTGCACGCCAGCCCGGCGCCCCGGCTTACGACAGCACGAAGCAGGACGCGATCAACGCGCTGATCGTCGAGCACGCGCTCGAGTCCAACGTGGTCGTCCGTCTGAAAGGTGGCGACCCGAGCATCTTCGGTCGGCTCGAGGAAGAGCTCGAGGCCCTGCGCGCCGCGGGGATCGCATGCGAGGTGGTGCCCGGCGTCTCGGCGGCGCTCGCCGCCGCGGCTGACACCCAGCGACCGCTGACACGGCGCGGCAGCGGCCGCAGCGTCGCCTTCGCGACCGCGATGAGCCGAGAAGGCGCGGTCGTGCCGGCGCGCAGCGCGGACACCGAAGTCTTCTACATGGGCGGCAAGCAGCTGGCCGCGCTCGGCCGGCGCCTGCGCGCCGCCGGCTGGCCGCCTGCGACGCCGGTCAGCGTGGTGTCGCGCGCCGGCTGGCCGGACCAGCTGCACACCGATCACACGATCGAATCGCTGGCGCAGGCAACGGTCGTGCACGCTGGCCGGCCGACCGTCATCACGGTCGGTGCCGGTGCCGCCACGCTCGATGCCGGCCCGGCTGCCACATCGACCGCGGCCGCTCCGCTGGCGGATGCCCGGCACGGCGCCGCCCACGTGTCGAAGCCCTAAAATCGCCGGTTGCCGGGCGTGCCGACTTGGCCGCCCGCCTCACAACAAGAGCCATGTCATGACCCACGTCGTCCTCGAATCGTGCATCCGCTGCAAGTACACCGACTGCGTGGACGTGTGCCCGGTCGACTGCTTCCGCGAAGGCCCGAACTTCCTGACGATCGATCCGGACGAGTGCATCGACTGCGCGGTCTGCATCCCTGAGTGCCCGGTCAACGCGATCGTCCCAGAGGAGGATGTGCCGGGCGACCAGCAGCACATGATTCCGCTGAACGCCGAGCTCGCGAAGGGCTGGCCGAGCATCACGAAGCGCAAGGCGCCGCTGCCCGATTCCGACGATTGGAAGGACCGCACCGGCAAGCTCGGCGAACTGGTCCGGTGAGCCCCGCCGCGGCGGTCACCCACGACCACCAGGATCTGAACGAGACAGTCCCCGAGGGAGCTGTCGGCGGAGATGTGATCGAGGCGGACGCCGTCGTCATCGGCGCCGGCCCGGTCGGCCTGTTCCAGGTCTTCGAGCTCGGCCTGCTCGAGATCAAGGCGCACGTGATCGACACCCTTGCCTACCCGGGCGGGCAGTGCATCGAGCTCTACCCCGACAAGCCGATCTACGACATCCCTGCGGTGCCGACGTGCACCGGCCGCGAGCTGACCGACAACCTGCTGAAGCAGATCGCTCCGTTCGGCGCGACCTTCCACCTCGGGCAGGAAGTGACAGTCGTGCAGAAGGACGCTTCGGATGCGGCCGGGCGCTTTCGGATCGAGACCTCGAAGGGCACGCGCTTTCTCGCGAAGACGGTCTTCATCGCCGGCGGCATGGGCTCGTTCCAGCCGCGGCTGTTGCGGCTCGAAGGCCTCGATGCGCACATCGACCGGCAGATGTTCTACCGCGTGCGCGACCCATCGCAGTTCGCCGGCAAGCACCTCGTGATCGTCGGCGGCGGCGACTCGGCGCTCGACTGGACACTCAATTTCGCCGGCGACGGCCCGCACCGCGCGGCGAGCCTGACGATGGTGCATCGGCGCGACGGCTTCTCGGGCGCACCGGCCAGCGCTGCGAAGATGAAGGAGTTCGTGGCCGCGGGCCGCATGCAGTTCGTCATCGGCCAGCCCACCGGCATCGAGGAATCGGATGGCCGCCTCACCGGCGTGCAGATCACGACACCTGAGGGCGATGTACGGACTTTGCCGCTCGAGATGCTGCTGGTGTTCTTCGGCCTCAGCCCCAAGCTCGGCCCGATCGCCGAATGGGGCCTCGCGATCGACCGCAAGCAATTGTCGGTCGACACCGAGAAGTTCGAGACCAGTGTGCCGGGCATCTTCGCGGTCGGCGACGTCAACACCTACCCGGGCAAGAAAAAGCTGATTCTGTCGGGCTTCCATGAAGCGGCACTCGCTGCATTCGGCGCTGCCGCTTATGTCTTCCCGGAAAAGCGCATCCACCTCCAGTACACGACGACCAGCGTGAAGCTGCACAAGGTGCTCGGCGTCGAGACACCGACCTTCGACTAACGCTTGACCCGATCGGTCTTACCCAACAGAATATGTTTTTGTTGGGTAAATTCAGATGGTCACCCTGTCTCCGCTGTACCGGCGGCACGAACTCGCTTTTCGCACCCAGTACGCCGAGCTGAAGGAACAGGCGCGCAGCACCGGCCCGTTGCTGCCGGGGACACCCGGCACGCTCTACGAACGTCACGGCACCGGCTACGCCTACTGGTACCGGGTCTACTACGCGATGCCGGGGCGCCAGGTCGAGGACCTGGTCGGAGCGACAGACGACTCGACGGCACTGGATACGATGCGCATGCGCATCGAGGGCGCGCAGTGGATCGCTCGTCAGGTCGCCGATCTCCGCAAGCTCGAGTTCCAGGTCGCCGACAAGGGCGTCGCCCGCGTTCTCGTCGAGTTGCATAACCGCGAAGCGTTCACGGCCGGCCTGACGGTGGTCGGCACGCTTTGCTACATGGCCTGGCTGAACGAGCTCGGCGCGAAGGCCGTCGCGATGCGCACGCAGGACCTTGACCTCGCTCGGCGTCAGCGTCTGAAGCTCGCAGCGCCGCTGCCGTTTCTCGAAACGGTGCAGGCCACGCGGCTGCCGTTCGTCGCGGTGCCCGGCCTGCCGAGCGCATCACCGTCGACATCGGTCAAGCTGCCGGGCCCGGACGGCCTGCGCGTCGACATGCTCGCACCGGGTCGTGTTCTTGGCGCAGCGGTTCGCGTGCCGGAGCTCGAGTGGCATGCGCAGGCCATTCCGCATTACGACTACCTGCTCGACAAACCGAGCCCGGCCGCACTCCTGGCCGGTGGCCATTGCGTACCGGTGCTGCTGCCGAACGCAGAGCGGATGGTCTGGCACAAGGCCTACGCGAGCGCCACCCGGCAAGGCGAACCGGAGAAGGCTGCCAAGGACCTACTGCAGGCCGCCACGTTGGCGGCGATCCTCGTCGAGCAACAGGACGCCGCACTTGCCGACTCGTTTCGCGCCGCGCCGGCCGCGCTGCGGAGCACTGCACGGAAACGGCTCCCTGCCCTGCGCCGCCTGCTTGCCGCCCATCCTCAGGCTCTCGAACAGATCGAGGATGTGCTCGGCTGAAGGAACATCGGTCACGGCCCGATTGATCGGCTGCTGACATAATCGCACTCGTCGCATGGCGTGCCGTGCGGCATTCGCTGGGGGTGTTGAACGGCCTCGTGCCGTTCGACTGAGAAAGTCCCTTTGAACCTGATTGAGGTAATCCTCGCGCAGGGAAGCAGGTCCGGAAGTCGCTGTCTCGCGATGCTGGATCGCCCACCTGCCATCGACGACGAGCAACGATGGCCACCCGACTCACCCTGTCTTCGGCGACCCGCGCAACCTGCGGCATCGCACTCCTGTTTGCGAGCTGTGCAGCGTCGGCCCAAACGCCGAGCACGCAACTCGCTCCCGTCACGATCAGCGGCCGATCACCGCCGACCGCCGGCGTCGCCGGCTTCGGTGACGTACCGCTGTCGAACGCGCCGCTGCAGGCGAGCGTCTACAGCGCCGAGCAACTGCAGGATGCCGGCGTGCAACGTCTATCCGACCTGACGCGCATCGACCCGGCGCTGAGCGATGCGTACAACTCCGAGGGCTACATCGACTATCTGACGGTGCGTGGGTTCGTGCTCGACAACCGCTTCAACTTTCGCCGCGATGGCCTGCCGATCAATGCCGAGACCTCGATTCCGCTCGACAACAAGGCGCGCATCGAGATCCTGAAAGGAACTAGCGGAATTCAGGCTGGAACGAGTTCGCCCGGCGGCTTGGTCAACTACATCGTCAAGCGCCCTCTCGACACGCCGCTCAGCAGCGCCCTGCTCGAATGGCGGCAAACGGGCAGCGTGCTCGGTGCCGTGGACCTGAGCCAGCGATTCGGAACGGACGGCGCTTTCGGCGTGCGTCTCAACGCGGCGGCCGAGCACCTCGACCCCCGTCTGCGCGACGCGCGCGGCAACCGGCAGCTGTTCGCCCTGGCCGGCGACTGGCGGCTGGGCAGCGGCACTGTCATCGAAGCGGAAGTGGAACGCAGCCATCGCTCGCAACCGAGTCAGCCGGCCTTCAGCCTGCTCGGCGACGGGGTACCGGCACCGGTCGATCCTCTTATCAATCTCAACAACCAGCCCTGGTCGCAGCCGGTCGTTTTTGACGGCACGACCGCATCGCTGCGCATTCAACAACGCCTCGGCGCCGATTGGAAGGTCATCGCGCATGCAGCGACCCAGCGCTTGAGGACCGATGACCGCCTGGCCTTTCCGTTCGGCTGCTTCGCGCCAGACCCGCTGCCCGATGGCACCTACTACGCGGATCGCTACTGCCCGGACGGCAGCTTCGATTTGTACGACTATCGGAGCGAGAACGAACGACGTCGCATCGATGCGCTAGACGTCGCGTTGCACGGTCGCTTCACGACCGGGGCGCTTGGCCACTCGCTCAGCACCGGCGTGCTGCGTTCGATCGTGAGGAACCGCGTGCAGGCCTATGCGTACAACTTTGCCGGCACCGGCAACGTCGATGGCCCCGCCGTGACACCATCAGCGCCCGACGCGACCACGCAAGGCACGAATCGGGACGAACGCACGACCGAGCTCTACCTGCGCGATGCGATCGCACTGACCAAGCGTCTGACGACCTGGATCGGCCTGCGTCACAGCCGACTCGACCGACAGAGCGTCTCGACGGACGGCACGGCAGCGACTGCCTACCGCCAGTCGCTCACGACCCCGTGGGTGGCCGCGGGATTCGCACTGACAACCGACCATCTTCTCTATGCGAGCTGGGGCCAGGGCGTCGAGAGCGAAGTGGCGCCGAATCTGCCGCGCTACACGAACGCCGGGCAACCGCTTCCAGCGCTGAAGAGCCGGCAGGTCGAACTCGGGCTTAAGGGCGCGAGCGACATGCTGAGCTGGAGTGTCGCCGCATTCGACATCGTTCGGCCGCTGTTCGTCGATGTCGGAACCTGCGACGTCGACGCGAGTTGCACGCACGTTCGCGACGGCCAAGCGCGTCATCGCGGTCTGGAAGCTACCGCCCAGGTACAGCAGGGGTCGTGGACACTGGACGGCGGAGCGCAGTGGCTGCGGGCGCGTCTCGAAGACAGCCAGGACCCTGCGCTGAACGGCTTGCGACCCACGAACGTGCCGGCGTTGGCCGTGAAGACGCAAGCCGCCTACAAGGTGGCGAGCATCCCAGGCCTGCGGCTGCACGGCGGCGGAGTCTACGAAGGCCCGCGCATGGTCCTTCCCGACAACAGCATCAGCATCCCTGGCTACGCCCGCTTTGATGTGGGTTTGCGCTACGAAAGGCAAGTCGGCGGCAATGCCTGGACGCTGCGGGCCGGGATCGACAACCTGTTCGACCGGCGCGCCTGGAAAGAGTCGCCGTTCCAGTTCAGCCACGCCTACCTCTACCCGCTGGCGGCGCGCACCGTGCGTGTCTCTCTGCAGGTGGACCTGTAGCCGGCGACCCGCGCGACGCCAGATATAATTCGAGACCGTTCCTCGATAGCTCAGTCGGTAGAGCGCCGGACTGTTAATCCGTAGGTCCCTGGTTCGAGCCCAGGTCGAGGAGCCAGAAGTTTTCTGTGCGGGAACAAGCGCTTAGGTCGTCGATCTAGGCGCTTTTTTCTGGGGTAGCCGGTCGGTATCAGGGCTTGGGGTCGGTATCGCGGGCCAGCGCGCCGCTCTTGACCTCGGCCTTCATCCTTTGCCAAACGCACTGGCAATTGCTGCCGTATCGGTGTACTCACGAAAGCCAGCAATCTTCCCGTCAACGACAGTGACCGCATTGACCCAGTCACATGCCCATGTAAGGCCAGTCGACTTGACTCGAACACGCTCGCGTCCAAGAACGACCACGCGATCGTCAGAGGCGACGAAGTGAAGCACCTCATGCGCCTCGATGACGCTGTGCCCCATCAAGGCTGCAAAGAACCGCGCGACTTCACTGGGCCCCGTGAACGTGCCGGCCCAGGGAATGACCTTCGAGGCCGGAAACTCCCAGACGACGTCGGGCGTCAACAGCCCAAGCAGTTTCTGCAGATCGCCGGCGCCGAAAGCAGCATAGGCCTCCTTGACCAGCTCCACGTGACTTCGCGTGCTCATGAAGTCGCCTCCGCACTTGGACAGCCGCAGGATCCCGGCAGTTGTTATCGTAGAGCCGTCGCGTCGGAAGTTTCCGCAATAGCGAGGATTCAATGACAACTGTCATAGAGGTCGCGCCACTTACAGATCGCCAGGCGAGTGGCTTCGGGCACCTACGTCTTTACCACCATGACTGCGATCAAATTCCATTGATCAAGCATCGAAATCCGCTGACGCAACAGTACACGTTGCAGTGTGTCTGCTCTCTCACCATTCGAATGCCGGAAAGAGGGCCTGCTGTCGAGGCCTTCGATCTGACAGCAATCGACGAACAGCCCAGAACGATCCCCAGTGGCTCCTACTCGTCAACCGCCGATGGCGAGCTTAAGGTCATCACGAAGGGCGCGGCCTAACCCGGTGTTCAACCGGACACCGGTTAGCGCTAACGTTTCGCCGGGAATTGACATGTCGCTCAAGGTCGTCGAGCAGTACTCCGGGGAGACCGTCGCCCGTGCCACCAACCCACCCAAATGCCTTTTTCGTTGCCCTGTGCGTTGGTAGGCATGTAGCCACTATGTAGCGGCCCGTACGTGCAAATGGAAATCATCTGTTCCCCGATATGGTTGTCCAGGGTCCGTTTTCCGGGGAGTGAACGGACATGACCGCTCGCACTTGGCGGGTACTCTTGGTTCTCCTGCTTGTGGTGGTGAGCTACCTAGCCTTGACACCCAAGCCGCCTGAGGGCTTCGAGTCAGGTCTGGACAAGGTAGCCCACCTGTTGGCGTTCACCTCGCTCGCGCTCTCGGGATACCTCGGCTTTCCCGCATCCCGAGGCATACGCACCGCCGTGGTCTTCGGGCTGCTGGCCTACGGTGGCTTGATTGAAGTCCTGCAGTTGTTCGTGCCAGGTCGCTCGTCAGAGTGGGGTGACTTGCTTGCAGACGGGATCGGTATCGTGTTCGGTACGGGCTTGGCAGCCTTGGGGATCCATTTCGGGGCGCATGCCCGAGATCTACGGACTCGATCTGCAGTCCGCACTCGGACGCACGCGGGATCCTCTCCCGGTAATGTTCCTGACCGACCAGGTAGACACCGCCTCCACCGTGCGCGCAATGCGGGCCGGCGCCGAAGACGTCTTTGAGAAGCCCACCGAGAAAGGCGTTCTCCTCGACGCCGTGCGCCGGGCGCTGGCTCGCGACCAGCAGGGGCGCGGCGAGCGGCTTCGGCGGCAACACCTGCGGAGACTATTCAACGCCATCAGCCCGCGAGAGCGCGAGGTGCTTGACCACCTCCTATGCCGGCGCTTGAACAAGCAGATCGCCAGCGACCTGGGCATTCACGAGCGGACCGTCAAGGTCCATCGCAAGTCCGTCATGAGAAAGCTGAACATCCGATCGGTGGCAGCCCTAGCGCGGCTAAGCCAGGAGGCGGGCGTTTCCATCGCGGAGTCGACCGTCACCTAAGGACAATGAACTCCATGAGGCGGCTCGGCGACGGTGCCGAGTCAGGCCCTCGATGAGCAGCACCTCACCCTAGTCTAGGTCGCCGTCGTCGATGAGAACGAGAGCGTCGATGCCGCGTCGCTCGGCATCCGTTCGGATCAAGTGAGGGCGCGCCAAGCTAAACGCGCTAGTATGAGCAGAAGCATGAATACAGACGGGTAGAACGTGAGAGCAAAGCCGAGTGCCCGGTGAGGTGCTCCGCGCATGTAGCCTCTCTAGAACAACAGGCGACCTAAGACAAAGAGCATTGCCGCCGCCGGAACGGCGGCTTGCCAAGTTCGAGGCATTGCAGCCGCCCAGATCAGGTGCACTGATAGCCCCAGCACAGCTTGCTCGAGAGTGTTCTGCAGGATCGATTGGAGAAGCTGCGCCTCCGAGGTACCCTGGGAGAGTCCGCCCCCATCGATGTCCGCTGGCGTGAAGAATCGGTGGCGCGCGAGCATTCCAATGTTCACGGTGAGGCACGCTGCCAAGAGCACGTCCCATTTCAGCGTCTGGACAAGTACTGCGGTTGCCTCCTGTCCCGGAAGAAGGATGAGCGGCGGCGCGACGACAGCAAGCGTTATGGCGACGAGCGTCGTGAGGAGACCTGCCACCATGCCGCGAAGCACGCCTCGTTGCTTTTCAGTCAACATCCGCACTGCAGTCAGTTCGTTGGATGAATTGTTGCATCGTCGCGCGAGTGGCAACCCAGAACGCGACCAAGGAGCAAGAGCCGGAACGGTCGATGACGCTTAGCGCGTTGAATACGGTGAGCATGCAGCAACTCTCAAGCACGACCACCTCGGACGTAGGCGGCTAAGGGTTCCCGCCTCCTGCGCAGTCCGCGTGCCTGGTCAACGTGCCGATGGCCTCATAGTCCCAGCGCCCCCCGAAATCGATCGCACCATCCTGAAACGGCTCAGTCCGCTCAGGTGGCGATGGCGGTCTATATGGCCGCCTCCGCTCCGGGCGCCATGGGGCCAAGCTTGGCGCCGGCCGCGCCGACACCGTCGACTCCGCCGCCGCCGCTCACCGGCACCGCCGCCGATTGAATCGCCGTCGCTGTGGACGGCAACCGTAGGGGCGTGCCTGCGGCATCCTCCGGCTTGCCTAGCGGATGCGATCACTGCCTAAGGCAGATGCATCGCCGGCCCGCGGCCAGCGAGCCCGATAGCTGACGGTCGTGAACGGCGGCTCATGGCCGGTCGTGCGCTGCAAAACGTCTGCTTCCGCGCCCTCGGAGTGCGATGACTGCTTGCGCCAGCGGAGATCAGGAACTGCTCGACTCTCACGGATCCCTACCAGTCGCCGCGCCGACGTGGGGCACGCCTGGAAGCTGATCTTCTCGGCCGAGTTTGGCCGGGGCAGGAGCTCCCAGTTGGAGCCGAAGAAGCCGCCTTGAGATCTGAAGTCCCGGACCCGGGCACACGGGCATGTACGGCAAGCCGGGCAGAATCGTGACTCACGCCGCTGCAGCCTCGCTACGCCGCTCCATGCGCCTCCTGCAATACAAGGACCTCGACATGCGTCGGGTCAAACCGGCCTTCGCCAAGGTGCGCGCCGCCATCGAAGCCGGCGACTTCAAGAGTCCTGATGTCAAGAAGTTGCATATCGGTGCTTACTACCGTGCGAAGCTTGATTACAGCAACCGGTTGCTCTTGCAGTTCGCACGCCACGAGGGCGAAACGGTGTGTCTGGCTCTCGAGGTCATCGAGAACCATGCCTACGACAAATCGCGCTTCCTGCGCGGTGCGCCGGTCGACGAGGCCAAGATTGATGACGAGTCGAACGTCGATTCCGCCCAACTCGCCGCCGAGGCCGTGCCGTTGCGCTGGTTGCACCCCACGCGCATCGAGTTCGAATTGCTCGACAAGCCCGTCGTCTTCGACGACGCCCAGGAAGCCGTGCGGCGGCTGCCGGCGCCCGTGGTGCTGGTCGGCTCGGCCGGCTCCGGCAAGACAGCCGTCACGCTGGCGAAGCTGCGCGAAGCCCATGGGCGCGTGCTCTATGTCACCCAGTCAGCCTACCTGGCGCAGTCGGCGCGCGCCCTGTACGACGCCCATGGCTACGACAACCCGGCGCAGGAAGCCGAATTCCTGTGCTACCGCGAGTTCCTGGAGACGCTTCAGGTTCCGAAGGGCCGCGAGCTCGGTTTCAACGCCTTTCGCGGTTGGTTCGATCGGCATCGCGATGCCGTCAGGGCGCTGGGCGACGTCGATGCCCATGCCCTGTTCGAAGAGTTCCGCGGTGTCATCGGTGCGCAGCCCACCGGACCATTGAGCCTGCACGACTACCTGGCACTCGGTAGCCGCCAGAGTCTGCTGGCGACGGCGGCGCGAGAAGCGGCGCACACCCTGTTCGGCCGCTATCGGCAGTGGCTGAGCGAAGCCGGCCTGTTCGACCTGAACCTGGTCGCCCACGATTGGCGGCCGCTGGCGAACGCGATCTATGACTTCATCGTCATCGACGAGGTGCAGGACCTTACCGGCGTGCAACTCGCTCTTGTGCTGGCCTGCCTCAAGGCGCCCGGGCAGTTCTTGCTGTGCGGCGACTCCAACCAGATCGTCCACCCGAACTTCTTCTCCTGGGCGGCTGTCAAGGCTCTGTTCTGGAAGGGCCTGGCCGGCGAAGCCGCGCAACGTCAGCAACTGCAGGTGCTGCAGGCGAACTTCCGCAACGCATTGGCGGTGACGCAGTTGGCCAACACGCTGCTCAAGATCAAGCAGGCACGCTTCGGCTCGATTGACCGCGAGAGCAATTTCCTGGTGCAGAGTACCTCGGGCGAGTCGGGCGACGTGACCCTGATCCAGGCGAAGGACGCAGCACTCAAGCAGCTAGACGCCGCTACGCGAGCGTCGGCGCGCCACGCGGTAATCGTGCTGCGCGACGAGGACAAGCCCGCGGCAAGGGCGCAGTTCCACACGCCCCTGGTGTTCTCGGTGCATGAGGCCAAGGGACTGGAGTACCCGCATGTGCTCCTGCTAGGCATCGTCTCGGGCCAGCGCTCGGCTTATGCCGAGCTCTGCGACGGCGTTACCGCGCAGGACCTCGATCGAGACGAACTCGACTACCGCCGGGCCAAAGACAAGAGCGACAAGGCGCTCGAGCTGTACAAGTTCTACGTCAACGCTCTGTATGTGGCGATGACGCGGGCCGTGGAAAGCCTGACGATCGTCGAATCCGACCCCGGCCATCCGCTGCTGAGCCTCCTCGGCCTGAACCTCGGCGAGGCCCATGCTGCACCGGCACAAGCATCCACCAAGGAAGAATGGGCGCAGGAAGCGCGCAAGCTCGAGTTGCAGGGCAAGGAAGAACAGGCTCGCGCGATTCGCGACACCTTCCTGCAAGCCAAGCCGGTGCCATGGACCCCGTGGAGTCGCCAGCTGATCGAGGACCTGGCTCCCAAGGCGCTGGACCGAAGCAACCCAAGTGCCAAGCAGAAGCAAGTACTGTTGGACTATGCGCTGTGGCACGGTCAGCAAGCCTGGGTGGAACACCTGGCGCGCGCCGACTTTCAGACTGCTCGCAGTCTGGCGCCCGAGGGTGTCTTCGGCTGGATCCGCGATTCGGCAATGCTTGGCGTGCAACTGCCCAATTGGAAGAAGCAGCGCGAGCTGTCGCTGCGTGCGGTCGCCGCGTTGAGGCAGCGTCACCTGCAGGCCTATGCCGCGAAGCACTTCAAGGACATCCTGCGCCTGTGCGACGCCCACGGTGTTGACCATCTGACGTCGGTGGGTGGTACGCCCTTGATGCTGGCCGCGCGCGCCGGCAACGCGGCGCTGGTGCAAGCCCTGCTCGACAAGGGCGCGGACCCAACGGCCGAAGACGAGTTTGGGCACACCGCGTGGCAGCACGCCGTCAACCGGTCGATCGACGAACCCGCCTTCGCCAAGGCGGCACTGCCGCTGCTGTTCGAGCGAATCGCGCCGGCAGGCATCGACGTGCAGGTAGACGGCCGGCTGGTGCGCGTCGAGCACCATCAGGGCGAGTATTGGGTGCTCATGCTGATGCTGGCCGGGTTGAAGACTCAATGGTCGCATTGCGCTGCGCGGCCTTACCCGGCCTGGAAGTACGGGCAGGGCTTCTTCGCCGAGCAATTGCATCAGGCGCTCGAGGCATTGCCCGTGCATTTGTGGAAGGACATCCGGCGCAAGCGCAGCTACGTCAACCAGGTGCTGGCACGCGCCGAGGTCGACAGCAGCTACAAGCCGGCACGCAAACTGTGGGCGCGCACGCGCAATGGGTACTACCTGCCCAATCCGGCGATGCTGCTGCGCCGGCGCGACGACTGGCGGCCGGTATATGACGCGCTGGGGCTAGACTGGGTCGATCGAGGAAGTGGCAACGAAAGCACGTATCGCACGCGGCCGGCGGTAGCAGTCGCGCGGTTGAATGATCGGGTGGCTGGCGTCGCGGACGAATACTTCTGATCTCGTGTTCCTGTACAGGCTCCGCGAGGTTGGCGAGACGTCTGCGCCAACCATCGGCTTCCATTGCCGCCGTTCGTTAGGTGACCGCTATTGGCCGAGCTTGTGTGAAAACTCCGCCACTGAGGAATGTTGGGGGTCGCTTGACCCTTGGCGAGGTCGAAAAAATCGCTCCTAGCGCGATCTGGAGGCTCGACATTTCGTCGCACTCGACGCGGAGCGCGTTTTCGCACAGCCTCGGCCGCGAATAGCCGGTGGATGCTTCTGTCGTAGCTGCGCTACACCGCTTATCCGCTTGACCTCGGGGAATGCAGCCACT
>Ga0207682_10000747_pt1 | contig 15055 bp, 16 predicted proteins | sample KBSM63metaG_FD_184332 | JGI IMG/M metagenome (GOLD analysis project Ga0207682, IMG submission 184332) | Miscanthus rhizosphere microbial communities from Kellogg Biological Station, Michigan, USA - KBS M6-3 metaG (SPAdes) (version 2) | ecosystem: Host-associated > Plants > Roots > Rhizosphere >... | reverse complement strand
TGGCTGATCAGCCGTCCGGTGGAGGTTTCGCCGGTGAAGGCGATCTTGCGGATACGGGGGCTGGAGGCCAGCGGCTTGCCGACCTCCGAGCCGAAGCCGTTGACGATGTTCAGCAGGCCGGCGGGCAGCAGGTCCGCGATGAGCTCGGCCAGCACCAGGATGGAGGCCGGGGTATTAGACGCGGGCTTGAGGACGACGGCATTGCCGGCGGCCAGGGCCGGAGCCATTTTCCAGACCGCCATGAGAATGGGGAAGTTCCAGGGAATGATCTGGCCGACGACGCCGAGCGGCTCGTGGTAGTGGTAGGCCGTGGTGTCGTCGTCGAGCTGGGACAGCCTGCCCTCCTGGGCCCGGATGGCGGAGGCGAAGTAGCGGAAGTGGTCCGCCGCGAGCGGGATGTCCGCGTTGAGGGTTTCGCGGATCGGCTTGCCGTTGTCCCAGGATTCGGCGACGGCGAGCATCTCCAGGTTCGCATCGATGCGGTCGGCGATCTTGTTCAGGACGGCGGCGCGCTCGGTGGCCGAGGCCTTGCCCCAGGAGGGCGCGGCTTTATGGGCGGCATCAAGCGCCAGCTCAACGTCGGCGGCTGCGCCTCGGGCCACCTCAGTGAATTGCTTGCCGTTCACCGGGGAGACGTTCTCGATGTACTGGCCGGTAGTAGGAGCCACCCATTCGCCGCCGATCCAGTTCTCGTAGCGGTCCTTAAACTGGACCTTGGATCCTTCTTGGCCGGGCTGGACATAAACAGTCATGGTTACTCCTCAGGGGAAACAGACGTCTTCGTCCTGGCCGCAAGCCTAGAACTTCAAAGGTTGCGGTCACGCTGCAACGGGGCCGTCTGCTGCTCCCTGACCTTCCGCTGAGCGGCCTCTGCCAGCCATCGATATGCTCGCTGTGTCGGCACAAATTGACGCCTGTGCATGCGAGGAGGGACCGTGATCCTGTTTCTGACGGTTGTGAGCGGCCTGGCCTGGACCATGGTCTACGTCGATGCCATCCGGATCGGCTTCAAGGACCGGAGCTACGCGATCCCGGCCGCCGCGCTGGCCCTGAATTTCGCCTGGGAGGCCATCTACGCCACGCGCTCCATCGCGACGGGAATCACCGCCCAGGGGGTCTTCAATATCGCGTGGGGACTGGCCGACGTCGTGATTGTGTACACCTTCCTCAAGTTCGGCCGCTCCGAGTTGCCGGACTGGGTGACGCGGCGGCTGTTCATCGGCTGGGCGCTCCTGCTGGGCGTCACGTCCTTCGCGGTCCAGCTGCTGTTCGTCGTCCAGTTCGGCTGGGACGACGCGGCCCGCTACGCGGCGTTCCTGCAGAACCTGCTGATGTCCGGACTGTTCATCGCCATGTTCGCCGCCCGGGCCGGCACCCGCGGCCAGACCCTGCTGATCGCCGTGGCCAAGTGGGTCGGTACCCTCGCGCCTACGATCGCGCTGGGCTGGTACGGCAACTCGCCCCTGATCCTGGGCGTGGGAGTGCTCTGCAGCGTCTTTGACCTGGTGTACATCGGCCTGCTGTGGCGGGCCCGGCAGCCGGGAGCCGCTAGAGGGTGACGACGATCTTGCCCTTGGCGTGGCCCTGTTCGAGCGCGGCGAAGGCTCCCCCAATTTCCGCGAACGGGTAGGTGCGGTCCATCACCGGCTGCACGTGGCCGGCGTCGACGAGGGCCGCCAGGGTGCGCAAATCATCCCCGCTGGGGTGCATGAACAGGTAACGGTAGCTGGCTTTCGCCTTGCGGGCGCGGCGGCGGATGCCCATGCTCATCAGCCAGAACGCGGCGGTGATCATCGGCGGCGAGCCGAGGTCTTTCGTCGCGGTGAGCGGCTCGGGAACGCCGGCGATTGATACCACCCTGCCGCCGGGCCGAAGAATGCGGAAGGAATCGCTGAGGGTCACGCCGCCGACCAGGTCCAGGACCGCGTCGAACCCGTGCAGTACCGCGGAGAAGTCATCCCGGTTGTAGTCGATGACGGCGTCCGCCCCCAGCCGGCGCACGAGCGCCTCGCCGCGGGCCGATGCCGTGGTGGTGACCTGGGCGCCGAGATACTTGGCGAGCTGGATGGCGAGTGTTCCCACCCCGCCGGCGCCGCCGGAGATGAAGAGCCGGGTGCCGCGGCCCACGGCAAGTTCATCGCGGAGGGCCTGCAGCGCAGTGAGCCCGGCCAGCGGCAGTCCTGCGGCCTCGGCGAATCCGAGCGACGCCGGCATGGCGGCCACTAATTCCTGCTGCACGCACACCAGCTCGGCGAAGGCTCCAAGCCTGGCCTTGTCCACCCGGGCGTAGACGCGGTCGCCGATGGAAAAGCGGTTGGGCCCGGGTCCGATTGCGTCGACCGTCCCGGCGAGTTCACAGCCGGCAACGATCGGCAGCAGGACATGGCTGATGGGCCGCAGCGCGCCCCGGCGGAACTTGAAGTCCACCGGGTTCAGCCCGGCCGCGGCGACCTTGATCCGGACATCGCCCGGGCCTGGCTGGGGATCCGGAACATCCCGGAGTTCCATGGCGTCCGGGCCGCCGTAGCGTGTGAGGACGTAGGCGCGCATGCTCAGTCCCGTGCGGACCCGGTGTCTCCGGCCGGAGCATCCCCCGGCGCAGCTTCCGCGTTTGCTGCTGCCGCGTCTGCTGCGGTGTCTGCTGCGGGGACGTCATAGGAGAGGAACTCGTAGTCCGTGTCGTCCGCCTCGTCGAGCATGTCGTCGAGTTCGTTCAACAGCCAGGGATTGATCCGGGCCAGGATTTTCCGGGTTTCCTCGACAGGAACGGCGGCGTAGAGCACCGGGCGGGCATCATCATAGCGGGTGACCGGGGGCTTGTCCGGCCACTTTTCGGCCAGCGCCTTGACCCGTTCGGGCAGCGAATTGTGCGCGTTGTCGGCAATCTTCACGAGCGTGGCGTCGTGGTCCTCGGCGATGTACCGGATGCCGGCCTGGTAGTCGTCCGGGTTCTCATGCAGGCGCTTCGTGACCCGTTCGATGATGTCCGCGGCACGCTCGGAGACACCCATGTCCAGCAGTGCCTGCCGCGTCATCGGGGTGTCCTCCGCGATGTCGTGGAGGTACCCGGCGATCCGGATGTCGTCGTCGAAGTCCGCCAGGGCGTCCCCGACGGCGAGCACATGCTCCCGGTATGGCCGCTTGAGCTTGTCCTTCTGGCGGTTGTGGGCCACCTCAGCCAGGACCTTGGCTGTCTCGACAGTGAAGCGGGGCTGGGGGTGTGCGGGCTCGGTCATGAATCCAGCCTACGCGCCGCGGCTGTCCGTCCCTGCCCGGAGGCCGGTACCCGGATGCGCCCCCTTGTGCGCTCCCGGCACCCCGGGCCACACCCAGGGCTCGCGGGGCAGGGCGGCCGGGTCGAAGGCGGCGAGGACATCGTCGAGGCGGCCCGGCGGGAGGCCAAGGGAGTCCAGCAAAGTGTCCCGGACCTGGTCCGCGCCCACCCCGGCCAACGCCAGGTCGGCGAGCGTGACGGCGCCGTCGCGCTTGGCCAGCCTGGCACCGTCGGCGTTCAGTACCAGCGGCACATGCGCATATTCCGGAACAGGCATATTGAGCAGCGACGCCAAATATGCCTGGCGCGGCGTGGACGGCAGCAGGTCATCGCCTCGGACCACCTGGTCGATCCCCTGCGCGGCGTCGTCCACCACCACGGCCAGGTTGTAGGCGGTCACGCCGTCGTTGCGCCGGAGCACGAAGTCGTCGACCACCCCGGTGTAACTGCCGTGGAGCACGTCCCGGACCGTCACCTCGGCCACGGTGGAGCGGAGCCGGACGGCCGGCGGCCGGGCGGCCCGCTTGGCCTCGCGCTCGGCGCCGCTGAGGTTCCGGCACGTTCCCGGGTAGGCGCCCAGCGGAGCGTGCGGTGCCGAGGGGGCCTCCTGGATTTCGCGGCGGGTACAGAAGCACTCATAGGTCAGGCCGGCCGCCGTCAACTCCGCGATCGCCCCGTCATACAGGTGCTCACGCTCCGTCTGGCGCACGACGCCGCCGTCCCAGCTCACGCCGATCGCCGCCAGGTCGCGGAGTTGTTCGGCCTCGGCGCCGGCCCGGGCACGGTCCAGGTCCTCCACCCGCAGCAGGAACCGCCGCCCCCCGGACCGGGCGAACAGCCATGCCAGGATGGCCGTCCGGAGGTTGCCCACATGCAGTTCGCCGGAGGGACTGGGGGCGAAGCGGCCAGCTGAGGTCATGTGACTAGCCTATGTGGAGCAGCACAAGAGCCCCTCAGCTACCGATGACTTCGGGAAATCCGACGTCGGTGGCTCAGGGGCTCTTGCCGCGAGTGCGTTGTGCGGAATGACGATGCGTGAACAAGAGTCAGTCAGCGGCTGGCTCCTTGCGGGAGCCTCGTCCGGGGTCCGGGTGGTGTGCCGGGATGTCCGTAGCCTTCGGGATCGTGGCGGTGGCCTCGTCCCCTTGTTGTCACCATTTGAGCAGAAGCCCTACAGTTGGTGCAACGGACCGGCCCCAGAGTAGTCAATCTGATCAACCACAGCCCGGGCCGCGAACAGGAAGTGGTCATTTTGCAGGAGCTCGACGCGACGGACCGGCGGATCCTCGCCGCGCTGGACGAAGATCCCCGCGTGCCGGTCATGGTGCTGGCGCAAAAGCTGGGCCTGGCCCGCGGCACCGTCCAGTCCCGCCTGGAGCGGATGTCGGCGTCGGGCGCGCTCCGGCCGAACAGCAGCCGGGTGCTGCCGTCCGCCCTGGGCCGCGGCGTGGCGGCCGCGGTCAGCGCGGAACTGGACCAGAGCCACCTCAACGAGGCAATCGCCGCCCTGCGCGACATCCCGGAAGTGCTCGAATGCCATGCCCCGGCTGGCGATACCGATCTCCTGATCCGGGTGGTGGCCAAGAGCCCGGACGATCTCTACCGCGTGTCCGAGGAAATCCGGCTGTGCCCCGGAATCGTCCGGACCTCAACGAGCATGTTCCTGCGCGAGGTCATTCCCTACCGGACCACGGGACTGCTCGGCGCCTGAGCAGGCGGCCGCTTTAGACCGGCGGCCCGGCGTTGGCCTTCAGGTTCTTCATGACCAGCGTTGACGTCAGGCGCTCGACGCCGGGCAGCGAGGTCAGTTCACTGTCGTAGAAACGCTGGTAGGAGGGCAGGTCCTCCGCGATGACCTTGAGCAGGTAGTCCGGCGACCCGAAGAGCCGCTGGGCCTCGACGATGTTGGGATTGCCGGCCACCCGGCTCTCGAAGATCTCCATGGTGGAACGGTCCACCTGGCGCAGGGTCACGAACACGATCGCCTCGAAACCGAGCCCCACCGCGGCCGGATCAATATCCGCCCGGTAGCCCCGGATGATCCCGGCGGCCTCCAGATCCCGCAGCCGGCGATGGCACGGAGCCACAGTCAACCCCACCTTGGCCGCCAGGGCCGTGGCAGTCATCCGGCCGTCCGATTTGAGGTAGCGCAAAATACTTCTGTCAATGGCGTCAATCACGCAATTATCTTACCCAATAGCGGTGATTCACCAGTAAATAAGCGAGCACTTCCCGGCCGAATTTGCCTAGAGTTTTTCTTGTACCCGCCACGGGGTGCCGCACTCCTGGAGCCCGCCATGAACCCCCAGCTTTTCCTCGCCTTCCTGGTTGTCGCCGTCGCCCTGGCATGCACCCCCGGCGTCGACTGGGCCTATTCGATCGCGGCCGGGCTCCGGCAGCGCAGCTTCGCGCCCGCCGTCGCCGGTCTTTGCGGGGGCTACGCCCTCCACACGGCGCTGCTGGTGCTGGGCCTGGCGGCACTGCTCGCCGGGATGCCCGGCGTGCTGGGCTGGCTGACCGCGGCGGGCGCCCTCTACCTGCTGTGGCTGGGCTTCAGCACCCTGCGGTCCTGGCGCGGGGCCAGCTTCAGCACCGGCACCGCTGCTCCCGGTGCCGCCACACCCGCGAGCCAGTTCCGGGTTTTCCTCCAGGGCATGGGCATCAGCGGAATCAACCCCAAGGGCCTGCTGTTCTTCGTGGCCCTGGTGCCGCAGTTCGTCAGCCCTGACGCCGCGTGGCCGGTCCCGGTCCAGTCGGGTCTGCTCGGGCTGACCTTCATCCTGCTCGTGGGCGTCATCTACAGTTGCGTGGCACTCCTGGCGCGGAAACTGCTGCAGGCCAGGCCGGGCGCAGCGCGCCAAGTGACGCTGGCCAGCGGGATCATCATGCTGGCCCTGGGCGCCTTGCTGCTCGCCGAGCAGATCGTGCCCGCCCTCAGCGCAGCCATGACGCACGGGTGAGGGCGCGAATCCGCCCTGGGGCTACTTGCGCTGCATGTACCACTCGGTGAAGGACGACGCGCGGCCGTCCGCGGTCAGTTGGATGACCCACAAGTTGTCATAGCTCCGGCTGTTGCCGCGGTACGTCGTCAGGCCCTGCACAAACGCCCGGCCGCCGTCGACCCCCAGCAGCTTCCACTCAAACATCCAGTCATCCGGCTCATCGCGCCCGGCAAGCCAGTGCTCCACGATATCGTCCCGGCCCCGCCACGGTTCAGCTTCCTGGGGGCTGGTCGCATAGATGGCGTCCTCGGTAAACAGCGCCCGGATGTCCTCCGGATCGTTCGTCGTCCACGCTGTGATGTAGTGCTGCATCCAGCGCTCCACCGCATCTCTCATGCCTCGTTTGTACTCCCCGCCCCAGGGGCCCGCAAGAGTAGTGAATACGTGGATTTGGCCGCGATCGGGCGTGGAAACCTGTCAGTCGTCGTCAGCGCGCCCGTATTCGCGGTCCCAGAGTTCGTGCATTTCGGCGTCTTTGCGGATGGCTTTCACGGCCTCCAGCTGTGCAGGTTTGTGGCGCTGCCAGTCCCGGCCGCCAAGGGTTTTGCGGCCCGCCTCGAGGAGGAGCAGGGCGGTGTCCGTCAGCGCGTCGCTGCGGAGGGTGAAGTCAGTCTTCCTGCGCCGCAGGACTTCCTGCAGGGCAGACCGGGATGCGGTGTAGGCGCCGAGCCTGCGCAGCGACCTGGCACGCACCAGCAGCAGGGCCGCGGACAGATCATCCGCGTTCAGCAGGCCCTCGGTCTCTGCCACCACGTCGACGTCGCGTCCCAGCTCGGCCTCCAGCGAACAGCGCGCCAGGGCGAGCGGCAACGACGGCGGCAGGCCGGCCAGCGCCGCCAGCGCCGCCTCCGTCTGGCCGGTCTCGCGCAGGGAATGGGACAGCGCCAGGAACACGGCCTCCTCGGAGAAGAGCACCGGAACCTCAATCCGCTCGGCCACCTCCACCCTGGTGACCACGCCGGCCAGGTATTCGCCGGCGTAGCGGTTGGCGTCCTCGTCGTTCCGCAGTCTCAGGCCGTGCTGCAGGAGTTCGGACGCGCGCAGGTGCCCGCCGTGGGCGTACGCCAGCAGCCCGGCCATGAGATAGCACACCCCTGCCCAGCCGGGGTAGGAGCGGGCCAGGATTATCAGGCGGTCAGGATCGGTGCTGCCGAAGACGGCGGAGTGCACGGCTTTCATCCTCTTGGCCGAGGTCCGGCCCCCCACCTTGCCCAGCCGCGGCACCCCGCCTTCGGCGGCCAGCGTCCCGGGTGCCCGGCCCGCAATGAGTCCGGCCACCGCGCCGCCCACTGTGCCGGCCAGGCCGCGGACGGGCGTCCGGACCACTACCTTGCGGAATGGCGTCAGGTCGCGGGTGTCCGTGTACGGCCTGCGCTGGCCGTCGGGACTTTGGCCGTCAGCAAGCTGGCCAGCGGGCCGGCCGTCGGGAATTTGGGGGGCGGATTCGCCAAGTCCGGCGCTCATTCCCCCATGGTAGTAGGCTCCGGCAGGCCGCTGCTAGGCCGCCGAGGCCACCCAGAGGCCGATCACCCAGGTGCTCGCGGCGAGGCACGCGAGGCCGAATTCCACGATCATGCCCAGGCCCGTGGCTTTCAGCGCGGCCCAGCTCGAGGCCAATGCGGTGCCGAACACACGGGTCCGCTGCAACTCGCTGAGCAGGAGCCCGGCGGCGAAGCCCACAAAGAGCCCCACCACGGGGATGACGAACATGCCGGCCACGCCCAGCACGAGGCCCACCACCACGGAACGGCTCGGGATGCTGTGCTCCTTGAGCTTCCGGCCGGTCAGGACGGTGCTGGCGGCCATGCCGGCCAGAACGAAGAGCATCCCGATCCCGAAGACCACCCAACCGGTGGTCCCGGCGCCGCCCCACAGAGCCCAGGCCAGCAGGCTCGCCCCGATCAGGATGCTGCCGGGAAGAACGGGAATGATCGTCCCGGCAACGCCCACCACGATGGCGAGGCCGCAGAGCACTGTCACGACAATCTCGGGGTTCATCGCACCAGTCTATGGCCGGGCCCGGGGCTGCCGTTGACGGCCCCGGGCCCGGGAATGCCGGCGCCTAACTTCCGGACGGCTCCCCGTACATGACGGAGTAGTGCGAGATGTCCTTGCCCGAGTAGTGCGAGATTGTCACGGACAGCTGGCTGGAATAGAAGTAGTCGATCTGAGCGCCGAGGCCCTGCTTGGCCGAGCCGGCCTTGACGCAGACGGCAATGATCTCCAGACCGTCCGGGGCGGTGATTTCCAGCGACTTGATGCCGTCGGCCACGTCTATTCTGCCGGTGTCCCATTCCGGACAGAGCTGGCCCTCCGGCGGGGCCGCGTTGGCCGGCGCCAACCCCCCGCCCAAGAGAACAAGTCCTGCAATGGCCCCCGCCGCTAGCAACTTCTTCATGTCCTGCTCCTTCTCACGAATCGGAAACGGTCCGGGTGCCGTGAGCTGCTGCTCGTGGCACCGGTGTTTGGGCCGCGGAAAGTCCACAGCCGCGACCCGGAGCTTCCGGATGCCTGGTGTGAAGTGAGACTTCGATTCCCCGCCCAGCCGGCAGACCCCCGTAGCAGGCCCTGGGTCCGCTGCGGCTGGAATGCTGGGCCCAGCTTAGGTCGGCGCGGCGGCCTGCAGCCCGAGTAGTCAATACTCGAGTTTTCCGGATCCCGGACGGAGTCCTAGTGGTGTCCCGCCGAACGACAGCGGCGACGCTCCCCCTCAGGGAAGCGCCGCCGTCGTCGTCCGGTGTCGGATGTTTTCTGACGCGGTCCGGCTACTCGGCGGCCACCGCCGCGGCGACTGCCGCGGAGACAGCCGGGGCCACGCGCGGATCCAGCGGGCTGGGCACGATGTAGTCCGCCGAAAGGTCATCCTCGGCCAGTTCCGCGATGGCCCGGGCCGCGGCGAGCTTCATGGCCGGCGTGATCCGGCGGGCGCCGGCGTCGAGGGCGCCGCGGAAGATGCCGGGGAAGGCCAGGACATTGTTGATCTGGTTCGGGAAGTCGCTGCGTCCGGTGGCGACGACGGCCGCGTACTTGCTCGCGACCTCCGGCAGGACTTCCGGGTCCGGGTTGGACAGGGCGAACACGATCGAGCTGTGGTTCATCAGCTTGAGGTGCTCCTCGTCCAGCTTCGAAGAGGAGACCCCGACGAACACGTCGGCGCCGAGCAGCGCCTCCCCCGGGCCGCCTGTCACGCCACGCGGGTTGCTGCGGGCGGCGAGCTGGGCCTTCTTGCTGGCCGGATCGGCGGCGATGTCCGCGCGGTCCTTGTTGATGGTGCCGCGGGAGTCCAGGAGGACGACGTCGCCGATCCCGGCCGTCAGCAGGATTTCAGCGACCGCGATCCCGGCGGCCCCGGCGCCGGAGACGACCACACGCAGGCTGTCGAGGGTCCGGCCGGTCACCTTGGCGGCGTTGGTCAGGGCGGCGAGGACTACGACGGCGGTGCCGTGCTGGTCATCGTGCATGACCGGGCAGTCCAGCGCCTCGATGAGTTTCTCTTCGAGCTCGAAGCAGCGGGGCGCGGCGATGTCCTCAAGGTTGACGGCGCCGAAACTGGGGCGCAGCCGGACAAGAGTCTCGATGATTTCGTCGACGTCGGTGGTGTTGAGGACCAGCGGGATGGAGTCGAGTTCGCCAAAGGCCTTGAACAGCGCGGACTTGCCCTCCATCACGGGCAGCGAGGCGCTGGCGCCGATGTTGCCCAGCCCCAGCACGGCCGTGCCGTCGCTGACCACCACCACGAGGCGCTGGGCCCACGTGAGCGTCTTGGCGAGCTCCGGGTTGGCGTGGATGGCGCGGCTGACCTGGGCGACACCGGGCGTGTACGCGATGGAGAGGTCGCGCTTGCTGGCAAGCGGGACGGTGCTGGAAATCGACAGCTTGCCGCCCTCGTGGGATGCGAAGATTTCCTCGTCGCTGAGCACGGCTACTGCCTCAGCCGGGGAGGTGGAATCGGCGGGAATGATCGTTTCAGTGGACACGTCGTTGTCTCCTGGGGCTCACCGTGGGCGCACGGCTCATGGAAGCTCAAGCAAGGATGCTCAAGTTGGTCTGGCAGGGGCGGCGGCGACCAGAGGTGGCGGTCGCCGGTGTTTCCCCGAATTGCTGGCGTCAGCCGGCTCCGGTCCAGCAATGGTAAACAGGGCATCGCGCCCGTTACGCCCGCCGGGAGCGTTACCGCCCCGTGGTGAAACGTTTCTCCTCCAGAATATGTGACCCGGATCACACGCGGGAGGGCATATTCCGGGCCGCTGGTCTAGACCAGTTACGCGGCCTGCGGGGCCCGCTGCAGGAGGGAACAGGCCTTCTTCAGGTCCTCCTCCGCTTCGAAGAGGGACAGCCGGCGGCAGCGGACGGCCTGGACCAGGCCCGTAACCGTCAGCAGCAGGACCCGGGCAATGGCCGGGTCGCCGCACGCCGCAGTCACTGCCTTCTCGGCCGTCGCATCAATCTCGCGCAGCAGCCGCGTTGTGTCGTTGTCCTTGACATAGACCGCCCGGTTGAGGGACTGCTCCACGGCGGGCTGCATCAGGCGCATGTGGAAGATCTCCATCACCACTCCCGCGAGGGCCTGGGCCGCGACCTTGCCGGCCGCCGGCGAGCTCCCCGCGAGCAGTTCGCCCAGTTGCTTGCGGTACAGCGCCAGGACCAGCTGGGTGGCCGACGGGAAGTAGCGGTACAGCGTCCCCAGTGGCACGTCCGCCTTGGCCGCCACCTCGGACAGGACCACAGAGTCCAGGCCCTTGCGGGCAAACCCCGCGGCGACATCAAGGATCCGCACGTAACGGAGCCGCTGCCGGGGCAGAGTGGGTGGAGGGGCCATCGGTGGAAGATCTGAGTGAAAATCAGGCATCAGCAGCGTTCCGGGGGTCGTTTTTCTCGGCAGCCGGGCGCGATCCGCCCACCGCGCTGCCGCGGCAATTGCCGTCCACTATACGCCACGAATCCGGGCGCCCGGCGAGTAGACCGGGGCGCCGAAGCCCCCTGCACGGAACGCGGGCGGCTCAGTCCACGCCCTTGATCTTCACCACGAACACGGCCCCCAGAAGCCCAATTACGGCGGCCGCCACGTACAGCGCCACATAGCCGCCCCAGAAGGCAACAAAGGGGTACGCGATCAGCGGGGCGAGCACTTGCGGCAGCGAGTTGGCAACGTTGATGACGCCAAGATCCTTGCCCCGGCTCAGGGCGTTCGGCAGCACCTGGGTGATGAGGGCAAAGTCCACCGCCAGATAGCAGCCGAATCCGATGCCGAGCACGGACGCACCGATCAACGCACCCGGCCAGGTGGGCGCGAACGCAAGAATGAGGGAGGCTGCGGCGATCACGGCGGACGAGATGATGACCAGCGGCTTCCGGCGGCCCAGGCGGTCGCTCAGCCGGCCGCCGACCACACTGGTGATGATCACCATGACCGCATACAGGCCCGTGAGGATCAGGACGCCAAACTCGGGCTCGATGCCCTGGGTTTCGCGGACGCGGACGGCGTCGTTGAGGAAGAACAGCAGGTAGAGGGTGACCATATGGTTGCCGATGTTCACCAGGAGCCGCGTCAGCCAGGCCCAGGCAAAATCCGGATGGCGGGCCGGGGAAATCCAAAAACCCCGCACAAAGCCGCCCAGGCTGAACGGCGGACGGGCTTGCGCAGGCAGCGGAACGTCGTCGTTCTTGAAGTAATAGAGCACGACGCCGGCGAGCAGCGCCACCGCGCAGACAACATACCCCGCGGCGAAGTTTCCGGTGACGGCGGCGGCGATCGCCGCCCCTGCCAGGATTCCCGCTGTCTGGCCCATGGCGGCAAGGCCGCCGACGGTGCCGCGCTGGGGTACCGGCACGCGGTCCGGGATGGCCGCCGTGATGGCCGCGTAGGCGCCGTTGCAGCCGGCCTGGACGAGGCACCAGAGCAGCGTCATGGCGGCAACGCCCGGGGCGCCCGCCAGCGCGATCAGGGCCGCGGCACCCAGGACGGCACCGAAGAGCACCCACGGCACCCGCCGCCCCCGGCGCGCGGTGGTCCGGTCGCTGAAGGCGCCGAAGAGGGGGTTGGCCACCAGGGACACGGCCGCACCCGCACCCGTCACGAGGGCGAGGATGGCTTCCTTGTCCGGTTCACTGAAGGCTGCCGCCTGTTGGCCGAGGAGCACCTGGAGCGGGCCGAAGAATGCCGCGTTGATGCCGACGATGACCAGCACCACCCCTGCCGTCCAGACAGGCCGGACGCGGCGTTCGGGTTCGGCGAGCGCCGGCGCGGTGGTATCGGACATGCTCATGGCTCCCCCTGGAACTGATGATCAGGCATATGTATCAGTGCGCAGCCAGACTACCGGGACTCGGCAGATCTGGGCGCACTGTGCGAGTCTCGGTCATGAAACACGCTGCCAACCACACCATCCGGTTAACACGCAAGGAGTCACTGTGAACGCTTCCGCCCTGAATACTGCAGACCTTTACGACGAGCGCGGCGGGGAGCTGGAATCCGTGTCGGTGCAGTTCCAGTCCCTGGGCGGGCACACGCATTTCAGCGGGCCGGTCCGGACCATTCGCTGCTTTGAGGACAACGCGCTGGTCAAGACCGTGCTGGCCACTCCCGGCCACGGCTCCGTCCTGGTGGTCGACGGCGCCGGTTCCCTCCGCACGGCACTGATGGGGGACATGATCGCGGCGAGCGCCGTCGCGAACGGCTGGGCCGGCGTCGTTATCAACGGTGCCATCCGGGACCGGCTCGCCATCGCGGGGCTGCCGCTCGGGGTCAAGGCACTGGGCAGCAACCCGCGCAAGAGCGCCAAGGACGGCGCCGGGGCAATCGACGTGCCCCTGGAGATCGACGGCGTGGCCATCCGCCCCGGCGTGATGATCTGGTGCGATCCGGACGGGATCCTGGTCGAACGGTAAGGACTTTCTTCTCCCCGAGGTAGTGGCGGGAACAATTCAGCCAGTAACATAGTTACTGAAAGCAACTATCCGCTTAATCCCCCACTTCACCTTGGAGCAGTCATGTCCAAAACCACCTCCGTGCGCGCCGCGGGAGAGGTCCTGACCCACCGTCAGACCATCACCGTCATGGTGGGACTCATGCTTGGCATGTTCCTGTCTTCGCTGGACCAGACAATCGTGTCCACCTCGATCTACACGATCGCCAACGACCTCGACGGCCTCTCCCTGCAGGCCTGGGCCACCACCGCCTACCTCATCACCTCCACGGTGAGCACGCCGCTCTACGGCAAGCTCAGTGACATCTTCGGGCGCCGCCCGCTGTATCTCATCGCCATCGTGATCTTCCTCGCCGGTTCGCTCTATGCCGGCTCGGTCCACTCGATGACCGAACTCGCCATTGCCCGCGGCATCCAGGGCATGGGCGCCGGCGGCCTCCTGGCCCTCGCCCTGACCATCATCGGCGACATCGTGCCGCTCAAGGACCGGGCCAAGTACCAGGGCTACTTCATGTCGGTCTTCGGCATCTCCTCCGTCCTGGGCCCGGTGATCGGCGGCGCCTTCGCGGGCACCGAAACCATCCTCGGGATCGACGGCTGGCGCTGGGTGTTCCTGATCAACATCCCGATCGGCCTCGCGGCCCTCACGGTGGTGTTCATGTACCTGCACCTCCCCGCCAAGCACGTGAAGCAGAAGATCGATTACTGGGGCGCCGCGGCCATCACGCTGGCCATTGTGCCGCTCCTCCTCGTGGCCGAACAGGGCCGCACCTGGGGCTGGAGCTCCGCGAACTCCTACCTCTGCTACGGGCTCGGCGTCGTGGGCATCATCGCGTTCCTGCTGGCCGAACGGCACGCCGCCGACTACGCGCTGATCCCGCTCCGACTGTTCCAGAACATCACCTTCGGCCTGTCGTCGCTGCTGAACTTCATCATCGGCATCGGCATGTTCGGCGCCATCGCGATGCTGCCCATGTACCTGCAGCTGGTCAAGGGCCTGACCCCCACCGAGGCCGGCCTCATGATGATCACCTTCACCGTGGGCATCCTCACCGGCTCCATCACAGCGGGCCGGACCATCTCGGCCTCGGGCACCTACCGGATCTTCCCGATCCTTGGCACCGCTACGCTGACGGTGGCCGCCGTCGTCATGGGCCTCTCCCTCGGCGTGGACACCCCGCTGTGGGTCCCCGGCGCCATCGCCGTGTTCTTCGGCCTGGGACTCGGCTTCTGCATGCAGCCGCTGACGCTGGCCATGCAGGTCTCCGTGCCCTCGAAGGACATGGGCGTGGGCACTTCCTCCGCCGCGTTCTTCCGTTCCATGGGCGGCGCTGTTGGCACTGCCGTGTTCATCTCGATGCTTTTCAGCCTCGCGGCGGACAAGATCGCCACGGGCATGAAGGACGCCGCGCAGAATGCCGACTACCTCAAGGTGCTCAAGGATCCGGCCGTGGCCGCCGACCCGGCCAACGCCCAGCTCTACGACTTCTTCAAGAACGGCGCCAGCAACGACTCGCTGAACGACACCAGCTGGCTGCACACGGCCAACCCGACGCTCACCCGTCCCATCGTCGAGGGCTTCGCGCAGTCGATCGACGCCGTCATGCTCACGGCCGCCGTGCTCACCGGCATCGCCTTCCTGATCACGTTCGCCCTGCCGAACAAGAAGCTCACGGACCCGAAGGCGGTTGCCCGGGAGGGCGCCGTGGCCGCCGCCCACTAGGCGGTCCCGAGGTCTGGAACACGACGACGGCCGGCAGTCTTTCTGGACTGCCGGCCGTCGTCGTCTGTCCTCAGCCGCAGCAGCGGCAAAGTGTATGTTTCGTCTCACTTTCCGGTGGTTGTGACAGGGG
>Ga0207682_10000745_pt1 | contig 15070 bp, 15 predicted proteins | sample KBSM63metaG_FD_184332 | JGI IMG/M metagenome (GOLD analysis project Ga0207682, IMG submission 184332) | Miscanthus rhizosphere microbial communities from Kellogg Biological Station, Michigan, USA - KBS M6-3 metaG (SPAdes) (version 2) | ecosystem: Host-associated > Plants > Roots > Rhizosphere >... | reverse complement strand
CACGGGTGGAACCCCGGCAGGAAGAAGCTCAGCCACGCGCCCGCGATCTTGCGGAACATGGCCGGCCGCACCCAGAGATAAGTCAGCAGCATCCACCAGGCCTTCAGGCCCGTCACTCCATCCTGCCGCATCAGCTCGAGCGATCCGGCGGTGCGGTCGACGAGGAAGTTCCGCGTCACGTACATCATGATTTTCGTCTTGACCTTCCAGCGCTTGAAGCGCGGCCAGTCGCGCGTCGCCCACAGCCAGGTGTCATAGGCGACGCCTTTGTGCTCGATCTCCTCGACCGCATGCCAGCGCCACAGGTCGGCGGTCTCTGCCTCCGCTCCTTCGAGGTGCCTGGGATTGGCGAGCAGCTCGTGCGCCAGGATCGCGGTGAAATGCTCGAGGGCCATGGTCGCCGCGAGGTTCGCGTAAGGTCCACGAGCGCGGGCCACCGCCAGGCGCTTTTCAACCTGCGCCTCGAGGTTCGCGAGATCGTAGCCGGCGTCTGCGGCGCGTTTGTTGAACGCGTCATGCTCGCGGCTGTGGATCGCTTCCTGCGTCGTGAAGCCCTTGATCTCCTCGGCAAGCTTGGGCGGCGCCCCCTCGCGGAACTTGCGCACGCTTTCGACGAAATAGGCCTCGCCGATGGGGAAGGTCGCCGACAACGCATTGTAAATAGCAGTCGCTTCGACGCGCCCGCCGTGCCACAGTCGGGGGGTGGCCGCATCGCGGCCGAAGCGGCGGTCGCGCGGCGTGATGCTGAGGTCGGTCGGAGTCGGCAAGGTCGTTGCGGTCATGGGAGCGGCTTTATCACTTACTTACAACTGTGTCAATAAGACGTACGCGCCTGTCCCCCGAAGAAAGCCGGTCCGCCGCCCTCGCCGCGGCGCGTGAGCTGCTGCTCGACCAGGGACCACAGGCCGTCACGCTCAAGGCTGTCGCCGCAAAGATTGGCCGCACCCATGCCAATCTTCTGCACCACTTCGGATCCGCGGCCGGGCTTCAGGGCGCGCTTGCGAGGTCGATCGCCGATTCGGTCAACGACCGAATTGCCGAGGCGGTCGAGCGCGCCCGCGCCGGGGAGACCGACGCGCGCGTGATCGTCGACCAATGTTTCGACGCCTTCGGCAAGGAAGGCGCCGGCGCGCTCGCCGCCTGGATGATCCTGTCCGGCAATCGCGACGCGCTCGATCCGGTGCTCGACGCGATCCACCAGCTCGTCGATCATCTGCGCGCGGGCCACGAGGATCGACCGGTCCGCGAGACGACGCTCTGGCTGGTGCTGCTCGCCATGGGCGATTCGCTGCTCGGCGCGGAAATGGCGAAGGCGCTCGGCCTCGACCCCGGCCAGGCGCGCGAAGTCGCCCGCCGGCAATTGCTCGCCACGACTGCCTTGGGAGAAGGAGGAACGCCATGATCAGCGGCGCCCATGTGATGATCTTTACGCAAGACGAGGCGGCCGACCGCGCCTTCCTTCGCGACGTACTCGAAGTGCCCTGCATCGATTCCGGCGGCGGCTGGCTGATCTTCAAGCTGCCGCCGGCCGAAATAGGCGTCCATTCGGGCGACAACGGCTTCCACCAGATCTACTTCATCTGCGACGACGCCGACGAATTCGTCGCGAACATGCAGGCGAAGGGCGTCGAGACCCTGCCGATCAGCCAGGAGGATTGGGGCCGGAGCACCGGCGTCAAGCTGCCCGGCGGCGGCACGCTCGGCATCTACCAGGCCCAGCACGCCCGGCCCTGACGGGTTTCGCTTCGGCCCGCCCTGCCCTACAGGGCCGGCCATGCATTTCCTCGACCAGGCCAAGATCTTCATCCGCTCGGGCACGGGCGGGCCGGGCGCGGTCAGCTTCCGGCGCGAGAAGTATATCGAATATGGCGGGCCGGACGGCGGCGACGGCGGCAAGGGCGGCGACATCGTCTTCGAAGCGGTCGAGGGCCTGAACACCCTGATCGACTTCCGCTACACCCAGCATTTCAGGGCGCCGCGCGGCAAGGGCGGCTCCGGCCAGAACCGCACCGGCGGCGGCGGCGGCGATCTCGTCATCAAGGTGCCGGCGGGCACCCAGATCCTCGACGACGACAAGGAGCATGTCCTCGCCGACCTGACCGAGGTGGGCCAGCGCATCGTCCTGCTGAAGGGCGGCGAGGGCGGCCGCGGCAATGCCAGCTACAAGACCTCGACCAACCGCGCCCCGCGCCAGCACGGCACCGGCTGGCCGGGCGAGGAGATGTGGGTCTGGCTCCGCCTCAAGCTGATCGCGGACGCCGGCCTGCTCGGCCTGCCCAATGCCGGCAAGTCGACCTTTTTGAACGCCGTCTCCAACGCCAAGGCCAAGGTCGGCGACTATCCGTTCACCACCCTGCACCCGAAGCTCGGCGTCGTCCGCCACAAGGGCGTCGACTTCGTCCTCGCCGACATCCCCGGCCTGATCGAGGGCGCCGCCGAGGGCGCGGGCATCGGCGACCGCTTCCTCGGCCATGTCGAGCGCACCCGCGTCCTCCTCCACTTGGTCGATGCCAACCATGAGGACGTCGCCGAAGCGTGGCGAACCGTCCGCGACGAGCTCGAGGCCTATGGCGCCGGCCTCGCCGACAAACCCGAGGTGATCGCGCTGACCAAGCTCGACACGGTCGGCGCCGAGCTCGCCGAAGCGCTCGCGGGCGAGCTTGCCGCGGCCTCGGGCGCGCGGGTCATTCCCGTTTCCGGGATCACCGGCGAAGGCGTCGAGACGGTGCTTGACGCCTTGATCGAGCGGATCGGCAAGCTCGCTCAAGCGCCGGCGGAAGGCGAGCCCGGCTGGTCGCCTCTATGAGCCGCGGCCAAGTCCTGGCGATCACCGGCGGCACCGGCTTCGTCGGCTCCCATCTGATCGCGCTTGCCCGCGAGGCGGGCTGCGAGCTTCGCGCCCTCACCCGCGGCTGGCGCCCGCCCGAGGAGGGCATCGCCTGGATCGAGGGCGGACTCGACAAGCCCGAAAGCCTCGAAGCGCTCTGCCGGGGAGCGGACGCGATCGTCCACATCGCCGGTCTGATCAATGCAGCCAGCCGCGCCGGCTTCGAGGCGGTCAATGTCGGCGGCACCGCCGACATGATCGACGCCGCGCGCAAGGCGGGGGTGCGTCGCTTCGTCCACATCTCCTCGCTGGCCGCGCGCGAGCCCGAGCTTTCCGATTACGGCTGGTCGAAGGCGCGGTCGGAGCGCGTGGTCGCCGCCGCCCCGCTCGACTGGACGATCATCCGCCCGCCCGCCGTCTACGGCCCCGGCGACCGCGAGACCTTCGAATTGTTCAAAATGGCCCGCCGCGGCCTGGTCGCGCTGCCGCCCAAGGGCCGCTTCTCCGTCCTTCACGTCGACGACCTCGCCCGGCTGATCCTCGCCGTGCTCGACGCGCCCGACACCTATGGCGAGGTCTACGAGCCCGACGACGGCGCCGAGAATGGCTGGAGCCACCGCCACTTCGCCCGCACCCTCGGCCGGGTCTTCGGCAAGCGTGCCGCCACCGTCGCCATGCCCAAGGCGGTGGTGAAGGGCGCCGCCCGGGTCGACAAATTGGTCCGCCGCGGCAAGGCCAAGCTCACCCCCGACCGCGCCCGCTATTATTGCCATCCCGACTGGGTGGTTACTGCCCAGGCCCGCCCGCCCGAAACCCTCTGGCGGCCGAGCGTGCGCACGCCGACGGGCCTCAAGGCGACCGCCGAATGGTACCAGGCACAGGGCTGGATCAAGTGAGGAAGTGCTGGATCACATAGGCCGTGAAGCTTGCCACCAGCCCGATCACGAAGATTTGATAGGCGTAGGCGAGCAGCCGGTATTTCTTCGTTTGAAGCACCGTGCCGGCTTGATAGATGTCCCGCGCCATCGTCCGGTAGATGCCGTCCTCGGTCCGCACCCGGGCCGTGATCTCGTCGATGAATTCCTCCTCGCTCATCTGGGTGAACACGCCGAAGAACAGGATGTTGCTCTCCCCGGTCCGCTTCGGACGGCTCACCTTGGGGATCACCGCCAGCACGGTGCAGATCGCCGAGAAGAACGCCGCGCCGCCGAGGATCAGCAAGGGCAGCGGCGCCCCGCCTTCGGCCCGCGCCTGGCCGATGGTGATGGTGAAGATGACGAAGGTCGCGCCCATCAGGATGCTCGCCTTGCTGTCGGCCATGGCGGACAGCTGCAGCTGGGCGAGCTGGGTGGTGCGCATCAGGTGCGCGGCGTTGACCGGATAGGTCGGCGGTTCGGGTGCCTTGTCGTCAGCCACGTGTCACTCCTTGTCGCAGCCCCACATGCCCGCCGCCGCGCGCCTTGCCAAGCGGCTGCCCCCTTCCCGCCCTATTTCCTTGGCACGGTGGGCCCTGAACCCTAAAGGGCAGCCATGACCGACCGGGACGAGACCTTCGACAAGGTCGCCAAATTGATCGCGCCGTTCAACAAGAAGGGCGTCGCTCTGGCGGAGACCACCACCTTCGCCGGCGATCTCGAATGGGATTCGCTGGTGGTGATGGATTTCGTCGCCTCGGTCGAGGACGAGTTCGACATCCTGATCACCATGAACATGCAGGCCGAGATCGAGACGGTCGGCCAGCTGGTCGACGCGGTCGAAACCCTGCGGACCGAGGGCTGAGCGAGGGGAGGCGCGCCGATGACCGAATCCGCCGCCAACGCCATGAACCCGGCCGGCGAGGCGCCGCTCGCCCCGTCGGGCCGCGACCTCTTCTCCAAGTTCGACGCGCTGATCGCCGAGCGCGACGCCTTGCTCGCCACCGGCGTGCGCAACCCGTTCGGCCTGGTCATGGAAAAGGTGCTCTCCCCCACCCGCGCGATCTGCAACGGCAAGGAGACGATCCTCCTCGGCACGTACAATTATATGGGGATGACCTTCGATCCGGACGTCATCGCCGCCGGCAAGCAGGCGCTCGACGAGTTCGGCTCGGGCACCACGGGCAGCCGGGTGCTCAACGGCACCTATCAGGGCCACAAGGAGGTCGAGGCGGCGCTTCGCGACTTCTACGCCATGGACCATGCCATGGTCTTCTCGACCGGCTACCAGGCCAATCTCGGCGTGATCGCGACCCTGGCCGGCAGAGACGATTATATCGTCCTCGACATCGACAGCCACGCCTCCATCTACGACGGCTGCGCGATGGGCGACGCCCAGATCGTGCCCTTCCGCCACAACGACGTCTCCGCGCTCGAGAAGCGCCTTGCCCGGATTCCCGCGGAAGCGGGCAAGCTCGTCGTGCTCGAGGGCGTCTATTCGATGCTCGGCGACGTCGCGCCGCTGAAGGAGATGATTGCCGTCGCCAAGGCCGCCGGCGCGATGGTGCTGGTGGACGAGGCCCATTCGATGGGTTTCATCGGCCCCAACGGCCGCGGCGTCGCCGAGGAGCAGGGCGTGCTCGACGACGTCGATTTCGTGATCGGCACCTTCTCGAAGAGCGTCGGCACGGTCGGCGGCTTCTGCGTCTCCAACCATCCCAAGTTCGAGATATTGCGCCTGGTCTGCCGCCCCTACGTGTTCACCGCCTCGCTGCCGCCGAGCGTGGTCGCCACCGCCGCCACCTCGATCCGCAAGCTGATGCACGGCAACAACAAGCGCGCGCACCTCTGGGAGAATTCGAAGCGCCTCCATGCCGGGCTCAAGGCGCTCGGTTTCCGGCTCGGCACGGAGGAACCGCAATCGGCGATCATCGCGGTGATCATGCCCGATCTCGAAAAGGGCGCCGCGATGTGGGAGGCGCTTCTCGCCGAAGGCCTCTACGTCAACCTCGCCCGCCCGCCGGCGACCCCCGCCGGCATGACGCTGCTGCGCTGCTCGCTCTGCGCAGAGCATAGCGACGATGAAGTTGGACAAATCCTGACCATGTTCGAGAATGCGGGCCGGGCCACCGGGGTGATCAGCTGACCGCGAGCCCGCTAACGTCATTCCAGCGAAAGCTGGAATCTCCCTTCTACTCTCCAAGGTTCCGCAAGGCACTGAGATTCCAGCTTTCGCTGGAATGACGGCCAGTTGCCGGCTGAATGCGCCGGATTCACGGTAAACTGCGGCGAAACGCCCTTCCCGGCGCATCGGACGAGTCGTTCCCGCTTCCCAAGCCCCGCGCCGATGCCGTAATCTTACGCGATGGCGGAGGTGGGGTTGGAGCCGGCGGTAGAGGAAAGCGCGCCCTCGACGGGGCGGGCGCTGTGGATCAGCGTCGGCGCCGTACTCGCGACTTTGGCGCTGGTCGCCCTCATCTTCATGATCACCTTCTCGAACCGCGCCCGCGACGATGCGCTGGGCTGGGAGCGGCGCACCTATGAGGTGATGCTGCTCTCGCGCAACATCGACGCCGCCATCGCCCGCTCGGAGGCCGCGCTCGGCCGCTACGTGCTCGATGAGAACGACGTCACCGGGACCCAATATGTCAACGAATGGCGCTCGGCCGCCTGGCAGGTCGGCCAGCTCCAGCGCCAGGTCCGCGACGATCCCGAGCAGACCCGGCGCACGACCGAGCTTCGGGCCCTGCTGCAGCGGCGCGGCGCCGAGCTCGCCCCCGCCGCCACCGCCGCCCAGCGCGGCGAGGGCTCGGGCGGCCTCAACATCCTCTACGCGGCCAGCAAGTCGCGCACCCTGCCGGCCTTGCGCGGCAAGCTCGAGGAGATCGCCGGGGCGGAGCGCGCCAACCTGACCCGCCGGATGGAGGAGACGCAGGGCTTCGTCGCCCGGGCCGACGCCTACACCGAATGGCTGGGCTGGCTGGCCATCCTGATCGGCCTCGGCGCCATGGGGCTCGCCATCCTCGCCTACCGCTCGTTCGTCGAAGGCGTGCAGGCGCGGCGTGATGCCGAGGCGCAGGCGCTCCGCGCGCTCGACCTCGAACAGGCGGTGCGCGCGCGCACCTCGCAGCTCTCCGACGCCAATGCCCGCCTGAAGGCCGAGGCGGCCGAGCGCGCCGCCGCCGAGGCGCAGCTCCGCCAGGTCCAGAAGCTGGAGGCGGTCGGCCAGCTCACCGGCGGCATCGCGCACGATTTCAACAACATGCTCGCGGTCGTGGTCGGCGGCCTCGATCTCGCCCGAAGGAAGCTGCACGGCTCGCGCCGCGAGGTCGAGTTCCACCTCGACAATGCGATGGAGGGCGCCACCCGCGCCGCCGCGCTCACCCGCCGGCTGCTCGCCTTCGCCCGCGCCGAGCCCTTGCTGCCCGAGGCGGTCGCGCCGGCCGAATTGGTCGAGAACATGCTGGAGCTGATCGACCGCGCGATCGGCGAGCGGATCACAATCCTCACCCGCTTCGCCGATCCGCTCTGGCACGTCTGGGCCGACCCGACCCAGCTCGAGAACGCGGTGCTGAACCTCGCCGTCAACGCCCGCGACGCGATGGACGGCAGCGGCGACCTCAACATCCAGGTCGACAACGTCACCCTGGACGAGGCCGAGGTCGAGAACCTCCCGGCCGGCGACTATGTCCGGATCCGGGTCGCCGACAGCGGCCGCGGCATCGCCCCCGAGCATCTCGACCGGGTGTTCGAGCCCTTCTTCACCACCAAGGAGGTCGGCAAGGGCACCGGCCTCGGCCTTTCGCAGATTTTCGGCTTCGCCCGCCAGTCCGGCGGCGAGGTCGCGATCGCCTCGGCGCTCGGCCAGGGCACCACCGTCTCGCTCTATCTGCCGCGCTCCGCCGCCGCCGCCGAGCAGGCGGCCGAGCGGCCGCCGACCGTGGCCCGCCGCCACGCCGTCCCGGCGCCACGCAGCGGCAAGGGGCTCGGCATCCTCGTCGTCGAGGACGATCCCCGGGTCAGCCGTTCGACCGCAGCCGCGCTCGAGGAACTGGGCTACCGGCCGATCCCCTGCGCCGGCGGCCGCGAGGCGCTCGATCTGCTCGCCTCCGATTCCGGCATCGGGCTCGTCCTCACCGACGTGATGATGCCGGAAATGACGGGCACCGAGCTCGCCCAGCAGGTCAAAAGACTCTATCCCGAGATGCGCATCCTGTTCGTCACCGGCTATGTCGGCGAGGCAGGCGACGCCGGGGATCTGGCGGGCCAGGAGGTGCTTCGCAAGCCGTTCACGGTGAACGCGCTCGCCGATTCGGTCTCGGCCGCGCTCGGCGCTCCGCTCAACGGATCGCGCCCCGACGCCAGAGAAGAGGCAGCAGAGTAAGCGCGCCCAGGATCGGCCAGCGCCGCTGCCAGGGCTTCACCTCGATCTTCGTCCCGGCATGGCGGTTGATCTTCCAGGCGAGATAATCGGCGCCGCCGGCGAAGGTGGTCGTCGCCTTGGCCAGCCGAATAAGGCTCAGCGCCTTGCCGCGCCGCCCGAACCGCCGCCAGGCCCGGCCTGCGTCCGCCACCGGCGCCGCCAGCGGCAGCGCCGCCGCGCGGAACCGGCGGTAGCGCTCGACGTCGGTGTCGACGATCGATTCCGACCGCCCCCGGCGCTCGGCGCGAAGCTCGCTGGCATAAGTGAGCGCGAACCCGCGCCGCCATACGTCGAGCTCGTCCGCCCCCGCCTCCGCCATCGGCAGCGCATAGGAGAAAAGCGTCGGCGCCGCCCGCGCCACCGCCGCGACCGCCCGCGCCCGCGCCGCCTCGTCGCTGACCCAGGCCAGCCGCGACGGCTGCGCGAACCGCGCCCAGACCGACACGTCCCTCGCCTCCGGCCCGTTCAGCCGGGCGAAGTCCGCCTCGCTCAGCACCGCATATTTGGCCGCCAGCCCTTGATGTTCGAATGGAAAGACGTTGGGCGGGATCAAAGTGTTCGCCACCGTCAGCCACTTGCTCCGATAGGCGTCGCGATAATCGGAGACGATCAGGTAGAAATCGAGCATCAGCCCGTCGAGCTCAGCCTGCCTGAGGCACGACCCGTAAAATAGCACCGCCCGCGCCGATCCCGGAAACTCGGCCGCGATCGCCGCCGCCATCGCCACGACGCGCGGATCGGCGGGCTCCGCCAGCTCGGCGGCGACGAGGGCGCGAAGGTCGCTCACCGGCGCCGCGCCAGCCGGATGGCGAGAATTGCCAGCCCGAATCCCGCGCTCATCGCGCCGGCGACGAGACACAGCCGGCCGAGCCAGGCCGCATCGGCGACGGCGCCGCGCCACAGGAGCAGCACGCCCGCGCCGACGAACGACCAGCCGAATCCGGCGGGGAAGCCGATCAGCATCGCGCCGAGCGCGCGCCGGTAGGGGCGCCGGGGCAGCGTCGCCGGCCGCCCCGCGATCGCACGATGGAAGGCGCCGCGGTCGCCGTCGAAGGCGGGGGACAGATAGGCCTCGCGCTCGGCGGTGCTCACCGCGATCCCGCGCGCCCAATGATGGCGATAGAAAGCGAAGCCCTCGCCATGCGGCTCGAAGCTGGTGTCGAGGAACGCCCGCTCCTCGCCGCGCGTATAGCTGAAGGCGGCCATCGCCCGCGACCCTATCCCCCGCCGCCGCGATGGCAAGGCCGGTCGAGAAGGGGGACTGGCTCGCTTTTGGCGGGGGGCTCCCATCGAGCGGAGGCCGGCCGCCACGGCGCCGGTCCAGCGGCTGGCGGCGTAGCGCCGTTCTTCGCATATGATTCGGCATCCCCCGAATGCCTCGCCATGGACCGTGAACCGGGCGTGGCGGACGGGGCGCATATCGGACGGACCGGGATCAGGGCCAACCTCACCCGGCCCTAACCGCAGGAGCGGCTGGCCGCCGATTAGCCGAAACGGGCTTCCGCCGGCAGATAGGAATAATACGGGGCCAACGCGGAACGAAGGATCGGTTCGATCCGTCTAATTCACACCGCCAGCCGAAGGAAAGGCACCGGCGCGGTTGGCCGCAGCACGATCGGGCGGCCGGTATCGGCCTCGAACGTTTCGCCGTCGAGGATCACGTTGGAATTGCGGCCCTCGATCCGGATCTCGTCGCCGCGCCCGAAATGGACGCCGCGAATCCGGCTGAGCCCGAGCCGGCCGCGGACCGCCGCGAACAGGGCGCCGAGGATCGAGAAGAAGTTGCGCTCGATCACCAGCAGCCGCATCGCGCCCGGCCGCGCCCCGGGGGCCGCCATCCGGCTGTTGAGCAGCAGCCGCTCCAGCGTCGTCACCATCAGGAAGGCGAACTTGCCCTGCATCTCGCCGCCCTTGACGATGCTGATCTTGAGCGGCGCCCATTTCGCCGGCAGCAGCCGCGAGTTGCGTCCGACCACGACCGAGACCAGCCCGAGCAGGAAGGTGAGCGAATGCGCCAGCCAATTGGGCAGGCCGAGCGGATAGATTTTGTGCCGGCAGTAGAGGATCGTGTCGGCGAGCCCCGCCCCGCCGAGGAACATGCCGAGCACCGCCCGGGCGCCGTTGCCGTCGCTGAGCGCGATCAGCTCGCGCGAGACGATGTGCGGCACCATGTCGGTGCGGACCAGGTCGAGCACCCGCTCCAGCGCCGCGATCGGGTCGCCGTCGGCGCCGAGATCGTGGGCGATGAGATTGGTCTTGCCGTTGGGCAGCACCGCCACCGGCGGCGGGCTGTCGCCGAAATGGCCGCCGTGGTGAAGCGCGGTCAGCGTCGCCTGCACGGTGCCGTCGCCGCCGTTGATCACCAGCACGTCGGGCCTGACCCGGGCGATCAGCTTCAGCGCCTGGTCGATCTGGCCGACATTCTCGACCTCGTAGTGGAAAATGTCCTTGTGGGCCGCGCAGAAGCTCCGCACCCGCGGCAGGAGCGCCCGGTTGCCGGTCGATTGCGGGTTGGAGAGGAGCGCGACCGAGGCCATCAGGCGACCGGCCGGATCGACAGGCCGAAGCGGTAGTTCAGCACCACCCGGACCCTGGTGACGCCGCGGCCGGCGTCGATCGCCACCCGATCGTAGCTCGGCCTGAGGTTGGTCAGCGAGATGCGCGGGTTGCGCGAGAAACCGCCGCCGTCGCTCCAGCCGGAACGGCCGTTGCCGTCCTGATCGTGGCGGACCGCGACCGCGTAGCGGCCCGGCCCCGGCACGCGGATGCAGACGCTCATGATGCCGCCGCGGGTGACCGGCACGTCGATCTTGCGCAGCGTCTGGCCGCGCCGGAGGAACTTGCTCGGATCGCTGCCGTAGAGTGCGACGCGGATGTTGCCGGTGCGCTCGCGGAAGCCCTCGACATTGACCAGGATGCCGCTGCCGCCCGGCCGGCAGGCGGCCGCGTCGGGACCGAGCTGCGCCGCCGCCGGCGTCGCCGCCAGGGCGAAAGCGAGCGCCGCTCCCGAAGCCAGAACTTTGAACATGACCTTGCTCCAAACGTGGTCGACCGCCTCGCAGACGCGCAGGCGGCCCATTAAGGCCCCCATCGAGGCCCCAATGCCCGCCGCATGCGGCCAAAATATGGTCAAGTCGGGTCGAAAGGACGGATTTGCGCTCATTCCGTGCGTCACAACGTCCTGATCCGCGGCGTGCGCAGCCGCTGCGGCAGCAGCTCGGTCATCGCCCAGACCATGGCGTCGGCCCGGTCCGGGCTGGTCCCCGGCCCCTCGTAGCCGCCGCCGGTCACCATCCCCGCCAGCTCGTCCTCCAGCGCCGGGAAGCGGCCGGCGAACCTGGCTTCGCCAGTCTCGAACAGGGCGGCCACGGGCTCGGCCCGGGCCACCTTGCCGCGGCTGGCGTGGACGGGCCTCAGCGGCAGCGCCGGCGCCACCGCCTTGAGCACCTCCGCCACCATGTCGCCGCCGTGATTGGCCTCGGCCACCACCCGGTCCGCACCCCATCGCTCCGCCGCGCCCGCCACCGCCCGCGCCCAGCCGTTCGGCGAAAGCCCGCTCTCGCTGGCATCCTCCAGCACATAGCGGATTCCGTCGGCCCCCTCCCCGCAGACCGAAATCCCGCACGTCCCCGCCGCCGAACCCGGCGGATCCACCCCGACCACGATCCGCCGAAGTCGCTCCCCGGCGTCGGCCGGGGTCCAGGCCCCGCTTCGTCCCTTCTCGATCATCCACCGCGGCCACAAGGTCCCCTCGATGTCCTCGATCAGCTCGCCTTCCAACTCCTGCCGGCCGAGTCGGGTCCCGCCATAAGCCGCGGCCATCGCCGCCAGCGCCTCCTCGGCGAGGTTCAGATTGTCGCTGCTCCGCCCGCGCGTCTCGATCATGTCGGGAAGCGCTCTGATCCGCTTCAGCAAGGGCACCGCCCGGGGCGTCGTCGTCACCATGACCCGCGGCCGCTCGCCCCGCCGCAGCCCGAGCATGAGATTGTCCCAGGTCGCCTCGCCGTGGTTCCATTTGGCGAGCTCGTCGCACCAGGCATAATCGTGCTCGGGCCCGCGCAAGGCCTCCGGCCGCTCCGCCGAATAGGCATGGGCCTCGGCGCCGCAGCCGAAGCGGAGCACGCGCTCGCCCGCCAGCCAGACCGCTTTCTCGCCCGTGCCGGCGGTGGCGATGAGCCCGCTCGGCCCCTTCACCATCACCCGCGCCACCTCGCCGAGATTGCCGCCGACCAGGGCGATGCGCGCGTCGGGCTTCTCCCGCGTCCGCGCCCACACCCATTCCGCCCCGGCCCTGGTCTTGCCGAAGCCGCGTCCGGTGAGGCTCAGCCACACCCGCCAGTCGCCCGTGGGTTCGCGCTGGCCGCGATGCGCCTGCCACCACCAGCCCTCGATGATCGTCCGCAAGGCGGGCGGCGGCAATTCCCTCAGCGCCTTGCGCCTCGTCTCGGACGGCAGCGTCAGCAGGAAGCGCAGCATCGCCCAGGCTTCCTTCTTAGTCATCGGGCGCCTCCTCGCCGCGCTCGATCCTCAGGCCGAACACCTTGAGCCTCTTCTCCAGGGCCTCGAAGGCGTCCTCGAAGCTCCATTTGGTGAGCGGCGGCCCTGCCTTCCCGCCCGCGCGCCGGTTCCCCGCCCCGCTCTTGTGCTCGCGAAGCAGCCGCAGCACCCGTTCGAACTCGGCGGCCGCGTCCGGATCGCCGTGCGCCGCCTCCTTGCCGAGCCTGACGCGGATCGCCTCCAGCGCCTTGATCCGCATCGCCACCGCCTCGGCCTCGAGCCGGGCATAGCCCTGCGCCAGCGCCTCGTCCCACGCGGTGGCGAAGGCGGGATCGCGGCGGCGATGGTCGTAGACCGTGCAGACCGCCACCCCGGCCGCCTCCGCCGCGGCGCCGGCGTCGCAGGTCGCCGCGAAATGTTCGAGGAAGATCTCCTTGCGTTCGAGGGTGAAGCGGTGCCGCCGGCCCCGCCGCTTCTGCCACGCGCGCCCCGGCGCCGGCGCGATCAGCACTGGCCGGTCGCTCTCCTTCACCGCCGCGTCCCAGCTTTGCCGGAACAGGGGGTTGTTCTTCCGGCATCGGTACAAGGCGTTCTTGGAAAAGCCGGCGAGCGCCGCCGCCTCCCGCACCAGCGCCCCGTTGGCCAACGCACTCACCACCACCGCCTGATCGGCCGGCCCGAACAGCTTCATCCCCCGCTCGCACGGCCCCGCCGCCGCGCCTCCACGCTTCGTCATCCCGATCTCCTCCGCACGCAAAAAAAGCCGCGGCGGCGAATGCCGGCACGGCCACTTATTCCCTCTCCCCGGCGGGGAGAGGGTTAGGGTGAGGGGGCACGGCGCACGCGGAAACCCGCCGCCGTCACCACCCCAAAACCCGCAAAATAATTATTTTCAAACGCCCGATTCGGCGCCCTTCCGCGCCCCGGCCGCAGAGAGAAAAATCCCCCTCCCCCCGCGCGACTCGCACCTATCGAGCCTGACCAGAATGTACCGACTCAGCGTCACGCTGTCAAGAACAAAATGCGGGTGAAACGAGGTAGAAATGGGAACATTCTAGCCGTATTCCAAATTGGCATATTGCGCCCGATTCAAACTGTGTGGGTGTCATTGAGGCAGGCACCATACCGCTGAGCATTTTCGCGCTTGCCAAGTTGGTTAATGCCTGTGCGGGACGCTGCCAGTGATATCATTTGGGCAAAGCGCCGGGATCCGGGAAAGCCGTGAGGAATGCGTGGGCGTATTGCCAACCACCCCCTATCACGACAATGTCTGGCTTATAGTTGGCTCGTCCAATGAATAACGGATGCGAAGCAAGAGTTCGAGTTCGTCAAATGAAAAATAATGCACGGTAGGGTGACGCTCCTCTTCATAGGGGCCTGGAAGCTCCCCGTCCCAAATGACCGGAATGGCGTCTTCCGGTATAGGGCAGGCTTTTTTCACCGCTTCGGCATAGTGGAACATTTCGGCGATTCTGTCCGCCTCGAAGTCGATGATGGTTCGCATGAGCCGATTCATGCATTGCATATATTCTTCGACCAGGGGCATAAGTTGATATCGTTCCTCGGCCCTAGCTTGTAATTCTCGGCGCACCGAACCCTGTAACTTCTTCTCGGACAGCAGATCATCCCGCCTCAATTCCAGCTTAACAATGCATTTCATTGCGCCGGTGTCGTCCCGCTTTGCGTTCATCGGGATGAGGGAGATCGGCGAATCACGATGCTGAGCATAGTTTCTCAAATTGTAGAGCAGCCTGTATGCAAATGATTGGTCGAAACATTCGCTGGTGACCTTGCTAAGCGACTGATATTGAAACGACGCTTTGCCGTGGCGCTCGCTTAATCGGGTAAGGGCCCGATCCCGGAACGCGCTGGCCGCTCCAAGGAAGTTGGACAGGGCCCGCTGAGCTGAGGAATAATCTCGAATAAGGTGCAAGCCGCCAAAACCGAATTGGTTTGGCATTGAATGCATTCGTCCCTCGATAGCCGCCTCGACGCCGGAAAGCTGCTCGTAGTCGGTCTTCAGGGAGAGATAGTCGACTACGGTAGGGCGCAGATCAGGCGCCACTTGCACGATCCTATTATATTCCTCCCAGAGATCGTCGCCGAATGGTCTGGACTGGAATCCTACATCCACCGAGCCGTCATCCTTCGGTAACATCCAACCAAAGTGGCGGCCATTTCGCGGCATCTCTTTGAGCTTGTTTGGCATCGGGTTCCCTGCAAGCCGCGGTTAGGGGTTCTTGAGCGGCACCTCATATGATGGTGCAAACTAGGATAGGCCTATCGCGCCCGCCAGAGGCTTCACTAAAAAGTAGGCCGCGATCTCGCCGGGAGCCCAGGATAATGGGGGGCGGGCAGTATGCCGTTGTCGTGATGGATCAACGTTGAAGCAGCAGCACTCGATAGGTT
>Ga0207682_10000739_pt1 | contig 15144 bp, 14 predicted proteins | sample KBSM63metaG_FD_184332 | JGI IMG/M metagenome (GOLD analysis project Ga0207682, IMG submission 184332) | Miscanthus rhizosphere microbial communities from Kellogg Biological Station, Michigan, USA - KBS M6-3 metaG (SPAdes) (version 2) | ecosystem: Host-associated > Plants > Roots > Rhizosphere >... | reverse complement strand
GATGACGACGATCTACGTGGGCAATCTGCCCTTCTCCGCGACCGAGCAAGACATCAAGGTGCTCTTCGAGCGCCATGGCAAGGTCGATTCCGTAAAGCTCATCAACGACCGCGAAACGGGCAAGCCGCGTGGCTTCGGTTTCGTTGAGATGGGGTCCGGCGAAGCACAAGCCGCGATCCAGGGTCTCAACGGATACCAGATGAACGGCCGTCCGCTGCGCGTCAACGAGGCGCAGGAACGACCGCCGCGCCCGCGCCAGGGTGGTGGCGGTCCGTTCCGAAGATAAGAATGGGGTCAGGCACCGTTTCCGTGAAACGGTGCCGGAGTCGCTTCAGATAGTTAGGGCCGGTGCGGCTCCGGAAGCGTTTTCAGTGTGAAAAAGGGGACAGATCTATATTCCGCTGCGGAAAACAGATCTGTCCCCTTTTTCACCACATCTGCTTGAGGCGCGACGCCACGTCGATCGTGCCCGACGCCGCCGGCGTGTCTTCGATCTTCACTTCCACATTGGAACCCTGGAAGGTCTGTTCGTCGAAGCACTTGATGACTTTCTCGGTGAGGAATCGGCTGCGGCCGCCGTACACGTGCCCGTCGGAAGTCTTCGGCTGACTCGTGATCTGGAAGCGCAGCGGGATGACGCAGGTGAGCTCGTTGCGGGCGCGTGTCATCGCGACGTACAGCAACCTGCGTTCCTCTTCGATGAGCTCGGCTTTGCCGGTGGCGAACTCGTTCGGAAAACTGCCGTCGACGACGTTGAGCACGTAGACATGGTCCCACTCCATGCCCTTGGCCGAGTGAACCGTGGAGAGCACGAGGTAGTCCTCGTCGGCCATGGCCTGCCCTGCCAGGTCGCTCGTGGCATGCGGCGGATCCAGCGTGAGCTCGGTGCAGAAACGCTCGCGCGTCTGGTATTGCGATGACAGCAGCTCGAGCTGGTCGAGGTCGCCAATGCGCATGTGTACGTGTTCGTGCAGCCGCTCCATGTGCGGCTTGTACCACTCGCGCGCCAGGTGGATCTGGCCCCGCCATTCGCGATTGGGGTCGCCCAGCATTCCGAACAGCTCGACGAATTTCTTCCACGCCGCGCGCGCCTCGATGGGCGGCTCGAACTTGTCGAACGAGGTCCACAGGTAGTTGGCGGCCACGAAGTGGTCGAGCGCGCGCTTGGCATTCGCAGGGCCCATGCCGGGCATGAGCTGCAACACGCGGAATCCGGCGAGCTGGTTGTGCGGATTGTCTGCCCAGCGCAGCACCGCCAGCAGATCCTTGACGTGCGAGGCTTCGAGAAATTTGAGGCCGCCGTATTTCACGAAAGGAATCTTGCGCTTCGCGAGCTCGATCTCGAGCACGTCACTATGCGTGCCGGTGCGGAACAGCACGGCCTGACGCTTGAGAGGAATTCCGGCCTCGCGAGAGGCGAGCACGCGCGTGCAGATGAATTCGGCCTGCGTCGGCAGGTCGTCGACCGTCACGAGCTTGGGACGCGGCCCCTGGCCACGCATCGACAGCAGGTGCTTGCGGTACTGCCGCGGCGCGTCCGCCATGAGTGCATTGGCCGAATCGAGAATGCTCTGGCTCGAACGGAAGTTTTGCGCGAGTGTCACGACCTCGGCCTTGGGCCGGAAGCGGTCGGGGAAACCCAGGATGTTCTCGACCGCGGCCGCGCGGAACGAGTAGATAGCCTGCGCGTCGTCGCCGACGACCGTGACACCCTGGCCATCAGGCTTGAGCGCGGCGAGGATGTCACCCTGCAGCTTGTTGGTGTCCTGGTATTCGTCGACCAGCACGTGATCGAAATGCGCCGACACCGACTTGGCGATGCGGTCTTCGCTCATCATCGCGTGCCAGTACAACAGGAGATCGTCGAAATCGAGCACTTTGTACTGCGACTTGCGCTCCACGTAGCCGCGCAGGAGTTTGCCGATGTCCTCTTCGAAGTGAGAACACCACGAGTACTGGGTATCGAGTGTTTCCTTGAGGGATTTCTGCGTATTCACGCGGTAGGAATAAATCGCAAGGATGGTGTCCTTGCGTGGAAATCGCTGACCTTTGCCCGAATACCCGAGTTCGGTGCGCACGGTGTCGACCAGGTCGGCCGAGTCGCCGCGGTCGAGCACGGAGAATGCCGGGTCGAGTCCGACGTGCTTGGCGTAGTGGCGCAGCAATCGGTTGCCGATGGAGTGGAATGTGCCCGCCCAGGTGAGCCGCTGCGAAATCGCCGACGCCTTGCCGCCGCCGAGCTTTTCGTCGAAGGCTTCACGCATGATTTCGTTCGCGCGACGCTTCATCTCGATGGACGCGCGCCGCGTGAAAGTGAGCATGAGAATGCGCGCGGGATCGACTCCGCTCATCGTCAGGTGCGCCACGCGATGTGCGAGCGTATTGGTCTTGCCGGTGCCCGCGCCGGCAACGATCAGCAGCGGGCCTGCACGCAACCCCTTCCCGCCGGGAAGTGGTTCACCGTAGGTCACTGCTTTACGCTGCGGAGCGTTCAGACTTCCGAGTTGTTCGGCCGTAGTCATCGATAGGACAATATACGAATGGAGGGTGAAATTAGGCCCAACTCCCTGTGACCCGTGACGGACGTCACGTCCGAATCCGGACGGAATGTGACGCCTTTTTGATATCAATTGCGCCGCGAGCGAATCAGCTGACGCCGCGCGGGGATTATGAGCGCCGGCCGCGAGCGCGTACAAGCATCACTTCGACTGTTGCAGCCGCGAGCGGCACGCGGGCAAGCCTTCGTCAGGCAGGTACACTCACCCGATGCTGTTCGATCGCAAGAAAATCTACGACGGACGTGTCATCCAGGTAAGCGTTGACACAGTGGACCTGCCCAACGGAGTTCGTCTGCCGCTCGAAATCGTGCGCCACCCCGGTGGCGCCGCTGCAGTGGCCATCGACGCTGACAATCGGGTCTGCCTGCTACGCCAGTATCGGCATGCCGCCGGTGGTTACATCTATGAGCTGCCGGCGGGCAAGCTCGAACCCAACGAATCGCCCGAAATCACGGTCCGGCGCGAACTCGCCGAAGAAGCCGCAACCTCGGCGAGCCGATGGGAATCGCTGGGCGCGTTCTTCAGCTCGCCGGGCGTATTCACCGAGGTGATTCACCTGTACCTCGCGACTGATCTTGTGCCGGTCACGGGTGCAGCGGAATTCGACGAAGTTTTCCAGGTCGAGTGGTGGCCACTCGAGGAGGCCGTCGCGAAAGCGTGCAGCGGGGAACTCGCCGACGCAAAAACAATCATCGGAATTCTACGCGCCGCTTCGCGCCGAAAAATTGCGTGAAACGGCTCACAGCACTGAATTCGGGGCGTCCGAAATGGTAGCTATGTCAAACAACGAAAACTTCGCGTCGGTCATACTTGGTCCGTGTCAGATAGCAATACAAAAGACAAAGCGCAGCTCGCCGGCAACCGGCGTCGCGCGTCACAGATCGTGCATGACGATCGGGGTAATGCGCGCGTCGAGTGGATCGATGCGGGCCACGCCGGCGTTCCGCTCGATCGCGAACCACTGTCCATCGAACCGACCCCGGCGCGTGGCGTGCACGCCAAGCTGACGGTCGAACGCAAGGGCGCGGGTGGTTTCGATCCGTACGCGCGCGTCGGCGCGGCGCACATTCCTGCAGCCAAGAAAGCGCCGGTCAAGAAGGACCTGCGCAAACTCGGTGAATGGATCAAGCTCAAACGCGAGCTTGAATCCCGTAAGTCCGAGGATGATGGCGACGTAGAGTGACGCGTCGAACCGACCCGTAGAGCGAGCGGCTTCGCAGCAAGCTCTACGCGTAGCGCTCGATGTGGCGCAGTTTGCGCACGTTCCCCCAGCGATAAAATCTGCGCAGCTCGGCCATGAGGTCACGCGTGACCCCGAATCGCCGGCGCTCGAGCAACTCGCCCACGCGCCGACAGAACCGCGCGCCGTAATTCGAAGCCATGTGGTACAGGCCGACGCGTCCGTCGGCCGCGACCGGATCCACGCGCGCGCGCTCGAACAGCACGCGGTGCAGCTCGTGCGGAAAGCGGCCGGCACCCTGCTGGCGAAGCAGCCAGGCACCCAGCACGTATTTGTCGACTTCAGCTTGCAGCTCGAGTTCGAGCAGTGTTACCGGTTTGTCGTGGCCCGTGTTCCATGCCACGTAGACGAAATGGCTGACGCCTTCGGCGGCGGTGAGATAGTCGGCAATGTTTTCGTGCGTGAGGTCCTCGAATGGATCGTGGCGTGCGAGGCGCTCCAGCACCGTCGCGTCGATGTAAAGCGCCATCGATAGCGTATCGCCCTCTTCGGCCACGAAGAGTTGCTCGTCAGAGTGGCGCACTTCACCGAAGCCTGCGAGATGCGCTCGATTGGTCATGAGGTAATCCCGAACATCCGGCGTCGCCGGCAGATCGTAGATCTCGGCCAGCGCACTCTGCAGCAACGCGAGAGTGGCCTGGCTCATGTTCAGTGCGCCAGCACGCTGCGTGCGGCGGGCGCGGGCTCCAGGCCGAGCTTGCGCAACAACTGGCGCGAGCGTTCGCTGCCGGTTTTTAGCCACAGCTCATACAGTCGCAGGCGATCCTGATCGGAATGTTGATAGGAGCTCTCGCTGATCTCGTTGAGCGCGTCGACCATCGGCTGAAACTTGACGGCGAGTTCGGCAAATACCTGGCGCATCGTGCGCGCGCGCGCCGGTGGGCAGCTCTCGGCGAGCGTCCCGTAAGCCTGCCCGCCCATCGCGATGTGGTAGTCGATGTCGACGAGCTTGCGCGCGAACCCCGCGGAGAAGAACCCCGCGATGAACAGCGAAACGTCGCCCAGGCGCTGCAGGCCGCGGAATCTGGCCTCGGTAGTTGGCGCTTCGAGCGCCTCCCCAAGCATCATGGCTAGTGGCTTCAGGCGTGTACGCGAGTCCCGGCTGTGGGGGTCACGCTCGTAGAGCGCATCCGTGTCGGAAAACATGGTGAGCACGTTGACCACGTAGTGTTCGGTCTCGCCTTCGACCGCCACATGTTGATGCGACAGCGCGTCGTGCAACGCGTCGCGGAAGAATTCCTTCAGACTCGAAACCGGCTGGATGGCCATCGCGACCTCCGAATCGTTCGATACCATAACGGCTCCCGACCGCTCCCAGTTGAGCGCGTTCCGGCGGGCGATTCCGTGATGCAGGAACCGCTTTTGCCTTCAACGCAGCCGCTGGCAGCCGACGGCACACACTGCTAACTACGTTCGGGCTGTGCACCGTTCACAGTTTCAACTGAGCAGGGTGACCAGGCCGTCGAGTCCGGTGATGCAGGCGTCCGCCGCAGGCAACGCGTCGGGCCAAACAACACCGCCTCTATTCACCCATACAGTTTGCATGCCAGCTGTCCGTGGACCGACCACATCGGCATGCGGGTCGTCGCCTACAAACAGTATTTCCGCTGGTTTGAGTGTCAGCGCGTCGGCGAGCCGCACGTAAGCGCGAGCGTCAGGCTTGGCGCATCCGAGTGCACCCGCGTTCAAAGTGACTTCAAAATGGTGCGCGAGCCCGATCACCGCGAGGTCGGCATTGCCATTGGTGAGTGTTGCCAGCCGATAGTGGCGCTTGAGTGTCTCGAGCGCCGGAATCACATCGGCGAACGGCTCGAGCTGATTGCGCGCGGCATGCCAGAGCGCAAAGGCCTCATGCGCCATCTCGCGCTCGTAGCCCACTGCCTGACCGAGCCGCGCGATGGTCTCGCGCCGCAGATATGAAAGATCGTGTGCCTGCTGCGGCTGTTCCCTGAGCAGGGACGCGCGCATCTCTACTATGTCGGATGTGGAAAATCGTTCTGGTATGCGCGGGTATCGCAGCTTGAGCCAATCGGCGAGAATGCGCTCGGCGCGCATCAGCACCGGCTCGACATCCCAGAGCGTGTTGTCGAGGTCGAAACAGATCGCGCTTACCGCGCCGAGAGGCATGGCGCGAATAGTACTTGGGAGAGCCTCGTGGACGAAATGCTGCTCACCATGGGCAACAAGAACTATTCATCGTGGTCGCTGCGCCCATGGATATTGATGAAGCACCTGGAGATCGCGTTCGACGAGCGCGTGCTTCCTCTCGACACGCCGGAGTTTTCACGCGACATCACGAGTCTCAGCCCCACCAAACGCGTTCCGGTCTTGCAACACGGTTCGCTGCTTCTGTGGGATTCCCTGGCCATTTGTGAATATGTCTGCGAGATTGCCGGACGCGGATGGCCGCGCGAGCGCGCCGCACGCGCCGTAGCGCGTGCCGCATGCGCCGAAATGCACTCCGGCTTTTCGATCCTGCGATCACAATGGCCCATGAATGCGCGAGCCACCGATCGACGGACTGCGCCGAGCCCGGAGCGCTCGGCAGAGATCGCGCGCATCGAGCAGCTGTGGGAGGAATGCCGGACGCGCTTCGGCGGCGACGGTCCGTGGCTGTTCGGCGACTACAGCGCGGCTGACGCGATGTACGCGCCGGTGGTGCTACGGCTCCGCACCTATGGCGCGCAGGTGCTCGAACCGACCGCGGCATACATGGCCACCGTGCTCGACGATGCACCCATGCGCGACTGGCTGGCGGCGGCTTCTGCCGAGAGCTGGATCCAGGAGCCGTACGAGATCGGTCGATAACAACTAATTGCATACATTGAACTGGAGATCGTCATGAAATCCTGGTTAGGGCTAGCTGCCGCACTCGCGTGCGGATTCTGCGTCACCACGAGCGCGCAAGACGCAGCGCGCGCCTTCACACCGACCGACCTCAACAGGCTGGCGCGCGTCAGCGATCCGCAGGTTTCTCCCGACGGGCGTTACCTGGTGTATGTGCAGCGCGAGACCGATTTCGACAGCAATCGCGGTCGCAGTGATCTGTGGCTAGTCGACTTCGAAAACCAGGCCGCAAAACCGCGGCGCCTCACCCAGCATTCGGCCAACGACACGCATCCACGCTGGTCTACCGACTCCATCAGCATCTATTTCCTCTCCACACGCACCGGCTCACAACAGATCTGGCGACTTCCCCTGACCGGCGGCGAGGGCGTGCAGGTCACCGACTACGCGCTCGACGTGAATTCCTTCCGTTTTTCGAGCGGCGGCGGGCGCATCGCGCTCAGCATGGAAGTATTCCGCGATTGCGACGATCTCAAGTGCAGCAAGGATCGACTCGACGCCGTGTCGAAGAGCAAGCCCTCGGGCCGGGTCTTCGACAACCTGTTCGTGCGCCATTGGGATACCTGGAGCAACGGCACTCGATCGAATTTGTTCGTGGCGCCGGTAAATCCCGATGGACGTGCGGGCACGCCGGTAAACGTGAGCAAGGCTCTCGATGCCGATGTCCCCTCCAAACCCGACGGGGGCGACGAGGAATACGTTTTCAGTCCGGATGGTTCGAACGTGGTGTTCAGCGCGCGCGTCGCAGGTCGGCAGGAGGCATGGTCGACCAATTTCGATCTTTACGAAGTGCTGTCGAACGGCACCGGCACTCCCAGGAACCTGACTGCTGACAACCCGGCATGGGACACGCAGCCGGTGTTCCTGCGCAATGGCGACCTCGCGTATCTCGCGATGAGCCGTCCGGGATTCGAAGCCGACCGATTCCGCATCAAACTCCTGCATGACGGAGAGGTGCGCGATGTGGCTGCGCAATGGGACCGCACGGTTCAACACCTGTCCGTGGCACGCGATGGACAGACACTACTGGCCACGGCGAGCGACCTGGGACAGACGCCACTGTTTGCGGTGAACGCAGCGAGCGGGGCCGTGACCCGCCTTTCGGGCTTAGGATACGTCGGCGACTTTTCGCCCGTTCAGCACGGCACCGTAGTGGTGTGGCACGACCTCGCATCGCCTCCCGATCTCTATCTACTTACTGCGAAAGGCGAACGGCGCAAGCTCACAAATGCCAATGCCGAACTCCTCGCCGCCCGCACCCTTGGCGGATTCGAGCAGTTCAGTTTTGCTGGCTGGAACAATGAGAAGGTATACGGCTACCTGGTGAATCCACCGGGCTTCGACAAGAACAGGAAGTATCCGATCGCCTTCATCGTGCACGGCGGCCCGCAGGTGAGCTTTCAGAATCACTGGAATTGGCGTTGGAACGCGCAGACCTTCGCCGCCAGGGGTTACGCAACCGTTTTCATAGATTTTCACGGGTCACCCGGTTACGGCCAGGCGTTCACCGATTCCATCAGCCAGCACTGGGGCGATCGGCCGTTCGAAGATCTGAAAAAAGGCTTCGCCGCCGCGCTACAGAAGTTCCCCTGGCTGGACGGCCAGCGAGCCTGCTCGTTAGGCGCTTCCTATGGTGGCTATATGCAGAACTGGATCGCCGGGAACTGGCCCGACGGTTTTCGCTGCATCGTGAATCACGATGGGATCTTCGACACGCGGTCGATGTACTACACCACCGAGGAACTGTGGTTCGCGGAGTGGGAGAACGGCGGGCCTTACTACGACGCGCCCGAGATCCACGAACGCTTCAATCCGGTCAACCACGTGAAGCAATGGCGCACGCCGATGCTGGTGATCCACGGCGAACAGGACTTTCGCGTACCCGATACCCAGGGCATCGCGACATTCACCGCGCTTCAGCGTCTGGGGGTTGAAAGCAAGCTGCTGTACTTCCCCGATGAGAATCACTGGGTGTTGAAGCCTAACAACAGTATCCAGTGGTACGGCACGGTGCTCGACTGGCTCGACGCACACACGAAGTGATCACTGCCGCGTGAAGACCTCGGGCTTGGAGCCGCCACAGGAATAGCTCACCGAGTTATGGTCTTCCGCCGGCTGGATATCGCAGCTACCCGCGGGCCGTACGTCTTTGGGCAGCAGCGCCGTGAAGAGCTCGGGATTTTCACGCAGGTTGCGCCACTGGCCCTCCTGCGTGAAGGTCAGCGCCAACTGCAGCACCTTCTTGCCGTCGGCAGAAACTTTCAGATCGAGCAGTCGCCCGAAGATGCCATTGGCATCGTGGAGCTCGATATACATCGATTCGTCGGTCACCATGCGCGAGCGCACCGGTGCGATGAACAGTTGAGCGCCACTGTCGCTTCGATACTGGCCCGCCGTGTTTCGCTTGAAGTCGTCGACCATCTGGATATCTTGCTGCTGCTGGTTGACGCAGCCCGCGAGCACGGCAGCGAGCGCGAGGGTGCCGGACAGGCATTGCAACGGGGTCTTCATGACGCTCCTCTCAGCCGTAATAAGCGCGCCACTCTGCCTGATATCCCGCGCCGAGCGTAAGCAGTTTTTCGAGCAGCTCGAGATAGCTGACTCCCGCGGCCTTGGCCGACTGCGCGAAGTCCTCTTCGGCCGCGAGGTTGGGGTTCGGATTGGCTTCGATCACGTAGATCTGGCCCTCGGCGTTCATGCGGTAGTCGATGCGTGCGCATCCCGAGAGACCCAGCGAGCGATAGACGCGGCGCGATAGTTTGTCGAGTCTCGCTACCACTGCCGGCGGAAGGTCCTTCGCCTCGTGCGTATCGATGCCGTGTTTCTTCTGATATTTCTTGTCCCACTTCACGCGGCGCGTGGCGATGCCCGCGGAAGTCTCGGGCAGCGACCCGAACTTCATCTCCCACACGGGAAGCCGCGTGAGCCGGTCATTGCCCATGACTCCCACATAGAGCTCGCGCCCTTCGATGTATTCCTCCACCAGTGCGTCGGTCTGCACCTGGTCGTGCACGAACTCGATGCGCTGCTTGAGCTGCGCCTTGTCGGTGACGATCGACGCCTGGGAGATGCCGAGCGAGGCGTCTTCCGTGGTCGACTTCACGAACAGCGGGTATTTGATCTTGCGCGGCAGCCGCAACTTGATGCCGCGGCGAAACACCGCAAACTGCGGCGACGATATTCGGTGATAGGACAAGAGTTGTTTGCACAGCGGCTTGTCACGCGACAGCAGCAGCCCGCGCGGATTGCAGCCCGTGTACGGCTGGCGCAGCAGTTCGAGGAACGCAACCACGTGCTGGTCGTAGGTCACGATGCCGTCGAACTCCTCGAGCAGGTTGAACACCATTTCGGGTTTCCACTCGGTGATCACGCTGCGCAGTTCTTCCACGCTGTCGGAAATGCCGAGACAACGCACCTCGTGGCCGGATTTCTTCAGCGTCGAAACCACGTCGTACTCGGTACGCCATTCTTCGATTTCTTTTTCGCTGTGCCCCTCGAGGGTGTCGGGCGGAACCAGCGTGGAATGGACGACGACCAGCGTTCGCAGTCGCTTCATAGTGAAAGACGCGGACTTTCACCCTGCGCGTACAGTCGCGTCAGGTAAACCAGCATCCAGCGTGCGTGGCGTAACGCATCGCGCCGGCTGCCGCGCATCCATAGACCGAGCTTCTCGGCGCGCTCCACCACGATGCGCAGGATCTGCTCCACGCTGTAACGCTCTGCGTGCAGCTCGCGCATCGTTGCATTCACCAGGTGCAGGCTATGCGCGCGCAGGAAAGTGCCCGCGCGCGGCGCACGCCGCAGTCGTTCGGCAGTGAACACGCGCTCGAGCAGATGATCGGTGACGGTGCGCCGATACATGCTGTAGCGACGCAGCTTGCGGCGATAGTGGTCGGCCAGCGTGTGCGTGTTCTCGCGCAACGGCTCCACCACTTCGCGATTGCGAACCGGCGGTCGCGTCCCGCGCACGTTCTCCAGCAACTCATCGACAAATTCGAGTTTGTGGAATGCCGGCCATTGCGCATAGGTGCGTCGCCAGGAGGAGTTCGGCTTGAGCCACACGGCGAAAGTCTCGGCGAAGTCCTCGCAGGGATGCGCCTGCGCATACCACTCGCCGAGGTGCTGGACGTAGCGGCGGCTGCCTGGGCGTGCGCGGTAGGTGTCCGGATACGGCAGCGACGCCGGTCCGAAAATCTCGCGCCACCGCTTGCGCCGACGCAGACGGTACGCCGTGTCAATGGCATGGCCCGCTTCGTGGCGCAGGATGCGCATGGCGCTCTCCGCGCTGCCGCCTTCGACGTTGCGCATCATGCGGCGCTCGAGCCGCTCGAGCCGCGGATGCGCGAGGTAAAAAGGAACTGCGATTCCGGGGACGCCGTCGGGCGAGAACCACTCTTCGGACAGCCACACATGCGGGCGAAAACCGATCTGGCGTTTGTCGAGCTCGCGATACAGGCGACGCACCCGCTTGGCCACGGGCGAGCGTTCGATCTTGAGTTTCAGATCGCAAAATCGAAGGCTCAGCAATTGCTCGTCGGACATGCGCGTCCACGAGCGCTTGGCAACATTGGCTCGGGGAGGACGAATGGACGGCATGACCCGCACTTTAAGCGAGACGAATCACTTGCGGAATCACGTTCCGAGGGTCACGAGTGCGTGAGTGAGAAGCCGGTCCGCGCTGTCGATGACCACTTCTTGCTTGATCAGGCTGTTACGCCAGATTCCGGGAATCGCACTTACGCCGTGATAGGCGCCGGCCAACTGACCGTAGGCTGCGGCCACCACATCCGAGTCGTGCCCGAGGTTTGCGGCCAGCAATGCTCCCTCACGGAAGGTCTCGCTGCCATGGAATGCCCATAGAGCGGCTTCAAGTGCCTGAAGGATCCCGCCACCCCCGGTGATTTCCGGCGGCGCGCGGCGCGCGTATGACTGGTCGTAGATCGCCAGCACTTCTGGCCTGGTGTTCGGGGTGATCCACAGCTCGCGTGGCGGACGCAGCACGGTGGGCTTGTCACGGCCCGACAACGCCAGATGGACCATGGCGGCAAGCAGGCGCACGCATTCGAGCACCATCGGTGCCTGTGCGGTCAGGCGCGCCGCCTCGGTTGCCTTCGCCACCGCGACCGGTGCGTCGGCGAAGAAATACATGACGACCGGCGCAATGCGCGACAAAGGGTCCTTGTCGAGTTGGTTGGGGTCGTGCGAGCCGGAAAAGGGCTGGCGCTTGTACTGGGCGGTCGCCAAAGCCCGCGCCACGCTCGCCGAGATTCCGATGCATTGCCCGGTCGAGCTGCCCAGACCTTCGCGTTGCCAGCGTGCGTAACGCTGAACCTGGTCGTGCGCATCGAAGCCCTCGCGTTCGAGCAGGCTGTCCGCGAGCAGCAGCGCCATGGCCGTATCGTCGGTCCACGCGCCGCGGGGCAAATCGAAGGGGCCGCCGCCCAGCAAGTCCCCGACGGCCACGAAACTCCCGGGTTTGCGAAATTGCGTGTGCGCGGCCAGGGCATCGCCCACGGCCAGCCCGACCAGCGCTCCCTGGAACCGCTCGCGCAAGGTTCGCGCGGCATCCAGGACATCGGGGGCCTGCATGGGATCGGCCTCGCGCGACCAATCGAGGATGTAGTCGCGCTGCTCGTCGGTTTCCGGGACGTCCGGCCAGGTTTGCGAGCGTTCATTGTCGCGCCAGAGCTCGTTGAGCCTGATCAGCGCCGCATCGGCGGACAAGCCGTGTTCGATGAGATGACAGGCGACCGCGAGGCTGGTGCGGCCGATTCCGGCGCGGCAGTGCACATAGATGCGCCGGCCGCTCGCGAGCGCCGCATCGATCGCCGCCTGGATTTCGGCCATGTGTTCACGCGCACGCGGCAGGCCGTGGTCGGGAATGGGCTTGCGAACGTATTGCACGCTGCCCGGTAGATAGATGTCGTAGGGCGGGAGCTCGCCCGCCTCGGTCAGGTCGATGAAGGTGTCGAAGCCCGCTTCGAGAAATGCCTCCACGCGGCGCTCGGCTTCTTTGGGCGATTTGCCGCCCGGGTATCTTCCGGCCAGCAATCGGTCAGGAACGACCCAGTACGACTCAGCGAGGGGTTTGCGAAGGTTCGGCATCCAGACCTGGAAAATCGAAAACCGCGGGATCGGCCAGGTGCGCCGTCTCGACGTTGCGAAGCGCCGAGAATATGGATTCGGTTCGACCGGGGTATTCGCGCTCCCACTCGGCCAGCATGCGCTTGACCTCCTTGCGCTGCGCGTTCTCGTTCGAGCCGCACAACTTGCAGGGAATGATCGGGAACTGCCGCGCGCGCGCATAACGCTCGATGAGCGACTCGGCGACGTAGGCGAGCGGACGGATCACGATGTGGCGGCCGTCGTCGGATTTCAGCTTGGGTGCCATCGCCTTGAGACGACCACCGTGGAACATGTTGAGGAACAGCGTCTCGACAATGTCGTCGCGGTGATGCCCGAGGGCAATCCTGGTGATGCCGTTCTCCGCGGCGTACCGGTACAACGCGCCGCGCCGCAGGCGCGAGCACAGGCCGCACATGGTCTTGCCTTCGGGGATCACGCGCTTGACCACGCTGTAGGTGTCCTGCTCGATCACGTGAAATGGAACGCCCAGGGCCCGCAGGTAGTTGGGCAGCACGTCGGCAGGAAAGTCCGGCTGCTTCTGGTCGAGATTGACCGCGATCAGCGTGAAGTCGATGGGCGCCGACCGCTGCAGCGACAGCAACACGTCCAGCAGCGTGTACGAGTCCTTGCCACCCGACAGGCACACCATGACGCGATCGCCCGCGGAGATCATGCGGTAATCCTCGATGGCCTTGCCCACGAGCCCACGCAGATGCGCGCCGAGCTTCTTCGCGGTCTGCGAAGGCCACTCGGGCGAATTCTCGAGCAGGGTTTCGGGCACGGCGTTCATGGCGGGCGGATTCTAGCGGACTGCCGGATTGACTATGGACCGACGAACGTGCAGCTGGCGAACGATGGCAAACACGGCGAACGACGCCAGCACATGCTTGATGGTATGCCCGCTCAGTACACCGCCGAGGAGGCGGAAGACCTGCAGATCGAAAGTCTCGAATACCTTGGCGAGTCCGTACCAGCCGGCCGCCCACGCCAGCAGCCCACCATGGGTGTCTCGACGCGCCGGCCAGGCAACCAGCAAGAGCACGATGACGAGGATGGACCAGGCCTGGTAGGCCGCATACGGCACCAGATTGCCGACCCCGTTGCGTTCAGTGGCATACCAATAGATGACCGTGACCACGCCGAGCAGCAGCAGCGGCCACAAGGACCTCAGGCCGAGTTTCAAATCCACGCGCTCGGCGATCGACGCCGCCACGAGGCCCGCAAACCCCAGGGTCATCGGCAGCCGGTCCCATACCAGGCGCGGATTGTCAGGTGCGGCGTGGTAGTACGCCGAGCCGAGGCAGGTGAGCAGAGCACCGAGGAAGAACACCAGGTAGGGCAACTGCTCGCGCGCGTCGATGAAACGGCCACCGCCCTTCCAGATGAGATGCAGCCCGAGCGCGCCGCCAATCAGGAACGGCAGGTTCGAGACGACATTGAAGAAGTTGGGAATTGCCCAGAATGCGCGGCAATCCGCGAAGGCGTGATACGACAGGGGCTGGGGAATCGCCGGGAGAAGGATTGCAGCGAGCGCGAACGTGGCGGTCAGCGCCGCCAGCAACCATGCGCGCCAATCGTGCTTCAGGCGGCCATCGCCGCTCGTCATGCCGCGGCGCTACCGACCACCGACTCACTGCCGAGGTACTTCGCCTCGAGGTATCGCAATGCCGAAGTCGCCGACAATGGCTTGCCAGTCGCGAGCGTGAGCAACTCCTGCGTCGTGATGCGCGCCCCCTGGCTGTGCACATTCTCGCGCAGCCATCCCATGAGGCCTGCGAATTCACCGCGCGCGACCTGTGCTTCGACGTCGGGCAACGCCTCGTGCAACGACTCGTAGAACTGCGCCGCCATCACCGCGCCAAGCGCGTAAGACGGGAAATAGCCGAACGAACCCACCGCCCAGTGAACGTCCTGCAACACGCCTTCCAGATCGTTCTGCGGCTTTACGCCGAGCCGCTGTTCCATGCTGGAATTCCAGGCATCGCGCAGGTTGCGCACGGCGAGATCGCCGGACAACAACTGGTTTTCGAGCTCATACCGCAACTGGATGTGCAGCGTGTAGGTGAGCTCATCGGCGTCGACACGGATCGGCCCGCGTTTCACGCGAGTCAAATGGGCGTAAAGGTTTTCTTCCGACCACTCGGGACCGGACACACCGAAGTGTTTCTCGAGCAGCGGCTTCAGATAGCTCACGAAGCCCCGGCTGCGGCACACGATCATTTCCATGAGCAGCGACTGGCTCTCTTCGAGCGCCATGCCACGATCTTGCCCCACGGGCTGGTCGGCGTATTCGGCGGGCAAGCCGACGTCATACATGGCGTGGCCGGTCTCGTGTAATGCGCCCAACAGGCCCGAGAACGGCTCAGTGGTGTC
>Ga0207682_10000738_pt1 | contig 15154 bp, 13 predicted proteins | sample KBSM63metaG_FD_184332 | JGI IMG/M metagenome (GOLD analysis project Ga0207682, IMG submission 184332) | Miscanthus rhizosphere microbial communities from Kellogg Biological Station, Michigan, USA - KBS M6-3 metaG (SPAdes) (version 2) | ecosystem: Host-associated > Plants > Roots > Rhizosphere >... | reverse complement strand
CGAGGACCGGCTCAGCCAGGCGCTGACCCGGTTTCGCCGCACCGGCGAGCAGGTCGCGCTGCTGATGCTCGACCTCGACCGGTTCAAGCAGGTCAACGACACGCTCGGCCACAATGCCGGCGACAAGCTCGTCCAGGAAGTGGGCGAGCGGCTCCGCTCGCTGCTGCGCGAGACCGACACCGTCGCCCGCATCGGCGGCGACGAATTCGCCATCGTCCAGGTCAGCCCGAAGGGCGAGGCCGACGTAAGGCGGCTGTGCGAGCGGATCATCGCCGTCATCCGCAAGCCGTTCATCATCGGCGATCGCGAAGCCCGGGTCGGAGTCTCGATCGGCGCCGTCTTCGCCACCAAGGAGGTCGCCGAGGCCTCGGAGCTGCTGCGCAAGGCCGACATCACCATGTACCGCGCCAAGGCGGCCGGCCGCGACTGCTTCCGCATCTTCACCGAGGCGATGGACGCCGACGTGCAGCGCCGCGACCAGATCGAATCCTCGCTCCGCGCGCAGCTGCGCCACGGCGAAGGCCTCGACCTTCATTACCAGCCGATCATGGGCAGCCGCGGCCAGGTCACCGCCCTCGAAGGCCTGGTGCGCTGGGAGCATCCGACGCTCGGCACGGTCGCTCCGAACGAGATCATCCCGATCGCCGAGGAGTGCGGCGTGATCGACGAGCTCGGGCTGATCGCGTTCCGCGACGCCTGCAAGATGGCGCGGCACTGGCCCGACCTCAACGTCGCCGTGAACATGTCGCCGCTGCAGTTCCGCGCCCATCGCTTCGCCGCCACCTTGCGGGCGATCGCCGAGGAGGAGAAGGTTCAGCCCAACCAGCTCGAGCTCGAGATCACCGAAGGGCTGTTCATCGAGCACGGCACCCTGTGCGGCCAGACCATCCAGGAGCTGCGCCGCGACGGCTTCCGCATCGTGCTCGACGATTTCGGCACCGGCTATTCGTCGCTCTCCTGCCTGCGCCGCTTCCCGGTCGACAAGATCAAGCTCGACCGCTCGTTCATCGACATGGCGGCGCGCGATCAGAGCGTGGCCATCATCCGCGCCGCGGTCACGCTCGGCCATGCCATGGATCTCGAAGTCACCGCCGAGGGCATCTCCTGCGATGAGGAAGAGCAGATCGCGCTCGAGGCCGGCTGCGACGCGCTGCAGGGCCATCATTACGCCCCGGCCATGCCGACCGACCGGATCGCCGCCTTCCTCGCTTCCCTCGACCGGCCCTCGTCCATCTCCGACGCGGCCTGAACGCCTCCCCGGGACTCCTGACGCAGACGAAATGACTGGCACGCGCCGGTCGAGTTCAGTAGCTTACGGGCTCCTGAGTGCCGCGTCATAAAACAAGCAGGAATAGGGGAGAGCTGGAATGAGCACGCGTACATTCGCCTTGATCTTCGGCATTGTCTTTCTCGCGGTCGGCGTCGCCGGCTTCGTTCCGCAGCTGGTGCAGCCGCCCGAAGGCGGCGCGATGAGCGGCATGGACCACGTCATGCTGCTCGGCATGTTCCCGGTGAACCCGCTGCACAACATCGTGCACATCCTGTTCGGCCTGTGGGGCCTCGCCGCCTCGCGCGGGCTCGGCGGCTCCGTCATGTACTTCCGCGGCGTCGCGATCATCTACGCCCTGCTGACGGTGATGGGCCTGGTGCCGAGCCTCGACGACGCCTTCGGCCTGGTGCCGCTCTACGGCAACGACGTCTGGCTGCACGGGGCGCTCGCCCTCGTCGCCGCCTATTTCGGCTGGGTGCACCGCAACCCGACCGCGGCCTGAGCCGGCCGTCGCGAACCGGAGGCGCCGCCGCAACTCGTCGCGGCGCCGCCTCGGTTCGTCGCAGATAATAAACAGTCTAGCGCAGCTTTCTCTCTACGCGTAAAGAGGGCGCATGACTCGCGCCCTCCGCCTCTCCGCCCTCGTCGTCCTGCTCGCTTCGCCGACCATGCCGGGGGCCGTTCAGGCCGCCGCCGCGGCCGCGCAAAGCCAGGATCAGTCGCAGCTCGGCCTGCAGCGTGTGCAGCCGCCGGCGCCGGCCGCGCCCGCCCCGGCGCCGAGTTGGACCCGCGAGGCCGCGCAGGAGCTGCTGCTTTACGTCGAGCATGTCGATCAGGAAGGGCTGAGCCCCGCCAGCTACTCGCCCGATCTGCTGCAGGCCGCGATCGCCTCCGGCCAGGACGCCGCGATCAACGCCGTCGCCAACCGGATCTTCCTGCAGCTCGCCGGCGATCTCAGCGGCGGCGCGGTGCGCGGACGCAGCCGGGTCGACTGGCATATGAGCTATGGCGGGCTGGACGCCGCGGGCCAGCAAAGGCTGCTGGCGCAGGTGCTGCGCGGCGGCGGCGGGGTCGGCGCGGCGCTCGATACGCTGCTTCCCACGCATGTCCAATATGCGGGTCTCAAGCGCGCGCTCGCCGCCACGCCGGCCGAGGACAGTGCCCGCCGCGATCTCATCCGCACCAACATGGAGCGCTGGCGGTGGATGCCCCGCACCCTCGGCGCCCGCCACGTCCTGGTCAACGTGCCGGCGTTCACCGCCGCCTTGATCGACGACGGCCGGGTGACCGCCCGCCACCGCACCGTGGTCGGCGCCCGGCGGACGCCGACGCCGCAGCTCAATGCGACCATCACCGCGGTGACGATGAATCCCTGGTGGAACGTGCCGCAAAGCATCGTCCGCGAGAATGGCGGCCGCTTCGGCGGCGGCTACGAGGTGCGGCGCGACGGCAATTACATGATCGTCCGCCAGCCGCCGGGGCCGCGCAACGCGCTCGGCCGGGTCAAGATCGAGATGCAGAACGAGCATGCGATCTACCTGCACGACACGCCGTCCCAGGCGCTGTTCGGCCGGCCGGTGCGCGCCTTCAGCCACGGCTGCATCCGCACCCAGAACGTGCGCAACTTCGCCGCTTTGCTGCTCGCCCCGACCGGGCAATGGGATCGCGGCGCGATCGACCGGACCATCGCTGGCGGCCGCACCCAGTCGGTGAGCCTCGCCCAGCCCGTCCCGGTCTACATCGCCTATTTCACGGCGGCCGCGACCAATGACGGCAATATCGTCGCGTATAACGACATTTACGGCCGCGACGCGCCGGTTCGGCAAGCCTTGGCACAGGCGGATCGCCGGGTGCAGCAAGCAAGCGCCGACTAGGTCTCAATCAGCAAACCGTTTCCGGCGCGTAACCAAGGAGTCACCCCGGCGAAAGCCGGGGCCCATGAACCGAAGTGGTCGAGGGCAGGGATGGCGACTTCGCCTCACTCTCAAAGTCTGTGTTCATGGGTCCCGGCTTTCGCCGGGATGACTCTGAAAAATACAGCCAAGCAACCGGGTGTTAATTGAGACTCCCCCCTTAAGGCCCAAGGAACAGGCCAAGGCGGGGATTGTTTTCCGGACTGTCCATTTCAGTCCGGGAGCCGTCCGATGCCGCGCCACGAATCCTATTGGAACGCAACCGCTCCGGCCTCGTCCTTTCCGGCCTTGACCGGGGAGATCGAAGCCGACGTCGCGATCGTCGGCGGCGGCATCGTCGGGGTCAGCACGGCACGGATGCTGAAGGACCGCGGCCTCACGGTGGCGCTGGTCGAGGCGCGCCGGGTCGGCGAGGAGGTGACCGGCAAGTCGACCGCCAAGGTCACCTCGCAGCACAACATCGCCTACACCACGATCAAGCGGAAGTTCGGCGAGAAGGGGGCGCGGCTCTACGCCGATGCCAACGAGACCGGGCTGCGCACGATCCGGGAGACCGCCGCGCATTATGGCATCGACTGCAATCTGGAAACGGCGCCAGCCTTCGTCTTCACCCAGGACGAGGACGAGGTCTCCGCGATCGAGGCGGAGGCGAAGCTGGCCGGGGCGCTCGGCCTGCCGGCGTCGCTGACCGACGATCCGGGGCTTCCCTTCGCGGTTCGGCGGGCGATGCGCTGGGACGATCAGGCCAAGTTCCACCCGGTCAAATATGTGAAGGGCCTGGCGGCGACGATCCCCGGCGACGGCTGTCATGTCTTCGAAGGCTCGCGGGTCGTCGACTGGGATCCGGACCGGATCGCCACCGATGCCGGCACGGTGCGGGCGAAGCATGTCGTGATGGCGACCCATCTGCCGCTCGGCCAGATCGGCCTGTTCTACGCCGAGGCGCACCCCCACATGGACCCGGTGATCATGGGCCGGGTCGATCCCGGCCGCGCGCCTGAGGGCATGTTCATCAACGTCGAGCGGCCGCGCCGCTCCTTCCGGACCCACCGCGACGACGAGGGGCAGCTCTGGATGATCTTCGTCGGCAGCAACCACAAGCTCGGCGACACCGAGGCCGGCATCGACAATATCGACGAGCTGGCGGCGTTCGCCTCGCGCACTTTCGGCGTCGAGGCCGAATATAAGTGGACCAATGAGGATTACGGGCCGATCGACCAGGTGCCGTTCGTCGGCTGGTCCTCGGCGATGCGCCCGGGCTATCTCGTCGCCACCGGCCTCAATGCCTGGGGGTTCACCAACGGCACCGCCGCGGCGATCCTCATCGCCGACATGGTCGCCGGCCGGGATAATCCCTGGCTCGAGCTCTACGACGCCACCCGGATCAAGCCGATCGCGGGCGGCGCCGAGTTCGTCAAGGGCAACGCCCAGGTCGCCGCCGACCTGGTCGGCGGCTATCTGTCGCGCAAGCCGCACGATTTCGACGCGCTGAAGCCGGGGGAGGGCGCGGTGCTGAAGGTGGACGGAAGCAATGTCGCCGCCTTCCGCGACGAGGCGGGCAGGGTCCATGCCTGCTCGGCGGTCTGCACCCATATGGGCTGCCTGGTCGGCTGGAACGCGACCGACCGGACCTGGGACTGCCCCTGCCACGGCTCGCGCTTCGCCCTCGACGGCAGCGTCATCCACGGGCCCGCCGTGGCTGCGCTGGAAAGGGTGACGGCGGACGAGGCCGCCGAGGCCTAGGCGTACCCTCGTCATCCCGGCGAAGGCCGGGATCTCAGCGAGACACGCCGTGATCTTTCCGGCCTGAGATCCCGGCCTGCGCCGGGATGACGGTGAAGCGGCTTAAGCGAGCCGGTCGGCGTAGAGGAAGCGGCCGGGGCCGAGGCGCGCCAGCACCTCCTGCAGGCTGCTGTGGGGGAGGGCGAAGCAGCCCTCGCTCCGGCCGAGGCGGCCATTGCCGGCGAGCACGCTCGGCTCGGCATACCAGGCGGAATGGACGACGATCGCCCGCGCCTCGGCATTGCTGTTGCTGTAATCGAGCCCGCGCACCCGCATCGAGCGGCCGTAGCGGCCGGGATAATATTCGCTGGTCACATAGGCGCCGTTGGAGCTCGCCTCCGAGCCCATCGCGTTGGAGAAGCGCTGCAGAAAGCCGGTATGGGCGGGATCGGAGCCGCGGCCGTGCGCGACGAGGTGCCGAGTGACGCTGCCGCTGACGGTGTTGAGCAGGTAGAAGCGGGATTCGCTCGACGGCCGGGTGAAATCGGCGATGCCGACGACGTCGCCAAAGCGGATCTGCGAGCGGTGCCGCTCGAAAGCGGCGCGGGCGCGGGCGACCATGCGCGGGTCGATCGGCGCGGACGAAGCGGATCGGGCTGCCGCCGGGACGAAGCTTCGGGCAGGCGGATCGATCTCGTCGATGCGGAGATCGGAAAGCCGGTCGGGACGGGCGCGGCCGGCGGCATCGGGCACGGCGGCGAGAAGCGGCGAGCTCATGGCGGCGAGCGCGCCATAAGCGGCTCCAGCCTCGATGATCTGCCGACGCGACAACAACATGGAAAACCCTCCCCGGTCCGCTTTCGACCCTATGAAACTCGTCCTTTCACCTCAACGACCTGCGCGGCGACTCATCGCGGCACCCCTGTCGTTCGCCGCATTGTCGGCCCACGGAAATTAAGGCTTTTTACCAATGGACGACGAAGCGTGGCGGAACTGCGGTGAACGCCGCGCGTCTAGCGCTTCGGCGGGAAATCGGAGGCGCGATGGCGGGATTCGGCCGTCTGGAGGTGGATATTTCGTTGCCGCCGATGGAGGCGAAGCTCGTCGAGTCCCTCCCGGCCGGCGACGGCTGGCAGTTCGAGCCGAAGTGGGACGGCTTCCGCTGCCTGGTCTTTCGCGACCGCGACGGCATCGCGCTGCAATCGAAGGCCGGGCGGCCGCTGGGCCGCTATTTTCCGGAGATCGAGGCGCTGATCGGCGCGCTTGCGGACGATCGCTTCGCGCTCGACGGCGAGCTGCTCATTTCGGTCGGCGGAATGCTGTCGTTCGAGGCGCTGCAGCTGCGGCTGCATCCGGCCGAAAGCCGCGTGCGCAAGCTGGCGGCGGCGACGCCGGCGCAGCTGATGCTGTTCGATTGCCTGGCGGTCGGCGATCGGCCCTTCGTCGGCGCGCCGCTGGCGGAGCGCCGGGCGGCGCTCGAAGCCTTCCATCGGAAGAACGAGCGACCGGGCCTGCTCCTGTCTCCGTGCACGACCGATCCGGCCACGGCCGCCTTATGGCTGGATTCGGCGGGTGGCGCGCTCGACGGCGTGGTCGCGAAGCGGCGCGACGAACCCTATCGGCCCGGCGAGCGCGCCATGCTCAAGGTGAAGCAATTGCGCACCGCCGACTGCGTTGTCGGCGGCTTTCGCTATGCGGCCAAGGAAAGGATCATCGGCTCGCTGCTGCTCGGCCTCTACAATGGCCAAGGGCTACTCGACCATGTCGGCTTCACCTCCGCCATCCCGGCCGGGGAACGGGCCGCGCTCACGCCCCGGCTGGAAAAGCTGATCGAGCCGCCGGGCTTCACCGGCAACGCGCCCGGCGGGCCGAGCCGCTGGAGCACCGACCGTTCCGGCGACTGGCAACCGCTGCGGCCGGAGCTGATCGCGGAGGTGCGCTACGACCATGTCACCGGCAATCGCTTCCGCCACGGCACCAAATTCCTGCGCTGGCGGCCGGACAAGGCGCCCGGGCAATGCCGGCTGGATCAGCTGCTCGCCGAGGCGGCGCCGGCGCGGCTGCTCGGCGAGCTTTCGGCCTGATGTGCGCTCCGGAAAGCCATGGACCGCCGGGAAAAGTGGTTAACCTGCATCAGCGCGGTTGCGATTTCGCGCGTCAGGACCCATTGGAAAGGCGGCGGACGCAATCCAACACGCAAAGGACATGACGCTGAAATCCTCCTCGGTTTACGTGATCGACGACGATCGCGACGTTCGCCGGTCGTTGAGCTTCATGCTCGGCGCCGCCGAGATTCGCTCGCATCCCTTCGGGAGCGGCGCCGATTTTCTCGATGCGCTGCCGGATCTCGAGCCAGGCTGCATCCTGCTCGACCTCAGAATGCCCAATATGGACGGCTTCGGCGTCATGGCCGGCCTCGCCGAGCGCAAGATCGACTGGCCGGTGATCGTGATGACCGGCCACGGCGAAGTGCCGGTCGCGGTGCGGGCGATGAAGCTCGGCGCCGTCGACTTCATCGAGAAACCTTTTTCGGAACAGGCTTTGCTCCATTGCTTCGAACAGGGCATGCGTCTGCTCGACGAGCGTCAGCAAAGCGGCCGCCGCCGCCAGGAGGCCCACGGGCGCGCCGCCTCGCTGACCGCGCGCGAGCGCGAGGTGCTGCAGGGCCTGCTCGCCGGCCATTCCAACAAGCAGATCGCGCAATTGCTCGGCATCAGCCTTCGCACCGTCGAAATGCACCGGGGCAACATGATGGACCGGCTCGGTGCCGCCAGCCTCGCCGAGGCGCTGACGCTGGCCATGGAGGCCGGCATCAAGCCCTCGCCGGACCAAGCCGCCTGACGGGTGGCGAAGGCGCCCGACCGCCCTGACGCCGCCGTCGCCGCGGCTTCTCCCGAGGTCGATCGCCTGCGCGCCGAGGTCGAGCGGCTCGAGCGCGAGCTGGCCGGGCTTCGCGAAAGCGAGGAGCTGCACCGGCTGACCCTCGATTTGACCCAGCAGATTGTCTGGACGCTCGAGCCCGACGGCAGCGGCCTCAAGATGAGCGACCGCTATCGGGAATTGACCGGCAAGGGCGTGGATGAAGCGGGAGATTCCGTCCATCCGGACGACCGGGAAATCGTGGCCGGCCGGCTGGCGGATTCGCTGGCGTCCGGAAAACCTTTCTCGGTCGAATGCCGGCTGCTGATGCGAGACGGCAGCTATCGGCTGTTCTGGGTGCGGGCGGTGCCCCGGCTGAACGAGCAGGGGGATATCCTGCGCTGGTACGGCCTCAGCCAGGACATCCAGAGCCAGCTCGAAACCGATTCCGCCAGGCGCGATGCGGAGGAGCGCTACCGGCTTGCCCTTCGCGCCACGCGCGATGCCATGTGGGACCACGATTTCATCGAAGGCGTGATCGACTGGAGCGACAATGCCGCCTCGATTCTCGGCCTGAACCTGGCGTCGCTGGGGCGGACCGCGGACGGATGGTGGGCGGACCGCCTTCATCCCGACGAGAAAGCGGCGGTGTGCAGGAGCCTTCGCGAGGCGATCCAGGGCGATGCCCGGCAATGGTCGGGCACCTACCGCTTCCGCCGCGACGACGGCAGCTACGCCGACATGGTCGATCGCGGCTTCATCATCCGCGACGGCGAGGGCCGCGCCGTGCGCGCGGTCGGCGCAATGACCGACCTGACCGAGCGCCACCGCGCCGAGGCCGAGATCGCCCGGATCCAGGCCGAGCTCGTCCACGTCTCGCGGCTGAGCGCGATGGGGGCGATGGCCTCGACCCTGGCGCACGAGCTCAACCAGCCGCTGACCGCGCTCGCCAATTATATCAGCGGCGCGAAGCGGATCGTCGAGCGCGAGGGGATCGGCGACCCGCATCTCGCCGACGCCCTGATTTCGGCCGAGATCGGCGCCCTGCGCGCCGGCGAGATCGTCCGGCGGCTGCGCGAGCTGGTGTCGCGCGGCGCGGTTTCGGTTTCGCCCGAGCTGCTGCCGAAGCTGATCGAGGATGCGAGCGTGCTCGCCTTCGTCGACGAGCGGGTGCGGGGGGTCCGCCACCGGATCGAGCTCGATCCCGCCGCCCGCTATGTCCATGCCGACCGCATCCAGATTCAGCAGGTGCTGATCAACCTGATCCGCAACGCGGTCGATGCCCTGGACGGCTGCGCCGAGCGCGAGGTGATCCTCTCCACCCACGCCGAGGCGGACGACATGGTCGAAATCCGGGTTGCCGACACCGGGGCCGGCATCGACCCGGACGATCTGCCCAATCTGTTTTCCGAATTCATGACCACCAAAAGCGGCGGCATGGGCATCGGCCTGCCGATCAGCCGCACGATCGTAGAAGCGCATGGCGGCAAGATCTGGGCCGAGAACCGGGCGGAAGGCGGCGCCCTGTTCCGCTTCACGCTGCCGCGGGCCGAGCCGCCGAAAGCCAAGCCGCGGCCATTCTAATCGGCGCCGCCGCACCCTATCTGGGCGGGAAAGGAGATCCGAGATGGCGGAACAGCAGGCGATCCTGGCGGGCGGATGCTTCTGGTGCACGGAGGCGGTGTTCAAGGACGTGATCGGGGTGAGCGCGGTCGAGAGCGGCTATATCGGCGGCCATGTCGCCAACCCGAGCTATCGCGAGGTCTGCGGCGGCGGCACCGGCCATGCCGAGGCGATCCGGATCAGCTTCGACCCCGAAATCGTCTCCTATGACGACATCCTCGCCATGTTCTTCGCCACCCACGACCCGACCCAGCTCAACCGCCAGGGCAACGACGTCGGCACCCAATATCGCTCGGCGATCTTCCCGGATTCGCCCGAGCAGGAGGAAGCGGCCCGCCGCGGCATCGAACGCGCGGCCGCCGATTGGCCGGCCCCGATCGTCACCGCCATCGAGCCGATGGGCGAGTGGTGGCCGGCCGAGGACTACCACCAGGACTATTGGGAAGGCGAAGGCCGGCGCAATCCCTATTGCATCGCCGTGATCCCGCCCAAGTTGCAGAAGCTGCGGAAAAGCTTCGCTGACCGGCTGAAGGCTAGCTCGCCAGCTTAGACAAAGCGAAGGCCGTGAGAAAGCCGGCGACGGCGACCAGGCCGGCGAAGTCCTGCGTGCCTTCGAACGCTTCGGGCACCATCGTGTCGACGATCATGGCGAGGATCGCGCCGGCCGCGACCGCCTGCACGGCCGCGACCGCGCCCGGCGCGACCCCGGCGAAGGCGAGATAGCCGAGCAGGGCCGACAGGCCGGAGATGAGGGCGACTCCGGCCCAGAGCAGGAAGACGAAGCCCGGCTTGCGCCCTTCCGCCTTCATGCCCGCAGCGCTCGATAGGCCTTCGGGCAGGTTGGACAGGAAGATCGCCGCGACCGCGACCTTGGCGACGCCATGGCCTTCGAGCAGGCTGACGCCGATCACGATCGATTCCGGAATGCCGTCGAGCAGCGCGCCCAGCGCCAGCGCGCCGCCGTTTTGCGGGCATTGGCCGGTGTCGAGCGCGCGATGCTCCCGGGTGGATCGCTTGCGGTGACGCGCGCCCCACAGGCCGAGCGCGAAATTGCAGGCGGCGAACAGGGCCGCGCCACCGAGAAAGCCGGCGGCGACCGGCGCGAAGCCGCTGCCGGCCTCGCTTGAGCGCTGCCAGGCTTCGTCCATCAGGTCGAAGGACAGGGCCGAGATCAGCACGCCCGCGCCGAAGCCCATGACGATCGCGATGGCGCGGCGGGAAAGCGGCGCGAACCAGCCGGTCAGCGCGCCGAGCAGCAGCGCCGAGCCGCTGACCAGGCCCCACAGGCCGGCCTGGAGGGCGAGCGGCATCAGCCCCGCCCCGGCGCGGCGGCGCGGCGCAGGCGGTCGTTGATGGCGAGGCCGAGGCCGTGGCGCGGGACGGGCGCGACGGCGATTGCGGTGCTCTCGTGCTGCTCGGCCTCATACAGTGTTTCAAACAGCTTGGCGGCGGCTTCTATCAGATCGCCTGAAGCGCTGAGCGTCGCATCGCCGCCGATCTCGCCAAATCCGATCAGCCATTCGCCCGGCGCGGCCACGTCGGCGTCGAGGCGGAGCGGCTTGGTCGGCGCATAGTGGCTTTCGAGCTGGCCGGGCGCTTCGACCCTTGCGGCGCTTTCGGCGCCGAGGCCGAGATCGATCGGGCCCGGGCGGAGCAGGCGCAAGCGGCCGCCGGTCGCGGCGACGATGGTGCTTTCCAGGCCGTGCGCGGTCGGCCCGGCGTCGACGATCAGCGGGATGCGGCCGCCGAGGCTGGCGAGGACGTGGCTCGCCCGGGTCGGGCTGATCCGGCCGCTGGCATTGGCCGACGGCGCCGCCAGCGGCCGGCCGGCGGCATCGAGCAGGTCGCGCATCGCCGGATGGGCCGGCGCGCGGACGGCGATCGTCGCCAGGCCCGCAGTGACCAGGGAGGCGATCGAGGCGCCTTGGCGGAGCGGCAGGACCAGGGTCAACGGGCCGGGCCAGTGCCGCTCGGCCAAGGCGAGGGCCTCATCATCGAATGAAGCGAATTCAGCGGCCTGCGCAACATTCCTGACATGGACGATGAGCGGATTGAACGCCGGCCTTCCCTTGGCCGCATAGATTCGCGCGACCGCATCGCCATTGGTGGCGTCGGCGGCGAGGCCGTAGACGGTCTCGGTCGGCATCGCGACCGGCTGTCCGCGCGCGATCAGCCGCGCCGCTTCGGCGATCGCCTCGGCGCCGTAAGGCAGGACGCGGGTAGTTTGTGCGCTCACCGCGGCGCGGTATAGCCGACGTTCCAGCCGCGCAACATTTGCGAGATGCCATGACCTACGCCCCGCCCGTCGAGGAGCAGAAATTCCTGCTCGACCATGTCGTCCGGATCGGCGAGCTGCTCGACGATGCCGAGCTGGTCGGGGCGATCGTGGAAGGGGCGGGGCAGTTCGCCGCGGGCGAGTTCGCGCCGCTCAACCGGATCGGCGACCAGGTCGGCGCGAAATGGTCGCCCGACGGTGTCACCATGCCGCCTGGCTTCCGCCGAGCCTATCGGGCCTATGTCGAGGGCGGCTGGGGGACGCTCGCCGGGCCGGAGGATTTCGGCGGGCAGGGCCTGCCGGGGACGCTCGCCGCGGTGGTGATGGAGGATCTCGGCTCGGCCAACATGGGCTTCTCGCTCTGCATGATGCTGACCCCCGGCGCGGTCGAGGCGCTGAAGCATCATGGCACGGCCGAATTGCAGCAGGCCTGGTTGCCGAAGCTGATCACCGGCGAATGGACCGGGACGATGAACCTCACCGAGTCGCAGGCGGGCTCCGACGTCGGCGCGCTGAAGACGCGCGCCGAGCCCAATGGCGACGGCACCTACCGGATCACCGGCCAGAAGATCTTCATCACTTATGGCGAGCACGACCTCGCCGACAATATCGTCCATCTGGTCCTCGCCCGGTTGCCGGACGCGCCGCAAGGGACGCGGGGGATCTCGCTGTTCCTGGTGCCGAAGATCCTGCCGGACGGAACGAGGAACGACCTCCGCTGCGTGTCGATCGAGCACAAGCTCGGCATCCACGCCTCGCCGACCTGCGTCATGGCCTATGGCGACGAGGGCGGCGCCACCGGCTGGCTGATCGGCGAGGAGAATAAGGGCATGGCGGCGATGTTCACGATGATGAACAACGCCCGCTTGAATGTCGGCCTGCAGGGCGTGTCGATCGCCGAGCGGGCGATGCAGCAGGCCGTCGCCTATGCGATGGAGCGCGTCCAGGGCAGCCGCGAGGGCCGTCCGGCGCGGATCATCGAGTTTCCGGACGTGCGCCGGATGCTGCTCAGGATGAAGGCGCTGACGCAAGCCGCGCGGGCGCTGACCTACTATTGCGCCGGGCAGACCGATCGGGCGCTGCGCGGCGACGAGGCGGCGCGGGCGCGGGCCGATTTGCTGACGCCGTTGGTCAAGGCCTACGGCACCGACGTCGGCGTCGAGGTAACCAGCCTTGCCGTCCAGGTCCATGGCGGCATGGGCTATATCGAGGAGACCGGCGTCGCCCAGCATTATCGCGACGCCCGCATCTCGCCCATCTACGAGGGCACGAACGGGATCCAGGCGGCCGATCTGGTCGGGCGCAAGATTTGGCTAAATGATCGTCTGACCATTCGGGATCTGTGCGACGATATTTATGTCGATGCCCGGGAGGTTGCGGCAGCGAACGAGCTTTTGTCGTTGACGGAGGAGTGCAGGGCAGTCGAGGGCGCAATGGTGGACGCGGCTCCGGACGATCGGCTTGCCGCCTCTTACCCCTATCTCACGATGTTGTCGGTCGCCGTATCCGGCTGGCTGATGCTGAGGCAAGCCAATGCGCTGAAAGCTTATCAGGGCGATCCGAACTTCGTTGCCATGAAAAGGGCTGCGGCCGATTTCTATCTGGGCCACATTGTGTCCGAGGCGCGTGGGCTGGCGTTGGGCGCTCTCAGCTCGGTGGAAGGATTCTATTCCTTCCCGCAGGAGGCGTTCTCCGCCTAGGCCCTCCCTCTTTCGTCACCCCGGACTTGATCCGGGGTCCACCTGTCTCTCCGTTTCGAGGACAAAGAAGGTGGATGCCGGATCATCCCGGACTTGATCCGGGACCGGCATGACGGGGAGGCTCAGACCTGCCGGGCCAGCTTGTGCTTGCGCTGGCCGATCGTGCGCCAGACGCGGGGGCCGAGGTCGACCCGGAAGGCGCCCATCTTCTCGCTGGGGGTCTCGAGCTCGCGGCCGACCACCCAGGAGCGCGAGGTCTGGCCGGTCTGGCCGTCGCCCCAATCGTAGAGCGCGTTGACCGCGATCACCGGGATGAACAGCAATTTGTCGTCGAGCCGCACCGCGCGCATGTCGTCGCGGTTCATCGTCACCTGGGCGTGGATCACGCCGGTGGTGCCGGCGGCGATGCCGGGGAGGTGGCATTTGGTGGTCTCGCGGCCGGCGGTGCGGAAGAAGGCGCCGATCTCCTTGTCCTGCTCGGCGCCGGCGTTGAACATCTTGACGTCGATGCGCAGGTTCCGCGCCGCCGCCTTGCCGGTATTGCCGATTTCGAGCTCGAACATCACCACAGTCTCGGTCAGCGTCGCCGAGGCGCGCTCGGCCTTGAGCCCGAGCTCGAGCCAGGGCCGCGCCACCGGCTCCGGCCGCGGCGCGGCTTCGCGCCGGGCGAAGGGCGAGGGCTCGACCGGGACGGCCGGCACCAGCTCGGGCTCATAGGCTGCCTCGACGTCGCGCCGCCGGCGGCGGAGCAGGACCAGGCCGAGCAAGGCGAGCGCCAGCGCGCCGGGGATCGCGTAGAGCCAGGGGAAGCCGCCGCTCTCTTCGGCGGGCGGCGCCTCGGCGGCGGGGCCGGGCGCGACCGGCTGCGGGGGCAGGGGCGTCGCCTCGGGCGCCGGGGCTTCGGTCGCGGGTGCCTGCCGAGCGGCCGGCGCCGGCTGCGATCGAGCAGCGGCCGGCGGGGACTGCCGCGGCTGGGTGCGAGGCGCCGGCTGCGCGGTCACCGGCGGCGGCGGCGCGACGGTGACCGGCTGCGGCGCCGGCTGCTGCGGCTGGGTGGGGGCCGGCACCACGGTCTGGCCGCGCAGCTGGAAATCCTTGAGCTGGGCCGGGCCGACCGCATTGTCCTGCGCGCGCGCGCTGAACGCCGCGCACAGCAGCAATGCGCCGACGCCGCCGGTCACCAGCTTCATTTTGTGAATCGTCATCTAAACGCTCGACCCGCTCCGAGCCCAAACCTTGCCCCAGATAGGGGCCAAGGCACCGAAATGTAACAGGGAGTCAAGCGCGCGGCGGCGAGCGGCCGCCGCCGTGCGGCAAATCGGCCACAGTCCGGCCTCAGTGGTGGCCCTCGCCCGCCCCGCCATGCGCTTCCGGCCCTGCGGATTCGCGGATTCGCGTGCAATGGGCGAGCTCGCGTTCCGAACCGTCGGCGGCGAGCTCGGCCAGCCAGGCGTCCTCGGCCCGCGCCGTCCAGACCAGGATCGGCCGCTCCTCGCGCGGCTCCTGGTAGCGCAGCCCGTAGGTCGGCGGCATCGCCGCGAAATGGATGGCGCGCCCCTCATAAGCGAGCTCGGCCGAGCCGCGCGGATAGAAACCGCCGCCTTCATAGGTGATCCGCGCCGGCTGGCCGTTGCAGAGATAGGGAATGCCGGCCGGGCCGTGCGCGTCGTGATGGGCGCCGCCGGCGCAGGCCGAAAGCGCCAATGCGCCGATCGAAGCCGCCAGCATTGTGCGCATGCCCACCTCCTTCAAAGGCGATGGTGGGCCACGGCGCCGGTCAAATCAAGCGGGG
>Ga0207682_10000737_pt1 | contig 15157 bp, 15 predicted proteins | sample KBSM63metaG_FD_184332 | JGI IMG/M metagenome (GOLD analysis project Ga0207682, IMG submission 184332) | Miscanthus rhizosphere microbial communities from Kellogg Biological Station, Michigan, USA - KBS M6-3 metaG (SPAdes) (version 2) | ecosystem: Host-associated > Plants > Roots > Rhizosphere >... | reverse complement strand
ATGCGAGCTGCGCTTTGTCGCCGGCCTTGTCGCCGCTGTCGAAGAGCTGCTTGGCGTACACCATCGCGCCGCGCGGCGCGTAGGACGTGCCGCCGAACTTGCCCGTGAGCTCGGCGATCGCGTCCTTCCCCTTCGCCGCGTCGCTCTTGCGGGCGGCGTCGCTGACCGCGTTGTAGAGCACGGAGGCTTCGGCCGCCTTGTTGCTCATCCACCAGCGGTAGCCCTGCACGCCGGCGATGACGATGAAGGCGAGCGCGATGCCGAACGTGACGGCGTTGCCCCATTGCTTCCACCACGCCTTCAGGTCGTCGAGTTTTTCCTGCTCTTCGAGATCGTAGACTGCCATTCGTGTTCCTCTGCAAGACTTCGAGGCGGCGTAAGCCGGGACTGCCTCGAGGGGTTCGGTGATCGTTGTCGGTCAGGCTTCAGCCTGAACCGTCGTCCGGCGGCGATGCGGCGAAGTGGCGCGCGATGTCGGCGGCGGCCACCGCGACCTGCTCGCCGGCCTCGCGCAGCGGCTTCACCGCCACCTGCTGCGCGGCCGCCTCGTCATCGCCGACGATGAGGGCGTAGCGTGCGCCGCTGGCGTCCGCGCGCTTCATTTGCGACTTGAAGCTGCCGCCGCCGGCGTTCAGCAGCACGTCGTGCCCGGCGTCGCGCAGCGTCTCCGCCGCGGCACGCGCGAGCGCGGCGCCGGCCTCGCTGGCGTGGACGACGTACGCAAGCGGGGCGGCGACGGGCGCGCGGCCGGCATCCTGCAGCAGCAGGATCATCCGCTCGATGCCCATGCCGAAGCCGCAGGCGGGCGTGGGCTTGCCGCCGAGCTGCTCGAACAGGCCGTCGTAGCGGCCGCCGCCCGCCACGGTGCCCTGCGCGCCGAGCCGGTCGGTGACCCACTCGAACACCGTGCGATTGTAATAGTCGAGCCCGCGCACGAGCCGCGGGTTGATCGTGAACGCGATGCGATGCTCGTGCAGCAGCGCCTGGAGGCCGTCGAAATGCGCGCGCGATGCGTCGCCCAGGCGGTCGACGAGCCTTGGAGCATCGGCCACGACCTGCTGCAGCGCCGGATTCTTGCTGTCGAGGATGCGCAGCGGATTCGTGTGCAGCCGGCGCCGCGCCTCGTCGTCGAGCGCGTCCTGGTGCTGCGTGAAATGGTCGACCAGCGCGGCGCGATGCGCGCGGCGCTCCGCGGCGTCGCCGATCGAGTTGATCTCGAGGCGGATGCCGTCGGCGAGGCCGAGCTCGCGCCAGAGCCGCGCGAGCATCACCATCTGCTCGGCGTCGACGTCCGGCCCGGCGAAGCCCAGCGCCTCCACGTCGAACTGGTGGAACTGGCGATAGCGGCCCTTTTGCGGGCGCTCGTGGCGGAACATCGGGCCCGCGAGCCACACGCGCTGCGGCCGCTCGTAGGTGAGGTTGTGCTCGATCGCCGCGCGCACGATGCCGGCCGTCGCCTCGGGGCGCAGCGTGAGGCTGTCGCCATTGAGGCGATCCTCGAACGTGTACATCTCCTTCTCGACGACGTCGGTGACTTCGCCGATCGCGCGCACGAAGAGCGGCGTGGACTCGACGATCGGCACGCGGAGGTTGCGATAGCCGTAGCGGCGGAAAACGCCGCGCACCGTGTCCTCGAAGAACTCCCATAGCGCCGCCTCGTCCGGCAGCACGTCGTTCATGCCGCGGATGGCCTGCAGCGCGACAGGCCGCGCCGGCGCGTTGGCGACCGCGGTCACGCCAGCCTGCCTTCGCGCTGCGCGCTCATGCGATCGCCTTGACGGGGATCGACTTCTGCGCGGGCTTGAGGCTGGGGGTGGCGGGTCCGCCGCCGTAGGTCATCGTGACGTACTCGGTGACGATCTGCTGGAACTCCTCGGCGATGCGCTCGCCCTTCAGCGTGACCGTCTTCTGGCCGTCGACGTAGACGGGTGCGACCGGCGCCTCGCCGGTGCCCGGCAGCGATATGCCGACGTTCGCGAGCTTCGACTCGCCGGGGCCGTTGACGACGCAGCCCATCACCGCGACGTGCATCGTCTCCACGCCGGGAAACTGCGCGCGCCACGCCGGCATCGACGAGCGCAGGAACGCCTGGATGTCGGACGCGAGCGACTGGAAATACGTGCTCGTCGTGCGGCCGCAGCCCGGGCAGGCCGCGACCATGGGCGTGAAGGAGCGCAGTCCCATCGTCTGCAGGATCTCCTGCGCGACGACGACTTCCTTCGTCCGGTCGCCGTCCGGCTCCGGCGTGAGCGACACGCGGATCGTGTCGCCGATGCCTTCCTGCAGCAGCACGGCCATCGCGGCGGTCGACGCGACGATGCCCTTGCTCCCCATGCCGGCCTCGGTGAGGCCGAGGTGCAGCGGATAGTCGCAGCGGCGCGCGAGCTCGCGATAGACGACGACGAGATCCTGCACGTTCGAGACCTTGCACGACAGCACGATGCGATCGCCGGGGAGCCCGAGCGCCTCGGCTTCGCGCGCGCTGTCGATCGCCGACGCGACGAGCGCCTCGCGCATGACGGCGTCGGCGTCCGCAGGCTCGGCGCGCTGCGCGTTCGCGTCCATCATGCGCGCGAGCAGCGCGGCGTCGAGGCTGCCCCAGTTGACGCCGATGCGCACCGGCTTGCCGTAGCGGATCGCGTGCTCGACCATCACCGCGAACTGCGCGTCGCGCTTGCTGCCCTTTCCGACGTTGCCCGGATTGATCCGGTACTTCGCGAGCGCGGCCGCGCAGTCCGGGTGGTCGGTGAGGAGCTTGTGGCCGTTGAAGTGGAAATCGCCGACCAGCGGCACGCGGCAGCCGCTCGCGTCGAGCGCTGCGCGGATGCCTGCCACCGCAGCGGCGGCCTCCGCGGAGTTGACGGTGATGCGGACGATCTCGGACCCCGCCTCGGCGAGTGCCCGCACCTGCGCGACGGTGGCGGCGACGTCGGCGGTGTCGGTGTTGGTCATCGACTGGACGACGATCGGCGCGCCGCCCCCGACGGCCACGCTGCCCACGTTCACCTGCCGCGTGCGGCGGCGCGCGATTTCGGCGCGTTCCATCGTCATTTCACCGTGAAGCGCGCGACGTTCGAGCGCGTGTACGGACCGAGGTCCAGCGGCTGGCCGTGCAGCGTCGCGGTGACGCGCTCGGCGTTGCCGACGACGACGTCGAGCGGCGGCGCGCCGCTGACGGGAATCGTCGCGCCGGCGGGCGCCGTCTGCGACACCACGGCGGTGCCCGCGGCGTCCTTCACCTGCACCCACGACGAGCCGGAGAATGTCAGCACGAGCGGCGCTTCGCCCTTGGCCACCGCGGGCGCTTGAGCGGGTGGCGCGTCGTTCGCCGCGGCGGGCGCGGCGGGCGCCGGATCGGCGGCGGCGGCCGAGGGCGGCGGCGCCGCCTCGGACTTCGGCGCCTCGAGCGGATTTCGCAGCGGCGTGCCGCTGGGCGTGGGAGGAGGCGCAGGCGCGGGCGCGGGTTGCGCGGCCGGCGGCATGATGCCGTCCGGCAGCGTGGGGCGCTGCGCCTGGCGCGAGAATTCGTAGTACGCCGCAACGGCGACGACCGCGAGCAGCACCAGCGGAATGAGCCAGCGCGTGGTGCGTCCGCTGCGGCGCGACGATTCCACCGGCATCTCGCCCATCGGCCGCGCGGACGGCGTGTACGTCAGCCGCTCGAGCGGGGACGTCGGCTCGCCCGACGGCAGCGCGTCGACGACGGCGTCGGGGTCGAGGTTCACCAGCCGCGCGTAGTTGCGCACGAAGCCGCGCACGAACGTGCGGCCCGGCAAGCGCGCGTAGTCGTCTTCCTCGATCGCGCGCACCTGGCGCGGCGCGAGCTTCAACTGCTGCGCGACCGCGTCCAGCGACAGCCCTGCCGCTTCGCGCGCGACGCGAAGCCACGTGCCGACGGAAGCCGCCGCCGCGCTCGCCGCGTTGTCGTCGCCGGTCACTCGCACGTCCCCGTGGCGACCTGCCGGGTCTCCGCCGAGTCGGGATACCGGTTCTTGAGCTGCGACGCGTACGACAGCTCGGCTTGGCGATCCCCGAGCTTGCGCTCGACGCAAAGGCCGAGGTAGAGCGCCTCCGGCCGTGCCGTGCCCTGCTGCATCAGCGGACGGATCCACGCGCGCGCGTCGCTGAGGCGCCCTTCCTTGTACGACAGCAGCGCGAGCTGATAGCTCGCCGTGGCGTTCCCCGGCGAAGCGGTGAGCGCGCGGCGGAAGTATTCGTCGGCCTTCTTCATGTCGCCGAGCGCGGCGGTGCACTTGCCGGCGTTGATGTAGGCGATCTCGGGACTGCGGAAAAGCGGATCGCGCACCGCCTGCTCGAACTCCGGAATCGATTCGCGCTCGCGGCCGGTGGTGCAAAGGAAGGCACCCCAGTTGGCGCGGATCGACGGATCGTTCGGCGCGAGCGCGATCGCGCGCCGGAAGTTCGACTCCGCCTTCTCGCGCTCGCCGAGCATCGTGTACGTGAGGCCGTAGATGTCGTAGGTGCGCGCGTAGTTGGCGTCGATTTTCTGCGCCTCGTCCAGGACCTCGAGCGCCGTCTCGAACTGCCCACGCTCGTAGTAGCCGGCGGCGAGATCGGTCTTGATCGTCGCGCGCTGCAGCGGGGTGGCCTCCTGCGCCTTCACCGGCTCGGGCTGCGGCTGCGGCGGCGCCGGCGTCGTCGTCGACGACTTGCTGGCGCAGCCGCCGAGGAGGACGGCGGTCACGACGAAGGCGATCGGCAGGGCGGGGATTCGCATGGGGGGTGGCTCCTGCGTTCTAGCGGGCGACGACGACGGGGATGCGGGACGCGAGGCGGCGCTTCGTGCGGTCGCGCACCTGTCCCGCGAGCTGCCCGCAGGCCGCGTCGATGTCGTCGCCGCGCGTCTTGCGGATCGTGGCGACGAGGCCGCCATCGCTGACGATGCGCTGGAACGCGGCGATGCGCGCGCGCGGGCTCACCCGGAACTCGCTGCCGGGGAACGGGTTGAACGGAATGAGGTTCACCTTGCACGGCACATCGCGCACGAGGTCGAGCAGCGCATGCGCGTGCGAGTCGGCGTCGTTCACGCCTTCCAGCATCACGTACTCGAACGTGACGAAATCGCGCGGCGCGCGCTCGATGTAGCGCACGCACGCCGCCATCAGGTCGGCGAGGGGATGCACACGGTTGATCGGCACGAGGCGATCGCGCAGCGCGTCGGTGGGCGCGTGCAGCGACACGGCGAGCGCGACCGGGCATTCGTCGCGCAGGCGATCGATCTGCGGCACGATGCCGGATGTCGACAGCGTGACGCGGCGCCGCGACAGGCCGTAGGCGTTGTCGTCCAGCATGAGCTTCAGCGCCCGCACGACGGGGTCGAAGTTGGCGAGCGGCTCGCCCATCCCCATCATCACGACGTTGGTGATCGGCGCGCGGCCCGCCTCCACCCAGGGAGCGTCGCTGCCGTCGGCCAGCAGCGTGCGATTGGCGTGCCACAGCTGGCCGATGATCTCGCCCGTGGTGAGGTTGCGGTTGAAGCCCTGCTTGCCGGTCGAGCAGAAGGCGCAGTCGAGCGCGCAGCCCGCCTGCGACGAGATGCAGAGCGTGCCGCGGTCGTCCTCGGGAATGTAGACGGCCTCGACCGCGTTGGCGCTGCCCGCGTCGATCAGCCACTTGCGCGTCCCGTCGGCGGCGGTGGTGTCGCGGATGACGGCCGGCGCGGCGATCTGCGCGTCGCGCGCGAGCGCCTCGCGCGTCGTGCGGGCGAGATCGCTCATCTTCGCGACGTCGGCCACGAAGCGCTGGTGGATCCAGCGCGACACCTGCCGCGCGCGAAACGGCTTCTCGCCGCGTTGCGCGAAGAAGCCGGCGAGGCCCGCCGGATCGAAGTCGAGCAGGTTCGTCATCGAGCCCAAACCCTCACGGACCTAGCGGCTGTGGATGTTCTGCGCCGGGAAGAAATAGGCGATCTCGACCTTCGCCGTTTCGGTCGCGTCGGACCCGTGGACGGCGTTGGCGTCGATCGACTGCGCGAAATCGGCGCGGATGGTCCCCGCCGCGGCCTTCTTCGGATCGGTCGCGCCCATCAGCTCGCGGTTCTTCGCGATGGCGTTGTCGCCCTCGAGCACCTGGACCATGACGGGGCCCGTGGTCATGAAGTCGACCAGGTCGCGGAAGAACGGCCGCTCGCGGTGGACGGCGTAGAAGCCTTCGGCGTCGGCCCGGGACAGGTGCATCATCCGCGCGGCGACGATTTTGAGGCCCGCCTTTTCGAAGCGGGCGTAGATTTCGCCGATCACGTTCTTGGCAACGGCATCGGGCTTGATGATGGAAAGCGTGCGTTCAGCGGCCATTCTTGCGCTCCGGCGTCACAAATTCGAGTAAATTCATAATTATAGCATGCGGGCGTCATGCGCTGCGAGGCGTGACGCCCCGCGCGGATAGCCCCGGCCAGCCTGAAGCCGGCGCATGGCGGCAGGTCAGGCTTTGCGCCCGCCGCGACGGCCTGCCGGCCAAGGGCCGGCCCGCTGCTACTGCATCATCCCGAGCGTGCGGGGCAGCCAGAGCGAGAGCCCGGGCCAGTAGGTGACGACGATGAGGAACACGAGCATCGTCATGAGCCAGGGCCATACGGCGATCGTGAGCTCGGTGATGCCCATCTTGGTGATGCCGGAGGCCACGTACAGGTTGAGCCCCACCGGCGGGTGGCACATTCCCACTTCCATGTTCACCACCATCATGATGCCGAAGTGGACTGGATCGATGCCGAGCTTCATCGCCACCGGGAAAAGGATCGGCGCCATGATGAGGACGATCGACGACGGCTCCATCACGTTGCCGGCGAGGAGCAGCAGGACGTTGACGACGAGCAGGAAGGCGATGACGCCGAGGCCACGGTCGAGCATCCACGCCGCAAGCTCCTGCGGGATCTGCTCCGACGTGAGCAGGTAGCTGAACATCACGGCGTTCGTGATGATGTAGAGCAGCATCGCGCTCATGTTGGCGCTGTCGAGCAGCACCTGCGGCACCTTCGCGAGCGTCATGTCCTTGTAGACGAACACCGCGACGAAGAACGCGTAGACGGCGCTCATCGCCGCCGCCTCGGTGGGCGTGAAGATGCCGGTGTAGATGCCGCCGATGACGACGACGATCAGCAGCAGGCCCCAGAGGCTCGCGCGGAATGCGCGCCAGCGCTCCGCCCAGCTCGCCTTCGGCAGCCGCGGATAGTCGTTCTTGCGGGCGCGCCACCACGTGGTCACGCCGAGCATCGTCGCGAGGAACAGCCCCGGAATGATCCCGGCGATGAAGAGCTGGCCGACCGACGTGTTCGTGGCGACCGCGTACATCACCATCACGATCGACGGCGGGATGAGGATGCCGAGCGCGCCGGACGTCGTGATCACGCCGGCGCCGAAGCGCGCCGGAAAGCCCTGCTTCACCATCGCGGGCAGGATGATCGAGCCGATCGCCACCACCGTGGCCGGCGACGACCCCGACACCGCGGCGAAGAGCGCGCAGGCCATGACCCCGGCAAGGCCCAGCCCGCCGTGCCAATGCCCGATCATTGCCGAGGCGAAGTTGATCATCCGCCGCGCGACGCCGCCGTGGGTCAGGAAATTGCCGGCGAGGATGAAAAACGGGATCGCCATGATCTCGAACTTCTCGATGCCGGTGAAAAGCTTGAGCGCGACGGACTCGATCGGCACCTTGGTCATCGTGAACAGGTAGACGAGCACGGTGAGGCCGAGCGAGATCGACACCGGCATGCCGGTGAGCATCAGCCCCACGAGCAGCGCGAAGATGATCCACGCGTTCGGCAGCGCGATGCCCGCGAGCTTCAGCGCCACGGGAATGCCGATGATCAGCACCGGCAACAGCGCCGGCCAGCGCGGTGCGTCCTCGGAAAGGGTCGGCGCCGCGACGCTCATTGGAGTGCCTCCGCGCTGCGCGCTGCGGCGCAATTCGCGCCTTGGGACGGCCCGGCGGCGCTCATGATCGCGTCCCCGTGGCGGCCGGCGCCGGATGGAGGTCGGGCACCATGTCCGGCGCGTCGATCCCCTCGACGTGCGCGACGTCATGCCGGGGCAGCTGGCCGGTGCGCGCGAATGCCCACGCCACCTGCAGGAAGCGGAAGCACATCAGGTACGAGCCGAGCGGAATGCAGAGATAGACGATCCACTTCGGCACTTCGAGGTCGGGCGACACCGAGTCGGTGTGGGCGATGTCCCACACGAAGGTCGCGCCCAGCGTCCCGACGATCGCGGTGAACACCGCGCCGGCAAAGAGACCGAACAGCACGTACGACTTGTGCAGACCCGGCGGCAGGCGGTTGATCAGCACGTCGACGCCGACGTGGATCCCGGTGCGCACGCCGTAGGCGGCGCCGAACTTCGCCATCCACACGAACATGTAGATGCAAAGCTCCTGCGCCCAGGAGAGATCCAGCTTGACGAGGAAGTCCTGCACGCCCGGAATGGGCAGACCGGCGGCATAGCGATGCACGACGGCGACGAAGATCAGCAGCGTTGCGGCTGCCATCAGCGTCGTGATCACCCATTCCTCGAGACGATCGAGCAGCTTCAGCATCGCGGGAGCTCCGGCGCGGCGCGCGTGGCCGCGGTCAGCCTATGCAAAAACGCCACTGCCTCCGCAGGGGCCGGCAGTGGCGTCGCTGTGGTTCACTGCATTCAGGGCTTGAAGCCGGTCTCCTGGTAGACGGCGTCGATCGTTTCCTTGCCGACGCGCGACTCGTTCTCCTTGTGGACGACGATCGCGGCCTTCTTCCACGCCGCCTTCTCCGCCGGCGTGAGCGTGATGATCTCCGTCTTGCCGCTCGCCTTGACGGCGGCGAGGGCATCGTCGTTCTCCTTCTTGGCGATGTCGTTCGCGTACTTCGTCGCGTCCTTCATCGCGCCTTCGAGCTGCGTGCGGATGTCCGCGGGCAGGCCGTCCCAGAACTTCTTGTTGACGATCACGGCGTACTCGATCACGCCGTGGTCGGTGAGCGTGAGGTATTTCTGGACCTCGTGCATCTTCTGCGTGTAGAAATTCGACGGCGGGTTCTCGGAGCCGTCGACCACGCCGGTCTGCATGGCCTGGTAGACCTCGGAGAACGCCATCACCTGCGGCAGCGCGCCGAACGCGCGCATCTCGCTGTCGAGGACCTTCGACGACTGGATGCGCATCTTCTGGCCCTTCATGTCCTCGGGCTTGCGCAGCGCCTTGTTGGCGCTCATGTCCTTGAAGCCGTTGTCCCAGTAGGCGAGGCCGACGATGCCCTTCGACTCGAGCTTCTTGAACAGCGCCTTGCCGACGGGACCATCGGTGACCTTGTGCAGGTCGTCGAAGCTGTCGAAGATGTACGGCAGATCGAAGATCTCGAATTCGCGCGCGCCGAGCGGGCCGAACTTCGACACCGACGGCGCCAGCATCTGGACCGATCCCAGCTGCAGCGCCTCCATTTCCTCGCCGTCCTTGAACAGCGAGCTGTTCGGATACACCTCGACCTTGACCTTGCCGCCGGTGCGCTCCTCGGCGAGCTTCTTGAACATCTCGGCGCCCTTGCCCTTCGGGGTGTTGACGGCGACGACGTGGCTGAACTTTATGACGATGGGCTGCTGCGCGGCCGCGGGCGCGGCGAGCGCGAGTGCGAGCAGTCCGGTAATCCACCAGCGGATCTTCATGACGTCCTCCAGAATTGAGATGGAATCGGGCGCATACCTGTCCGCGCCGCGTTGGCGGAAAGCCTAACCGAAGCCGGCGGTCGGCGTCCAGCGGAGCGCCAGGCCATCGCTTCCCGGCGCCGCCTGGAACGCGACGTCGACGCCGATGCCAGGCACCGCGGCGAGCGCGTCGCCGCAGAACACGAGCGGCAGCGCCGCCCGCTCCCATGTCGCGAGTCCGGCGTCCTGCAGCAGGCTTTTCAGCGCGCGCCGCGGTCGCCCGGGCCCGAGCGTCAGCCGCTCGCCGCCGCGCCGCGCGCGGACGGTCACCGGCGCACCGTCGAGGCGCCGGGGATCGAGGCCGCCGGCCGCGCCGCCGACGAACGCAAGGCGCCCGTGCGGCAACAGCAGCAGCGGCTCGCCGCGCCACGGCGAGTCGAAGGGGGCCGGCGGGGGCGCATGCACGACGATCCGCCCGCGATGGACTCCGATCGCGGCGCCGCCGTGCGCCACGCCGGCGCGCGCGTCGGCGCGCTGCGTGGTGAGCGCGGCGAGCATCGCGCGAAGCCGCGCGTGCGACGGCGGCGGCAGCCCGCATTCGCGCAGGAACCAGCGCAGCAGGTTGCGGGCGCGATGCTCCGGCAGCGCGGCGAGCGCGGCTTGCGACAGCGTGGCGCCGTCGACGGCGCCACGCGCGTCGTGCGCGGCGAGATCGTCGGCGAGCCGCGCCGCGTCGGCCTGCAGCGTCGCAGCGCGGGCGAGGGTGGCCGCGTAGGCCGGCGCGACGGCAGCGAGCGCGGGTGCGACGACGTGCCGCACGGCGTTGCGCGCCCGGCGCGTGTCGCCGTTGCTGTGGTCGTCGACGAAGCGAAGGCCGTGCGCGCGGACGTGCGCGTCGATCGCGGCGCGCGAGATGCCGAGCAGCGGACGGAGCCACGCGATGCCGTGCGCCAGACGCTGCGCGGGCATCGCGGCGAGGCCGTGCGGGCCCGCGCCGCGCAGCAGCTGCAACAGCAGCGTCTCGGCCTGATCGTCGCGGTGGTGCGCAAGCAGCACGGCGCATGCGCCCGCCGCGACCCCGGCCTCGGCCAGCGCCGCGTAACGGGCGCTGCGTGCTTCCGCCTCGAGGCTGGTGCGTGGACCGCGGCCGACGTCGACGCGGCGCACGGCACAGGGGACGCCGTACGCGGCACACGTCGCCACGCAAAATTCGGCCCACGCATCCGCGTGGGGCGAGAGACCGTGATGGACATGGACGGCAGCGACCGGGCGCTGCCGCGGCGGCGCCAGCGTGGCGACGGCGTGGAGGAGCGCGATCGAATCGCGGCCGCCGGACAGCGCGATGGCGACCGGCCCCGGCGCCGGCAGGGCATCGAGCGCGGCGGCGACCGCCGCGGCGACGCCGGCGGCGTCAGGGGGAGACGATCTCCTTGAACTTTCCATAGCCGAGGATCTTGTCCTCGCGCGTCTCGAGCAGCGTGTCGAGCGGCTGGTCCTGCAGCTGCCGCAGCGCCTCGACCAGCGCCTTCTTGAGCGTGACCATCGTCGCCGCGTGGTCGCGGTGCGCGCCGCCGAGCGGCTCGCTGATGATCTTGTCGATGAGGCCGAGCTGCTTCAGCCGCGCGGAGGTGATGCCGAGCGTCTCGGCGGCCTCGGGGGCATGCTCGGCCGACTTCCAGAGGATCGACGCGCAGCCTTCGGGCGAGATGACCGAGTAGGTCGCGTATTGCAGCATCAGCGTGATGTCGCCGATCGCCACCGCCAGCGCGCCGCCGGACCCGCCTTCGCCGATCACCGTGACGAGGATCGGCGTGCGCAGTCCCGCCATTTCGTACAGGTTGCGGCCGATCGCCTCGGACTGGCCGCGCTCCTCGGCGCCGATGCCCGGATACGCGCCCGGCGTGTCGACGAACGTGAACAGGGGCAGCTCGAACTTCTCTGCGAGCTTCATGAGCCGCAGCGCCTTGCGGTAGCCCTCGGGGCGGGGCATGCCGAAGTTGCGGTGGATCTTCTCCTTGGTGTCGCGGCCCTTCTGGTGGCCGATCACCATGCAGGGCTTGCCGTTGAAGCGCGCGAGCCCCCCGACGATCGCGGGGTCGTCCGCGTAGCTGCGGTCGCCGTGCAGCTCGCGAAAGTCGGTGAACATCCCGTTGATGTAGTCGAGCGTATACGGGCGTTGCGGATGGCGCGCGACCTGGGCGATCTGCCATGCGGACAGCTTGCCGTAGATCTCCTTGGCGAGCTGCTGGCTCTTCTTGGTAAGGCGGGCGATCTCGTCGGAGATGTCGACCGCCGAGTCCTCGTGCACGTAGCGGAGCTCGTCGATCTTCTGCTGCAGCTCGGCGATCGGTTGCTCGAAATCGAGAAAGGTCTGTTTCATTGGCGTGGTGCCCGGCGCGCGCTGGCCCGCATCATAGCGCAGCGGTGGCCCGGCGGCGCTTAGCGCCCCGGCGGCGCGGCGGCGACGGCGCGGCCCCGCCACGCGCCGAAGGCCTCGTTGGCGAGCACGGCGAACAGCACGATCGCGCCGCCCGTGAGCGTCGCGCGGCCGGGGTCCTCGCCCATCAGCGCCCAGACCCACACGGGGCCGAGGATGGGCTCCAGCAGCGCGAGCAGGCCGAGCTCCGTGGCCGAAAGGCGCTTGGACGCCGCCGTGGCGAGGAGACACCCGGCGCCGAGCTGCACGCAGCCCATCACGGCCAGGATGGCGAGGTCGCGATGCGAGGCGGCGAACGGCGGCGCCAGGGCCAGCGCAACAACGAGGGACACGACGCCCGCGATCAGCACCTGGGGCAGCATGTCCACCGTGGCGTGGAACTTGCGAAGCAATGTCACCTGCGCGGCGAAGCACACCGACACGCCGATCGCGAGCAGGTTGCCGGCGATCCGGCCGGCGTCGAGCGAGTCGGCGAACATCACGACGATGCCCGCGAAGGCCGCGATCATGGCGACCCACGTGCGAAGCGGCACGGGCTCGCCGAGCAGGAAGCGGCCGCCCAGCGCCGCGAGGAACGGCGACACGCTCATCAGCACATTGGTGTTGGCCACCGTGGTGCGCGTGAGGGAGCCGATGTAGAAGAAGAACGTGCCCGCGAGGAACGTTCCCGCCATGACGCCCGGCCAGCCCACGGCGGCGACGGCGCGCGGCATGCGCCGGCCGTGCATGACGAGCAGCACGCCGGCGACGAACGCCGCCATGAACAGCGAGCGCCAGAACACGATCTCCCAGGCGTCCGTGATCGAGAGCTGGCGCACGAGGAACCCGCCGGACGACCAGCAGGCGGCGCCGACGATCATGAACAGGATGGCGCGACGATGGGTGGGGACGGCGGCGATCACGGGGCTCGAAAACGACGACGCCGGCAAAGGCCGGCGCGGGCGCCCATTTTACCAGCGCCGTCAGGGCACGACGAGCTCGAAGTGCGGGAACATCGACTTGGCCTCGGCGAGATCCGCGAGCGTGATGTAGTCGCAGCAGGCCTCGTAGCGCGCCCACAGCGCCTGCACGCGCGGGTTGGCATGCGCGGCTTCGACCGCGGCTTCCGACCGCCATTCGAAGATCTCGAGCAAGGCGCCGTCCCCGGCGCGGAGGACCAGCGACGGACGCTCGGTGACGAGGCCTTCGGCGCGAAGGATGGGGAGGTGGTCACGCGTGCACGCGAGAAGGTCCGCATCCTTGCCCGGCTTCGGCCGGAACGCGGCGACGACGAGGTTGGCCATGGCGCGGTCCCTACTTCGCAGGCGATGAGGCAAGTATGCCGCGAATCACAGCCGGGTTGCAGCGGCGGCCGCGCCCGGGGACGCGCCGGCGCCCGGCGGCGGCGCCGGAAACTCGGCGGCGGCGTGAGGTCCCATGGCCGCGGCGATGCGGGCGAAATCCTCCGCCGTGACGCGCAGGAAGCCGAACCGGAACGCTGCGCCCCAATGCGCCTTGTTGCGGACGAATGAGAGCGCGTCGATCAGCGGCTTGACCGGCGCGGCCGACGCGGACAGAAAGCGCACGCGGCGGCGAAACGGCGAGAAATCCTCGCGGATGCGGACCTGGAAGATCGGGCCGTCGGCGACGCGGCCGATGGCCGTGAACGCCTGCACCGGCGGGCCGTCCGGGTAGGCTTCGCGCGGCGAGTAGTACGCGAAGGCGTCGCCGGCCCGCATGCGCTCGAGCGGGCCCGCCTTGCCGTGGCTCAACTGCGCGAAGCCACCGGCAACGGCCTCCGCGACGTGGTCGCTCGACACGACGCCGATCCAGCAGGCGGCAGGCGCGGGCGCGCGTTCGGCAGCGAGGCGGCGGGAACCGGTGGACGCCAAGGGAGCGGTGGAAGCGGGGGAAGCGGCCATGGGCAGTCTCCGGGGTGAGGAGGAACGCCCTCATCGTAACGGCGCGCCGCGGCGGGGCAGCATCGGCCAAACGTATGACGCTACAATCGCCGGCTCAAAAGGGGGACGGGAAATGGCAGCGCATCGCATCGCGGTGATGCCGGGCGACGGCATCGGCAAGGAGACGGTACCGGAGGGGCTGCGCGTCGTCGAGGCGGCCGCGGCGAAGTTCGGCGTCGAGCTCGCGTTCACGCACTTCGACTGGAGCAGCGACTACTACGCGAAGCACGGCCGGATGATGCCCGAGGACTGGTTCGAGCAGCTCAAGGGCTTCGAGGCGATCTTCTACGGCGCGGTCGGCTGGCCGGCGACGGTCCCCGATCACATTTCGCTTTGGGGCTCGCTGATCCCGTTCCGCCGCCAGTTCGACCAGTACGTGAACATGCGGCCGTGCCGGCTGATGCCCGGCATCGCGACGCCGCTTGCCAACCGCAAGCCCGGCGACATCGATTTCGTCGTGGTGCGCGAGAACACCGAAGGCGAGTATTCGTCGGTGGGCGGCCGCATGTGGGAGGGGACGCCGCGCGAGGTCGTGTTCCAGCAGAGCGTGTTCTCGCGCACGGGCACCGATCGCATCATGAAGTTCGCGTTCGAGCTGGCGCGCACGCGCGCCGACCGTCACGTGACGTCCGCGACCAAGTCGAACGGCATCTCGATCACGATGCCGTACTGGGACGAGCGCTTCAAGGCGATGGCGGCGCAATATCCGGACATCCGGACCGACCAGTACCACATCGACATCCTGTGCGCGCATTTCGTCGGCCGCCCGCAGGTGTTCGACGTCGTCGTCGCGTCCAACCTGTTCGGCGACATCCTCTCCGACCTCGGCCCGGCGGTGTGCGGGACGATCGGCATCGCCCCGTCGGCGAACATCAATCCCGAGCGACTGTTCCCGTCGCTGTTCGAGCCCGTGCACGGATCGGCGCCGGACATCGCGGGCAAGGGCATCGCCAATCCGATCGGCCAGATCTGGTCCGGCGCGCTGATGCTGGACTTCCTCGGCCACAACGACGCAGCGGCGGCGATCGTGTCGGCCATCGAGCGCACGCTCGCCGATCCGCAAGCGCCGCGCACCGCCGACATCGGCGGCCGCGCCACGACGACGGAAGCCGGCGCCGCCATCGCGGCGCTGATATGATCGGTCGCGCCGACGAGGA
>Ga0207682_10000736_pt1 | contig 15174 bp, 15 predicted proteins | sample KBSM63metaG_FD_184332 | JGI IMG/M metagenome (GOLD analysis project Ga0207682, IMG submission 184332) | Miscanthus rhizosphere microbial communities from Kellogg Biological Station, Michigan, USA - KBS M6-3 metaG (SPAdes) (version 2) | ecosystem: Host-associated > Plants > Roots > Rhizosphere >... | reverse complement strand
CTGGATTATAAACCGTCGCGGCTTGCCAACGACGCAGTGCGCGCTATCATGGCCGCATAAACGGACCACCGGAGGAGACACGTATGAAGTTGACCCACGCAGCGGGCATGGCCGCGCTGCTGACCGCTGCCGTTGCGGGGGCCGCGGAAACCCAGTTTCCGACCCGACCGATCCGCCTGCTCGTGCCGCAGGCGGCCGGCGGCAGCAACGACATCATGGCGCGCAACGTCGCGAACCATCTGACGCAGACTTTCGGCAAGCAGGTCGTGGTCGACAACCGGCCGGGCGCGGAAGGCATCATAGGCACAGAGATCGTCGCGCGCTCCGCGCCCGACGGCTATACGCTGCTGCTCGCATCGGCTGCATTCACGATGAATCCGGCAGTGCGCAAGCTGCCGTATAACTCGCTGACCGCGTTCGACTGGGTCGCGAAGTTGGGTTCCGGCCCGACCGTGCTGACCGTGGGGCCGCTGTTGCCGGTCGGCACGGTCAAGGAGATTCTCGCCATCGGGAAAGAGAAGCCGGGTGTCATCACCATGGCGAGCGCGGGCGGCTTCCAGCATTTCGGCACCGCGCTGTTTCGCAGCCTCTCCGGCGTCGATTTCACAATCCTGCTGTACAAGGGCGGCTTTCCCGCGATGATCGACGTGATGGGCGGGCAGTCGCACATGACCGTGGGCTCGATCGTGCAGTCAATCCCGCACATCCGCTCCGGCAAGCTGAAGCCGATCGCGACCGGCGGCGCAACGCGCGCGGCGACGCTGCCGGACTTGCCCACCATCGCCGAAGCCGGCGTGGCGGGCTATGACGCGAGCAACTGGTGGGCGGTGGCGGCGCCGGCTGGAACGCCAGCTCCGACAATTTCGAAGCTCAGCGCGGCGATCACGGCTTATCTCAATATGCCGGAAACGCAAAAGCGCTTCACGACCGAGGGCGCTGAAGTCGACATCCGGACGCCGGCGGAGATGCGCAAAATGATTCCGCTCGACATGGCAAAATGGGCGCGAGTCGCCAAAGAAGCGGGCATGCGCGCCGAGTAGCCTCGTGCGGCGCGCCGCCGCATCGTCATCAATCACTCGGGAACACCATGGAACTTGCTCTGAAAGGACGGATTGCGTTTGTCACGGGAGCGAGCCGGGGCATCGGCCGCGCAATCGCATGGGCCCTTGCCGCCGAAGGCGTCCATCTGGGGTTGTTCGGGCGCGACACGGACCGTTGCGATGAGCTGGCTGCCGATCTCAAGAAAAAGTCTCCGGAGCTGCGCACCTGCGTCGTGCCGCTCGACCTCGAAGGCGGCACCGCGAAAATCAAGCCGGCGATCGAGAGTGCAATCAAAGCGCTCGGCGGCGTGGACATCCTCATCAACTGCGCAGGCGGCGCCTACCGCGGGCGGCTCGAGCAGATACCCGATGACGCGTGGGAGCGTTATTTCGCCGTGAAACCTCTCGGCTTGATCCGCATGACGCGCGAAGCGCTGCCCTATCTGAAAAAATCACCGCAGGGCCGCGTGGTCAATATCTCGGGCACGCGCGGCCGCGAGCCCGGCGGTCCGTCGGTGATGTCGGGGCCGATCAATCTCGGCACGCTGTCGATCACGAAGGCGCTCGCGAACGAATTCGGACCGCTCGGCATCACGGTAAATGCGATTTGCCCCGGCTCGACCGACACGGGGCGCTGGACCGAGCTCGTGAACATCACGGCGAAAGAGCGCGGTGTATCAGTTGAAGAGGCGACCAAGCATCTCGTGCGCGAAGTGCCGATGGGCCGCGTGGTCGTGCCTGAAGATATCGCCGGCCTTACGGTGTTCCTCGCTTCGAAGCAGGCCGCGATGATCACGGGTACTGCAATCAACGTCGACGGCGGCAGGACGCGCGGGATTCCGTGAGTCGCCTGCCTGGAATTGCGTCGCTCATCAGTGTTGCAGCGCTTGCATTCGGTCTGTCGGCGCACGCGCAAAATTATCCTGCACATGCGTTGAGATTGATCGTTCCATTAGCGCCAGGCGGCGGCAACGACGGCGCCGCGCGCATCGTCGGGCACAAGCTCGGCGAAGCGCTCGGCGAGCAGGTCGTCGTCGACAATCGGCCCGGCGGCGGCAGCATCATCGCATCCGAGCTCTTGCTGAAGGCGCCGCCCGACGGCCACACGCTGTACCTCGTCAGCACGGTGTTCACGGTGGCGCCGTCGCTGCAGGTGAAGCTGTCGTTCGACCCGTTGCGCGATTTTGCGCCGCTCACGCGCGTGACCATTGCGCCCGGCGCGCTGATCGTGCATCCGTCGCTGCCGGTGCATGCGGTCAAAGACCTGGTGGGGCTCGCGAAGGCGCGGCCCGGCCAGATCGCTTTCGGCTCCGGCGGGCTCGGCACGGGCTCGCATCTCGGCGGCGAGCTTTTCAACATGCTGGCCGGCGTCAAGCTGCTGCACGTGCCCTATAAAGGCAGCGCGTTCGCGACGACCTCAGTGTTGAGCGGCGAGACTGCCGTTGCATTCAACAATCCTTTTTCGTCGCTCCCGCATATCAAGGCGGGGCGGCTGCGCATGGTGGCGGTGACGACCGCGGAGCGCTGGCCGTTGCTGCCGGCGGTGCCGACGATCGCCGAATCGGGCGTGCCCGGTTATGAAATCCTGATCTGGAACGGGCTCGTGGTGCATGCCGCTACCCCGCCCGCGATCGTGGCGCGCCTGCATCGCGAGCTCACGCGCATACTGGGTGCGCCCGAACTGGGCACATTGCTCGCGACCGACGGCTCGCGCGTGTACGTCGAGTCGCCGCCCGCTTTCGCCGTGTTCCTGAAAGCAGAAATCGCGAAGTGGAGCCGCGTTGTGCGCGAGGCGGGCATCACCGCGGGATAGGCAGGGCCGTGGCGGCGCGTCATCATCACCACGTTTACGTCGTCCTGTTGTCGCAGGACGTGCTGTACGAGCCCAAATTCAAAAAGTGCAACCCGGATTACGATCCGGCCAAGCCGTGCGTCTACGTCGGCATGACGGGGCTCGATCCCGATACGCGGTTCGACAAGCACAAGGCCGGCGTGCGCGCCAACCGCTACGTGCAGAAGTACGGCCAGCGATTACTGCCGGAACTCTATGAATGCTACAACCCGATGCCGTACGCGGCGGCCGCCGAGATGGAGGTCGAGCTCGCGATCGCGCTGCGCGAAGCGGGTTATGGAGTCTGGCAGGCGTGACGTTTCATCAAGGCGTGATGAAGCGCAGAAGCGTGAAGAAGTAAGAGGCGGTAAGCGCGGGCGAAAACGATTTAGCAGGCTTCCCCCCTCACCCTCTCACCTCTCAATTAAATTCTCGTACCGTGTGAAATCTGCGCATACAGATCGCGATAACGCGCGTTGATGTCGTCGCCGAACAGCGGGTCGGATCCTGCGGGCACCGCGGCGGCCACGGCCGCCCAATCCTCGGGCGTAAGCAAGTCCGCTGCGAGAGGCAGAATTTCGGCTTCCTCGGTGGCCAGGTGATGGCGGTAATAGATTAGGTACATCGCAGCCGCGGCTTCAATCTTGTCGCGCGGGACGATGGTGTCCTTGAGAATTGCTTCCAGATACCCCAGCAACTCCGCGCCGGCGACGTCGATGACGCGGTGTTCCTGGAGCAGCCGCGCGATCGCGACCTGCTTGTCGGGATAACGCGCGACCATGCGCTCGAACGCGACGTCTTCGCGCGGGTGGTGAAAGCGGTTCGCATAGTGCTGGAGGTAATGCACCGCATCGCGCATCAGCTCGTAATCGGGTTGACCGCCAAAATGGAATTCCTTCATTTCCTTTTCGACAAAATCGAGCAGCCGCGCGAAGCGCATGTGCTCGCGATGCCACATCGTAACCGGATCGTTCATGTCCATTTCCCTCTATTTGGCGTGCCGCCCGAGCGGGACGCCGTTAAGACGATTATTTGCTCAGTCCCGGGCACGCCGTTTGACCTGCATCAATCAGGCGCGCGCCTGCGGTTGAAAATCATGAGGATGGCGCCGCGGGGCCGGCCGGCGAATTTGCATCACGCGCCAGTTCCCGCATACTGACGCCATCGGAACTCAACGCTTTCCCACCTCAACAGGTCCCCCGCATCCATGTCGCGTCGCGAAGATCAACGTTTGACCACCGGTCACGGCCGGTATACCGCCGACTGGAATCTGCCGGCCCAGTTGCACGCAGTATTTCTGCGCGCGGACCGTGCGCACGCCGAGTTGGTGCGGCTGGATACGACGCGCGCGCTTGCGCATCCGGGCGTCAAAACGGTATTGACGGGCGATGACGCGAGGGCGGCGGGGTTCAAGTCATTGCCCAACGTCGTCAATTTTCCGGGCAAGGGCGGCCAGGCAATGTTGAAACCCCTGCATCCGGTGCTAGCGCAGGGCTGCGTGCGTTTCGTCGGGGAAGCCGTTGCCATGGTGGTCGCCGAGTCGGCGGCAAGCGCGGAAGACGCACGCGATTTGATCGAGATCGAGTACCGCGATTTGCCGGTTGCCGCGACGTTTGACGCGGCGGTCGCCGCCGGCGCGCCCCAGCTGCACGCCGACGTGCCGCGCAACGTGGCGTTCGAATACGAGTCCGGCGACGAAAAGGCCACTGCCGCTGCGTTCGCGGGCGCCCAGTACGTGAGCAAGCTCACGGTCGAAAGCCAGCGCCTGGTCGGCAATCCGCTGGAGCCGCGCGCCTGCATCGCCGCGTTCGACGCGGCAAGCGGTAAATACACGATGCACCTGCCGTTGCAGGGCGCCGGCGGCATGCGCGGCCAGCTGGGCGTGGTGACGGGCGTAGCCAAGGAAAAGCTCGACATCGTGACGCAGGACGTCGGCGGCAGCTTTGGCGTGCGCGGCGCGGCCTATCCCGAATATTTCGCCGTGATGCTGGCGGCGCAAAAACTCAGCCGGCCGGTCAAATGGGTCGGCACGCGCAGCGAAATTTTCCTGACCGACTTTCAGGGGCGTGCGCTATCGCTGACCGGCGAGCTCGCACTTGGTGCTGACGGGAAGATGCTCGCGATCCGCTTCGACGATCGCGCCGACCTCGGTGCTTACGCCGCTGCATTCGGCCCGTACATCGCGACGAAGAACCTTACCATCACGATGGGCGGCGTTTATCGCATACCGGCGATGTACGCGCGCACGCGGCTCGCGTTCACCAACGCGACGCCGGTGTCAGCCTACCGCGGCGCCGGACGCCCCGACATCGCGTATGCGATCGAGCGGCTCGTCGATTATGCGGCGCACGAGCATGGGTTCGATCCGCTCGAGCTCAGGCGGCGAAATTTCATCAGGCGCTCCGCGATGCCGTACACGACCGCGAACGGCACCGTTTACGATTCAGGCGATTTCTCCGCGGTCATGAAGGATGCGATGAAGCGCGCCGATTGGTACGGTTTTGCGGCAAGGCGCGCGCAGAGCGAGCAGGCCGGCAAGCTGCGCGGCATCGGCATCGCGACTTATCTCGAAGCGGGCGGCGGCGGCCGCGCGCCGAAGGACCAGGTCGCGGTGGAATTCGATCAACGCGGCGGCATGACCCTGTTCGCGGTCACGCATTCGTCGGGCCAGGGGCACGAAACCGTGTTTCCGCAAATCGTCGCCGCAGCGCTGGGTATAGGTGCGGCGAGCATCCGTTTTCATCCGCGGCCGCCGGAGGCCAATCTGACCGGCAGCGGCACGGGCGGATCGCGCGGCGCCCTCGGCACCGGCAGCGCGTTTCGCGTGCTCGGCGAAGCGCTGATCGAGCGCGCGCGTCCGCACGCCGCGGCGCATTTGAAAGTCGATACCGGCGAGTTGCGCTACAGCGCCGGAGCGTTTCACGCCGGCGACCGGTCGCTGGGATTCGTCGAGCTCGCGCGCGCTCTGGCAGGCACCACGCCGCATCCGCTCGATACGACCGCCGAAGGCAGCTTCGGCGCAACTTATCCGAACGGCTGCCACATCGCCGAAGTCGAGATCGATCCGGAGACCGGTCACGCGGTGATCGCGCGCTATACGGCAGTCGACGATCTGGGCAACGTGATCAATCCGGTGCTGGTCGAAGGTCAGGTGCATGGCGGCGTGGTGCAGGGCGCCGGCCAGGTATTCTGCGAGCATGCGATCTACGACACGGCGACCGGCCAGCTGCTGACCGGCAGCTTCCAGGATTACGCGATGCCGCGCGCCAGCCTGCTGCGTGAAATCGCGGTGCACGATTACCCGGTGCCGACACCGACCAACGCGCTCGGCGCCAAAGGTGTGGGCGAATCCGGCTGCAGCGGCTCGTTGCCGGCGCTCGTCAATGCGACGATCGACGCGTTGCGCCCGCTAGGCATCACACATCTCGACATGCCGTTCACGCCCGCTAAAATCTGGGGCGCGATAAGCGGGGCACGGTCGCGTTAATTCAGTTTGGCGGATCGATGCGCCGGAATTTCTGCACGCGCTGTCCGGTGTTCACTTCCGTTGTGTAAACGTTGCCCCGTTGGTCCACCGCGATATTGTGCACGACGTGGAACTGGCCGGCGAAGCGGCCGGGCCGGCCGACGCGCGCGAGTGTTTCGTTGGTCGCGCGGTCGATGATGCGCAGCTCGTTGTTGACGCCGTCGGCCATGTAAATGAACTTCTGGTCGCGGTCGGGCGAAAACACGAGCTCGGATACGGAGCCGTTCAGGCGCGTGTTCTTTTCGAAGAACGCTTCCGCGACGAACGTGCCGTCTTTTTTGAACATCTGCATGCGGTCGTTGATGCGGTCGCATACGTACACGAGTCCGTCCTTGGAGAAGCGCACGCAGTGCACGGGACGGCCGAATTGCTGGGCCGGCGGTTGCGCAGGATCGTACGCGGGAGTTTTGTCGTCCGAGGGCGGCTTGCCGTACGCGCCCCAGTGCCGTTTATACGCGCCGGTCTCTGAATCGAACACGATGACGCGGCGATTGCGATAGCCGTCGGCTACGTAGACTTCCCTTGCCGCGGTATCGACATTGAGATCGGCCGGGCTGCCGAGGTTTGCCGTGTCGTTGCTGCCCTTCGACTGGCCGCTCTTGCCGATTTGCAGCACGAACTTGCCATCGAGCGTGAATTTCAGAATCTGCGAATCCTTATTGCCGCTGCCTGCCGTCCACACGAAGTCGTTGTCGTCGATGAATATCCCGTGTTCCGTCTCAGGCCATTCGTACCCTGCGCCGGTGCCGCCCCACGCGCGCAGCAGATTGCCGGCGTCGTCGAACACAAGCACCGGCGGCGCGGCATAACAGCATTTGCTCCACGGCGGATTCTGCTGCGCGCCGACTTCGCGCTCGGACAGCGAGCGCGGCCGGTGAATGATCCAGACGTGGCCGCGCTTGTCGACCGCAACGCCTGAGACCTGGCCAAGGATCCAGTTGTTGGGCAGCGGCTTGGGCCAGAAGGGGTCGACCTGGAATTGCGGCACCCCGCCCAATTTTTGCGCGGCCGCCATGTTGACTACGTTCGTGCCGGGCTGCATCGTCACGCGTTGCTCGGCCGGCACCGCAGGCGGCGGCGCGGACATCATGGGCGCCTTGAGTCCCGACTTGGCGCTCTCCGATTCGTTTTGCGCGAGCGCAGGTGTGTTGGCAACCCCCGCTGTCACGAGTAACGCGCCGACAATGAAATCCCGCATTTTTCCCCCCTTAATTTGTCTGTTATCGCTGCCTGGAATCGTGAGCCGGGGTGCGCGCAAAGTCAATGTAGCGCAAGCGAGTGCCGTCCCTATTCTTGACACTGCCGCGGCAGTGGCGGAAGCTTTAAGCACTTCAAGCGCGCGCCCGCGCGAAGCAAATCTGGAGGATTACCATGGCAGTCAGGAAAACCAGCGCGTTCGCGCCGGACGTCGACACGCTCGCGCGTGCGGCCGGGTTGGATAAAGCTCTCAAGCAATTTCCGGAAGATGTTGCGCTTGCTGCGCAAAGCGCCGCGAGCGCGCGCAGCGCAGCAGGGGAACTCGACCAGGTCGCCGCCGAACCGTGGCCGCCGATGCAGGTGCGCAAATGAATGACTTGCATTGGTTGACGGCCGCCGAGCTCGCCGGCGCCTACGCGGCGCGCAAAGTTTCACCAGTGGAATTGGTGCAGTCGCTGCTCGGGCGCATCGATGCGCTGGAACCGCAACTGAACGCGTTCATCAAGCTCGACCGCGATGCCGTGCTCGCCGAAGCGAAGGAAGCCGAGCGCGAGATACGCGCGGGCGGCCAACGGGGGCCGCTGCATGGCGTACCGGTCGGCATTAAAGACATCATCGACGTGGCAGGGCAGGCGACGACCTGCCATTCGAAAATTTACCTGCAGAACATCGCGCGCGCGGACGCCGAAGTCGTGAGCCGCCTGCGCGCGGCGGGCGCAATCCCCTTCGGCAAGCTGTCGCTGCATGAATTCGCGATCGGCGGCCCGTCGTTCGATCTGCCGTTTCCGCCGGCGCGCAATCCGTGGAACCGCAATCATCATCCCGGCGGCTCGTCGTCGGGTTCCGGCACGGCGCTCGCCGCCGGTTTTCTGCCGCTTGCGCTGGGCACCGATACCGGCGGCTCGATCCGCAATCCCGCGGGCAATTGTGGCGTCGTCGGCTTGAAGCCGACGTACGGCCTCGTGTCGCGTCGCGGCGTGTTTCCGCTCGCATTCACGCTCGACCATATCGGGCCGATGGCGCGCACCGTGCGCGATACGGCGCTGGCGCTCGACGTATTGGCGGCCCACGACGCCGCCGATCCTGGCAGCGCGGCAATTTCTCATGGCAACTTCGGCGCGGATCTGGAACGCGGCGTGCGCGGTCTGCGCGTGGGATTCGTGCGGCATTTCCACGAACAGGACGTGCCGGCCCATCCCGAAGTAACGGCCGCGCTCGAGCAGGCCGCGAGACAGTTCACGCGCGAAGGCGCATTGGTCCGCGACCTCCAGTTGCCGCCGCTGCAAGAGCTTGCCGGAGTGTCGCGTATATTCATGCTCGCCGAGTCGTGGACGGTGCACGCGCCGTGGTTGCGCGACCGGCCCGGGGACTACGCAGAAACGTCGCGCCGCAAATTGATGGGCGGGGCGTTTCTTGGGGCGGGCGATTATGTGCACGCCCAGCAGCGCCGCCTGCAATTGTCGGATGCCGTCAACGCCGCATTGCGCGACGTCGATGTGTTGCTGTGCGCGAACTCGCTCGATCCCGCGTGCCGCCTCGACGACGACGCGGAACTCGCGCGCACCTATCCGCGGCAGGCGCGCAGCCCGTTCAACCTGACCGGCCATCCGGCGCTCGCGCTGATGTGCGGGCTGTCAACAGGCGGCCTGCCGATTTCGGCGCAAATCGTCGGCCGCATGCACGATGAAGTCACTGTGTTGCGCGCGGGCGCCGCCTACGAGCGCGCGACCGACTGGCACACGCGTAGGCCCCCGCTTGAAAACACCAGCAAAGCGAAGCGCAAGCCGGCCGCAGTCAGCTGACCCGTAAACCCATCCACGAGGGAGGAGAAATCATGCTCGATCGGCGAACCTTCATGTCATTGATCGCAACCGCTGCCGCGATGCCGCAGGCGGCCTGGGCGCAGTCTAAACCCGGCAAGGTGGCGTTATACGCAAACGTCGGCGCGGTGCTCACGCGCTACGAAGTCGACGTGGACGCACTGACCCTGACTGCCCGCGAAAGCGTCACGCTGCCGGCGGGCGTGCAATATGCGTGGCCGCATGTTTCGCGCCGTTATCTGTACGTAGCGACGAGCAGCAGCGCGTCGGGCTACGGCGCCGCCGGCACCGAGCATCACGTCAGTGCTTTCAAAATAGATCCGGCGAGCGGCGCGTTGACGCCGAATGGCAAGCCGATTCCGCTGCCGGTGCGCCCGATTCACATGTCGACGGATATCCCGTCGGAGCACGTGCTCGTCGCATTCAATAATCCGAGCGGTCTCAAGGTGTACCGCATCAACAGCGATGCGACGCTTGGCGAAGAGGTCAAGCAGGCCGGCGCATTCGACTACGGCATCTTCGCCCACCAGGTCAGGGTGACGCCGGACAACCGCTATGCAGTGCTCGTCACGCGCGGCAACGAAGGCACGCCGGCCAAAGCCGAGGACCCGGGCGCGCTCAAAGTTTTCGAATATAAAAACGGCGTGTTGAGCAATGAAGTTTCGCTCGCGCCGAACGGCGGCAAAGAGTTCGGGCCGCGCCACCTCGATTTCCATCCGACCAGGCCGTGGATGTACTTGTCGGTTGAAACGCAGAACAAGATGTACACGTACAAAATGGACGGCGGCAAGATCAATCCCGAAATCGCCTACCGCGCGGAAACCCTCGCCGAGCCGAACAACATCCGGGCGCGGCAGGCGGCGAGCACCGTGCATGTCCATCCGAACGGCCGCTTCCTGTATGGCTCGAATCGCGCGCAGGATACGGTCGATTTCGAAGGTAAGAAGGTGTTCAAAGGCGGCGAGAACAGCATCGTCGTGTATTCGATCAACCAGACGACCGGCGAGCCGACGCAAATCCAGAATATCGAAACGCGCATGATCCATCCGCGCACTTTCCACATCGACCCCAGCGGCCGCATGCTGGTCGCCCAGCACAATCTGCCCGTGCTCGTGCGCGAGGGCAACGAGGTCAAGACCGTGTCAGCGGGGCTTTCGGTGTTTCGCATCGGCGCCGACGGCAAGCTCGATTTCGTGCGTAAGTACGACGTCGACGTCGGCGACAAGCTCATGTTCTGGATGGGGATGGTGCCGCTGTAGCGAGAGAGCGGCGGCGCCGGAAACAGGCGGACGGGTGGATTTTTCCCACCCGCCGCCGCGTGCCGCTTATTTCTTCATTTCGTCTTTCATCATCGCACCGTCTTTCTTCATTTCATCTTTCTTCATCATCCCGTCTTTCTTCATCCCGTCCTTCATCATCGCGCCGTCTTTCTTCATTTCATCTTTCTTCATCATGTCGTCGGCGGCATAGGCGCCCGTCATCGAAACGGCGACGCAACCGGCAAAAACCATCGTCAACAGCGTTTTCATAAACTTTTCCTCTAAAGTGTGTGCCGGCGACGGGGTGGCGCCCGCCCGGCGGTTACCGCCCTTCACCGGGCGGCGTCGGTTTATCGATGCCACATGGCATAGTCTGCGCACGGCGGGAAACCTTACTTTGACCCTGTATCGGCCGCTGGCGTGCATGCTACGATGGGCCCCACCCGTCGCGCAAAGACAGCGTTAACGTGAAAAAACTGGTTTCTGTCGAACAGCTGAAATTCGGCGTTTATGTGAACGAGCTCGATCGGCCGTGGACGGACACGCCGTTCATTTATCAGGGCTTTGTCATCAGCTCCGAAGCGCAACTCCAGACGCTGAAGAAATTTTGCCGCAAAGTCGTAATCGACACGGACAAGGGTGACGACGTGGCGCCGCTGCCCGTTTTCGGCCGCGGCGTGCGCGGTCCGAGCGTGCTCGACACCATCAAATCCCGCGTCACCTACGAAGAAAAGGTGCAGGTCACGGCGGAGCTGCCGGCCGCGCGCGAGGCGCAGAAGCGCGCCACGCTGGCGTTGAACGACGTGTTCGGATCGATGCAGGCGGGCAAAGCGCTCGATGCGGCGCGCGTGCGCGAAGCCGTGACCAACATAACCGACAGCGTCGTGCGCAATCCGGACGCCATGCTGTTGCTCGCAAAAATGAAAAAAATCAGTGCCAACACGCTCGACCGCGCGCTTAGCGTATCGATTTACATGGTCACGTTCGCGCGCTTTTTATCGCTGCCGCGCGCGCAGATCGATTTGCTCGGCATGCTCGGACTTCTGCAGGACGTCGGCAAGCTGCGCCTGCCCGCAACGCTGCTGACGAAGAAAGAACCGTTGAACGCAGCCGAGCGCGCAATGTGCAGAAGCCACGTCGCGTATTCGGTTGCGATCCTCGGGCATACCAGCGGCCTACCGCGCGAATTGCCGGCGCTGGCCGCATTGCACCATGAGCGTCTCGACGGCAACGGCTATCCGAAGGGCCTCAAGGGCACGGAGATTGGCCTCTTCGGCAGCATGGCCGGGCTCATCGACAATTTCGACGCGCTGACCGAGCCGCGATCGTATGGCGAGACGCTGGCGCCGGCCGCGGCGCTACGCGTGTTATACGACGAGCGCGACATCAAATTCGACGGGCCGCTGGTCGAGCAATTCATCCAGTGCATAGGCACCTACCCGGTTGGCGCGGTGGTCGAGCTCCACTCGGGCGAGATCGCGATCGTCATCGCGCGCAATCCGCGACTGACGCTATTCCCGCGCGTAATGGTCATCCTCGACATTCATCGCAACAAGCTAATAACGCCGAAGATTATCGAGCAGGCGGGAATCAAGCGGACGCTGCCGAAGGGGAGTGTCGAGATCGATCCCGCAGAATACTTCCCCTGAAGAGGCCGCCGTGCCGCAGGCGGCGGCAGCAGACTTGCGTGCTGGTCGCCCGCATCCCGCTCTAACCGAAACGCTAAAGTCCGCGGCTTATCAAGCGGGCCGCGCAGCGCGCAGGGCGGCGCATTCGCATGCTACGATAAGCGCCCGTCAGCACTTCATTTCAGGATTCCCGCATGGTCAAACTCGATTTTTACGATCCGTCCGGCGGCATTGAAGTCACGCAGCCGCACGCGCCGCGGCTCGCTTCGCTCACGGGCAAGCGCATCGGCATCGTCACCAACGAGCAATGGCAGGCGTTCCGCACGCTGCCGCTGCTGAAAAAATTGTTCGAGCAGGACTTTCCGGGCATTGAAGTGTTGCCCATCGACGCCTTTCCGCAGGGCAACGCGCTGATCGGCGACGAGGAAACCGCGCGGCTCGTCAAGAAAAGCGGGGTCGATGCCGTCATCATCGGCAATGCGGCTTGAGGGTCCTGCGCCACAGCATGCGGCCGTGCAGTCGCTAGAATAGAAACGCAGGGCATCCCCACCGTCACGCTGACGCGGGCGGATTTCGCGGGCGTCATGAAGAACGCGGTGTCCGGCCTCGGTCTCGCGCCCGACGCCGCAATGATCAATTTTCCGATCGATATGTTTCTGCCCGGCAGCGACATCGCTGCGCTCGAAACGCGCAAGCAGGAATTCTACGACGCGCTTACCGGATGGAAATCAGCGTTCGCGCAGACTGCGGCCGGCGTTACGCCGCTGCTCTCCGTCGAAGGCGCGAGCTATGAAGACGCGCTCGACAAAGCGAATTACCTGCTGATCACCAATCTGTGGGGCGACGGCCTGCCGCTGTGGCCGGCGACGAAGCAGCGCGTCGACCGCATCATCCGCGGCACCGTGCTGCCGCGCGATCACGTAATCGGCAAATTTCCGCCGCGCGGCGGCATCACCACGGTGGAAACCTGCGCGATTGCGCTCGCGATGGCCGGCGGCCGGCCTGAGTACCTGCCGGTGCTCATCGCAGCGGTCGAAGCGTTTCTCGATCCCGAGTCGAACGCCGAGCAATTGCAGGCGGCATCCGGCAGCGCGTTCCCGGTCGTCATCGTCAACGGCCCGATTGCGAAGCAGATCCGCCTCAATTCCGGCTTCGGCTGTCTCGGCCCCGACCCGCAGAGGCCGGCGGGCGCCAGCATAGGGCGTGCGCTGCGGCTGATACAGCAGAACGTCGGCGGTGCGCTGCCGGGCATAGGCGCGATGGCGAATTACGGCGGCAACCGCAATACGAATCTCGTGTTTGCCGAAGATGAGGAAAGCCTGCCGCAGGGCTGGCTGCCTCACTGCACCGAGAGACACGGCTTCGCGCAGGGCGCCAACTCGATCTCCCTGTTGTTTGCCAACGGCGCCACCAACATGCGGCGGCGGGGCGCAAAAAAAGAAACGCCGGAAGAAGACACGCTGCAGGGCATGCACCGCATGGCCGATTTCATGCGCGTGCCCAATTTCACCAGCCTGGGCGGTTACGAGAAAGGCACGCCTGGCGTGTTGCTGATACCCGGTGTCGTCGCGCAGACCATGGCGCGGCTGGGCTGGTCGAAAAAATCAATGCGTGAATTTTTGTGGGAGCACTCGAAGATTCCGCTCGCCGATCTGAAGCGCAACGGCGGCCCGGCGTGGATCGAGATAGACGCCAACGCGCTGACGCGCGAGAGCATCAAGCTCGACCCGTGGCCGATTACGGCGAAGCCCGACAATTTCGTGATCGTCGTGGCGGGCGGCGGTCATCCGACCAACAGCTACTGGCTGCAGGGCTACAGCCCGCGCGTGATCGGGCGCGAAATCCGCGTGCCGGAATCTTTCGATCAACTGCTGGTCGATGCCGATCGCGATCTGGGCTGCGGTTCGGATGCTTGCATGATCTGAAGCCGCGCCGGTAATATTTCGCCGCAACTTGTTCATTTTTTCGTGGAGATTCAGGCATGCCTATGCAGCATAAGCGCCAAGTTCTGATCGGGCTCGCACTGATGTTGGCGGTGGGCGCGCCCGGCACCGCCGGTGCGGCCGATTCCGGCGCTGCTAAGGCGCCGGCGAAGGAGCAGACCGTGGGCCGCGACGTAATCGACCGCGGCCGTTATCTGCTGATCGTCGGCAACTGCAATGACTGCCACACGGCGAATTTTCCCGAGCGTTCCGGCAATGTGCCGGAAGCGGAGTGGCTGCTGGGTAACACGCTTGGCTTGCGCGGCCCGTGGGGGACGACTTATGCGTCGAACTTGCGCCTGACCGCGTCGCGTATGAGCGAAGGCGAATGGGTCAAAACGCTGAAGACGCTCAAGACGCGCCCGCCAATGCCCTGGTTCAATTTGAATCAATGGAAGGAAGCGGACTCGAAGGCGCTCTATCACTACATCAAGCAACTGGGCCCGGTCGGTGCAGCTGCCAAAGCGCCCTTGCCGCCGGGCCAGGAACCGCCGCCGCCGTTCATCCAGTGGCCCGCGCCGCCGAAATAAAGCGGCTTAGAGGTTAGTGCGCGGTTAATGCGCGGTTAGTTCGCGACGGTGCCTTAGTCCGCCTTCGCGCCCGAAAGCTTTACGAGCTTCGCGTAATCGCGCACTACTCGAGATCGAGCCCTTCATGGACAATTTCGAGGGTCTCGATCGCCACTTCGCTTGCCTTGGCATTGAAAGCGGGCCCTTCCCATTTTGAGGGCCAGCCATCAGCAATCTTAAAGCTCATCAGCGGTTGCCTGGCATCGTCGAGCAAAACGATCGAGACGTTACGGCGATCGATCACGCCGTCAATAATCGACTTCCGCCAATTCCAGAGCGACTTGTCCTGGGTGAGCCCGCGTTTCAGGACGAGGGGGCCATA
>Ga0207682_10000727_pt1 | contig 15275 bp, 8 predicted proteins | sample KBSM63metaG_FD_184332 | JGI IMG/M metagenome (GOLD analysis project Ga0207682, IMG submission 184332) | Miscanthus rhizosphere microbial communities from Kellogg Biological Station, Michigan, USA - KBS M6-3 metaG (SPAdes) (version 2) | ecosystem: Host-associated > Plants > Roots > Rhizosphere >... | reverse complement strand
GATCAGGATCAAACAAGGTGGGCGCAGCAAAAACACGAACGCCCAACTCCCCGAAGAATTGGAGAGTTGGGCGATGCGAACGGCGATGTGAGAGGGCTTCTGCTTAGAAGTCCCAGCGTGCCGAGAACTTCACGAATCGCGGCTGAATGACCGTGAGCGCGTTCTGCCACGTTGCGCCGTAGGCGTTCTGCTGCGTGAGGATCGCGTCCGAGTTGAACGCGTTGTAGAGGTCCACGTTCAGATCGACACGTCCCTGGCCAAGATTGAGCAGCTTCGAGAACCGCAGGTCGATCTGGTTCAACCGGTCTCCATACTGCGTGCCTGGCTCGACGACGTTCACCGTGCTCTGGCCAGCGAAGAAAGGCCGACCGAGAGAAGGCGGCACGGCCGTGTAGATGTTGTTACCGGCAATCACAGGACCAGGGACGCTCTGGAACGTAGCGGCGATACGGATGCCGTAGGGAATCGTATACGCGCCAACCGCTTTGTACTGCGTGAGGAACGGCGACTCCTGGTGACAGAACGCTTTTGGCGTCCAGACGTTGAGCGCGGGAGCGCCGATTCCGACCAACATGACCCCCGTCGGGACGGCGGCGCCAGACTGAAGCACCTCGGGCACCTGGTCGACGACGCCGCAGAAATCGTTCATGGTCTTCCCCGTGCTGATACCACCCTGCAGCAGCACGCCGTTCCGGAGCCTCGTATCGATCGAGAAGTCCACGCCGTTCCAGTGCGACTTGACGTCGCCGAAATCCGATGCAGGCTTGATGACGTTACGGTTCGTAACGGCACGATTCTGGTCGAAGATGCCACCGATCGTCTGTCCAGACAACTCCAGGCGCGCGTCGGTCGGCACGACCACGTTGTACTCCGTGAAGTCTGAGGGGCTCAGGGCTTCGTTGTCCTGGATGTTGAAGTTCCCGTAGATACGCCGGAAGTAGCCCACGCTCGCCGAGAGGCGCGGGATGATCTCGTGCTGCACTCCACCAGAGAACTCCCAGTTATAGCCCCTCACACCCCACCCGTCGAGCATGCGGGGATCGTAGAAGGTGGTCACACGGGAACTGCCGAACCCGAGATCCTGCCACACGAGACACTCGCCGTTCGGCTGGGGATTCAGCAGGTCGCAGTCGGGCGTGAAATTGTTGTTCGTGTCGTTCCACGTGCGGCTGACTGTCGTGACCAGCGTGTTGGCGGGATTGTTGGCAGCCGCATATCTGATCGAGTCCTGCTCGACACCGCGGCTCGCGCTCGCCTTGATAGCCGTCTTGCCGGTGCCGAAGAGGTCGTACGCCACCGACACGCGCGGGTTGATGTCCTTCCAGTTCGGCACGTTGTCCACGGCCGGATAGTCCTGGCCGCGAGTGGGCATCCATCGGTGGGGCTGCGACGTGAAATCGGAGGTGGACTCGTTCTGCATGTCGACTCTGAGGCCACCGCTCACCGTCAGGCGATTCATGGTCCACCGGTCCTGGGCGTAGATGCCGAGGTTGTAGTTGAGATTGTTCTGCCAACCCGCATTCGGCGCCTGAATGGTCACCAGGTTGGGTACGTACTCTCGTGTGCGGTACCAGATGCCACCAGTCGAATCGTTGTTGTCGCCGCGCCAGAAGTGACCACGCTGCATGTCGAACCCGAACTTCACGCTATGGCTGCCGGTGACATAGCTGGTCGACGCCGCGAAGCTCTGAGATGGCAGCCGGTCGTCGAAGTCGAATTGCTGCGGCGCCCGATAGATCAGAGGCCTGATCCCCAGCGAGCTCCCCGCGGGGCTGCCCTGTTCCTGAATCGAGATGCCATTGATCCGATCGGGCTCGGCGATGATCGTGTCAGGGCTGGCGCCAGGGGCAACTCCCGCCTCGAAGAGCAGACGGTTGCTGGCGGTATACGTCCACTTGAACGTCGATAGCTGCGTGTGCCACGTCGTGACGCGGACCGCCTCAGGTGCCGTGGTGGCTGCGGCGATCGTCCAATGCGGATCGACTTTGTACTGATACGCGTACCAACCGGTGAACTTCTGTTTGTCGTTGATGCCCCACGTGACGCGCCCGTTGTTGTCGTAGGTGTACGTGCCGCCAAACGCCTGCTCGTCCCTGTTCTCAGCGCGCCGAATCGCGGTCGGGTCTTGCGCGTAGTAGAGGCCGGCGAGATAGAACTCGTTGGTGAAATACCGCGAGGTCACGTAGAACCAGAGCTTGTCCTGCTTGATCGGTCCACCGACCGCGCCGTTGATGTCGAACAGTTTCTTGAGCGTCGTCGACGCACCCGCCACACCACGGGCCTCCAGCCGGTCGGTGATGTTGCTGCCCTGCAGCCCGGGGGAGGAACCACTTACCAGCGCCGACCCCTGGAACCGGTTGCCACCCGAACGCGGAATGGCATTCATGATGACGCCATTGGTGCCAGTCTCACCGCTCTGTCCGGAGAGCTGTACGTCCACCTGATCGAACAACAGTGGCGACAGGCTCATGTTCGTCAGGTTCGAGCTGATGTACATGTTGCCGATGCGCAAACCATCGAAGAGCGACACACCATCGCCGGAGAGACTGCCGTGCGCCTGCACCTGGGCACCGACCTGATCGCCGAGCACGCCTCCCACGTCTGTCACGCTCGGCCGGATGGCGGGCACGCTGGCGGCCATCTGAATCCACGAGCCGCCTCCAGGAAGTTGCTTGATGATGTCCTGGGTCACCGAACGGGTCTGCGCGGCCGACTGGATATCGACAATCGGGCTCTCGCCCGTGACCGTGATGGTTTCCTCCACCGCACCGACGCGCATTTCAGCGTTGATGGCGGAGGTGAAGTTTACCGATACCTCGACGCCGTCACGTTTGAACGTGCTGAATCCGGGCAACGTGAAGCTGACGCTGTACGTGCCGGGGGGAAGATTCACAATCTGATACTGTCCGCTCCCATCGCTCACGACGGTTCGAACTTTTTCGATCAGCGCCGGGCTCGTCGCCTCGACCGTTACACCAGGTAACACGGCTCCGGATGCATCTCTCACCGACCCAGCGATGGCGCCGAGTGCCTGTGCATACGTTACCGACGGAAGTACCAGGGCCCCCAGGGTCAGGAGCACGGCCATTGCTCGCTCTCGCATGCTTTGCCTCCACGGACGTCCCCGGAAAACTCCGTATTTTTTCGCTATACGAATCTCTTTTCCAGGGGCGGACGAAGATATACGCTTCAGCCCCGGCACTGTCAAGGTTGTTGCCCGAAAATTCAGTCGGCGCAGGGAGTTAGGCGAGCAGGCTATAATCCTCGACGCTTCGCATGGCGAAAAATTCGAAAGCCGAATTCGTTGCATCCCTCGAGCGGGGGCTGCGCGTGCTGCAAACGTTCTCCGGCGAGTATCCCCAATTGACGCTCAGCGAAGTGGCGGCACTGACCGGTTTGACGCCTGCCACGGCGCGGCGATCGCTTCACACGCTCGAGGAGCTCGGATACGTCGGCAGGACTGGCCGCCGGTTTTTGCTACGGCCGAAGGTTCTGGCGATCGGCACCGGGTACCTCAGTGCGATCAACGCTGAAGTCGTCCTCCAACCGTTTCTGCAGGAAGTCGTGAACGAGGTTGGAGGCAGCTCGTCCGTCACGGTTCTGGATGAAACCGACATTGTTTATATTGCGCACGCGTCACTGAATCGCGCGATTCGCCTGACGGCAGGCGCGGGCTCACGCTATCCGGCGTATCCCACGTCGATGGGCCGCGTGCTGCTGGCGTTTCAACCGGAATCGGCCATCGACGCGTATTTCGAGCGGGCGACGCTGCGCCGGTTGACGGAACAGACCGAGACCAACCCTGGGGCGCTGCGGCGGATTCTCAAAGAGGTGCGCACGAAAGGGTACGCCGCCATCCAGGACGAGCTCGACTATGGCATCGTGTCGTGCGCGCTGCCGATCTTCGGACCACACGGCCGGATCGTCGCCGCCGCAAACTGTTCCGACGTCACGAACCGGCTGGATCGCGACACGATGATCAAGAAGCGCCTGCCCGTACTGCGACAGGCGGTGCGTCGTATCGAGGGAATGCTGACGCAGCATCCCGAGCTCACGAACTCAGTGGAATCCGTTGCCTCCGACTACGTGCGATCGCGCGCCGTCGCGCGCGTCGGTCAGCCGATCGCCAGACTCGAGCGACCAATCGCATCACGACCCGCCCGACGGTAGCGGAAGTTTAAAGTTCAGAAGGTCAAACTTCAAACTTCTCACTTTATTTGGCTCGCTCAGAGGCCCGCGCGCCGCTCAGGATATTGCGCATCGCGTTGTTGCCTTCGTGGCACGCGTATTCGAAGAAACCGTAATCATCATCGCGTTTCAACGGAAACGACACGCGCCAGGGGCCGGTCCACGTCTTCGGATCGTCGACTGTCGCCTCGTACTGGATCGTGTTCGCATCAGTGCGCGTGAAGCGCTCGACCATGCGCAGGCTGTCGCTGGTCGGCATGAGGCGTCCGTTGCCGGTGACGCCGATCGTTCCATTGAAGTTCGCCGTTTCGATCACCAGCGTGTCGCCCTCCCAATGACCGCGCGCCAACCCCGAGTGCTGGCGAACGGCTGCTGATACCGGGGCACGACCATCCAGCGGAATGATCCGTGTCTCGTGGATCATCTCGTAGCGAATCGCGACGTATCCCGGGCTCTGCACGATCTGAGTGCCGTTGTTGTAGACCACTGGTGCGATACCACCGAGCACACCGCGCGAGATGCAGCGATCGTAGTAGTCCAGATCCTCAGGTCCGTTGAAAGGACCGGCGCCGGTGCTGCTTCGCCGTGCGCGATCGGCCGCGCGCCGCTCGCCATCTGGCGTCATCGGAGGCATTCGCCCGTCTGGCGGATCCACGATCAGCGACGCCTGACGCTGGGGCGTGCCACGTTCGCCCCAATGGTTCGGCGGTCCTGTTCCATCGCCTCCGCCCGTGCGCGCGACGACGAACTCCTCGCTGTCTGACGCCTCCTGCTGCGAGGCCTGCTTCTGCCGCTGCGCGAATTCCTCGTCGGTCAGAAATGCACGGGTACCTAATTTGGGATCGCGCTGCAGTGGCACGCCGATCATCTCTGAACTCGGCCAGATCCCCTGCAAGTCGGGATCGCCCCACGCCATGCGTGGCGCGACGTATTTCGACGAAGACGTCGATTGCGCCGGTACGTCAGCCGTCATCAGTACGGCGCCAGCGACTGTCATAACGGCGAGAATGCTGAACCGAAGACCCTTCATCGTGTTCCTCCACACGTAGGCCGGGTCTTGTTCTGCAGACCCGGCTTGTCTGGCGGGTCCACACAACAGGACCCGCCCTACGCCGTCGCTTTATCGACCGGTGAATGGTGACTCGCTCGTTATGCCTTTGCCTTCAGTCACGGTCACGATCTGATTCGCGGCTACATCGCGGATGCTCTCAGTCTGGCCTGCCGGCCAGCGCACGTCAATGCGATCGACACGCGTGGCCTCACCCAGCCCGACGTGCGCGCGCAGATCGTTCTGCCCCAGGTAGCTCGAACCCGACTTGATCTCGCGGACCTGCGTGCGCCCGCCGGCCGTGATTGTCAGCCGCGCACCGAGACCATCGCGATTGCTGCGCGTCCCGACCACCCGGACCTCGACCGCGTTGCGCGCACTCCCACCTGTGTTGCGCAGGATCTCAGCCGCGCCGCCGTTGTTCGTCACGACCAGATCGATGTCTCCGTCATTGTCGATGTCGCCGCCAATCAACGTGCGACCTACACCGTCTTTCGCGAAGCCACTCCCTGACTGCTGGCTGATCTCCGCAAACCGTCGACCGTTCGTGTTCTGGAACAGTAACTTTCGTTGAGCATGCGTCGATCCGGCCCGGAAGAGTGCGGTGTTGTCGATCACGTGCCCGTTGACGATCGACAGATCAAGGTCGGCGTCGTTGTCGAAGTCGAAGAACCCCACGCCGAATCCGACGAAGGGCAGCGTCGCTGAACTGATGCCGGCATCGAGCGTCGTATCGACGAAGGAGGACCCACCGTCGTTGCGAAAGAGACTCGTCGTTTCGAACTCGTGGTTGGTGACAACCAGGTCGAGACGGCCGTCGCCGTTGTAGTCGGCGAACTCGGTGCCCATCCCCGCCCTCGGTTTGCCGTCACGCGCCACGGCGACGCCGGCGAGAAGGCCGATCTCACTGAAGCGACGGCCGCCCTCGTTGTGAAACAGAAAGTTGGGCACGCTGTCGTTCGCCACGAAGACATCCGGCCGCCCATCGTCATCGTAATCACCGACGGCCACGCCCAGGCCGTTGCCGAGGTACTTGTTCAATCCGGTCTCCGCGCTCACGTCCGTGAACGCGCCCTTCCCGTCGTTGCGATAGAGGACGTTGGCGACGGCTGGATAGACGAGCGGGTGGCAGTACACGCGAATGCGCCGCTGGGGATCCCCGCAGAAGCGATTGTTCGTCTTCGGCGCATCGAGATAGTTGGTCACGAACAGGTCGAGGTCGCCGTCGCCGTCGATGTCGAGGAACGCGCAGCTCGTGCTCCAACCCGCGAGCCCGACACCGGCCGCGCGAGTGACATCGGTGAACACACCATTGCCGCCGTTTCGGTACAGGACATTCGGACCGTAGTTGGTGATGTACAGGTCGATTCGCCCATCGTTGTCGACATCGCCCGCGCACGCGCCCATACCGTACTCCTGGTGCCTGATGCCGGATGATTCTGTCGCGTCCTTGAACACTCCTTTGCCGGTATTTCGAAACAGACGATGCCGCGCGCGTGCGTTTAGGGCGTTGTCTGCAACCGATCCCCCGTCGACAAGGAACAAATCGATCCAGCCGTCATTGTCGTAGTCGAAGAACAGCGCGCCCGAGCCCATCGTCTCGACCAGGTACTTGTCGGCGCTGGCACCGTTGATGTGTGTGAAGGTGACGCCGGCTGCCGCGGCGATGTTTTCGAATGCGACCGGTTTGGGCGCAGCGACCTGCAGCGCCAGTAGTACGGCTAACAGAAGCCTCAACGCCCGGGCTCCTGCCTGTCGCCCGCTTTCAACGTCTCGTCAATCCGGATCTGATTTTCCTGAAAGCGGCGTCGCTCGTCCTGCATCGACTTCTGCTGCAACTGTTCGAACACCTGCAGCTCGCGGCGAGCTTCCTCAGTCGCGCCGGTACGCAACAACGCCCGGCTCAGTGCGTACCGCGCCTCGAGATGCGCGGGGTCGACCGAAACGGCTCGACGCAGCAGTTTCACCGCTACTGCGTCGCGACCGGCAGCGGAGTGAACCTGCGCGGTCGAGGCAAGCGCCTTGACGTTCGCCGGATCGAGCAGCGAGGCGATCGAATACTCCGCCAGCGCCTCGTCGAGTCGATCTTGCGCGCGATACACATCCCCCAGGTCGACGTGCGCGCCGGCATCATTGGGCGTCAACGCCACCCGTCGTGAATAGGCGGACACTGCACCATCAAGGTCGAGTTGACTGTGTCGACTGCGGCCAATAGCGGCATACAGATAGGAAGTGCCCCCGAGAGTCGGCAGCGCGGCGGCTGCCTGGAACGATCGTAGAGCTCCCGCATCGTCGCCAAGCTGCAGTTGAAGGCGTCCCAGCCTCCAGTGCGAGGTGGCCGACTTCGGGAAGGCTCGAATCGCGTCATCCAACGCGGCCCTCGCGCCAGCGAGGTCTCCTGCGTCCCTGCGGGCGTCTGCCACCGCCAGCCGCGCGCGTTCGTCCCGTGATGCGGTAAAAGAGGCGGACGCCATGTCTTTTCGCAGGCGGGCGATCGCCTCGTCGTACTTCGCCTGCATGATCAGCGTTGCAACGTCGTTGTAGATCGCGGGCACGAAGACGGGCGACATGACCGAGGCATCGTCGATCAGATCGAGGACGCTGAATTGCGGACGCTCAGCGATCGGGCCGGATTCAACCGCGTCGGACAGCACCTTCATCGCGGCGCCCTTGTCGTCGGCACCAGCGGCTGCCGAGGCATCGGCGGTTGCCGACGCGGTACGTAGAAACAGGTAAGCCGTCGCGACATTCCCGGGTTCCTGCTGGAGGGCGGTGCGAAAAGCCGTCATCGCCTTGTCCACTTGATCCAGGCGCTGATACGCGAGCCCGCGTAGCAGCTGCACGCCGGCGACTTGAGGGTCGAGACGAACCGCTTCGTCGAACTGCTCCACTGCCGCAGCCAGTCGCCCTCGTTCCAGATACACGGCGCCAAGCGTCGCCCGCATACGGGCGGCAAGGGGAGCCGGCGCCCGACCAATCTCGGACGCGAGACCCGCCTCCACCTTCGCTACGGCGGCGTCCCACTGCGTCAGCCCACGCGCCATGGCCTCGATGGCCGCAGTGAGCGCGGGACGTTCGTCGCCGCTCAGTCCATTTGCGGCGTTGACGAAGTCCGCTACACCTTCAAGAAACGCGTCCTTGACCTGCGCGCAGACGGAGGACGACCAGAACAGGACAAGCGCAATGGAAGAGAGGACGAGGTTAACGCGGGACATGCCGAGGAGGGAATTGTAGGGCGGGTTGCCTTATAGACCCGACGTACGCCGGGTCCAAACAACAGGACCCGGCCTACGGCGCCTTCGTGCGTTAGAAGTCGACCTGAGCGCTGACGCGGAACAGCCTTGCCGCGATGACACTGGTCGGTGTCGGCCATGTCGCGCTGAATGTCGGACTGTACCCGAGGTTGTCGTTCGAGTTCAGCGCATTGACGATGTCCAGGTTGAGAGACGTCCTGGTGATTCCAAACCGCAGGATCTTGCTGATCCGAAGATCGAGCTGGTCGATCCTGTCGCCGAACTGCGTGTTCGGCTCGATCAGATTGACGGTGGCGGTGGTCACCTGTGCCAGCGGTCGACCCAGAGTCGAGAACGCCGGACTCGCGATCTGAGCGCTCGTATACACCTGCTGCGCGGACAGGCTGACGCCTGGACGGCTCGAGAACGTCCCCGCGAACTGTACGTCGATCTTCGGGACCAGGTAGCTGAACAAGCCCTTGAAGGTCGTGAGCAGCGGCTCATGCTGACGGCAGTATGGATTGGTCGGACTGGTCAGCGTGCCCGCAGTCAATTCCGGCACCTGCGAACGCACGTCGCAGATATCCTCGACGAGCCTGCCGCTGCTGGTTCCGCCCTGCAGCGTCAGCCCGTTCCGGAGCCGCGCCTGCGCCGTGATGTCGAAGCCGTCCCAGTAGCGCTTGTAGGTGCCGAAATCGTTGGCAGCGGACTGCACGTTCTCCTGCCCCTTTGCTACCCCCGCCGCCGTGATGTTGTAGATCCCGGGCACTTGATATCCGCCGCCATTCGGCAGTCGCGAATCGCTCGGCGCGATGACCGCGAACTGCGAGTAGTCGGCTGCGCTCACTTGGACGTTGTCCGTCACATCCGCTCCACCAAAGATGGGCCACCAGCGACGGTAGTACCCGACTTCGACAGAAACCCTCGGCGCGACTTCCTGCTGCACGGATACGCCGAACTGCCAGTCGTATGGCCGGGCCCCCCATCCACCGAGGATGGACTCGGCGAGCGTGGTACTGGGACGTGCGCGACCGAAGTTCTGATCGGCCCATACGCCACACGCATCGATCGATCCGGTCGTTGCGGGGCTCTGGGCCCGACCGTCGAGTATGTTGCAGTCCGGAAAGAAGTTTCCGTTGTTGTCCGTCCATGGACGCGCGGTGATCGTCGACACCCGCTCGGACGGGTTGGCGTTGATGTATCTCCCCTGGTTCGACGCTGGATGCAGGTAGCGTCCGACGTTCGCCTTCAGCGATGTCTTGCCGTTGCCGAAAACGTCGTAGGCGGCGCCGACGCGTGGGCTGATGTCGTTGTAACCGGTTATGCCCTGCTGCGCTTCAAGAACGATCGCCGTCGGAATGGTAACTGACGGACCGATGATCTGTTCCGGGAAGGAACTCCAGGCGTGATCGAAACGCACCGCGCCCTGCAGCGTCAGGCGATCCTTCGTCCAGGTGTCCTGTCCGAAGAACGCGTAGTACTGGGTGCGGACTTTTCTCGTGAACTGACCCGACTGGATGGTGAAGGCGTTGGGAATCCCGTTGTTAACGGTCAGCTGCATCAGGTAATCGTTGCTGATCGTCGGGAACAGGTTGTCGTCGTCGCGGTGGAACGCTCCCTGATAGCCAAGCTTCATGTTGTGCGCGCCTGTCACGTAGCTCGCCGACGCATTCCACGTGTGCGCGAAGATGTACCCTGTCGGCCAGTTCGAGGAGCGGTATTTCAAGTTGCCTCCGACGGTGAGACAGTCGGCGCACGCCGCGGAGACCTTGTTTCCGTTACGGTCGAAGATCTGTGCCGACTGCTCCTGCATGCGAACCAGGCTCCTGGTCAGGTTACCCGGCCGCTCCTGGTATCCCCACTGCGAAATGTAGGTACCGAAGCCCGCTTCGAGCAGCAGTTTGTTGGTTGCCGGCGCCGTGTACTTCACCTGCTGCACCTTCTGGTGCGTGTCGCCGTAGTCACCGGTTTCCGGTGAGTTCGGGCCAGGCCCAAAGAAGCCGTTGTTCTGGCTGCCGCCGTAGATCCAGCCATTCTTGTTCGACATGCAGCCATCGTCATTGCTGCCCGGCCACGCCGCGCCGCTGCACTGCGGCTGCTCGTCCCAGAACAGCATCAACTTATTTTTGGGTGTCAGCTGCGTCGTCAAGCGGAGCGAGAAGATTCTGCGCTTCTGGTCGATGCGACCCTGCTGGCTGAAGTCCGGCACGTACGTAAACTTCGTCGGATCGCCGGCGTTCTTGTTGGCGAAAATGCCCGGCTGCGCGTCGGCCGCATCGATGCGGCGATGATTGAAGAAGAACCACATCCGATCCTGCTTGATCGGTCCGCCGACGGAGACCTGGTAATCGCGGAGCAGGAGCGACTTCGCTGGCGCGGCCAGCACACTCAACTGAGTCGAGTCGAAGTTGTCACCCTGCATCTTGTCGTTCAAGCCGGAGATGAAGAACGAACCCTTGAACGTGTTGCCACCTGGACTGGGCACCACTGTCATCTGCGGTCCGCCGGTCTCTGCCTCACCGAGGTTGCCCGAAATGGTGAACGTGACCTCGGCCGCGTTCTGCATGTCGGGGATGTAGCCCGAGACACCGGCGCCGCCACGCGACGCGCCCGTGTTGATGCCGTCGAGCGTCAAGCGGCCGTCTTCAGTGCTGCCGCCATGGGCGGTGAACAACAACATGGTCGGACGAAGCTGGACCTGTCCGTCGCCCGCGACGACGCCAGGCACGAGTTGAAGCACGTTGTTGTACGAACGCGAGGTCGGAATGGTATTGAGGACGTCGCCGTCGATGACCTGCTGCCGGCGCGCGCTCTGCACGTCGACGATTGGTGATTCGCCGGTGACCGTGACGGTTTCCTCGAGTGAGCCGACGCGGAGATCGACATCGATAGTTGCTGTCAGCGAGCCCGTCAGTACGACGCCTTCGCGCTTGACGACATTGAATCCCTGCAGTGAATACGTGACGGTGTACGTCCCGGGCGGCAGCTCGACGATTCGATACTGACCCGTTCCATCCGTCACGACCGCCCGGACTTTTTCCGTGAGCGCCGGACTCGTGGCTTCAACCGAGACACCCGGCAACACGGCGCCGGATGCGTCTTTGATGACTCCTGATATCGATGCCTGCTGCGCGTACGTTGCAGCGGGCAGCAAGAGAACTGCGGAGAGAACAGCCAGGGTTCTCACCAAACCTCGCATGCCTGCCTCCATCCGTTGCCTTCCAACGTGGACCCGCGTCGCCTCGCGTCGATGCCGGCTGCATCGGAACAGTCGATTTCGACCTTCAGCGCGCACGAATAGCCGGGCGCGCCTTTCGCCTAGCGAAAAGGTGTGCTCAGGCCGGAATGTGTATACGTCGGACTGATATGGCTGTCAAGATTTCGGTAATAGATTCAGGTTATTGATCGCGGATGGCGGTGAGCGCTTCGCGCGCGGGTGTGAGTCCCGGATCGAGTCGCAGCGCCTCTTCGAGCTGGCCTCTGGCCTCCGCCCGATGCCCCTGCTGGATCAGCACAAGCCCGTAGTTGGTCCGCGCGCCGGCGTTTTCCGGGTCGTAATCGAGAAGCAGTTTCAACTCGCGCGCCGCGCGATCGAGCTTCCCCTGCCGGACCAGGACCGCAGCCAGATTCGTTCGTGAGTCGCTGTGCATCGGGTCACGCGCGAGCGCCTTCTCATATTCCCGCACCGCTTCATCGAGACGATTGGTCAACGCCAGCAGGAGAGCCATGTTGAAGTGGGTGACGGGATCGTCCAAACCTTGCAACGCCTTGCGGAAGTAAGTCTCGGCTTCATCGAGGCGCCCCATCGCGCTGAGACAGCTGCCGATGTGCGCGAGCACCTGGTAGTCGCCGGGCACCATCGCCTGGTACCGCTTGAACAACTCCAGAGCCTCGTCATTGCGCTCGACCGTGCGAAGAACCCTTGCGAGCTTCAATACGACTTCGGGATTGTTCGCATCGAACTCGAGCGCCCTTCGGGTGAGGAACTCGCTCCATTCGGCATTGACCGCCAGGTTGGCTTCCGAAGCAAGTCGAAGCAGGAAGATGCTGTTGCGTGATTCACGAGCCAGTTCGTCGATCACTGGATCGGCGTACGGAGTGTACGGGGGAAGACGCCCCGCTCTGTAGACGAGACGTTCGGCCTCGCTCTGACGTCCGAGACGCCGGTAACTCTCGGCGAGCAAACGCAGCGCGGATCCGAAAAAAGGCGTCGACCTGATAACGTCCTCGAGAATCGTCCGCGCGGATTCGAAATCTCCTCGAACCAGTGCGACGCGCGCGAGCCCGAGCGAGGCGTACGCCGAGAGCGGGATCTCGGTGACATGTCGGATTGATGCCGGCGGCGCCTCCGTGAGGGGAAGGTCGCGAGCTGTCCGCCAGGCTTTCTCCGCCTCGGCGTAGCGGCCCGCCTTGAACTCAGCCTCACCCAACCGCAGCCAGGCAGGCCCGAATTGAGGCGTACGCCGGACGACGATTCGGAGGTTGTCGAGCAGCGCTTCACCGCCACCACGTTCCGACTGGATCACCGCGTGGTAGTAGGTCCATCGCCAGTCGTCGGGAGCGAGTGTCGCTGCCAGTTCATAACAACGCTCGGCGAGGTCGAAGAACATGTCAGCGTGATACGCCAGACAGAGCGGGCCGACAGCACCAATGGAAGAAGGTGTCTCGATCGCGGTCGCGTACTTAGTACGGAGATGGTCCTCAATGACTTTTTGCTGAGCTGATAGCGCTGGCGGTTGCGGCAGCCGCTCCGCTCCCCTTCGAAGCTGCCACGGACCGAACACGAGAACCGCCGCGGCCACGACGAGGAGCGCGCCCGCGATGACGCCGATGACTCGAAGTCGAGGCTTGTTAACAACTGGTGCTGGCGCTGGCAGTGGCTCGGCAGCGCGATGTTTCCTGGACCGGCGGCTCACAACGTCTGTTTTACCTGATCCCTGGCTTGCCCGCGACGGCGACGCGGAATTTCCAGCCGTGATCGGAAATTTCACTCACATACATGTGGACGCTTTACCACTTGTGCTGCGGAAGGGCGTGGCCCGAAGATTGTTTACTCGACGAACCCAGATGCGAACTTCCGCTCACGCTCATTCGGTTGTCGCTCTCTTGGCATGTCTCGACATCACCGGCGCCATCATCATCGGGGTCAAGGCACAACAGCCCACAAGTCAGACGACGGGGTCAGCGGACTGGGATCTCACAGTCCCTGAGACGGTGCCCGATTTGAACCCAGACCCCCGAATCCTGGAGATCAACCTGACAGCAGTCGTTGCACAGGTCGAGGTGTCGCCCGGACGCCGGATCGAAGCCTGGACGTTCAACGGCACCATCCCGGGTCCACTGATTCGACTCTCCGTTGGCGATCGCCTCATCGTCCACTTCACCAACCAACTGCCATCACCGACGACGGTGCACTGGCACGGACTGCGCGTCCCCATCCAGATGGACGGTGTTCCTGGTGCATCGCAAGCTGCGGTCGAAACAGGTGGCACGTTCACGTACGACTTCATCGTCCCTGATGCAGGTCTCTACTGGTATCACCCGCATGTCATGTCGGCAGCGCAAGTGGGCTTCGGCCTGTACGGCGCGTTCCTGGTGGACGACCGATCGGAGACATTCAAGGTACCTGATGAACGTGTCTTCGTACTCAGCGACATAGACATCACCGAGCAGGGCAAGCTGGAGGATCCACAAACGGGCGGATCAACAGGCATGGCGTTCGGACGCGAAGGCAACACACTGCTCGTCAACGGACGAAACCATCCGCGACTCACTGTGCGATCGGGCGTCACCCAGCGCTGGCACGTGGTCAACGCTGCGAAGAGCCGGTTCTTCGATCTCGAACCGGGTGACGGTATGAGCTTCACGAAGATCGGCGACGACAGCGGACTTCAGGAGTACTCCCAGCAACTGGACTCGCTAGTGCTCGCGCCGGGCGAACGGGCAGATGTCTTGTACACGCCAACCGCAAAGCCCGGCACGGAGTACGCCATTCACGCGCGTCTCTTCAACCGTGGATACGGCAGCGTCGAAGCACGACTTGGAGAAGAACTGCTGGACGTCCTAGTTGCGGACACACCCGCGGTCACACCCGTGCCGCACCCTAAAGTCACGCGCGCGATCGAACCCATCGCTCAGGCAGGTGCCACGCCGGTCGCTATTGAATTCGGCATCGAGCAATCGCCCTTCGACAAGACGTTCAACTACACCATCAATGGCAAACCGCTCGACCGGATCCCGCCACTCAAAGCGACGGCAGGCGAGACACAGATCTGGACGGTGACGAACACGACGGCCTGGTCGCACCCAATCCACCTGCACGGCTTCTTTTTCCAGGTGCTGAACAAAGACGGAACACCGCGCCGCCCGTTACAGTGGAAGGACACGGTGAGCGTGCCGTTCAAGGATCGGCTCACCCTCATCGTGCGATTCGACGACCGCTCCGGCTCATGGATGTATCACTGCCACATCCTCGACCACGCGGAGGGAGGGCTCATGAGCGTGGTGCGCCTGTCTCGACCCGGCGAGGCTCCGCCGCCGTTGCCATCGGAGCACACCCCGCACGGGCACTCTACGAGCGGACGATAAAGGGGGCCGCCGGCGTCGAAGCCGCCGGCCCCAATCGGTGTGCTAATGAGGTCGATGACAGAGAGGCGGCGTCGCCTGGGGCGGCAGGTTCCCTCGTGGCTCGGGGACGCCGGCACTCAGTCCAGCCTGCAGCAGTCGCGCCTGCTCGGTGGCAGCGTCGCAATCGAAGCCGTCGCCGAGCAGGATCACGCGGCTGCCGGGGCGCGCCAGGCGCTGCG
>Ga0207682_10000722_pt1 | contig 15329 bp, 13 predicted proteins | sample KBSM63metaG_FD_184332 | JGI IMG/M metagenome (GOLD analysis project Ga0207682, IMG submission 184332) | Miscanthus rhizosphere microbial communities from Kellogg Biological Station, Michigan, USA - KBS M6-3 metaG (SPAdes) (version 2) | ecosystem: Host-associated > Plants > Roots > Rhizosphere >... | reverse complement strand
ATCAACTATGTGTGGGGGCCGAGCGATCTTGCGGCGCAGACCTGGGTTCACCCTTACGTCTGGATCGCCGGTCTGATGATCGCGCTGCCGGTCATCTTCCTGCTGACGCACCTTCTGCTCGTCCGCTTCGCGCCCCAAGCCCGCAATGACGGTCCCGTAATGAAGGCTCCGGCATGAGCGCCATCGCGACCAAGCCGGCCGGCTGGCTCATCCTGCGCTTCGCGCTGCGCGAGATGCGCGGTGGGCTGCGCGGCTTCGCGGTGTTCATCTCGTGCATCGCGCTCGGCGTCGCCGCCATCGCGGGAGTCGGCTCGTTCGCCCGCAGCCTCGGCGACGGGCTCGCGCGCGAAGGCCGCGTGATCCTGGGCGGCGATGTGTCGTTCTCGCTCAGCCAGCGCGAGGCGAGCACGCCCGAACGCGCGTTCCTCGACAGCCAGGGACGGGTCTCGGCCGCCGCCACCATGCGGGCGATGGCCCGCTCTGCCGCAGGCGAGAACGCGCTGGTCGAGATCAAGGCGGTCGACGCCGCCTATCCGCTGTTCGGCAATGCCGGGCTGGAGCCCGCAGGCGATCTCGCCGACGCACTGGCTCAGCGCGACGGCGTCTACGGTGCCGCGGTGGATCCCGCGCTGCTCGCTCGGCTCAATCTCGAACGCGGCGCGCGCATCACGGTCGGCGGCGCGGCCATCGAATTGCGCGCGATACTCGCCGCCGAGCCCGACAAGCTCGCCGGCGGCATCGGCTTCGGCCCGCGCCTGCTCATCAGCGAGGCGGCGCTGCGCGCGACCGGCCTGCTGCAGCCCGGCAGCCTCGTGCGCTGGCACTACCGGCTCAAGGTCCCCGGCGCCGACGCCAACGACCGCGTCGCGCAGGTGGTGGTGACCGTCTCGGAGCGGCAGCTTCCCGATGCCGGCTGGGAGGTGCGTACCCGCGCCAACGCCTCGCCAGCGCTCGGCCGCAACATCGAACGCTTCACCCAATACCTGACCTTGGTCGGCCTGACCGCACTGCTGGTGGGCGGTGTCGGTGTCGCCAATGCGGTGAAGCACTATCTCGACCGCCGCCGCGACACGATCGCCACCTTGAAGTCGCTCGGTGCGACCGGCGGCCGGGTGTTCGCGATTTATCTTGCCGAAGTGATGCTGCTCGCCACGATCGGCACCGTGATCGGGCTCGTCGTCGGCGCCACGCTGCCGTTCGCGATCGCGGCCGCCTTCGGCAGCGTATTGCCGCTGCCGATCGAGCCCGCGCTGCATGGCGCCGAACTGTCATTCGCGGTGATCTACGGCTTCCTCACCGCGTTGGCGTTTGCGCTCTGGCCGCTCGGCCGCGCGCATGACGTGCCGGTCTCGGCGCTCTACCGCGACGCGGTCGCGCCCGAGCGCCGCATTCCGCGCAAGCGCTACGTCGCGCTGACCGCGCTCACCGTCGTGACGCTCGCGGCGCTTGCGGTGATCCTCGCCTATGACCGCAAGATCGCCGCCATCTTCATCGTGGCGGCCGCCGCCGTGTTCATGACCTTGCGGCTGGTCGCCATGCTGATCATGTGGACCGCGCGGCGCATCCCGCGTCCGCGTTACGCGCTGTTGCGCCTGGTGCTCGCCAACATCCATCGGCCGGGTGCGCTGACGCCGAGCGTCGTGCTCTCGCTCGGCCTGGGGCTCGCGCTATTGGTCACCTTGCTCGAGATCGACGGCAATCTGCGCAACCAGTTCGTCGCAGCGTTGCCCGACAAGGCACCGTCGGTATTCTTCGTCGATATCCAGGATGCCGATGCCGCGCGCTTCGATGCCTTCGCCAGAAAGGCCGCGCCGGACGCGCGCTACGAGCGCGTGCCGATGCTGCGCGGACGCATCGTTAGCGCAAACGGCGTGCGCGCCGAGGATTTGAAGGCCGCGCCGAGTGCCGCCTGGGTGCTGCAGAGCGACCGCGGCATCACCTATGCGGCGGACGTGCCGGCGGGCTCGCGCGTCGTCGCGGGCGAATGGTGGAAGCCGGACTACCAGGGCCCGCCGCTGGTCTCGTTCGAAAACAAGATCGCCGACGGGCTGGGCCTGAAGATCGGCGACCCGGTCGTCGTCAACGTGCTCGGCCGCAACATCACGGCGACGCTCGCCAATCTGCGCGCGGTCGAGTGGCAGTCGCTCGGCATCAATTTCGTGCTGGTGTTCTCGCCCGGCAGTTTTCGCGGCGCCCCGCACACCCATATCGCGACGCTGGCGATGCCGGGCGGCACGACGGTCGCGCAGGAGGTCGCACTGCTGAAGGAGACCGCAGCCGCGTTTCCGACCGTCACGACCGTGCGGGTGCGCGAGGCGCTCGATGCCGTCACCAAAGTGGTGCTCGACCTGACCTTGGCGATCCGCGGCGCAAGCGCGATCACGCTGATCGCCGCCGTGCTGGTACTCGCCGGCGCGCTCGCCACCGGTCACCGGCACCGCGTTTATGATGCCGTTGTCCTGAAGATGCTCGGCGCGACGCGCTGGCGCCTGCTTGCCGCCTATGCGCTCGAATACCTGCTGATCGGGCTTGCGACCGCAATCGTCGGCGTTGCCGCCGGGTCGGTGGCGGCGTCGCTGGTGATGACCGAGGTGATGAACCTGTCGTTCGTCTTCCTGCCGGTCCCGGCACTCGCCGCGACAGTGTGCGCGGCTGCCTTAACCATCGCATTCGGCCTGATCGGCACGTTTTCGGCGCTCGGACAGAAGCCCGCACCGGTCCTGCGCCACCTGTGAGGGACTTCACGGCATTTGCGACAATCCGCCGCGCGCCGAACCGCCCTGCGTCGCGAAGGCACCTTGTCGGCCTTGGGGATTTGCCCATATTGAAACCCGCCAGTCGGTGCATCCGCGCGCCGGGGCAAGGGGCGAACACACGAGGTTTCGACAATGTCGGACTTTGACCGGAATGCCGCCGCTGCGCAGTACGGCGCGCCGCTGACGCGGGCCGAAGCGGCTGTCGTCGACGAGGGCCTGCGGGCCTACATGCTGCGCATCTACAATTACATGGTGCTCGGCCTCGCCATCACGGGCTTTGCCGCGCTCGGCATCTACATGCTGTCGGTGACGAGCGATCCGACGCTTGCATATCAGGGCGCGCGTCCGCTGGCGCGCGGAATGTATCTCACGCAGCTCGGCTATTATCTGTTCGCGAGCCCGCTGAAATGGGTCGTGATCCTGGCGCCGCTCGGGCTGGTCTTCTTCCTCTCGTTCCGCATCCAGAACATGCGCCCCGCCACCGCGCAGATCACGTTCTGGATCTATGCGGCACTGGTCGGCGTTTCGCTGGCGTCGATCTTCATGGTCTACACGCACACGTCGATCACGCGGGTGTTCTTCATCACGGCCGCCACGTTCGGCGCGCTCTCGCTGTGGGGCTACACCACGCAGCGTGACATTTCGGGATGGGGCTCGTTCCTGTTCATGGGCTTGATCGGACTCTGCATCGCAATGCTGGTGAACGTCTTCCTCGGCAGCACCATGATGCAGTGGATCATCTCCGTGGTCGGCGTGCTGGTGTTCGCCGGGCTCACCGCCTACGACACGCAGCGCCTCAAGAGCGAGTACATCTACGGCGCGATGGAAGGCGACGTGCTGGAGCGCTCCGCCATCATGGGCGCGCTCTCGCTCTATCTCGACTTCCTCAACCTGTTCACCATGCTGCTGCACCTGCTCGGTGCCCGCGACGAGTAGCCGGTTAACAATTGGTAACCCTTACGGCCCCGGCAAAACCGGGGCCGTTTCATTTTGACCCACCCCGCGGCCCGTCTGGCGCTCGCCTCATTCCCGCACTAGATTCCCCCTGGGCGAAGCGCCCATCGGCTGCTCGCGCCTTTAGGCTTTCGGCGAGGACGCCTGAGCCAACACGGAGGATGCTTCCATGTCGGACTATGATCGGAACGTCGCGGCCTTCCCGGGCGCCCGCGCCGGACAATCGGTAGCGGTCGATGCGGGCCTGCGCGCCCACATGATCCGCGTCTACAACTACATGGCGGGTGCGGTCGGACTGACCGGCATCGTGTCCTGGCTCACCTATCAGGCCTCCGGCGGCGACGCGATCCGCATCGTCGGGCGCGGCATCACCGGCTTGACCCCGTTCGGCGAAATGGTGATGGGCGGCTACAGCCCGATCATCCTGATGCTGGCGACGCTCGGCCTGGTGTTCTTCATCAGCTTCCGCATCAACCGGCTGCAATATACCACCGCGCTCGGCCTGTTCATGCTCTACGCCGCGCTGCTCGGCGCTGCGCTGTCCACTATCTTCGTGCAGTACACCGGAACCTCGATCACGCAGGTGTTCTTCATCTCCGCCGCCTCGTTCGGTGCGCTCAGCCTTTATGGCTACACCACGCAGCGCGATCTGTCGGCGTTCGGCGCATTCCTGATCATGGGGCTGTTCGGCGTCGTGATCGCGATGATCGTGAACATCTTCCTGCAGAGCGGCATGCTCGCCTTGGTGATCTCGGTCGTCGGCGTGCTGGTGTTCGCGGGCCTGACCGCCTGGGACACGCAGAAGATCAAGGAGATGTACGACGTCAATGACGACGGCACCGTCTCGGGCCGCAAGGCCGTCATGGGCGCGCTGACGCTCTATCTCGACTTCATCAACCTGTTCCTGATGATGCTGCGCCTGTTCGGCGATCGCCGCTAAAGCATCGCAGCACCGAAAAAGGAAACGCCCCGGCTCATCACCGGGGCGTTTTTCTTGGTCGTCATTCCGGCCCTCTCGCTTTCGCGCCCGGCCGGAATGAGCGTGCTAGGTCGCCACCAGCTTCAGTGACTTGTCGACCGCGCGCAGCACGTTGTCGAGTTCATGGCCGCGCTTGACGATCAGCCCGGTCGCCGAGATCACGCTGTAGGCGCCCTGCTTGCGCGCGAGCCGCGGATCCTTCTCGATGCGATAAAGCGGGACTTCGGACGAGCGGCGGAACACCGAAAACACCGCACGGTCTCTGAGAAAATCGATCGCGTAATCGCGCCATTCGCCGGCTGCCACCATGCGCCCGTAAAGGCCGAGGATGCGGTCGAGTTCGCGCCGGCTGAAGGTGACTTTGCCGGGGACGCTGGTCTGATTGTTGACCGCGCCCCCGCGTTGCTCGCTCGGGTCGGTTTCGCCGAAAGCCATGCGGCGCCTCCTTGATGTGTATCAGCGATTCGATGATCGCGCCGACAAGGCCGGCCCGCAAGAGGGCGCGAAAGCGTCGCGATGACGGGTTGATGACAAAAACGCCGAAAAAGGCCGTTGCGCGAAACAATTTTCTCGAAGCGAGGCGCTTTGCTCACGCTTTCGTTAGAAAATATCACAATGAAGCCCGATTTCGGCCAACGGCGCGCCGTGTCCGCTTGGGATAACCCGGACAGTTGATTAGGGCCCGGTGCATTCGAGCACCGGATTCCTCAGCCCCCCAGCCCCCCGGGGCTTGGACGAACCGGGCCCTAGTTCGCGTACGGTTCAATCCCCCAACGCTTCTCAGGGCCGGTTCATACCGGCCCGATTTTTTTGCCGCGCTGCTTGAGGTAAGGACGCCGCTACTTCAGCGCCGCGACGTTCGCGCCGAGCATCGCTCCGGGCGCTTCCTTGCTGCCGGCCTGGATGATCACCGCGACCGACTCGGCTTCGTCATCGCCGAGGTCGCGCACCGGCAGCGTGAAGCTGCGCGCCGCGCCGGTCCACTCGCCGAGCTTGATCCATTTCCGCACCACGTTGTGGTACGTGATCGTGTTGCCCGAGTTCTCGCCCTTGCCGACCGCGACCGGCACGTTCCTGGTGATCGGGCAAAGCCAGATCTCGCCTTTCGTCACCTTGCCCTTGTCGGCCGGCACGTTGACCGAGATCTGGTTGTCGGCGACCGACACGGCGACCGGAAGCGAGAGCGTCCCGGCGTGCTTGGCGGTGTGCTTGATGGCGCTATCGATCGCGGAGCGATCGCTGCCGAGCACCTGCGCCATTCCGTTGACGACGACCTGCGGCGTGTAGACCTCGCGGTCGCCGCGCGCCTTCGAATAGGCGCGCTGCCGGTTGGTGTGTCCGGGATTGGCGAGCGTGTCCTTCCAGCCGAGATAGTCCCAGTAGTCGATCGGCAGGCTCATCACGAGCAGCGAAGGATCCTGCGCGAGCTCGCCGGCAAGCTTGTCGGCCGGCGGACACGACGAGCAACCCTGACTGGTGAACAGCTCGATCACGGCGCGCGGTTCGGCGCCCATGGCGGCCGACGACAACAGGGCCGAGGCGATAACTGCGATAGGCAACGCGACGCGGCGTTTCATTCCGATCTCCACATCCTGTCCCCGACGGATTACCCGGTGCCACGCAACCAACCGGCACCACGAGCCGCAATCCGTCAGACCGCGGATGTCTCTCGTCCCGCGCCACACATAGTCGCAACGCCAATCACCGGCCACTCAATTCGCAGTGAGGGGCCGGTGCGGCGCAGCAATGTGCGTAAGGCGCAAGCAACACGCATGACGTGTCCCGGCAAGCTCGCCGCTCACGCCGCGAGGTGGCGCAGCACGTATTGCAGGATGCCGCCGTTCTTGAAGTATTCCAGTTCGTCGAGCGTATCGATGCGGCAGATCAGCGGAACCCGCTTCAGCGCGCCGTCCGACGCCACGATCTCGGCGATCAGCCGCTGGCGCGGCTTTAAATCGCCGTGCAGGCCGCGGATCGTGACCTGCTCATCGCCCTTGAGCCCGAGCGTCTGCCACGAGGTGCCCTCTTCGAACACCAGTGGGACGACGCCCATTCCGATCAGGTTGGAGCGGTGGATGCGCTCGAACGACTGCGTGACCACGGCGCGGATGCCGAGCAGCGTCGAGCCCTTCGCGGCCCAGTCACGCGAAGAGCCGGTGCCGTATTCCTTGTTGGCGAACACGACGAGCGGCACGCGTTCGGTGCGATACTTCATCGCGGCGTCGTACATCGTCATGCGCTGCTTCGACGGATAGTGGATCGTCACGCCGCCTTCGACGCCCGGCACCATCTGGTTCTTGATGCGGATGTTGGCGAAGGTGCCGCGCATCATCACCTGGTGATTGCCGCGCCGCGTGCCGTACTGGTTGAAGTCCTTCGGACGCACCTGATGGTCGCGCAGGTAATGTCCCGCCGGGCTCTCTTCCTTGATCGATCCGGCCGGCGAGATGTGGTCGGTGGTGATCGAATCGAGGAACAGGCCGAGGATGCGCGCATCGACGATGTCCTCGATCGGATGCAGCCGCTTCTCCATGCCTTCGAAGTAGGGCGGGTTTTGCACGTAGGTCGAGCGGTCGTCCCACTCGTAGGTGAGTCCGCCCTTCACCGAGATTTTACGCCAGTTCGCCTCGCCCTTGAACACGTCGGCATATTTGCGCGCGAACACGCTCTTGTTGATGGTCTTGCGGATCACGGCGGCGATCTCGCGGCTAGTCGGCCAGAGCTCGCGCAAGAACACCTTCTTGCCCTTGTTGTCGGTGCCGATCGGGGTGCGCACCAGATCGACATTCATGTTGCCGGCGAGCGCATAGGCGACGACCAGCGGCGGCGACGCGAGATAGTTCGCGCGCACGTCCGCGTTCACCCGGCCCTCGAAGTTGCGGTTGCCCGAGAGCACCGCGGCCGCCACGACGTCGTTCTTGCTGATCGACTCGGAGATTTCCTCCGCCAGCGGGCCGGAGTTGCCGATGCAGCTCGTACATCCGAAGCCGACGAGGTTGAAGCCGATCGCGTCGAGATCCTTCTGCAGCCCGGACTTGTCGAGATACTCCGCGACGACCTGCGAACCGGGCGCGAGCGAAGTCTTCACCCACGGCTTCGGCTTCAGGCCTTTCGCCACCGCCTTCTTGGCCAGCAGCCCGGCCGCCACCATCACGCCCGGATTCGAGGTATTCGTGCAGGAGGTGATCGCCGCGATCACCACGTCGCCGTGGCCGATGTCGTGCTTGCGTGCTTCGACCGGATAGCGCTTGCCCGCCTCGCTGCCCTTGTTGAATTCCTTGTCCATCGCGGCCGCGAAGCCGTTCTTGACCTCTTTCAGCAGCACGCGATCCTGCGGGCGCTTTGGCCCTGCGAGAGAAGGCTCGACCGAACCGAGCTCGAGCTTCATGATGTCGGTGTACACCGGATCGGGCGTCGTCTTGGTGCGGTACATGCCCTGCGCCTTCGCATAGGCCTTCACCAGCGCGACGCGATCCGCCTTGCGCGCGGTCTTGGTGAGGAAATCGATGGCGTCGTCGTCTACGGGGAAGAATCCGCAGGTTGCGCCGTATTCCGGCGCCATGTTGCCGATGGTGGCGCGATCCTCGACGGTCAGATTGTCGAGGCCGGGGCCGAAGAACTCGACGAACTTGCCGACGACGCCGCGCTTGCGCAGCGTCTGCGTCACGGTGAGCACGAGGTCGGTCGCGGTCACGCCCTCTTTCAGTTTGCCGTTGAGGCGGAAGCCGATCACCTCGGGCAGCAGCATCGAGTAAGGCTGGCCGAGCATCGCAGCTTCGGCCTCGATGCCGCCGACGCCCCAGCCGAGCACCGCCAGACCGTTCACCATCGTGGTGTGCGAGTCGGTGCCGACCAGCGTGTCCGGATACGCGATCTCGGCGGTCACCTCCTTGCCGTCGACCTTGACCTTCTCCTTGCCCGGGCTCGTCCACACCGTCTGCGACAGATACTCGAGATTGACCTGATGGCAGATGCCGGTGCCGGGCGGAACGACGCGAAAGTTCTCGAACGAGCGCTGCGCCCATTTCAGGAATTTGTAGCGCTCCTGGTTCTGCGCATATTCCTCCGCGACGTTTTTCTTGAACGACGTCGGCGTGCCGGCGAAATTCACGATCACCGAGTGATCGATCACGAGATCGACCGGAACCAGCGGATTGATCTTCGCCGGATCGCCGCCGAGCGTCTTCATCGCGTCGCGCATCGCCGCGAGATCGACGACTGCGGGCACGCCGGTGAAATCCTGCATCAGCACGCGCGCGGGACGGAACGCGATCTCACGGTCCGAGGTCTTCGCCTTCAGCCATTGCGCGAAGCCCTGGATGTCTTCCTTGGTGACGGTTCGCCCGTCTTCGTTGCGCAACAGATTTTCCAAAAGCACCTTCATCGAGAAGGGCAGGCGCGAAATTCCGCGCAATCCATGTTTCTCCGCCTCGGGAAGGCTGTAATAAACGTAGGTCTTGGCACCGACCACCAAGGTCTTGGCGCACTTGAAACTGTCGAGCGAGCTCATGACGGCCTTTTTTTCCCATCGGAGCAGCCGGAGACGCCGAGCGCGCCGCCCAAAGGCTGTTCCGTCCAGCAGGGGGCCGGCCAGGTGAGGAAGTCCGCCGCCCCATGCAACGTACCGGCTTATAAGGCGTTTTTCCGCGGCCTGCTACAGACCGGAACGCCTCCAAGCCATGCGATTCGCACATTTTATCGGCCTGCCTTCACGGCAGGCGCTGACCTAGCGGCAGTAACCTGACATGTTACGGCTTTCCGCGACCGGGCTCGGCTGCGTTCGCGGATTTCGGAACGTATTCAATGACCTCAATCTGCAGTTATCGTCCGGGGACGCGCTGGCGCTGACCGGGCCGAACGGCGCCGGCAAGTCCTCGCTGCTCCGGCTGCTGGCGGGCCTGCTGCGCCCCTCCGCCGGCCGTGTCGCATTTGAGGGGGACACCGATGAAGGGGCCGTCGCGGAGCGGGCGCACTATCTCGGTCATCTCGACGCCTTCAAAACCGCGCTTACCGTGGGAGAAAATATTGAATTTTGGATTCATTACTTAGGTGGCGAGCACGATGCTGCGCCCGCGCTCGCCGCCGTCGGGCTTGAGTCGCTCGAACATCTGCCCGCCGCCTACCTGTCGGCCGGCCAGCGCCGGCGCCTGTCGCTGGCGCGGTTGATCGCGGTTTCGCGCCCGCTCTGGCTGCTCGACGAGCCGGCGTCCGCGCTCGATTCGGCCGGACAGGAGATGCTGGCCGGACTGATGCGGACGCATTTGGCGCGCGGCGGGATGATCGTTGCGGCGACGCATGGGCCGCTCGGGATTGAGTGCAAAGAGCTGCAACTCGGGCGGAGCAACCAGTGACCGCCCTCGCCGCGCTCCTCGTTCGCGACATGCGCCTTGCCGTGCGCATCGGCGGCGGCGCGCTGATGGGTGTGCTGTTCTTCCTCATCGTGGTGACGCTCACGCCGTTCGCGATCGGTCCCGATCTCGTTCTGCTCAAGCGCATCGGCCCGGCGATCCTGTGGATCGGCGCGCTGCTCGCCTCACTGTTGGCGCTCGACCGGTTGTTCGCCGCCGATCACGAGGACGGCTCGCTCGATCTGTTGCTGATGGGGAGCGCGCCGCTCGAACTCACCGTGCTGACCAAAGCGCTGGCGCATTGGATCACCACGGGCCTTCCGCTGGTGATCGCGACCCCGCTGCTCGGCCTGTTCCTCAATCTCGAACCGCAAGCAATCGGTGCGGTGGCGCTCACGCTGCTCGCCGGCACGCCCGCGCTCACTTGCATTGGGTTGATCGGCGCGGCGCTGTCCGTGGCGCTGCGGCGCGGCGGATTGCTGCTGCCGGTGCTGGTGCTGCCGCTGACCGTGCCGGTGCTGATCTTCGGTGTCGCCGCATCGAACGCGGCGATCACGGGATCAGGCTTCGGCGCGCCGTTCATGATCTTGTGCGCGCTGACGCTCGGGAGCCTCGTACTCGGACCGCTCGCCGCAGGCGCCGCGCTGCGGCAGGGCGTTGAGTGACATGCCGGAACGCTCGCGCGATGTTGAACCGCGGCGCCACGCGCCGCATTGCCGCCACCCTGGAGGCTGACTAGAAAAGCCCGATGGCCCTGATCGACCTCGCCAATCCGACGCGCTTCCTTGCGCTCGTCGCGCGCGCACTGCCGTGGCTCGCTGCCGCGACGGCGCTCGCCTTCGCGTGCGGTCTCTATCTGTCCTGGTTCACCGCGCCTGACGACTATCAGCAGGGCGCGACGGTCAAGATCATGTTCGTGCACGTTCCGAACGCGTGGCTCGCGATGGGCGTGTGGACCGTGATGAGCATCGCCAGCATCGGCACCCTTGTGTGGCGTCATCCGCTCGCCGACGTCGCCGCGAAAGCCGCCGCCCCGCTCGGCGCCGCGTTCACGTTTCTCGCACTGTTCACCGGCGCGCTCTGGGGCCGCCCGATGTGGGGCACCTACTGGGTGTGGGATGCGCGGCTCACCTCGGTGCTGGTGCTGTTCCTGATGTATCTCGGCATCATCGCGTTGTGGCGTACCGTCGACGATCCCTCGCGCGCCGGACGCGCCGCCGCGATCCTGACCCTGGTCGGCGCCGTCAACCTGCCGATCATCAAGTTCTCGGTCGACTGGTGGAACACGCTGCACCAGCCGGCCTCGGTGATCCGCCTCGGCGGGCCGGCGATCCATCCGGCGATCCTGACGCCGTTGCTGACGATGGCGCTCGCGTTCGGCCTGCTGTTCGTCACGCTGCATCTTGCCGCCATGCGCAACGAGATCTTGCGCCGGCGCGTGCGCGCGATGGGGCTGATGCAGGCGCACGCCGCGCAGGGGGCATGATGGATCTCGGCCCGCACGCCACGTTCATTATCGCCGCGTACGCGATGGCGGCGCTGGTCGTCGTTTGTCTGATCGCCTGGGTGCTGGCCGATCACGACGCACAGCGGCGCCAGCTGTCCGATCTCGAAGCGCGCGGCGCGACGCGGCGGTCCAAGGGGCTGTCAAAGTCATGAGCGACGTCGCGCGAGCCAAACCCGCGCGGCGGCTGTTCGTGCTGCTGCCGCTGGCGATCTTCCTCGCCCTCGCCGCGCTGTTCTTTTTCCGGCTCGGCTCGGGCGATCCCTCGCGCATTCCCTCCGCGCTGATCGGACGCCCGGCGCCCGACACGAATCTTGCCGCGGTGCCCGGCCTCAATGCGCGCGACGGCAAGCCGATGCCGGGACTTTCCACGGCCGACTTCAAGGGCAACGTCACGCTGGTGAACGTTTGGGCCTCGTGGTGCGTGCCATGTCACGACGAGGCGCCGCTGCTCGAGGCGCTGAGCGCCGACAAGCGCATCCGCATCGTCGGCATCAACTACAAGGACCAGCCCGACAATGCGCGCCGCTTCCTCGGGCGCTACGGCAATCCGTTCGTCGCCGCGGGCGCGGACGGCAACGGCCGCGCCTCGATGGAATGGGGCGTCTACGGCGTGCCGGAAACCTTCATCGTCGGACGCGACGGCGCCATCGCCTACAAGCTGGTCGGCCCTATCACCGAGGGCAATCTCGCGCGCGTGATCAGACCCGAGATCGAGAAGGCGCTGGGGAAGAACTAGGCGCGGACTTGTGGCGGCAGCTCAATCGAATTGACTGGGCGTCGCCGGGCATGGTTGTTGCGCACCAGACCATCTCATCATCCGAGCAGCAGTGCGCCCATGCCCAAACTCTATGAAGCCCTCGCAGAAGCATTCCTTGCGGAGGGAGTCGATACGCAGTTCGTCCTGATGGGCGACGGCAACATGCACTGGTGCACCGCCTTTGCCAGACTGCCGGGCGTGCAGACCGTCCACGTCAGGCACGAGCACGCGACCGTAGCGGCGGCGACAGCCTACAACGTGGCAACCGGCAAGATCGCCGTTGCCTCGGTCACGTGCGGCCCGGGCGTGACCCAGTTGATGACGGCGCTGCCGGCCGCCGTTCGCGCCGGCCTGCCGATGGTGGTGTTCGCCGGCGAGTCGCCGATCAATGCCAAGTTCTACAACCAGGCCATCGACCAGGCGCCGCTGGTGACGGCGACCGGGGCGCGTTACATCGCCGCGCATAGCCTGCCGCGCATGATGGACTCCGTGCGCGAGGCCTTCCATATCGCCAAGCACGAGCGGTGCCCGGTGGTGCTGGGCGTTCCCTACGACCTGCAGAAGTCCGAATACATGGCCAACCAGCCCTACGAGACCTCGGCGATGTATCAGCCAAAGGTCGGGCGCATGCACCCTGATCCCGAGGTCGTGGCCGAGGCTGTCGAGCGGCTGGCCGCGGCAAAGCGGCCGATCATCCTCGGTGGCCGTGGCGTGCTGTGGTCAGGCGCGCGAGACGCGCTGATCAAGCTCGCCGATCGCTGCGGCGCGTTGCTCTCCAACACGCTGCCCGCGCGCGGTCTTTTCCACGACCATCCGTTCGGGCTTGGCATCACCGGCAGCTACTTCACGTCGCTCGGCCGGGAGATGTACGAGTCCGCGGACGTCGTGCTCGCGGTCGGCACGAGCCTGTCCTACTACGTCGGCCACCGGGCCTTCTTTCCAAAGGCCCTCAAGATTCAGCTGGATGATGCCCCGCGCGGCCTGCGCGATGGGCAAGCGGCCGCCGACCTCTACGTCAGATCGGATGCGCTCGTCGGCATCGAGGCGATCCTCGCCGGTCTCGATAAAAAGTTAGGCGCGGGCAAACCGACGGCGGCCTCCATACGCTCGAAAGAGCTCGCGCATCGCATCGCGACCGAGCCGGCGGACTCGATGCCGTTCGACCTCGAGCCTGGGGTGCTGGATCCTCGCGAGGTGATCCGGGCCATCGACGCGGTCGTTCCAAAGGATTGGGACGTCGTCGTCGGCGGCGGCCATCAGGCCTATTTCCCCGCCCAGATGATTGGCAGGCCGGCGGAACGCTATACGACGGTCCGTGAATTCGGTGCGGTCGGCAACGGGCTGTCATATGCGCTCGGTGTTGCGGCCGCGCGCCGGCAGGGCCGCGAGGGCAAGGTCGTGCTGTTCGAAGGCGACGGTGGGCTCTTGTTCAATATCCAGGAACTCGAGACGCTCAAGCGCCAAGGTCTTCGCATCCTGATCTGCGCGATGAACGACGGCGGATACGGCTCGGAGTTTCACAAGCTGCGCGCCGACGGCCTCGACGATAGCCTGGCCGTGTTCGGCCGGCCCGCGCTCGAAAACATCGCACGCGGCTTCGGCCTGCGCGGCCACGAGATACGCGATGTGTCGGCCATCCCCAGACTGTTCGCCGACTTCGCCGCGCAGGGCGACAGCGAAATGTGGAATATACAAATCTCGGACAAGGTCACGGCACCGGTCATCCGCCAGACGATCAAGCGCGGTCACGGCAATATGTGAGCGATTCTTGCCCATCGCGTCATAGCGGCGGGCACAATCCACCGGCCACGGAGCTCTGCTTGTCTGTAGCCGCGGCCTTCATCGCGCCGGTAAACAGCACAGGCTTCAATTCGCGTACACAGAAGTCATAGAAGAGCTTGATCCGCGGAACGCGGCGCAGCGCCTTGTGCGTGAACAGGTACATTGGATAGTAGAATTCAGGTCTCGGTTCGAAGACGCATACGAGATCACTGTGCTCGGAGGCGTAAACAGCGGGGAGCGGTGCAATGCCCGCGCCAGAGCTCACCGCCAGTTGAACGCTTGGCACGTTGCCGCAACGGGCGGCGATCGGCGCACCCTGTGAATGCGACTTCATCCAGCGGACCGCGGGCAGACGCTCGAGTTCGTCGGTCAGTTCGACAACGCTGAAACCCGGAATCTCCGCGGGGGAGTTAGGGCGACCGTGACGTTCGACGAACGCCCGGCTGGCGTAGATGGCCCAGGGAAAATCCGCGATCCTTCTCCCCACCAGAGCCTCATCGCCACCAGGTCCACCACCGCGAATAGCGACGTCGGCCTCTCCCCTGGAGAGATCAAGGACGCGCTGGCACATCATCATTTCAACCGTGATCCCGGGATACGCTGCCTGAAAGCGGTCGAGGAATCCCGCTCGGATCATGCGCTCTCCGATTGTCACAAGGCTTGTCACGCGTACATGGCCGGCAGGCGCGCCACCCAGCAGTTCGGCCTGGCGTTGAAACTCGTAGGCCGCGTTCTCCACGCCTTCGGCGTACCGCCGCAGGCCCTCACCGTGCTCCGTCAACTGGTAGCCTTGCGCCGTGCGCTCGATGAGGGCGCGCCCAATCTCTCTTTCCAACGCGGCAACGTGGCGCTGAACCGTCGATTGGTTGATCCTCAAGGCCTTTGCGGCCGCGGCCGCGCTCCCCCCGCGGGCGAGCTCAAGAAAGGACCGGAGATAATTCCAGTCATACATGGGCCGCCTCGCGAATCTGCCGACGCGCTGCGCAAAAATGCGAGCGTCTGCCGGAGCCAACGGATGTTAGCATTGTAGTGCGAATGACGAAGACCCGGCTACGCGACACAGGGGCATGAGAGGCGTCTGCGTCAGTGACAGACTGGTCTGCGGGTGGAGCATGGGGCGCCATCACGGGAGGGGCAAAATGAATCTATCGGCCAAGCTTGCAGGATCAGTGCTTCTCGGCATGACGGTCGGCGGTGCCGTCACACAGGCGATTCACGCCCAGGCCCGTCCGCCGGCATTTGCCGT
>Ga0207682_10000720_pt1 | contig 15360 bp, 16 predicted proteins | sample KBSM63metaG_FD_184332 | JGI IMG/M metagenome (GOLD analysis project Ga0207682, IMG submission 184332) | Miscanthus rhizosphere microbial communities from Kellogg Biological Station, Michigan, USA - KBS M6-3 metaG (SPAdes) (version 2) | ecosystem: Host-associated > Plants > Roots > Rhizosphere >... | reverse complement strand
AAGACGAACCTGAAAAATGCGCCCCCGCAGGGGAGGGTCACTGCAATCAGCCACTGCCGCGACGCCTACACCATCAAGACGGCGGATGGCAAAGTCAACAAGGCGTGGGAGTTCAACCTTCGATTCAAGACGGATTCAAGCGACGTGGGACCTGAACCAGGTAACCCCGTGATCATTGGTGCCGGCATGCAGGGTGACCGTGCGTCGGTCGTGTTTGCGTCACCCAGTGAGATAAGTGGCTTCATCAAGCAGTCGTGCGACTGATCGCTGGCAGCCGCGCACTCGTCATTGCTCGACGCGTCAGCAGGCACGATGGTCAATCCCAACCCAGTAGCTCGCTCGCGGGCTAGTGGTCGGACGGAGCGTTGAGAATGACGTTATTCAAATGGACGCGGCAGGTCATGATGACGTTGCTCATCGCAAGTGGGTCCGCTCACGGGGCGTACGCGCAAGCCCCTGTCATTCTCATCCATATCCACGGCCTCTCGTATAGTTCGGATGGCAAGCGGCTGATGATCCCCAGCCACCACGGCCTGGCGATTTACGAGAACGGCAAGTGGTCGAAGGCTGCCGGTCCACAGCACGATTACATGGGCTTCTCGGCGACTTCGAAGGGCCTCTATAGCAGCGGCCATCCCGCGCCGGGCTCGAACCTTGTAAACCCCTTCGGGCTGATCCGCAGCAGCGATGAGGGCAAGACTTGGGTAAAGCTCGGCCTCGAAGGTGAGACCGACTTCCATCTACTAGCCACCAGCTGGAATGCCAGCGCCATCTACGTCTGGAATCCCGCAGCCAATACACGCATACGGCGAGCAGGGCTTCACTCCACAGTCAACGACGGCAGCTCGTGGAAATCGGCCCGCACAGCCGGGCTCGAAGGTGAGCCACATGCCTTGGCCGTGCATCCGGACGATCCGAGCATCGTCGCGGTCTCCACGTCAAAGGGTGTCTTCGGGTCGCGTGATTTCGGAGATACATTCCGGCGGGTCGCAGAGGGCGAGTCCACCTCGATCTTTTTCGATCTCGATGGTAAGCGGCTTTGGTTCGGTACCTTCGAAGGTCAAGCGCGTCTTTCCCACGTTAACTTCGACGGCACGGCGATCGAGCGGGTCACAATCCCAGTCCTGCAAAAGGACGCCATCGCATACGTGGCACAAAATCCGGCGAACCGTTCCGAGTACGCAATCGCGAGCTTCCAGCGTAGCGTCTTCCTAACGAAAGACGCAGGTCGGACCTGGGCAGCAATCGCCGAGCGGGGCGAGACGAGATGAACGGCGTTAGCGCGCCAACTGACGGAAGCGGTGTACGCCGCCACTTCTGAACCGGCATCGAAGTCGTGGCGTCGCACTCATTAACCTTCGCCGCCTTGTTGTCAGTCGCGACGATCGCTGCGTGTGGTGCAGACGACAGACCGCTCGCCAACCCCCGAAACCCTAGCCAGGTGGCCGCCGGCAAGGTTATTTATGAGCAGAATTGCGCGTCCTGTCACGGTAGGAACCTTGAAGGTCAGCTCGAATGGAAATCGCGCAATCCAAGCGGACGAATGCCTGCGCCACCGCACGACGACACGGGCCACACCTGGCATCACCCGGACGACGTTCTGTTCGGAATTACGAAGGGTGGAGTCGCACCGCCCTATGGGCCGCCGGGCTATCAAAGCGACATGCCGGCGTTCGGTGCGACCCTGACCGATACGCAGATCTGGGACGTGCTCGCCTACATTAAAAGTCGATGGTCGCCGCGAGCACTCGAAGCTCAGGCGCAAATTACAAAACAGCGAGGTGAAAAGTGACCACTGTCATTCTCGAATCGGTTCTGACCTGCCCGCACTGTGGCGTCGCGGCGCAAGAAACGATGCCGCAGGATGCGTGTCTGTTCTTCTACGAATGCAACAACTGTAAGGCGCTTATGCGGCCAAAGCGGGGAGACTGCTGCGTGTTCTGCTCTTTCGGCTCCGTGCCATGTCCGCCGAAGCAAGAACGGTCTGACTGCTGCTCATGACACCACTGGCGGCGCTGGCTATCCGTTGATCGGTCTTGTGACCAGCGAGTGCGTCCGCTTCGATCGTGGCGACGGCTGCACTCAAGGCGGCATGAATGATCGACCGTTGACGTCGACAACGATGCCGGTCAGGAATGCTGCCGTATCCGACGCGAGAAATGCGACGACATCGGCGACATCACGCGGCGTGCCGAGCCGTCCGACCGCCGTTTCCGAGACGTTGCGCTCGAACGCGCCCGTGCTGTCCGGCAGCGCTAAAGTCATCGCTGTTGGCACGCGCGACGGCGCCACGCAGTTCACGGTGATTCCGTCGCATTCCGAAGATCGCTCTGGCGCCGCTGTTCGTGATCGCGTTCGGCATCGGCATCGAGTCCAAGATCTGCCTCGTGGCGGTCACCGTGTTCTTCCTGGTTCTGTTCAGCACCATCGACGGGATTCGCGACGTCGATCCGACCTGCAGTGCTGCCGTTCTGAAGATGAACTGAGCAACTCGGGTTCGCGTCGCTCCTGGCGGATGGCGCTCGTACGAATTCCAACGGCGCCATTCCAAAATCGGAGGTCATGTCAGCGTGGTCTTACGGACGAATCGTCGTTCCTCCGGTCGGAAATCGCAGTTAAACGGAGGCACGCTGACGGCGTCGAAACCACTCGGAGTCAATCATGGCCAAGCTCACCACGCAGGCGCGAAAGAAGCTGTCGAGTTCGGAGTTTGCGCTGCCCGGAGGCCGCTATCCGATCGAGGACAAGGCGCACGCGCGTGACGCCAAGGCGCGCGCGTCGCAACAGCGGAACGCGGGCCGCTTGAGTGCGGCGGACAAGGCGAAAGTCGACCGCAAGGCGGATGCGGTGCTGGGCAAGAAGGGAAAGTAGCAGGGCGCGACGGCTGCGCCGTAGCGCCGCGAAGCAATCGAGCCCGATCGTTGGCGATCGGGCTCGATCTATTTCTAGATTCGTCCCATAACCATCAGGATGATCAGGATCAGCAGCACGAGGCCAAGACCGCCACTCGGCCAGTAGCCCCATCCGGAGCTGTAGCCCCAGCTCGGGAGCGCTCCGACGAGCAGCAGAACGAGCACGATCAGCAGGATCAGCGAAATCGACATACGACCTCCATACGCCAGGGCTCGAAAGCTTCCACGCTTTTCCAGCCGCGACGTGTAAGAATTACGTACGAGTCGATGGCGGCGGTGACTCGACGTCTAGTGACGCGTCATAAAGCATCTGCTGCCGCCTGCGCCGCTGCATTACGTTAAGCAACGCACGTGCCTGTCGGTGAGTCCCTCATTTGCCGGAGCTGTCGATGAACCAGATGGATTTTCGGAGTCGCTGCGCGGTGGTGACCGGCGGGGCGGCGGGGATTGGTCTCGCCGTTGCGAAGCGCATCGCCGCCAGTGGCGGACGCGTCGCACTGTGGGATCGTGACGAGCATGCGCTCGCTGCAGCGCGCACCTCCGTGGGCGCGGGCACTGTAACGCATGCGCTCGACGTCGCGGACAGCACTGCGGTCGAACGCGCCGCGCGAGCGGCTGAGACTGAACTCGGCGGCGTCGACGTCCTCGTCTGCTCGGCAGGTATCACCGGGCCCAATGCCACGACGTGGGAGTATCCGGTGGATGCGTGGCGGCAGGTGTTCGACGTCAATGTCCACGGACTGTTCTATTGCAACCGCGCGATCGTGCCGGTCATGCAGAAAACGGGCTACGGGAGAATCGTCAACATTGCGTCGGTTGCCGGCAAGGAGGGCAATCCCAACGCGCCGGCGTATAGCGCGTCAAAGGCCGCAGTTATCGGCCTCACGAAGTCGCTCGGCAAGGAACTCGCGAAGACGAACATCCGCGTCAACTGCGTGACGCCTGCGGCGGTGCGCACGGCGATCTTCGATCAGATGACACAGCAGCACATCGACTTCATGCTGTCGAAGATCCCGATCGGACGCTTCGGCAGCGTCGACGAGATCGCGTCGCTGGTGTGCTGGCTTGCGTCGGAAGACTGCTCGTTCTCGACGGGTTCAGTGTTCGACGCGTCGGGCGGCCGCGCAACCTACTGATCGGCCGCCGCTCCCCCCGCTAGGCGCGGCCGACGGCGAGCATGATCTTGCCGATGTGTTGCGACGATTCCATCAGCTCGTGCGCTTTCGGTGCGTCGGCGAGCGCGAATGTGGCGTGGATCACCGACTTGAGCTTGTGCTGCTCGAGCAGCGGCCACACGTTCTCGCGGAGCTCGCGCGCGAGCTTCGCCTTGCGCGCCGCGGGACTGGCGCGCAGCGTGGAACCGGTGACCGTCAGCCGCTTCAGCATGATGAAGCGCCAGTCGCATTCGACGCGACTGCCCGACAGGAAAGCGATCTGCGACAGGCGACCTTCGAGCGCCAGGCATTTCAGGTTGCGCTCGATGTAGTCGCCTCCGACCATGTCGAGGATCACGTCCACGCCGCGCTTGTCGGTGATGCGCTTCACTTCCTCGGCGAAGTCTTGCGTCCGGTAGTTGATCGCGTAGTCGGCGCCGATGCCGCGGCAGAACGCGGTCTTGTCGTCGCTGCCGGCAGTCGTCACCACGGTGGCGCCGAATGCCTTGGCGAGCTGGATGGCGGTCAGTCCGATGCCGCTCGTTCCGCCGTGCACGAGAAACCATTCGCCGCGGATGAGCTTCGCGCGGTCGAACACGTTGTTCCATACCGTGAAGTAGTTCTCGGGAATTCCCGCAGCCTGCTCGAGCGTCCAGCCGGCAGGAACCGGCAGGCACCACGCCGCCGGTGTGGTGCAGAACTCGGCGTAGCCACCGCCCGGAGTCAGCGCGCAGACGCTGTCGCCGATGTTCCATCCGGTGGCGTTCGCACCGAGCGAGACGATTCGCCCGGCGACTTCGAGACCCAGTACCGGCGATGCGTCGGGCGGCGGCGGATACGTTCCGGCGCGCTGCGCGCAATCGGGACGATTCACGCCTGCGTAGGCGACTTCAATGAGTACGTCGTCCGGCCCGGCCTGCGGCGTGGGGCCCTCTGCAACGTGCATCACACCGGGCGCGCCAGCCGTCTTGACTGCAACGTAGCGCATGTTGGTCGGAATCGCCATCTTCGGGCTCCTCGTTCGAAACGGCGATTTTACGTCCGCGGCGCGTGTGGCTGCCGTCGAATGGGGCGATGCTAACTGCGCGCGTGCTGCACCGCAGGCCGCAGCGCGAGCGCACACGCCGTCGCGAGTGCCGCGGCGCCCGCGGAGCTCGCGAACACGATCGCGGGCTCGAACCCTTCGAGCAGCACGCCCCCTACGGCATTGCCCGCACCGATGCCGCTGATGATGCAAGTCGCCGACCACGTGAACGCTTCGGTCGCATAGCGGCTCGGTGCGTATGACGAGACGAGCAGCGTCACCATCGTCAGCGTTGGCGCGATGAGGAAGCCCGCTGCGAACGCGACGATCGTGAGCGCTACGGGAGATGCAATGAACGCGTGGATGGCGATCGGCACGACCACGAGGCCGAGTACGCGACGCAACTGCTGCTCCAGCGGCAACGCGAAGTGTAGCCCGCCGTAAATCAAGCCACCAATCGCGCTTCCCAGCGAGCACACCGCCAGCAGCACGCCCGCCAGTGGCGGATTCGCCACGCGAGCCGCGAAACCCGGATAACCGATTTCGAGCATGCCGAGGCTACACGTCAGCAGGAACGTCGTCGCGAACACCGCGAGCAGCCGCGGCTCGGTCAGCGGCCCCAGCAGATGTCGCTCCGCATGCGGCTCGTGCCGCCAGTACCGTAATGCGGGCGACGCGAGAAACGTCGGCACGGCGATCGCGCTGAACACGAACGCGGCGCCGAATGCAACGGTTGGCGACCCGATCGCGAGCAGCAGCGCGATCACCATCGGCCCGAGCGTGAACGCGAGCTCGACCAGCACCGAATCGAGCGCGAACGCCGTCTTGCGCGCGTCGGCATCGCTGAACCGGTGCCGCCACATCGTGCGCGTCAGCACGGTGATCGGCGGTGCCGTCGCGCCGGCGAGTGCGGCGATGAGCCACAGCGCCGACGCCGACAGGGCCAGCGGTCCGGCGATCCAGAGCACGAGCAACGCGCAGGGGCTGGCGATCCCCATCGCGATCAGCGCCTTGCGCGCGCCGCGCCGGTCGATCCAGCGGCCGATCAGCGGTGCCGTCGCCGCCGAGGCGCCGAGATATGCGCCGACCGCGGCCCCCGCGGCCGCGAACGATCCGGTCAGCGCGCGCACATGCAGCAACAGGGCCAGCGTAACGGTGCCGATCGGCATCCGCGCGACGATCGCCATTACGAGCATCCGCGTGACGTCGGGCAAACGAAAGAAGGCCGCGTAGCGCGCGACCGCTGCGTCGATCATCGGGCCCTAGTAGACGACCTGGACGTTCTCGGGTGCCAGCCACTCGCGCAGCCGCTCGATCAGCGTGTCGTCGGGATTGACGCGCCACGCGTCGGGAAGCTCGAGCTCGCCACCGATGCGCTCGTTCGCATAGCGCACGGTGATGGGTGTGTTTCCCGGTCGGAACGGCTGCAGGATCTCGGCCAGGCGATCGGCCGACGCGTTGCCGTTGCACGCGATGCGTATCCCTTTCGCATAGCGCTTGCGAATCGCAGCGAGGTCGAAAACGTTCTCCGCGATTATGCGCAGGCCCTGCGATTCGCCATCCTCGGTCATTCGCTGCGTGACGCGGATCTCCATGATGACGAGCTGGTCTTCGCGCAGCAGCGCACGCGACGCGTCGAACGTCTCGTTGTAGACCATCACCTCGGCGCGACCCTTGCCATCGTCGAGCGTCACGAACGCCATCTTGCCGCGGCGACTCGTCTGCACGCGCAGCGTCGTGACGATTCCCGCGACGAGCACCCGGTCGGCCTTGGGCTGCAGTGTCGCAAGCGATGTGCGGATGATCGCCGAGAGCTCGCTGGCGTACGCGGTGTATGGATGGCCCGACAGGTAGAAGCCGAGCGCCAGCTTCTCCTGTGTCAACCGTTCCGCTTCCGTCCATTCGCGGGTCGTAATCATCGCTGCGAGGTGTGACGCCGTTTCCTCGCCGAACAGCGAAACCTGCGACGCCGCGGCGATCGCGCGTTCGCCGGCGTCGAGCGCCACGCCGACCGACGCGAACAGCGACGATCGCCGTGGATCGATCGTGTCCATTGCGCCGGCGCGCACGAGCGCCTCGACGACGCGCCGGTTGACGATCCTCTTGTCGACGCGGCGGCAGAAGTCGAACAGATCGGCGAACGGGCCGCCGGCGTCGCGGGCGGCGACGATCGCGTTTATGGCTGCTTCGCCCGTGCCCTTGATCCCGCCGAGGCCGTACCGGATGCTGCCGACGTCAACGGGGCGAAACCGGTAGCCGGAGGTGTTGATGTCGGGTGGCAGGATCGCCAGGCCCTGGGCGACGGCGTCGTCGTAGAACGCCTTGACCTTGTCGGTGTCGTCCATGACCAGCGACAGGTTCGCCGCCATGAACGCCGACGCGTGGTGCGCCTTGAAATACGCCGTCTGGTACGCGACGAGCGCATACGCGGCGGAGTGCGAGCGGTTGAATCCGTAGCCGGCAAACTTCTCCATCAGGTCGAAGAGTTGCACCGCCTTCGGCCGCGCGAGCTGGTTCTTCTCGGCGCCGGTGACGAAGATGTCACGCTGCAGCGCCATCTCCTCGGGCTTCTTCTTCCCCATCGCGCGGCGCAACAGGTCGGCGGCGCCGAGCGTGTAGCCGCCGATCACCTGCGCGATCTGCATCACCTGTTCCTGGTACACCATGACGCCGTACGTCGGCTCGAGGATCGGAGCGAGCCTCGGATCGAGATACTCGACCCGTTCGCGGCCGCTCTTGCGCGCAACGTAGTCGGGAATCAGTTCCATCGGTCCCGGCCGGTACAGCGCAACGAGTGCGACGATGTCCTCGAAGCGCGTCGGCGGAGCCTGTTTCATGAGGTCGCGCATGCCGCGCGATTCGAACTGGAACACGGCGGTGGTGTTGCCCTTGCGGAATATGTCGAACGTCGCCGCGTCGTCGAGCGGCAACTCGGCAAGATCAACTGAGGACTCCGGCGTCAGCAAGGTTACGTAACGGCGGGTCCAGTCGAGGATCGTCAGCGTCGTGAGCCCGAGGAAATCGAACTTGACGAGTCCCACCGCTTCGACGTCGTCCTTGTCGAACTGCGACACGGGCGCCGTTGCGCCTGGCTGGACGTACAGCGGGCAGAAGTCCGTGAGCTTGCCCGGTGCGATCAGTACGCCACCCGCGTGCATGCCGACATTGCGCGGCAGTCCCTCGAGCTCGCACGCGAGGCTCAGGAGCTCGCGCACTTCCTCCTCGTCGGCTTCGCGCTGATCGAGCAGCGGCTCGACTTCGCGCGCATAGATGACGTTTGACTCCGCCTCGCCGCTGCGCCGACGCAGCGTCACCGTCTTGCCCGGCTGGAACGGGATCAGCTTCGCGATGCCATCCACGAACGAATACGGGAGATCGAGCACGCGACCGACGTCGCGCACCGCCGCCTTGGCCGCAAGCGTGCCGAACGTCGCAATCTGCGACACCGATTCGGCACCGTACTTGTTCTTCACGTAGTCGATGACGCGGTCGCGGCCGTCCTGGCAGAAATCGATGTCGAAGTCGGGCATCGACACGCGCTCGGGGTTGAGGAACCGCTCGAACAGCAGCGCATAGCGCAACGGATCGAGATCGGTGATGCCGAGCGAATACGCGACGAGCGATCCGGCGCCCGATCCGCGTCCCGGACCGACGGGCACGCCGTTGCTCTTGGCCCAATTGATGAAGTCGGCGACGATGAGGAAGTAGCCGGGGAATCCCATCTGCACGATCACGTTCGTCTCGAATTCGAGCCGCGCGACGTATTCGGGGCGCTTGCGCTCGCGCGCCGCGGGGTCCGGATAAAGCTGGGCGAGCCGCTGCTCGAGGCCGCGTGAGGCCTCGCTGCGAAGGTGGTCGTCGAGCGACACCCCGGCAGGCGTCGGAAAGCGGGGCAGGTGATTCTTGCCGAGAGGAATCGTCAGGTTGCAACGCTGCGCGATCGCGACGGAATTGGACAGCGCCTGCGGCAGGTCGGAGAACTTCTCCGTCATCTGCGCCTGCGTCAGGAAATACTGCTCCTGCGAGAATCGGCGCGGCCGCCGCGCGTCGGACAGCGTATAGCCTTCGGCGATGCAGACGCGCGCTTCGTGCGCGCGGAAATCCCGCGCGGTGAGGAACTGGATCGGATGCGTTGCGACGATCGGTGCGCCAACCTGATCGGCGAGCGCCACGGTCGCCTGCACCAGCGCCTCGTCGTCGGTGTGGCCCGCACGCTGCACCTCGAGGACGTAGCGCGTCGGGAAACGTTTCATCCAGTCGGTGGCGAAACGCTTGGCGGCGGTGGCGTTGCCTTGCAGCAGCGCCTGCCCGACGTCGCCATCGCGCGCGCCGGACAGCGCGATGATGCCGTCGGTGCCGTCGTCGAACCACGCGCGGTCGAGTTGCGCACGGCCGCGATGCTGATGCGTGCGATAGGCGAGCGAAAGCCAGTTGCACAGTCGCAGGTAGCCTTCGCGCGTTGCGGCAAGCAGCAGCACGCGCGACGGCTGGTCGCGCTCGCTGTCGTTGGCGATCCAGACGTCACAGCCGGCGATCGGCTTCACGCCCCGCGCGCGCGCCGCCGTATAGAACTTGATGAGACCGAACTGGTTGGCGAGATCGGTAAGCGCGAGCGCCGGCATTCGGTCCAGCGCCGCCGCGCGCACGGCGTCGTCGATGCGCAACGTTCCGTCAGCGATCGAAAACTCGCTGTGCAGACGCAGGTGGACGAAGCCGGGAGATGACATGAGACGCGCTATGCCGGATGCTAGAATTCTACTCCGTCCATTCCGGACGAATCGGATCGATCATCGCTGCCATTCGCTTACCGACGATCACAATTTCGTCGCGCGTGACCACGCGTGCACTCGCGATTGCGACGATGTCTGCGGCACTGCTCGCAGGCTGCGCCACTGCGCCGTCAGGCGGGCCGCCACCGCCGGCTGCGCCGCCTCCGCCCGCGCCCACGGCGCCGCCGATGCCGCGCAATGCCGAGCCTCCGCCGCCGCCGATCAACCTGTCTGGCTTCCCACTGCCCTATCGGCAAGGTTATGCGGATGGTTGCGCGAGCGCGACAGGTGCCGAGCGCAAGGATGCGTCGCGTTTCGGCGGCGATCCGAACTACCGTACGGGCTGGCAGGACGGAATCGCGCTTTGCAAGAAGAAATAGCGTCGCCCCGCAAGCCACCCACATCTCATTTCGTCGATGTCCGCGGCGAGCGTCATCACGTGCTCACGTGGGGTGATCCGCACGCGACGCCCCTCGTGCTGTTGCATGGATGGATGGACGTCGGCGCATCGTTCCAGTTTCTCGTCGACGCGCTGGCGCGCGATTGGTATGCGATCGCGCCGGACCTGCGCGGATTCGGCGATTCCGCGTGGCAGCCAAACGGTTACTGGTACTACGACTACCTCGCGGATCTCGAGTCGCTGCTCGACCGCTTCGTCCCCGAGGGTCCCGTGCGGCTGGTCGGACACAGCCTCGGCGGCAACGTCGTCATGCATTACGCCGGCGTGCGACCGGCGCGCGTCGATCGCGTCGTGTCGCTGGAGGGATTCGGCATTCCCGCTGAAGTCGCCGACGACGCGCCGCGCAAGATCGCGAAATGGCTCGACGCGATCACAAAGCCGCCACGGTTCAAGCCCTATGACGACATCGCCGCGGTCTCCGATCGCCTGCAGCAGAAAAATGCACGATTGCCGCGCGACATGGCCGAGTTTCTCGCGCATCGGTGGGCGCGAACGCTGCCCGACGGCCGCGCCGAGCTGAATTCCGATCCGCGCCACAAGATGCCGTTTCCGCACGTCTATCGGCTGGAGGAGTCGATCGCCATCTGGCGCAGCGTCGAAGCGCCCGTGTTGTGGGTGGCGGCGACCGATTCCGAAATTCCGCTTTGGATCGAGCGGAATGCGGGTGGCGATGTCGGCAGCGACGGACTCGCCGGCGTGCGGCGGCGCCTTGCGCATGTACGCAATGGGCGACTGGTGACGATCAGCGATGCAGGGCACATGCTCCATCACGACCAGCCGGCCGCGGTTGCGGGCGCGATCGAGCCGTTCCTCGCCGCCTGAGCATGTCGATGCTGCGCGTCCATTCGCGGCGTGCAGCCTACGTGTTGCTGGCGCTGCTGACGCTGGTGTGGGGGTTCAACTGGATTTTCATGAAGGCGGCGCTCCTGCACGCCCATCCGCTGACCTTCAACGTCCAGCGCACGTGGCTCGCCGTGGCGGCGCTGTTCGCCGTGCTGCTCGCGCGGCGCGGTCGCATGTTGCCGAATAGCTGGCTCGCCGTCCTGGTGACGGCGTTCTTCCAGACGACGATCAATTTCGGTTCGACGATCATGGCGGTCGCGGGCGGTGGCGCCGGACGTGCTTCCGTGCTCGTTTTCACGATGCCGTTCTGGACGTTGCTCATCGCATGGCCCGTCCTGCACGAACGGGTTCGTCCGCTGCAGCTCGTCGCGATCCTGCTGGCCGTTGCGGGGCTCGTGCTGACGGTCGCGCCGTGGTCGTGGCACGGCGATCTCGCGCCGAAAGCGTGGGCTGTACTGTCGGGGTTCGGCTGGGCTGCGGGCACGGTTGCCGTCAAGTATTTCCAGCGCGACGAAAAGCTCGACATGCTGACGCTGATCACATGGCAGATGGCGATCGGCGTTCTCCCGCTGACGTTTCTTCCCTGGCTCTTCGGTGTGCCCGCGACGGAATGGAGCGTTACCCACGCGGTGCTGATGTTCATCGTGGGCGTCGTCGCAACCGCGGGCGGATTTCTCGCCTGGATGGAAGTGCTGCGCTGGATGCCTGCCGGAACGGCGTCGCTCAACATGCTTGCGATCCCGGTGATCGCCTTGCTGTCGTCGATGACCGTCTTCGACGAGCGCCTGGCAGGCAACGAGTGGGCCGGGATTGGGCTGATCGGCGCCGGCCTCGCGCTGATCACCGCGCTGGCGCTCGCGGGCGGAAGGCGCGCGTCGCTGCTACCGGCCGACCCGACACCGCTCGAAGGCGGCTGAACGCACGGGTCGCTGCTAACCGCCGACCCGACGCCGCTCGCGGCGGCTGAACGCGTCGCCTACGCCCCTGCAGAAAATCAGGTAAATGCGAACAATTAGCATTTACAATCGTATGATCCTTTGCTATGCTGGTCGCAAGAAGGCGTTCCGCCGGATCGCCACGCCCTATCGTTCATCCAGGTCATGCGCCTACTTCCGCCTCTCTGTCGCGCCATGCTCGTCGCGATCGCGGTTCTCGTCGCACCCGCGGTATTCGCCGACGACGTCGCGTCGTTCAAGCTCGTTGCCCGCGACGGCGTCTTCGAGCCGACGCTGATCGAGGTGCCGGCAGGCAAGCGGTTCCGCCTCGAGGTGAGCAACGAGGGCAAGACGGCAATGGAATTCGAAAGCCGTGAACTGAAGCAGGAGAAGGTGATTCCCCCTGGCAAGAAGGCGACGCTGACGATCAACGCCTTGAAGGCCGGCGAATACAAGTTCGTCGACGAGTTCCACGAAAAGACCGGCCAGGGCAAGGTCGTCGCGAAGTAGCCGCCGATTCCAATGGGCAACGCACTGTTCATCGTATGGCGCGAGTCCGCAGAGGCGATGCTGGTCGTCGGCGTCCTGTATGCGTGGCTGAAGAATCGCGCGGATGCGGCCACCGGGATGCGCTACCTGTGGGGTGGCGTCGCAGCCGGCGCTGGTCTCGCCGGCGTGCTCGCGCTCGTGATGCTCGGCATCGCGTCGTCGTTGTCGGGCAATGGCCTCGATTATTTCCAGCTCGCGATCATGCTCGTCGCATCGGGATTGATCGTGCAGATGGTGTTCTGGATGCGCAGGCACGGCCGTACGTTCAAGAAGGACCTCGAGTCGGACATGGCGCGCAACGCGCGCAAGTCGAACTGGTGGGGACTGCTCGTCGTCGTTGCGCTGGCCGTCGGGCGCGAATCGGCCGAAGCGGTGGTATTTCTCTACGGCCTCGGTGCCGAGCAGAACGGCATCGCCAACTTGCCCATCGTGCTCATCCTCGGCATCGGCTCGGCATTCCTGACGTTCTGGATCTTGCAGAAAGGCTCGCGCGTGCTGTCCTGGCGTACGTTCTTCCGCGTCAGTGAAATCCTGCTGCTGCTGCTCGCCGGCGCGTTGCTCGTATCCGGTGTCGAACGGCTGATCGCCCTCGACGTGCTGCCGCAGTTGATCGATCCCGTCTGGGATACGTCGGCAATTCTCGACGATTCTGGCCGAATCGGCGGCCTGCTCGCGTCATTCACCGGCTACCGGGCGCGACCGGCGCTCTTGCCGCTGATTGCGTTAGCGCTCTACTGGGTGCTGGTGGTCTTCTTCCTGAATCGATCGACTCGGGTCGCGGCCGCCGCCATGGCTGCACCCGTCGCGCGCGCCGAGCGCCACTGAGCTTCCGCGAGCGCGGTGATGTGGCCCCGCCTTGGCCGGGGACGCATGCACTCCGGGTAAAATGAGTTCGAGCCGGCCGTTGTTATGGCCGGCAATTCATTTGTGGGCACCCATGGCGGCGTCGGCACCCGATCTCACCAAGCTGCGCATCGACCGCGATGCCACTCCGATTCGCCGGCGTCGTCGCCGGCGCTGGATCTGGCTCGCCATCGTCGCCGTCATTCTCGCGGCAGCGGGTGGCTGGCTCATGCTGCAACCGCGCGTGCAGGCCGTGCAGACGACGCCGATCGTTACCGCGTACCCCTCACAGCAATTCGTCGTTCTCAACGCGACCGGTTACGTCGTCGCGCAGCGCAAGGCGTCGATCTCGTCGAAAGCCACGGGCCGCCTCGAATGGCTCGGCGTTGCGGAGGGCTCGCGCGTCAAGGCAGGCGACGTCATCGCGCGCATCGACGATCGCGACGTCGTCGCACAGGCCCAGAGCGTTGAGGCATCGGTGCGCGCCGCACGCGCCAACGTCGCGCAAGCCGAGGTCGAGGCACAGAACGCGCAGGTCGAATACCAGCGCAACGCCGACCTGGTCGAGAGGAACTTCATTTCCAAGTCCGCGCTCGACAACGCGAAAGCGCGACTCGACCGCGGCAGGGCGCTCGTCAACAGCGCGCAGGCGAACCTGAATGCCGCGCTCGCGAACGCGCGCAACGCGCAGGTCTCAGTCGATTACACGCAGATCCGCGCGCCCTTCGATGGTGTGATCCTGTCGAAGAGCGCCAACGTCGGCGACCTCGTCACGCCGTTTTCGAATGCCACCGATTCCAAGGGTGCGGTGGTCACGATGGCCGACATGAGCACGCTGGAAGTCGAGGCGGATGTATCCGAGTCGAGTCTCGCCAAGGTTCGCGTCGGCCAGCCGGCCGAGATCGTCCTGGATGCGCTGCCCGATTCGCGGTTTCGCGGGCACATCAGCCGGATGGTGCCGACCGTCGACCGCGCGAAGGCCACCGTAATGACCAAGGTGAAGTTCGACGAAATCGATCCGCGCATCTTGCCCGAGATGAGTGCCAAGGTGAGCTTCCTGTCGCAGGAAGTCACGCCAGCGCAACAGAAGCCGTTGCTGGCGGTGAATCCTGACGCGCTCGTCCAGCGCGACGGGCGCACGGTTGTTTTCATCTTGCGTGACGGTCGTGCGGCGATGGTCCCCGTAACGTCGGGCACGAAGGTCGGCGACGCGACCGCGATTACCGGCGACGTGAAGTCAGGCGACAAGGCGATTGCGAAACCGCCACCGTCGCTGCAGGACGGCGCGCTGGCGAAGATCGAATCCAAATGAGCGTCGACGCCGCGACGGCAGAGCCACGTATGCAAGGCGGCGCCGCGACGCCAGCAATGCCACTGGTGATGGTGCGCGGCGTGTCCAAGTACTACGTCCGTGGCGACCAGATCATTCCGGTGCTCGTCGACATCGACCTCGACGTCGCGCGCGGCGACTACGTGGCGCTGATGGGACCGTCCGGCTCGGGGAAGTCGACTCTATTGAACCTGATCGCAGGCATCGACAAGCCGTCGGCGGGCGAGATTCGCGTCTCCGGCATCGACATTGCTCAGCTCTCCGATTCGGAGCTGGCGCTGTGGCGCGCGACGAACGTGGGCTTCATCTTCCAGTTTTACAACCTGATGCCCGTGCTCACTGCGTTCGGCAACGTGGAGCTGCCGCTGCAGCTCACGTCGCTGTCGCGGGGCGAGCGGCGGGAACGTGTCGCGACGGCGCTCGCGCTCGTCGGGCTTTCCGACCGCGCGACGCATCTGCCGAACGAGCTATCCGGCGGCCAGCAGCAACGCGTCGCGATTGCCCGCGCGCTGATCACCGATCCCACCATCATCGTCGCCGA
>Ga0207682_10000717_pt1 | contig 15399 bp, 11 predicted proteins | sample KBSM63metaG_FD_184332 | JGI IMG/M metagenome (GOLD analysis project Ga0207682, IMG submission 184332) | Miscanthus rhizosphere microbial communities from Kellogg Biological Station, Michigan, USA - KBS M6-3 metaG (SPAdes) (version 2) | ecosystem: Host-associated > Plants > Roots > Rhizosphere >... | reverse complement strand
GACGGGGCCGCTCGACAGCACGTCCATGTCGATGAAGCTGTCGTCGCCGCTGCGGTCGAAGTACGCATCGGCGATGTTGCGGCCGCCCGTGACGGCGAAGCTGCCGTCGGCGATGAAGAGCTTGTTGTGCATGCGACGGTTGATGCGCGAGAACTCGTGCATCGAGAACACGATGCGCTGGACGAAGCCGCCGCTGCGCGCCGGCAGCGGGTTGAACAGGCGCACCTGGATCCGGTCGCGCGCCGCGAGTTCGGCGAGCAGCGCCTTGCGGAATTCGCCGACCCAGTCGGCGAAGTCGTCGGGAATGCCGCGAATCGCGATCTGGCCGTTGATCGTCGAACTGCCGCCGATCGCGCGGCCGCTGGTGAAGTGGTCGACGGAGGTGAACCGCATCGAGGACCTGCCGCTGCTGGTGCATCGCGCCTGCAAGACTGCGATGGCGCCGCCGACCGGCCCGGTGTTCCTGTCGCTGCCGGGCGACATCCTGAAGCACGAAGCCGACATCGACCTGATGGGGCCGACACGCGTCGCGCCGCATACCCGCGGCGACCGCGCCGCGATCGAGGCGGCGGCGAAAATCCTGAGCGAGGCGAAGCGCCCGGTCATCATGGCGGGCGATGCGGTGTCGCAGAGCCGCGCATTGGCCGAGCTGGTCGCGCTCGCCGAGCTGATCGGCGCGCCGGTTTACGCCGAGCTCATCCCCAACACGGCGTCGTTCCCCTCCTCGCATCCGCTGTTCCGCGGCGCGATGACGCGCTCGCAGACCGCGATGCGCAAGATCTTCGACCAGCACGATGTGCTGTTCTCGGTCGGCGCGGACCTGTTCGCACTCTCGCTGCCGTCCGACACCGCGCCGATCTCGTCCGACTTGCGCATGATCCATCTCGACACCGACCCATGGGAGCTGGGCAAGAACTATCCGGCCGAGGTCGCGATCCTCGGCGACCCGAAAGGCACGCTGCCCGAACTGACCGAGGCCATTCGCGCCAACATGCCGGCGGCTGCGCAGAGCGCCGCGAAGGACCGGCTCAAGAGCGCGAGCGAGGCGACCAGGGTCGAGCTCGAGAAGCTGAAAGCACGCGCGAAATCGCTCGCGAGCGAAACGCCGGTGCAGCCGCTCGCGCTGATCCATGCGATCGGCGAAATCCTGCCGAAGGACACCGTGGTGGTCGACGAGACCGTGTCGTCCGGCGCCGGCCTGCGTCAGCTGGTGCGCAGCGACGATGCGCAAAGCTTCTTCGGCCTGCGCGGCGGCGGAATCGGCTGGGGCCTGCCGGCCTCGGTCGGCGTGAAGATCGCGCTGCCCGACCGGCCGGTGATCTGCCTCTCGGGCGACGGCAGCGCGATGTACACCATCCAGTCGCTGTGGACCGCGGCGCGCTACAAGATCGGCGTCGTGTTCGTGATCTTCAACAACACGTCGTACCGCATCCTGAAGCAGCGGCTGTTCGCGCAACGCGGCTATGCGGCGCAGCTCGATACCTATGTCGGCATGGAGCTGAACAATCCGGCGATCGACTATGTCGGGCTCGCGCGTTCGCTCGGACTGGAGGCCGAGAGAGCCAACACCGTGCACGACGCGACCGACCTGATCGCCAAGGCTTTGGCGGGCGGAAGCCCGATGCTGATCGAGGTCCCGACCGCGCGCGAGTTCAAATGAGTGGGCAGAAGCGCGGGCAAATGCCCAAGCTATCAGGCGCAAGCGCGATGTGATTAGTTGTGGCGGTCCTCATGGTGAGGAGCCGTGCGAAGCACGGCGTCTCGAACCATGGCCCGAGGCAACGACGGCGCATCTGGCCATCCTTCGAGACGCGTCGCTGCGCGACGCTCCTCAGGATGAGGTTTGGTGCGGCTCGCCGACCGATGGGACCAAGGCTTTCTAAAGATACGAGGGACAACACGAATGCCCGAACAATTGCTTCCGACCACCGTGGTCGGCTCCTATCCGCAGCCCGAATGGCTGGTCGATTTCAGCGTGCTCAAGGCGCAGACCGTGCCGCGCGTGCGTGTCAAGGAACTGTGGCGCGTGCCGGAGCCGTTCCTCGAGCAGGCGCAGGACGACGCCACGCTCATTGCGATCCGCGACATGGAGCGCGCCGGCATCGATATCATCACCGACGGCGAGATGCGGCGCGAGAGCTACTCCAACCGCTTCGCGACCGCACTCGAGGGCATCGACGTCGACACGCCCGCGGTGGTGAAGAACCGCGCCGGCGTCGACACCGTGATGCCGCGCGTGGTCGGCAAGGTGCGCCGCGCCGGCCCGGTCGAAGTGCGCGACATGGAATTCCTGCGCCGCAACACCGCGCGCAAGGCCAAGATCACCCTGCCCGGCCCGTTCACCATGACGCAGCAGGCCAAGAACGAGTTCTACAAGGACCAGGACGAGCTCGCGATGGATTTCGCCGTCGCGGTCAACGAGGAGGCGCGCGCGCTGCAGGCGGCCGGCGCCGATGTCATTCAGCTCGACGAGCCGTGGCTGCGCAACGATCCGGACGGCGCCAGGCGCTATGCCATCAAGGCGATCAACCGCGCGCTCGACGGCATCACCGTGCCGACCGTAATTCATCTGTGCTTCGGCTATGCGTTCCTGGTGAGCAATAAGCCGACGTCGTATTTCTTTCTCTCTGAGTTGGCGGATTCGAAGGCGCAGCAGATCTCGATCGAGTCCGCGCAGCCGAACATCGACCTCGGCGTGCTGAAGGACTTGTCGTCCAAGAAGATCATGCTCGGCGTGATCAATCTCGGCGATCAGATCGTCGAGCGCCCGGAGCAGGTGGCCGAGCGCATCCGCGCCGGCTTGAAGCACATCTCGCCCGACCGCCTGATCCCGGCACCCGACTGCGGCATGAAGTATCTGTCGCGCGAGGTCGCGTTCGGGAAGCTGAAGGCGCTCGCCGACGGCGCCGCGATCGTGCGCAAGGAGCTGTCGTAAGGCCGGGTGTGGCGTTTGCACCGCAAAACCGGGGCAGCGTTTTTCTGTAAATAACAGGAAAAAAAACAGGCGCCGGTGTCTCGCAATCGCACAAACCTCTGTGCCACAGGATTTTGCGCGTGTCGCGCAGTGTTCACTCCGTTCGATAACAGGGAAATAACAGGCGTTCAGCATCTCGCCGCGTCGCGTCTCGCCGACGCGGCCGACCCATCGACTGCAACGCGATTCACAAGTCAACTTCTTCGACGGGCCGCCTTCGCCAAGGCTACGGCGGTCACCTCAGGACGACGTTGGCGTCAGTGAAACAACCCATCAAACACCGGCACGCTCACCAGCGCCGAGGCCGCGACGATGCCGTAGGCGATGCGGCGGTAGATCGTGTCCGATGCGCGGTGAAAGAAGCGCACCCCGGCCCACATCGCGGCGAGATACGGCGCGCCGAGACAGAGCGACAGCACCACGATGTCGGCCGCGATCAGACCCTGCGCCAGATAGGTGACGCAGGCGGCCGCGCTGAGCAGCACGAAGAACACCATCAGGTTCGCCCGCACGGTGATCGCGTCGGCGCGTCCGCCGAGCCAGAAGATGATCACCGGCGGTCCGGCGATCTGCACCGCGCCGCTGCCGAGCCCCGACACCGCGCCGACCGCCGCCATCGCGGGCAGCGTCGGGCGGCCGTGATAGCGCCAGCCGGACGCCAGCACGGCGAGCAAGGTCAGCACCAGCACCGAGATGATCCAGCGCAGCACGATCGGATCGGCGAAGATCAGCGCGAGCGCGCCGATCGGCGTCATCAGGGCCGCGACGAGCGCGACCGGCGCCACCTCGCGCCAGTTGCAGCGCGAGAATTCGCGCACCGAAAACGGCGTGCTGCTGACGAGATCGATCAGCAGCAAGGTCGCTGCGGCGATGCGCGGCTCGTAGATCGCGCTGACCAGCGGAATGTAGATCAGCGCCGAGCCGAACCCCGAGAAGCCGCGCACCAGTCCGGACAGCGCCGCGACGACGACCGCCGCGACGAAACGGCGCTCGCCGAGCGCGGCCGCGAAGACGGAGAGATCGGGAAAGTCGGGCACGTGAGCTCTTTCTTGTCATTCCGGCCGAGCGAAGCGAGGGCCGGAATCCATAATCACAGGATAAGCGCTGACGCTCCTCGGAGCATAACCTGCTGCCGCCGTGGTCATGGATTCCGGGCTCCGGCCTACGGCCGGCCCCGGAATGACACCGAACTCTCATCTCGCCTACTCGGCCGGCTGGAGCTTCGTCTCCCGTGTCTGCGGCCCGCGCCCGCCGAGCTTGCGGTGCAGCCGGTCGAGCAGCAGGTAGATCACCGGCGTGGTGTAGAGCGTCAGGATCTGCGACACCAAGAGCCCGCCGATGATCGTGATGCCGAGCGGGCGGCGCAGCTCCGAACCGGGACCGCTCGCGATCACCAGCGGCACCGCGCCGAGCAGCGCGGCGAGCGTGGTCATGAGAATCGGGCGGAAGCGCTCCATGCAAGCTTCGTAGATCGCCTGGGGAGGCGGCAGGCCGCGGCTGCGCTCGGCATCGAGCGCGAAATCGACCAGCATGATGCCGTTCTTCTTCACGATGCCGATCAGCAGGATGATGCCGATGAAGGCGATGATCGTCAGCTCGGCACCCGCGACCTGCAGCGCGAGCAGCGCGCCGAGTCCGGCCGACGGCAGCGTGGAGATGATCGTGAGCGGATGCGCGAGGCTCTCGTACAGCACGCCGAGCACGAGATAGACCGCGACCAGCGCGGCGAGCACCAGCAGCGGCTGCGCGCCGGCCGACTGCGCGAAGGCTTTCGCATCGCCGGCGAACTCGGCCTGCACGATGTCCGGCATGCGCATGTCGAGCACGGCCTGCTGCACGGCGGCGGTCGCGGCTTCCAGCACTTCGCCCTCGCGCAGTCCGAACGAGATGGTGACGGCCGGGAACTGGCCCTGATGATTGATGACCAATGGCGCGATGCCGCGCTCGAAGCGCGCCACGTTCGCGAGCGGGATCTGCGTGCCGCCGCGCCCGCTGACATAGATATGCGACAGGTCGTTCGGGTCGCGCTGGTACAGCGGGTCGATCTCCAGGATCACCCGGTACTGGTTGCGCGAGGTGTAGATGGTCGAGACCTGGCGCTGCGCATACGCATTCGCGAGCGCCGCGTCGATGTCCTGCACGCGCACACCGAGCCGCGCGGCGGCCTGCCGGTCGATCGAGACGTTGAGCTGGAAACCGCCCTGCTCGCGGTCGGTCGACACATCGACCACGCCGGGCACGGTCTTCACCCGCTCGACCGCGCGCGGCACCCATTTCAGCAATTCGTCGAGATCGGAGCTCCACAGCGTGAACTGATATTGCGAGCGGCCCGAGCGCCCGCCGACGCGCACGTCCTGCGCCGGGAACATGTACACTTCGATGCCGGGAATGCGCGCGAACTGCGGGCGCAGCCGGTCGATCACGCGGTTGGTGGGAAGATTGTCGCGCTCCGCGAGCGGCTTGAGGCTGACGAACATGCGGCCCTGGTTGACCGACGCGCTCCAGGCCGAGCCGCCGACCGAGGAGCCGACGCCCGCGACCGCCGGGTCCGCCAGGACGATGTCGAGCGCCTTCAATTGCATGTCGACCATCGCCTTGTAGGAGATGTCCGGCGAGGCGCGCGTGGAGGTGAAAATGAGCCCGGTGTCGTCCTGCGGGAAGAAACCCTTCGGCGTCTTGATGTAGAGATCGACGGTGAGCGCGATCGTCGCCGTGAACACGACCATCATCAGCACGCGATGCTCGAGCAGCACCTGCAGGCTCGCGCCGTAGGCCCGCGTCAGGCGCGACAGCACCCATTCGACGACGCGGTCGAAGCGCGTCTCGGTCCGGCTCGGCACGGCGCGCACGTAATGCGCGCAGATCATCGGCGTGACGGTGAGCGACACGATGGTCGAGACCAGAATCGCAAACGCAAGCGTCACCGAGAACTCGCGGAACGCGCGCCCGACGATCCCGCCCATGAACAGCAGCGGGATGAACGCCGCGACCAGCGAGATGCTGATCGAGATCACCGTGAAGCCGATCTGCCGGGCGCCCTCGATCGTGGCGCGCAGCGGCGAATGGCCCTTCTCCATGTTGCGGAACACGTTCTCGATCATCACGATCGCGTCGTCGACCACGAAGCCGACCGAGACCGCGAGCGCCATCAGCGAGAGATTGTCGATCGAGAAGCCGACACACCACATCAGTGCGCAGGTGCCGGCAAGCGAGAGCGGCACCGTGATGCCGGCCGCGATCGTCGGCGTGGCGCGGCGCAGGAACACGAACACCACCAGCATCACCATGCCGATGGTGCCGAGCAGCGTGAGCTGCATGTCGCCGACGCTGGCGCGGATCGTCCCCGTCCGGTCGGACAGGATCGAGACGTCGATGTCGGAGGGGATCCACTTCTTGATCTCGGGGATCAGCGCACGGATGTTGTCCACCGTCTCGATGACGTTGGCGTCGCCCTGCTTGGTGATGATCAGCAGCACCGAAGGCTGCCGGTTGTACCAGGCCGCCGAACGGCTGTTGCGCGTGCTCTGCTCGACGCTCGCGATGTCGGAGAGCCGCACGATGTTGCCGTTCCTGGACTTCACCACCAGCGTCTTGTAGTCGGGCGCGGTGCGCAGCTGATCGTTGGTGCCGACCGTCGTCGAGAGGCCGCTGCCGTCGAGCACGCCGAGCGGGCTTTGCGCGTTCGCGCCGGCAATCGCCGTGCGCACGTCCTCGAGCGCGATCCCGGCCGACGCGATCGCGCCCGGATTGACCCGCACCCGCACCGCGGGCTGTTCGGCGCCGCTCACCGTGACGTCGGCGACGCCGGACACCTGCGCGATGCGCTGCGCCACCACGGTGTCGGCCGCGTCATAGATCGCGCTCGGCAGCACGGTCTTCGAGGTCAGCGCCAGGATCAGCACCGGCGTGGCGGCGGGGTTGAACTTGCGGAATGACGGGATCGACGGCAGGTCGCTCGGCAGATCGGTCAGCGAGGCGTTGATCGCGGCCTGCACGTCGCGCGCCGCGCCGTCGATCTTGCGGTTGAGGTCGAACTGCACCGTGATGCTGGTCGAGCCGAGCGAAGACACCGACGTGATCTCGGTCACGCCCGCGATGGTACCGAGATTGCGCTCGAGCGGTGCCGCGACGGTGGCCGCCATGATGGCCGGATCGGCGCCCGGCCGGCTCGCCGACACACGAATGGTCGGCAATTCGACGTTCGGCATGCTGGCGACGGGCAGGAAGCGATACGCCACGATCCCGATCAGCAGGAGACCGACCGCGAGCAATGTCGTGCCCACCGGCCGCATGATGAACGGGTAGGAGACGTTCATCGCCTCACTCCGCCGCCTGCGGCGCGGGACGCGGCGTATCGCGCGTGAGGCGCAGCCGCAGCCGTTCCAGCGCCAAATAGATGACCGGCGTGGTGTAGAGCGTGAGCAACTGGCTCAGCAGCAGGCCGCCGATGATGGTGACGCCGAGCGGAAAGCGCAGTTCCGAGCCGGTGCCGCTTTCGAGCGCGAGCGGCAGCGCGCCGAACAGCGCCGCCAGCGTCGTCATCATGATCGGACGGAAACGCAGCAGCGAGGCCTGCACGATCGCGTCGCGCGGCGACTGTCCCTCGCGCCGCTCGGCTTCGAGTGCGAAGTCGATCATCATGATGGCGTTCTTCTTCACGATGCCCATCAGGAGCACGATGCCGATCAGCGCGATCACCGACAGGTCCTGCCCGACCAGCATGAGCGCGAGCAGCGCGCCGACGCCGGCCGACGGCAGCGTGGAGAGGATCGTGAGCGGATGGATGAAGCTCTCGTACAGCACGCCGAGCACGATGTAGATCGTCACCACGGCGGCGAGAATGAGCCACGGCTCGTTCTGCAGCGACTTGGCGAACTCCGCGGTGTCGCCCGAATAGCTGCCGATCACCGAGGCCGGCATGCCGATGACGCGCTCGGCCGAGGAGATGATCGCGACCGCGTCGCCGAGTGCTGCGCCGTGTGCCAGGTTGAAGCTCAAGGTCACCGAGGGGAACTGCTCCTGATGCGCGATCGCGAGCGGCGCGGTGGTGCGGATCATCTCGGCGAAGGCCGAGAGCGGCACCTGCGTGCTGTTGGCACCGGGCGTGAAGCTCGACAGCGGCTGGATGTTCTGCGCGCTCGACGACTGCAGCGGCTGGCTCGGGATGTTCGCCGGGATGTAGATCTTGGACAGCGCCGACGGATCGCGCTGGTACTGCGGCGCGGCTTCGAGGATCACGCGGTACTGGTTCGCCTGCCCGTAGATCGTTGAAATCTGGCGCTGGCCGAACGCGTCGTTGAGCGTGTCGTTGACCACCTGCATCGAGATGCCGAGCCGGCCGGCCTTCTCGCGGTCGACATTGATCATCACGCGCAGGCCGCCCTCCTGCGCTTCCGACGAGACGTCGCGCAGCGTCGCGTTGTCGCGCAGCGCATCGGCCAGCCGGTCGGACCACAGCGCGACTTCGGCGGCGTCGGTGGCGACCAGCGTGTACTGGTATTGTGCACGGCTCGCGCGCGTCGATATCTGGATGTCCTGCACCGGCTGGAAGAACACCGTCATGCCGGCGATGTCGGCAATCGCGTGCTGGAAGCGGTCGATGATCTCGTTCACCGCCGCCTTGCGCTCGCCGCGGGGATGAAGCGTGATGGTGAGCCGGCCGGCGTTCGGCGTGGCGTTGAGCGGGCTCACGCCGACCACCGAGACGACGCCGGTCACGTCCGGGTCCTGTCTGATCTTGTCGGCGACCAGCTTTTGCAACCGCTGCATCTCGGCGAACGAGACTTCGGTGCCGGCTTCCGTCACCGCCGTGATGAGGCCGGTGTCCTGCAGCGGCAGGAAACCCTTCGGCACGACGAAATAGAGCCACACCGTGGCGGCAAGCGTCACGGCGGTCATCAGCAGGGTCAGCGTCTGGTGGCGCAGCACCCATTCGAGGCTGCGGCCGTAGGATCTCACGGTGCCGTCGATCAGGTCATTGGCCCAGCGCATCCGGCGATCGCCGGCGCTGCCCTCGTGGCGCAACAGCTTGGCGCACATCATCGGCGTCAAGGTCAGCGACACGATCGCCGAGACCACGACCGCGATGGTCAGTGTCAGCGCGAACTCGCGGAACATGCGCCCGACGAGGCCGCTCATGAACAGCAGCGGGATGAACACCGCAATGAGAGACACCGTCAGCGAGATGATGGTGAAACCGATCTCGCGCGCGCCGCGCATCGCGGCATCGAACGGGGACTCGCCCTTCTCCATGTGGCGCACGATGTTCTCGATCATCACGATCGCATCGTCGACCACGAAGCCGGTGCCGATGGTGAGCGCCATCAGCGAGAGATTGTCGAGCGAGAAGCCCGCGAACCACATCACCAGGAACGTCGCGATCAGCGAGAGCGGCAGCGCGACACCCGCGATGATGGTCGCCCGGATGGTGCGCAGGAAGATGAACACGACGAGCACCACAAGCCCGACCGCGAGCATCAGCGTGAACTGCACGTCGCGGATCGAGGCGCGGATCGTGTCGGTGCGGTCGTGCACCACGGTGAACTTGGCGCCCACGGGGAGGATGCGGCGCAGCCGCGGCAGCTCGGCCTGGATGTTCTGCACCGTCTGGACGACATTCGCGCCGGGCTGGCGGCGGATGTCGATGATCACCGCCTGCTCGCCGTTGTGCCAGCCGGAGACCTTCGCGTTCTCCAGCCCGTCGACCACTTCGGCGACGTCGCGCAGCATCACCGGCGCGCTGTTGCGATAGGCGATCACCAGCGTGCGGTAGGCTTCGGCGGCTGCGAGCTGGTCGTTCGCCGCAATCGTGTAGGACTGCGACGCACCGTCGAACGCGCCCTTCGGCCCCGCCACATTGGCGTTGACGATCGCCTGGCGGATGTCTTCGAGCGCGAAGCCATAGGCCGCGAGGCGCGGCAGATCGACCTGGATGCGTACCGCCGGCTTGATGCCGCCCTGCGTCGAAACATTGCCGACGCCGGAGATCTCGCTCAAGCGCTGCGCCAGCAGCGTGTCGGCAAGGTCGCTCAGATTGCGCAGCGACACGGTCTGCGAGGTGAGCGCGAGCGTGACGATCGGCGTGTCGGCCGGGTTCACCTTGGAATAGACCGGCGGATACGGGAGATTGCGCGGCAGCGAGGCGGCCGCCGCGTTGATCGCGGCTTGCACGTCCTGCGCGGCAGAGTCGATGTCGCGGTTCAAGTCGAACTGCAGCGTGACCTGGCTGATGCCGTAGGAACTCGACGAGGTCATCGTGGCGAGCGATGGGATCTGGCCGAACTGGCGCTCGAGCGGCGCCGTCACCAGCGCCACCATCGTGTCGGGCGAAGCGCCGGGCAGCTGCGTCGTCACCTGGATGGACGGGAAATCCACCTGCGGCAGCGCCGACACCGGCAGCCACAGATAGCCGAGCAGCCCGCCGCACAGCACCGCGACCCCGAGCAGCGAGGTCGCGATCGGCCGCGTGATGAAGGGCGCCGAGACATTCATTGCTTGGTACTCGGCGGGCTCGCCGTGTTCTCGGAGCGGCGGCGCTCCTTGCCGTCGGTGTTTTCAGCGCCGGCCCCGCCGTCGCGCTTGCGGCGGCGTTCGGACGGCCCGGGAGTGGGCGCTTGCGTCGTGTCGGCAGGTGCCGCATCGGGCTGGCCTTCGCCGGCCTGCACGCGCACGCGCGTGCCGTTGGAGAGCCGTGTGAAGCCGGTGGTGACCACGCGCTCGTCCGGCTTCAGGCCGTCCGGGATCACCGCGCTGGTGTCGTCCTGCTGCCCGACCTTGACCGCCCGCACCGCGACCTTGCTCTCCGCGTCGACCGCATAGACGAAGGTTCCGTTCGGCCCGCGCTGCACCGCCGACACCGGCACCACGACGACCTGCTTCAGCGTCTCGACCAGCACGCGCACGTTGACGAACTGTCCGGGCCAGAGCTGGAGCTGCGCGTTGGGAAACTCCGCCTTCATCCGGATCGTGCCGGTGGTCTGATCCATCTGGTTGTCGATCACCTGCAGCGAGCCGCGATCGAGGACCGTCTTGCCGTCGGCCGCCACCGCGTCGACCGGCAGCGTGCCCTGCGCGAAGGCCTTGCTGACCTGCTGATATTGCTGCTGCGGCAGGTTGAAGACGACCGAGATCGGCTGGATCTGCGTGATCACCACGACGCCGTTGGCGTCGCCCGCCTGCACCAGGTTGCCTTCGTCGATCAGCCGCAACCCGGTGCGGCCGTCGAACGGCGCCGTGATCTTGGTGTAGCTGAGCATCGCACGGGTATTGTCGATCGCCGCCTGATCGCCCTGCACCTGCGCCTCGAGCTGCGCGACCAGCGCCTTCTGGGTATCGGCCTGCTGCTTCGAGCCGGAATTCGACGCCGCCAGCCGCGTGTAGCGATCGAGATCGATGCGCGCATTGGCGAGCGTCGCCTCGTCCTGTGCCTTCTTCGCCACCGCCTGATCGTATTGCGCCTGATAGGTGCGCGGATCGATCTCGGCGAGCACGGCGCCGCGCTTCACGTCCTGCCCCTCGCGGAACAGTATCTTGACGATCTGACCGCCGACCTGCGGACGTACCGTCGCGGTGTTCAGCGCCTTGGTGTTGCCGACCGCATCGAGATAGATCGGCACGTCGGCGCTGCGCGCGGGCGCGACCAGCACCGGCGCGGGCTGATCCTGGAACGCGCGCGCGCGCTTCTGTTTCTGCTGTTCCTGCTGCTTGCCCATGAACACATAGCCGCCGACCGCGACGACAATCGCGATGACGACGGCGATGGGCAGGATGCGACCAAGCTTCATCGTGCGTCCTTCTTGGCGCGCAGCGCCGCGCGTCGCCCGCGGTCGCTCGCGATCTCGTCCGGCAGCACCCAGCCGCCGCCGACCGCCTGGAACAGGCTGACGATCGCCTGCAATCGCGTCAGGCGCACGATGACGAGCTGATCCTGCTCGGCGAACAGCGTGCGCTGCGTGTTCAGCACGGTCGTGATGTCGATCGTGCCGGTGCGAAGCTGCGTCTCGGACAGCTCGTAGGCGCGCCGCGCGGTCGCGACCGCCTCGGTCTGCAACCGCTCCTGCTCGGCGAGGTCCTGCACCGCGATCAGCGCGCGCTCGACGTCGCCGAAGCCCGAGAGGATCGCCTTGCGGTAAAGCTGCAGCAGCTCGGTGCGGCGACCCTTCTGCAGGTCGAGCTGGCTGAGCAGGCGGAAACCGTCGAACAGCGGCTGGCTCAGGCTTCCGGCGACCGAATAGACCGCGGACGCCGGCAGGAACAGCGTGTTGAGTGCCGTGCTGACATAGCCGCCCGAGCCGGTGAGCGAGATGCTCGGAAACAGCGCGGCGCGCGCGCTCTCGACATTGGCGTTGGCGGCGGCGAGCTGCACCTCGGCCTCGCGGATATCCGGGCGCTGCAGCAGCAGATCGGACGGCAGGCCGGGCGAGACGCGCTGCGCCACGATCCCGGTCAGGCTGCCGCCGCGCACGGTCACCCGCGCGGGCGCATCGCCGAGCAGCACCGCGAGCGTGGCGATGTTCTGGCGCAATTGCTGATCGAGCGGCGGGATGGCGGCGCGCTGCTGCGCGACCAGCGATTCCTGCTGCGCGATGTCGAGGCCGCTCGCGGTGCCGACGCCGATGCGGTCCTGATAGACTTTCAGGATGCGCGTCGCCGCGTCCACGTTGCTGCGCGCGATGCGCAGCCGGTCCTGCGCGGCGAGGACCTGGAAGTAGGTGTTGATGACGGTCGAGACGGTGGAGAGAACGATCACCTCGCGGTCGAAGCGGCTCGCGACCGCGGTGAATTCCGCCGAGCGCAGCAACGCGCGATTCTTGCCCCAGAGGTCGACCTCGTAGCTCGCATTGAGCACCGCGCTGAAGCGGTTGCTCTCGGCCGCGCCCGCGCGCGCGCGCTGCGCCACGCCGTCGAAATTGATTGCCGGCAGCAGCGGTGCGCCCGCGATGCGGGTCTGCGCGTCGGCCTGCTCGATGCGCGCGACCGCCGCCGCGATGTCGAGATTGGCGAGCTGTGCGCGCTCGACCAGCGTGGTCAGTTCGCGCGAGCGAAAGCCGCGCCACCAGTCCGGCGCCGGCAGCGCGGCGTGCGGCTTGACGGCGGCGGCGCGATATTTTGGCGGGATGTCGATGTCGGGGCCGGGCACGGTCTCGGTGGTCAGACAGCCGGACAGCAGCGAGCTGAGCGCGAGCGCGAACGCGCCGCGGATCGCATTCCGCCCGGCCGCCTCGGTTCGCCCGACTGTTCTCACGGTGTCGACTGCCCTCGCTTCTTCGTTGAGCATGGTCTTTTCGGAAAACCGGTATCCACTTTTCCGGATCATGCTCTAGCGTGTGTTCGTATTGGTGCGCGGTGACGGCCACTCGGACAGCCTGGTCCGTCCCTCGCGCGACATGTCGCCGGCCGCACTCGCGATGATGTCCTGCATCGTCTGCTCGTAGACCGGGCGCGCGGCACGTACCTCGCCGAAGGCGGCGCGCAGTTGCGCGGCATCGAACGGCTCGGCGCGCATCGCGGCCTGGACGCGCTCGAACGCGCGGTTCAATCCTTCGCGCCCGCCTTCGGCCGCGGCTTCGCGTGCGCGGAGCGCGGCGCGCAGTTTCTCGGCGTCGGCTGCCGGCAGCGGCGCCGCGAGCCGTTCGATGCGCGCGGCGGCCGTGCGCGGCCGCTCGGTTGCGGCGGGCTGCGGCGGCGCCAGCGCGTGGCGCAGCGCGAGCGCGCCGACCGTGCCGATGAACAACAGGTTGAGCGCGAGCGAACCGATCAGCCACCAGCGCGTGGAGCGGTCCTGAAACTCCAAAGTCATCGTCATGGCCGTAATCCCAGATCGAGATCGAACACGTTGCCGGCGTCCTCGGCGGCCGCGACCCGCACCAGGTCGAGATCGGCGGCGATGCGGGCGCCGAGGTTGGACAGACCGATGGTGATGCCGAGCACGGCGGCGGCGGCCAGCATGGCGACGCGCGGCCAGGCCGGCGCGAAATTCCAGTCGGTCAGCGCGGCGGGCCACCAGGTGAGCGCGCGCTTCTGCGGCGGCAGCGCCGCCGACTCGAGCTTGCGCACGACGCGCTCCGCCGCCGCATCCGCGGCATGCGGATCTGCCGCCATGCGGCGCAGTGCGGTTTCGAGATCGCTCATGGACGTCTCCTTGATTCGCTTGCGCATGATCTTTTCCGAAAACCGGCACCCACTTTTCGGGATCATGCGCTAACGTGATTCGCCGAGCGTCGCGCGCAGCGACCGCTTGGCGCGGACGAGCAAAGTCTCGATGCCGGCGACCGACGTGCCGAGCACCGCTGCGGCTTCGGCGTTACCGAGGCCTTCCTGGTAGGTGAGCACGATCGTGGCGCGCTGACGCGCCGGCAACCGGTCGATCGCCGCGGCGAGCTGCCGGTCGCGCTCGCCCAGTTCGAGCGCCGCGCCGGCATCGGGCGCGGGATCGGCCGGATCGCCGGCCGCCGCCAGCGGCAGGTCGGCCGGGCGCCGCTTCGCGTTGAGGCAAAGATTGATGACCACGCGATAGAGCCAGGTGCGGAACGCAGCCTCGGGGCGCCAGCGCGGCGCTTTGATCCAGACCTGCAGGAAGGCGTCCTGCACAATCTCTTCGGCAAGTGCCTCGCTCCCCAAAATCCGCCGCGCGAGGCGCACGGCGCCGGCCGCGTGACGTTGCGCCAGCTCCCGAAAGGCGCGTTCGTCGCCCTGGGCGGCGCGCGCCATGAGGTCATGATCGGGCGGCCCGTCCATGCGGACATTGTGAACCCGGCGCGCATCCTTGTCGCGGCGAGGTCAGCTTGCGGCTTGTGGGAAACGTGCCCGCTCATAGCTAATTGAACACGGGGCGGCGCCAAATCCTGCGGTTCCGCAACTGGACTTTCTTCAAATCCCATGCGATGCCCGGACCGAAGGCGCGAGCGATAGAGTTATCATGCTGGATTCATTAAAGAATTTTCTCTCCGATCTGGCCGGCGGCGACAAGCATCCGGGCCGCTTCGAGCAAAACGATTACCGCCTTGCCGCGGCCGCGCTGCTGATCCATGCGGCGACCATCGACGGCAAGGAAACCGGCGCCGAACACGACAAGCTGCGCGCGGTGCTGAAATCGCGCTTCTCGCTCGACGACGCGGCAACCAACGAACTGGTCGATACCGCGACGCTCGCCGAGAACGAGGCGGTCGATCTCTATCGCTTCACCAGCCTGATCAATCGCACGCTCGACGAGAAGGGCCGTCTCGGAATTGTCGAGATGATGTGGGAAGTCGTGTTCGTGGATGGGCGCGTGAACGAATTCGAGGACAATCTGATGTGGCGCGCCGCCGATCTTCTCGGTGTATCGTCGCGCGACCGCATCGCGTTGCGCCGGCAGGTGGCGAACGAGGCGGACAGCGAGAGCAATGTCTAGGAGACGCTGAGTTTAGGCTGAGCGGGATGGGGCG
>Ga0207682_10000715_pt1 | contig 15419 bp, 8 predicted proteins | sample KBSM63metaG_FD_184332 | JGI IMG/M metagenome (GOLD analysis project Ga0207682, IMG submission 184332) | Miscanthus rhizosphere microbial communities from Kellogg Biological Station, Michigan, USA - KBS M6-3 metaG (SPAdes) (version 2) | ecosystem: Host-associated > Plants > Roots > Rhizosphere >... | reverse complement strand
TTATCACTCAATCGCTCGGCGGCACCACCAATCGCCTGTGCGGGATCTATTTCGGGCAGGGCGGGTCGGTAAACCAGTACCAATACGGCGCCTTGACCTTCCCCTCTCCCACCTGCTCGACGGCGACGAGCAGCAGCCCGTCCCTCAATCAGGGCGGCGACTGGCGGGTCAACGATACCGGCCGCCGCATCGGCCTCAACCCAGAAGAAGACCGCCACGGCCTGTTCGGCCGGCTGAGCTTCGACGTCACCGACGGCGTCACGCTCTTCGCCGAGGCATCGTACAACCGGCAGGAAACCTTGTTCAACGCCGGCCCCAATTTGATGACCGGTCTGTCGATCGCCGCGTCGAACTGCGGTGCGGGCGCGACCGCGCCGACGACGTGCAACGCGTTCCTCTACAACACGCTTGGATCCGCGCGCCTGACCGGCATCACCGGTGTGACGCTGGCGACCAGCGGCGCCGACCTGCCGTTCCGCGGATCGAACAACGAGCGCGAGGTCCAGCGCTACCTGATCGGAGCCGAGGGCGAATTCGAATTGTTCGGAAGGGCCGCGAGCTGGGACGTCTACGGCCAGTACGGGCGGGCGAACCTGCACGAGCAACTGATCAACATCCAGCAGACCGTGCGCAGGAACAATGCGCTTGCCGCAGTGTTCGCACCGGCCGGCAATCCCGCCGGTCTCCCGGTCGGATCGATCCAGTGCGCGATCAACGTCGATGGAAACACGGCGAACGACGATCCCGCCTGCCGGCCGCTCAACCTGTTCGGCCTCGGCGTCGCCGATCCGGCTGCGATCGATTACATCCTGGGCGATCCGTATCGCGACCAGGTGCTCGAACAAACGGTGGTGGGCGCCAACTTCTCCTTTACGCCGTTCGCCACATGGGCGGGCGACGTCAGCGTCGCGGTCGGCGCCGAGTACCGCAAGGAGGAGATCGACGGGTTCGTGCCTCCCGAGTTCCAGCCGATCTTCAACCCGGCGACGGGCGCGTCGACGAGCGTCTGGTCGGTCGGCAACTTCCGCCCAAGCCAGGGCAGCTACGACGTCAAGGAAGCCTATCTCGAAACTGTCGTCCCGCTCGGTTTCGGCCTCGAATTCAACGGAGCGATCCGCGGAACCGACTATTCGACTTCGGGCTTCGTCACGACCTGGAAGCTCGGCGCGACCTGGCAGCCGATCGACGACATCCTGATCCGCGTGAACCGGTCGCGCGATATCCGGGCGCCCAATCTCAACGAGCTCTATCAAGCGGGCACCGCCAACACCTCGACGGTCACGAACCCCTTCTTCCCGGGAGCCGGCCCGGGCACCGGCACCTACGGCGCGAGCCTCGCCTATCTCGGGACCATCACCGGGAACCTGAACCTGCGGCCCGAAAAGGCGGATTCGTGGAACGTCGGCGGCGTTCTCGCGCCTCGCTTCCTCCCCGGCTTCTCGATTTCCGCCGACTACTGGCGCGTCAGGGTAAGGGACGCGATCGACAGCCTCAGCGCGGACGACATCGTCAATCGCTGCTTCGAGGGGCTGGCCGACTTCTGCGCGGCGATCACCCCCGATCCCGCCAATCCTTCGCGCGTCCTCATTGCGCGCCAGCCAGTCAACTTCTCAAGCATTCTGATGCGAGGCCTTGACTTCGAAGTGGCGTACCGGAGGCGCCTCGGGAACGGGAATATCTCCTTGCGCGGTCTGGCGACACGGTATCTCGAAAACACCGTGGCCACCGGCGTGCCGGGCTTCACGCCGCTCAACTCCGTAGGAACGCTCGGTGTCGGCACCGGCACCCAGTCGATCACTCCGAAGTGGATCTATCGAATCAGCGCGGCCTACGATACTGAGGATTACACGCTGACCGCCGTGGCGCGCGGGGTGAGCGACGGCCGCTACGACGCAACCGGCATTGAGTGCGCGACCGGCTCCTGCCCGGTCTCGACCAACCAGTTCCCGACCTACGAAGACAACAGCATCGGAGGCGCGACCTACGTTGACGTGAACGCCACGTTCAAGTTTGACGCCTTTGGCGGCCGAAACGGGGAGTTCTTCGTGAACGTCACCAACCTGTTCGACGCCGATCCGATTTTGCTGCCGGAAACGGGTCTCGCCGCCAACAGCACCTACAGCGATCTGCTCGGACGCTCCTTCCGGGTCGGCGTCCGGCTGCGGGTGCGGTAGGGAAGCGGACACTGCGCAGGCGGGTTCAAGGGCCGCGAGCTTCCGGTTGGCGCGTCTGATACGGCGCCCCGGCACTGAGGGCGAGAAATGAGTCATTTCCATCTGCGGGACGGGGTGACCCATTGCGAGGACATTCCTCTGCCGGAAATCGCGCGAGCGGTGGGCACCCCCGTCTTCGTCTATTCGGCCAATGCGATGCGGAGCCAGGCCCGCGCCCTGCGCGCCGCGCTTTCCTCCTCGGAGAATCCGCTCATCGCCTATGCCGTCAAGGCCAATCCCAATATCGCCGTCCTGATCGCGCTGGCGGCGGAAGGGCTGGGCGCCGACGTCGTGTCCGGCGGCGAGTATCGCCGGGCCATCGCGGCCGGAATCGCCCCCGCCAAGATCGTATTTTCCGGCGTCGGCAAGACCGCCGACGAGATGCGCCTCGCGCTCGCCGGCGGCCTTTGCCAATTCAACCTCGAATCCTTTCCCGAAGCCGAGATGCTTTCGCAGCTTGCGCTGTCGATGGGGCGGACGGCGCCGGTGGCCGTTCGGGTGAATCCCGATGTCGACGCCGGTTCCCATGCGAAGATCTCGACCGGCGCGGCCCACAACAAATTCGGTATTCCGATTGGCGAGACGCTGGCCGCGTGCACCGCGCTGCGAGGCCTGCCAGGACTGAAGCTCGAAGGCTTGGCGGTCCACATCGGCAGCCAGCTCACCAGCCTCGCGCCCATGGAGACGGCGATCGCCAGGCTGGGCGCGATGATCGCGCAATTGCGTTCGCACGGGCACGAGATCTCTACGGCCGACCTCGGCGGCGGCCTCGGCATCCAATACGATCCGGCGCTCCTGCCTCCGAGCGTGGAGGGCTATGGCGCCATGGTGGCGCGGCTGACGCGGGGCTGGGATGTGCGGCTGATCTTCGAGCCCGGCCGGCTTCTCGTCGGCGGCGCGGGCGTATTGGTGACCGAGGTCATTCGGGTCAAAGCGGGCCTCAAATATCCGTTCGTGATCGTCGATGCCGCGATGAACGATCTGATGCGGCCGAGCCTCTACGATGCATGGCACGAGATCGGCGCGGTCGCGCCAAAGGGCGAGCAAATGATCGCCGACGTGGTCGGGCCGATTTGCGAGAGCGGCGACGTGTTCGCCGTCGCCCGCCGGCTGGATCGGGTCGAGGCGGGCGACCTGATGGTCATCCATAGTGCTGGCGCTTATGCCGCCGCCATGGCGGGGACCTACAATTCGCGGGCGTTGACGCCCGAGGTGCTCGTCGACGGCAGCGAATGGGCGGTGGTTCGGGCACGGCGCGGAAGCGAGGCCTTCCTCGCCGACGAAGAGGTGCCGCCTTGGCTGGAACGGGCCGGCAGCCGATGATGCTTCGGGATGCGGGCAAACCTTTTCTCGGAGTCAACGCGCATCTCCTTGATGTTCCGGGTGGCCGATGGCGGCTCAATACGCCGAGCCTGATCCTCGATCTCGATTTGCTCGAAGAGAATATCGCCAAGATGGCGCGACTTTGCGCGCGGCAGGCAATTGCGCTGAGGCCTCACGCCAAGACGCATAAGTCGATCGAGATCGCCAGGCGCCAGCTGGCGGCCGGCGCGATCGGCATCTGCTGCGCCAAGCTGGGCGAGGCGGAAGTGTTCGCGGCCGGCGGCATCGAATCCATTCTCGTCACATCGCCGGTGGTCAGCGAGGAAGGCTGCCGGCGTCTCGCGGCGCTCAACCGGATTTGCCCGGATCTCATGATCGTCACCGATTGCGCGGCGAATGTGGAACTCCTCTCCAGCGCCGGCACGGCCTCCGGCAGGCGGCTCGAGGTGGTGATCGACCTCGACGTCGGGCAGCACCGCACAGGCATTGCGCCGGGCGACGGCGTGCTCGCACTCGCCCGAACGATCGCCGCCGCCTCCGATCTCGGCCTGGCCGGCATTCAGGGCTATGCGGGGCATCTGATGCATGCCGGCGACCGGCGCGAGCGTGAGGCCGGGACCTCGGCCGTGATGGACATGCTCGCGCGAATGCGTGCGGCGCTCGAAGCGCAGGGCCACGCCTGCCCGGTCGTGACTGGCGGCGGCACCGGCACGTTCGATATGGATCCGGGAGCCGGCGTGCTGACCGACCTGCAGGCGGGCTCGTATCTGTTCATGGACGCCCAATATGAGGAGGTCTGGGCAACGGAGCGGGAGGAAGCGCCGTTCGCCACATCGCTGTACGTGCAGACGACGGTGATCAGCGCCAACCTCCCGGGTTTGGCGACGACCGACGCCGGCCTCAAGGCATTCGCCACGGATGCGGGATCGCCGCGGATCGTTAGCGGGGCACCGGCCGGCACTCGCTATGTGTTCCGCGGCGATGAGCAGGGCGGGCTGATCTTCGGCCCGGGGGATGCGCTCGAGCTCGGCGCAACCGTCACCTGCACCGTCCCGCACTGCGATCCCACAGTGAATCTCTACGATCACTATCATGTCGTGAGGGGCGACACCTTGGTCGATATCTGGCCGGTGGACGCTCGCGGGAGATCGCAATGACGCCGGTACGGAATGCTTTCGCCATGCTCCGCGGGTTCATCGCAATGCTGCTCGTCGCCGCTTCGCCGACCGCGGCCGCCGCCGGCGAGCGCGCGTTCGAGGCGGCGCTAAGCGATTTCCGTCAGCTTCACCGCGCCGAGATGCGGCGATCGGGGATCGTCGGGAGCAGCTTCTACTTCGTGCGGGACGGGCGCGTTGTGGCCGCCGATCATCTCGGCGAGCAGGACGCCGAGGCCCATGTCCCGGTCGACGCCCGGACCATCTATCACTGGGCCTCGATCACCAAGACGATGACCGGGATCGCGATCATGCAGCTGCGCGACCGCGGACTGCTGGCGTTGGACGACCCGATCGTCCGCTACGTGCCGGAGCTCGCCAGGGTGCACAATCCGTTCGGCGACACGGGCGCGATCACGCTGAGGCAGCTGATGAGTCATAGCGCCGGCTTCCGCGGCGGAACCTGGCCCTGGCGCGACCAGGAATGGCAGCCGTTCGAGCCGGGCGGCTGGGCCCAGCTCGAGGCGATGCTGCCCTATACGCAGGTCCAGTTCCGTCCCGGTTCGCGCTTCAGCTACTCCAATCCCGGCATCGTCTATCTGGGTCAGGTGATCGAACGGCTCACGGGCGAGGATTTCGAGGTCTATGTCGACAAGAATATCCTGCGGCCGCTCGGCATGCACGCCAGCTATTTCGATCGGACGCCGCCGCATTTGCTGCGGCATCGGTCGCACAGCTACTACATACGCGACGGCCGGCGGGTCGCGGCGCCGTTCGACGTCGACACCGGGGTGACCGTGTCAAACGGCGGCCTCAACGCGCCGATGACCGACATGGCGAAATATGTGGCCTTCCTGATCGGCGATCCGGCGCGTTCCGCGGACTACGACCTCGTTCTCCGGCGATCCTCGCTCGAGGAGATGTGGCGGCCGCAGATCGCGGCGGGCGACGATTTCACGCAAGGGCGAATGGCCCGGACCACGCAGAGCGGCCTGTCCTTATTCGTCGATGAGGGCGGCCCGGTCCGCTTCATCGGCCATAATGGCGATCAGAACGGCTTTCGTGTTTATCTCAGCCTCTGCCCCGACCAGCGCGCCGGCAGCCTGCTCGCCTTCAACACGGAGACCCGCGGCGTGCGGAACGACGCTTCCAACCGCACCACCGCCGAGTCCCGCATCGCGCTGGCGACCGACCACTTGTGCGAGGCGCTGGTCCGCTGAGCCTTCGCGTCAGGGGCGGAGGATCGTGCGGCCCGTGGCGCGAGCGTCGACGGCGGCGCGGCTGAACAGCATCGGTTGCATTTCGCCCCGTATCCAGGGGGAATATAGGTCGCGATAATGGGATGAGCGGGGGTCGTTGGAGTTGCCCGGCAGGTTGAGCATCAGCGAATTGTCCCAGGCGCCGACGTCGATCACCTGCAAATAGCTGGCGCCGCCGCCGACGGTCCAGCCGCTCCCGCGCAGCCAGCGCGCCATGACGGTATAGGAATCACCGCCCGATCCTTCGCCTTCGATCGCCGGAAAAGCCGCGGCTATGGCCAGGATTCGCGACAGCGGATGCCGGATCCGGACCTGGTGCAGCGCGCCCCAGCGCCAGGCGGCGGGGTCCGGGCCGAGTTGTTCCTGGGCTTGCGTCCAGGCCGCGACGAGCGCGGCGTCGAGCAGGGCATCGCGGGCGGCGGCGGGATCCGGGCCAAGCCGCGGGTCCGGATCGGCGATCATCCCGAGCAGCACCGAAGGCGCGATCTCGTCGACCAGTTCGCGCGCCCGCTCGGGCACGATCGCGGCGAGGATTCGGTTGCCGAGCTCTCGCCAGAGTATTTGGTAGAGGGCCGCCGGACCGCTGTCGGCCTCCAGCCGCCCTTCCCAGCCGCGCAGCATCGCAAGCGCCGGCGCCGCCGCGGCCGACCCTTGGGCGGGCAGCAGCGCGATCAGCTGCCGCGCCGGGGTGGAGAGGGTGTCGTGCATGAGCGCGACGCTGTCGGCGAGCCTGTGCCGCGGCTGCGCCGACAGCGTTTCGGCGATTCGCTCGTACCGATAGGGATCGCGGAAGGAGAAGGCCGGAATGCGGTCGCGAGGCCAGACTTGCGGCAGGTTGTTCTGGTTGGCCGAGGCGAACCAGCCTTTGGCGGGATTGTATTCGCTCGGCAGCGAGCGGAAGTCGCGCATCCCGGTCCAATCGTAGCGGCCGTCGCCGGGCACCGGCATCAGCCCGTCTCCCCGCCTGCGGACCGGAACGAAGCCGATCACCTGCCAGCCATGATTCCCGTCCACGTCCGCATAATGGAAGTTGGTCGGCGAGGGATGGAAGCGGAAGGCGGCCTCGCGCAGGCTTGCCCAGTCCCGCGCCAGATTGATCGCGATCATCGCGAACGCACCGCTGGCGCCCGGCTGCAGCTCGATGGCGGCAAGCGCGGTCGCGCGCCGGCGCGCGGGATCGTGCGAGACCACCGGCCCCTGTGCGGCATAGCGCAAGGTCGCGGCGTGCGGCGCCGCGCCCTTGACGGGTATCGACACCTCGACGCGTTCGAACGTCCGCCACCCGTTGTCGTGGCGGTAGCGCTCCGGATCGTCGGGGTGCAGTTCGAGGACGAACAGATCCTCCTGGTCGATATGGAAATTGGTTCGGCCGAAGGCGAAGCGGCTCGTATGGCCCTGCATGATCCCGGGCAGGCCGGGAGAGCCGCCGCCGATCACGTCCAGCCCCGGCGCGCTTAGATGGGCGACGTGGCGCGGGCCGAAGCTGCCGATCCCAAGATGCGGGTCGTTGGCGAGGATCGGCCGCCCGGTCGCGCTTCGCGCCGGGCTTATCGTCCAGGCATTGCTGCCGGAATTGGCGCGGTCGTCGGTGCTTGCCGAAGAGGAGGCTGGATCTGGGGCCGGGACGAGCGAACCGAATGGCAGGCCGCCCAGACGCAGCACGCCCAAGTCCGCTGCCGACACGGCCGACGCGTCCAGGCCTTCGGGCACGCGGAGCGCCCAGGCCGGGCGCAGGGGCGCCATCACCGCGTCCAGCTCGAGCAACCCCATGCCGGCGAGGCGGGCGCGGCGAACCTCATTCTCCACGCTATCGAACCCGCTGCCTCGGGCAAGCACCAGCTCCCGCAGGTCCCACTTCAGCGGACGGACGCCGAGGATGCCATATTCCAGCGGCAGCAGGGCAGGCTCGGCCAGCACCTCGTCGATGCGGGCATTGATTCCGGCGACATAGGCGCGCGCGCAGGCAAGGAGGTTGTCCGGCACGGATGCCAGTTCCTCCTCCAGGTCGCCGCGAAAGAGGAACAACCGCGCCGCGGCATCATGGGCGGCGATCTCGGGCCCGAACGCCTCGGCCAGCCGGCCCAGCTCGCGCCGGTGGGCCAGGTCGATCTGGAACAGGCGGTCGCGCGCGACGACATAGCCCTGGCCGAAAAAGGCGTCGGGGATCGATTGGGCCCGAATGTGCGGGACGCCATAGGGATCGTCGAGGATTTCGACAGGTCCCGACAGGCCCGCGGCAGCCACGCGATGGGTACGCGACAGCAGCACCGCGCCGGCGCCGCCCTCGGCGATTGGAAGGAACGCCATCGTCGCGGCCGAGCCGAGCAAGAAAGAGCGACGGTTGAGCATCGGCAATATTCCTCGTGCGTGACCACCCGAATTAGCGGCGGCCTTCGGTGCGCGTCGCATCGCAAGCGCTCGGGCGGCCATAAGGACCAGCTATGGCCGCACCGAAGGAAGGTGCCCATCCGCTGCGGCCGCGGCTATGACAAAGCCGTTCGGAAGACTGCGCCGGCGGTAACTAGGGGAGACGGGTTCGCACTGGACTGCCGGCACCGCCACTCCCCAAAACGGCCCGGCGACGGATAAGGCCTTGTCACCGCGCCTTGGCCGGGCGACCGAGGGGCATGACGACTCCTTCCGCCCTTCCCGTCGCGGCGATCTTCCGCTCGCCTTTGTTCAACCCTTCCGAAGGGTTCGTGCAGGCCCAGGCGGCGGCGCTGAGCCGGTATCGGCCGCTGATGGTGGGGCTGGAGCGCAAGGGGAACGTCCTGCCCGCGCTGGAGGGCGGGATCCTGCTCGCCGCTCGGCCGCTCGCCGCCCGGCTGGGCAGCATCGGCGCCCTGGCGGCGCAGCTTCGGCCGCATGCGCCCGCTTTGGTCCACGCCCATTTCGCCACCGACGGCCTGCTGGCCCTGCCGCTGGCCCGCGCCCTCGGCATACCCTTGGTGACGACCCTGCACGGCTATGACGTGCACCGGACCCGGGCGCGGATGCTGCTGTCCGGGCGGCTGTCGTGGATGCGCTACGCCTTGTTGCGCCGCCGCCTGATCGAGCAGGGCGCCCTGTTTCTCGCCGTCTCCGACGCGCTGCGCCGGGCGGCGCTCGCCCGGGGCTTTCCGGCGGAGCGCACGGTCACCCATTATGTCGGCATCGATCTCGACCGCTTCGGCGGCGGCGAGCCGGAGCCCGGCCTGATCCTCCATGTCGGCCGGCTGGTGGAGAAAAAGGGGACGGCGGTGCTGCTCGACGCGGTCGCGCGCCTGCCCGGAGCGCGGCTCGCGATCCTCGGCGACGGGCCGTTGCGGCGCGATCTGGAGCGGCGCGCAGCGCACTTGGGAGCCCGCGTGAAATTCCTCGGCGCGCGGCCGGCGGCGGAAGTCGCGGGCTGGATGCGGCGGGCCTGGCTGCTCGCCGCACCGAGCGTGACCGCTGCGGACGGTGATGCCGAGGGCCTGCCGACCGTCATCCTGGAGGCCGCCGCCTCGTCGCTGCCGGCGGTCGGCACCTTCCATTCCGGCATCCCGGAGGCGATCGCCGACGGCGAGACCGGCTTCCTCGTTCCCGAACGCGATGCCGACGCGCTCGCCGCTCGGATCGGCGCGCTGCTCGCTTCCGCCGACCTGCGCCATGGCATGGGCCTGGCGGCGCGGGCGATGGCGGGGCGCAGGTTCGACCTCGGCCGGCAGACGGCCTTGCTCGAAGAGCTTTACGACGGGGTCCGCCAGAGCCGGTCGTTCGCGAGCAGATAGTCGTTGAGCCGGCGCGCGCGTTCGGCCCGGTCCAGCAGCCGGCGCGCAAGTTCGGGATGCTGCCGGGCGAGGTCGCGCCGCTGCAGCCAGTCGAACCGGGTCCGGTAGAGGCGGGCCTCGCCGCCGCCAGGGTCGCGCACCGCGGTCCAGCCGGCGCTTTCGAACGTGAGCGAATCGCGAAAGCCGAAGGCGAGGCCGCCCTCGCCGCGCACCGCCAGCAGGCTGTGCCCCTGCCAGGGATTGGCGACTCGAAGGCCGAGCAGGTCGGCCAGCGTCGGTGCGAGATCGAGCTGGCTGACGATCCCGCCTTGCGCGCCGCGGGGCAGGCGCGGATGGGCGCCGGCGACGATCAGCGGCACCCAGAGCGATTCGCGGTAGAGATTGTGCTGTCCCGGCGCTTGGCCGTGCTCGCCGACGTTGAAGCCGTGGTCGCCGGTGACGACGATCAGGGTGCGGGCGAACCAGGGCTCGGAGCGCAGGCTTTCGATCAACTCGCCGACCGCAAGGTCGGTATAGTGGGTGGTGTTGCGGATTCGCTCGGCCGGGCTGGCTTGGCCGGCGATATCCGTGGCCGCTTCGACGCTGGTGAAGGGGGTGTGATTGGTGGCCGAGACGAGCGTGGCGAGGAACGGCCGGCCTGAGCGGCCGAGGGCGCGGATCCGCTCGGCGGCCCGGCGGAAGACGGCGCGGTCGCGCATCCCTTCCTCGGGATAGCGCCACAGCCGGTCGTACCAGCGCTCGAGCCAGGGGCTGCTATTGTCCCAGTCGGTGTCGGCGGCGTGGAACAGCTCGGCGCGATAGCCGCGCGCGCGCAGCAGCTCGGGCAGGCAGAGGAAGCGGACGTGGGTCAGCGCGCTGATGTAGCGCTGCGAGGGCGGCGCGATCGAGCAATGGGTGGCGAACAGGCCGTTGATGCTCGGCATTCCGAAGCTGAGCGCGCGGGTCCACACCGCCGCGTCGGGGCTTCGCGCGAGCCGGTCGAGATAGGGCGTCGGCGATGGGCTGAGGCCGGGGCGCAAATGGCCGGCCTCCATGCCGCGCAGCGTCTCCAGCTGCAGATAGATGACGTTCCAGCGCGGCCCCGGCGGCGGCGCGGGGCCGGTGGGCACGCGCAGATAGGGCCGCTCGGGATCGGGAAAGCGCCAGTTCGGGTCGGCGCTGCGGGCAAACCAGGCGCGCCGATAGGCAGCGACCGCAGCCGCGAGATCGGGCGGCGCCTCCAGATCCTCATAACCCTGGGCAATGTCCACGGCGAAGGCGATCGGCACCGGCTCGAGCTTGCGCAGCCGGAACTGGCTGGTCGCCATCCGCCAGCCATTGGCCGGCGCCGCGAGCGGCACCAAAGCAAGCAGCAGCGCGGCCCATAAAGGCAGCGCCCGCGGCCTCGCCGGACGAAGCAGGAAGCTGGCGGTCAGCAGATAGATGAGGGGCGCCGCCAGGACCAGGATCAGCGACAGGTAGGCGCCGCCCCGGTCCGCGCCGACCAGATCGAGGAACAGCCGGTCGGACAGCATCTCCGGGCGGCTATAGGCCCAGACGAAGCTCGGATTCAGTCGCACGCCGAGGAAGCGCATGATTTCGTGATCGACGGCGCTGAACAGCAAATAGACGGTGAGCAGCCCGCCCTGCAGCGCCGTCACCGCGCGCCACCAGCGCGAGCGCAGCTGCTTTCGGTAGAGGATCAGCCAGGTGATGAAGAAGGGCGAGGAGACCAGCCAGACCCCCAGCATCTCATAGTAGAGCGCGAGCCAGAAATAGCGTGGCCATTCGACCAGATAGGGCCCGCCATGGGGCGCCGGCCGCGCGTAGAGCAGGACCTGGAGCAAGACCGCGAGCAGCAGGCCGGCGAGCGCGAGGAGCAGCGCAACCGCGAATGCGTCGCGGCCGTGCGGCGCGGGCCGCTTTGCCCTGCTCACAGAATTCCCCACGGCCTCTGCTAGCACGGCCGGCGGCTTTGTTGACCCTCGCCGCGCATTGCCCGATGCGAAGACCGATGCGGATCGTCTATCCCCTGATGTGGTCGCGGCCGGACCGCAAGGCCTGCCGCCAGCAGACGATGGGCACCGTCGCCGCGCTCGCCCGGCGCGGCCATCGGGTGACGTTGCTGATGCCGCAGGGGCGGGACGATCCCGAGATGAGCGCGGCCGCATTGTGCGATTATTTCGGAGTCGAAGGCGATTTCCGGCTGGTCCAACGGCCGAGCCGCTGGTCCGGCGAGGCGCTGGCCCGCACCTTGCTCTGGCTTCGGCAGGTCTTCCACGATCCTGAGCTGGCCGAGGCCGACCTGCTCTGTTCGCGCATTCCGGCGATGCTCGGCATGGGCCGGCGCTCCCCGCTCCCCTTCGCCGTCGACCATTACCGGCTTTGGCCCGACGATCTGCCGATCATCCGCCCGCTGCTTCGGCACACGGCGCGCGATCCCAAATGCCTCGGCATCATCCTTCATTCCGACCATGCGGCCGGCGCCTATCGCCGCGCCGGAGTCGCGGAGGCCAAGCTGCTGGTCGCGCACAATGGCGCCGATCCGCTGCCGGAGGCGCCGCCCGCCAAAGCCGAAGCGAGGGCCCGGCTCGATCTACCGGCCGCCCGTTCGATCGCTCTCTATGCCGGACGGGTGAACGAAGCGAAGGGCCTGGACCAGATCCTCGCGCTCGCCGGCCTGCGGCCCGACGTCCTGTTCCTGCTGGTCGGCTCCGAAGGCGAGGGGCCGGTCGAAGCCGCGGCGAGGCGCCTCGCCAATGTCCGGATCGTGCCCTGGCAGGCGCCGGCGGCGCTGCCGCAATGGCTGGCGGCGGCCGACGCGCTGCTGGTGCCGGCCTCGCGGGCGCCGCTCGAGCGCTTCCGCAATTGCGTGCTGCCGCTCAAGCTGTTCGCCTATCTCGCCGCCGGCCGGCCGATCCTCGCGCCGCTCGCGCCGGACACGGCCGAGTTGCTGCGCGACGAGGACAATGCCCTGCTCGTGGCGCCTGGTAAGCCGGAGCTCGCTGCGGCGGCGCTCGACCGAATCCTGGACTATCCCAGCCTCGCCGGACGACTGTCCCGCAATGCCCGGACGAGTGCGGCGGGCCTCACCTGGGACCGCCGCGCCGAGAAGATCGAAGCCTTTCTGGAAAGCCGGCTCAGCGCTCGGCATAGACCAGGACGGTGAGCGCGCCGAGGCCGAACAAAGCCGGCGCCGCCCAGGCGCCGGCCAAAGGCGGCAGCACGCCGACCTGGCCGGCCACGGTGAGCACCCCGTCCGCGACCAGATAGGTGAGGCCGCCGCCGGCCGCGTAGAGCATAGCGGGCCAGGCGATGCCGGTGCGCGGCGCCGCGAAGGCGAGCGGCAGCGCGAGCAGCAGCATCACGAGCGGCGCGACCGGCGCGGCCGCGGCGCGGAACAGCTGGGTCTCGAACAGCGCCTCGGCCTGGCTGACGGGCGCGTCCCGGTCGAGCGCGCGCCGCGCCGCCGAGGCCGAGAGGATCGGCGCCGACGCGAAGAAGGCGGTGACGTCGTCGGCCGTCAGCCGGGTGGGCCAGGCGAGGCGCGCCAGCCGCTCCTCCCGCATCCCGCCGCCGGCGAGCCGGAGCCGGCGGACGCCGCGCAGCGTCCAGCCGTCCGTACCGGCCTCCGCCGAGACGGCCGTCAGCCGCTCGCTCAGCAAGCCGCGGCCGTCGCGCCGGAAAATTTCGATCCGCTCCAGCCGGCGGCCGTCGGCCGACGCAGCGCCCGCGCGCACGATCTCGCCCCCGATCCGGAACCAGCGCGGCGGCGGGGCCTCGCGCGCCGCCGCCGGCTCGGTCGCCGCCCACCAGGCGGCGAAGCGGGCCTGGCTCGCCGGCACCGCCGTCTCGGCGAGCGCGAACGACGCCGCGGCGATCAGCACCGGCACCGGCAGCGCCATCGCCAGCACCCGATATTGCGAGATGCCGGCGGCGCGAATCGCCACCGTCTCCCGGCTCCGGCCCAAAGCGACGAAGACGATCATCGCCCCGGCCAGCGCGGCGACCGGCAGCGCCTGCAGCAGCAAGGCCGGCAGCTTCAGCCAGCAATAAAAGGCGATCGCGCCGAGCCCGAGGCTCCGGGCGACGAAGGCGTCGGCCCGGTCGAACAGGTCGACCATCTGCAGCAAGGCGACGATCGCCGCCGCCGCGCCCAGCGTCCAGGCGGCGAGCCGCCAGGCGAGATAGAAAGCCAGCGTCCGGCCGCGCATCCTCGGCGACGTGCCGCCACCGAGCCAGCGGACCCTGGCCAGCGCGCGGCCGGCCGGCGCGAGCATCGCCGCCATCCGGCTGTGGCTCGGCAGGTGCCGGGCGGAGACGAAGATCGCGCCGATCAGGAGCGCGCCGGCCAGGGTCGTGCCGAGGATCGCGGGGCCGGCCTCGGCCTCGCCGGCCAGCGCCAGCTGCCGCGCGAAATTGATGCTGTGGTGAACGCCGGCGAGCAGCACGCCCCCGATTAGGATGCCGAGCCCGCGGCGGCCCTTCTTGGTGGCGAAGGCCAGCGGCAGCACCAGGAAGGGGATCAGCGGCACGGTCATCGCGCGCGCGATCCGGCTCCAATATTCGGCCTCGAGCGCGCGGCGGGGAATGTTGGTATCGCCGTCCCGCGCCGCCCTCGCGAGCTCGGGCAGGGTGAGCTCGTTCTGGTCCCAGCCGCGCCGCCACTCGCTGTCCTCGAGCCGAAGCGATTCGCGAAGCGCCATCTGCCGGAACGCCACCAGATCGGGCGCGCCGGCGCCGGGGCGTTGCGCGAGATAATGGCCGTCGTCGAGGTCGATCCCGAACCGCCGCCCTTCGGGCACGAAGCCGATCCGGCCGCCCGCTCCGGTCAGGGTCAGCTCGCGGCCGTCGGGCAGGCGCTGCCAGACGAAGATGCCGCCGATCCGGCCGTCCCCACCCTGCCGGTCGAAGGTCACCGCCAGGCTCTCGGCCGGATGGTAGAATGCCCGCGGGTGCAGCCGGGCGATCCGGCCGGCGTTCAGCGCCTCGATCCGCATCGAGCGGAATTCGTAGCGGCCGAGCGGCTCGAGCCAGCCGGCGGCGGCGAGCGAGGCGATGCCGACCAGCAGCCCGAGGCCCGCGAGCGGCACCGCGATCCGGGTCAGCGACAGGCCGGCGGCGAGCATCGCCTCCAGCTCGAGCCGGTCGTCGAGCCGGGCGATCAGCAGGATCAGGGCGACCATGAACGCGGCCGGCAAAGCGAGGTCGAGATAATAAGGGACGAGCCGGAGGAGCAACGGCAGGAAATAGGAGATGTCGGCCCCGGTCGCGGCCATTTCCCGGATCAGCCGGAGCGCGCGCTCGAGCATCATCACCATGCCGACCGCGACGGTGATTGCGACGAACGGGCCGGCGGCGCCGCGGACCAGATAGAGATCAATGAGGCCCGGCCGAAACCGCCGCCCCGGCGCCACGGGGGCTTCAGCCATCCGCTGCGCCGGCGCCGAGCGATCGCGCCAGTCGCCGGGCGACCTTCTGGTGATGCAGCACCGACCAGACGAGCACTGCGTTCAGGAGGAAGATCTGGGCGAGGAAGAACCAGATCGGGCTGCCCAGCGCCATGCTGAGGCCGATGATCAGGGTTTTCGGATTGGCGCCGAGCGCCTTCTCCAGCAGCAGCGACCCGCGCGAGGCCCGGCGGATCATCAGCCGGATCCGGCGAGTCCGCCGCAAATCGCCGGCCACATCGGCCAGCGCCGCATCGACCGCGTCGTCGGGCGACATCCTGCGCGAAAG